>Ga0209713_10000035_pt1 | contig 92224 bp, 133 predicted proteins | sample ArcOceMetagenome_3_FD_187444 | JGI IMG/M metagenome (GOLD analysis project Ga0209713, IMG submission 187444) | Marine eukaryotic phytoplankton communities from Arctic Ocean - Arctic Ocean- Svalbard ARC20M Metagenome (SPAdes) (version 2) | ecosystem: Environmental > Aquatic > Marine > Oceanic...
AATTTGAAAGTAAGTCCGCGTATCATGAGGCTAAGCAAAAGAACTTGAAAGCTTACGGTGACAAGATGCAAGCAAAGATCAATCGTCAGATTGAAATGGGACGCAAGGCGCGGCTTAACCCACAGAAGAAGTTCATTTTCACTGACGTAAACGGTAAGAATCGTGAGTATGTGAGACTCATTCCGTATGAGAAGGCTCTGGCTAAGAACAAGGCTGAGAGGGAAAAGAGGGCTCGGGCTAAGACCCCCACACCCAAGGTCAATACCAAAAAGATAAACAACTACGTGAACGGTCTATCAAATAATGAACGCAATGTGCTCAAAAAGAAGATTTGTAAATAATTTATACTCGCCTTCTCTTCGGAAGAATAATATTTATGTATAATAAACTATGTGGCTTCTCGCACTTCTCATCATTGTGAACATTTACCTGCTGAGACAGACAGGTAAGCCTCGTGTATCCTCTAATGGTGAGAAATGGACTATTTACGGGACCATGGGTTGTGGATGGACTCGTAAGCAGTTAGACTACATGAAGAAGGCTGGTAAGCCTTATGAATTTATTGATTGTGATAAAGGTGGTTGTTCAGGAATGGATGCCTTCCCAACCACCATTGATCCTAATGGTGAAAAGACTGTTGGTTACCAAGAGTTTTAAACACCCTTGAGGATGTTGATGGACAGGGCGAGGAAGAAAGCATCAAGCATGGTCTTGATGGGCTTGAGGGTGGTGATGTGGGGGACGAGAGCCCTGTTCCACGCAAGGCGGAGGATGAAGGTCGCAATGAGAACATTGAGAACGAACACGAGAAGCTCGGTGAGCATATCGGACTTATTTTCAGCCTTGACGATTTCCTTAAACATTTATTAGATACGGATATTTTTTTCTGTAACAATATAAATGAAGAACCTACCTTTGAGTGGTTCGGAAAGGAAATATACCCATAAGCGTTGGGGTACGTCTACTGGTGTTGGTAATAATAACTGTTATGCATATGCGGTAGGAGACTATCAGGCTTATAGGTGGCAAAAATCTATTCCTGGAGATCGGTCTGGTCTTTCAAACGGAAGTCATAACTATACTCACTGCACTGGACTTCCAAAGCGCGTTATTTCAGATAACCCAACTAAGATATATGCTGCGAAGGCGAATGAAAAATGTAAGAAGGGGTACTATAAAGTAATGATGTTCGTCTGTCCTGGAAGACCTACAAACTACATTCGTCAAGGTGATTTCCACTTTTATGTTCAACATGGAGTCATAGAGTATCGTATCAAACCTGGGGACACTCAAGAGTCTGTAGCTAAGTTCTTTAGGATTCCTGTTTCTCGGGTAAAGAAGGGTGGAAAGTTTGCTCCTACCAAGCGTATTGCCTTCAGAGCTAATGTATTCAGTCACAAGAGGGGGTGGGCTACTGGTCCACTTCTGACTGATGCATCTGGTAAATCTATCAAAGATCCCCGAAAGGCTGATAAAAACTACCCTGGTCTAAATTATGAGAAGTACTGCTCATCCTTCTGTGTCAAGGACAAGGGCATCAAGGTCGGTAAGACTCACCCCAAGGTCCGCAAGAAGACTGTCTAAATCTACTGTATTTTCAACATCAAATGACATGTCAAAAATATCCATAATATTGAAGATAGCTTCACTCTCCAATGACACAGTGTTAGACTCTGCTGTGTAATTGTTCTGAACTGTCAATGTAACTTTAAATTGTGAAACATCAAAAACTTTTCTACAAGTTGGGCAAGTGTTCTTACCTTCATCCTTCCACTTTTGTATACAGTGGGAATGAAAAATATGTCCACAACGGATGGGTGTGTTGGCCCTTGTTGACCTTACCTCGCCGAGACATATTGCACATTCTGGCATTCTATAGTATAATTCTAAAGTTTTTATTAAAATTTATCACACCTAATAGGTTTTAGACATGTTGGAGTAAGGGTGGCACTGATCACACTTATCACGGGACTGTTCCTTGAGCTTGTTGAGAAACTCGGGTCCCTGCTTCTGCATAGCCTTGCGGAATGAATAGTTGTCCTCGAAGCTAATACCATTTTGCTCCATGAGATAGTTGTTAGTAAGTTGGGCTGAAGAGTGTATGGTGAAACACCTTCCATCGGCCATTCCAAGTCGCTGCGACATTTTGTATTAATGTACCGTTAGAAATTTATTTCAATCACAGAACTTATCATATTTCAACTCTTGAATTCCATAACCCCCGTCACTGTCACTGAATGCCAGTGTTTGATCATTCTTCTGACTCCAACTATCTAATACATTAATTTCATTTGTGCACAGTGACTTACCCTGTCCCTTTTCAGATGGGAAATAGCCGGCATCAAGTGTTTTGTATCTGCAAAAATCACCACTCTTCTTTACTTGAAAACGAACCATTTTACAATAATTATCCGAAGATTGGTGAGCTGCTATATATTCCTTTTTGTTGTCAGTTGAAGATAGTTCATGTATCCAACTATTACCTCTAATAGGAGCTTTTGGTTTAAAGTATGAACCTGTAAATGTAACACCCACAGGATCAATATCACTTACTGAATCACAAGCACCGAGGCTGCCCTCTTTCGCTTTGAGCTTCTTATTTCTTTCACAACTTGGTCCTGTATCACCATATTCAACCTCTTCTTCTACATCAGCATCACCTGTACTTTTTCTCGAAGATCTTTTTCTTTTTTTACCTGAAAACATCCCTGAGAATGCAGAAACTAAAACTGCTATCACCAATAAGACTCCCACGATAATAAAAATTTTACCTCGTCCACCTTTCCCCCCTGATTGGCGAGCCGCTGCGTACCTTGACAGGAGTGAACCGTCCATTTATATTATAAAATATTAAAAGTTAATTTGCCTGTTTGTAATTGTCTGTATCCACGATTTGAATCCCTTCTTCTTGAGATGATCAATCATTGGTTCACATTTGTGACCAAGGAATACATCAAAAACATCTTTCTCATCTGTGGGTTTGCAACGAATGGTGGGTTCTTCATTGATGTGTTGATTTATGATGTTGTAGCCAAAGGCAATTTCTTTGAGGGTCTCAGCACCTGTAATTATAATTTTACCAGTTGAAAAGATACTCGTGGTAATCTCTTTCATGTCTTGGGCTGGGCGAAACTTGATTTTTACAGCGCTGTATCTGTCAGGTTCAAAAGAAACCTTAAATATATCTGAGTGATTCTCAAAGTGTTGCGCCACCTTCATGAGGTTGATGTTGTAGTTGAGAGAAAAGTTAGAGTTGATCATGACAACCCTAAAAGAGTCAACGGGGACTTGGGATTCCATCCCCAAAAAGGTCTTGAAGATGTAGGTGAGCTGGGTGATGATCCTCTTACAGTCGAAGAGATCACAGCATCCAGCTACCTGAATAGAGCCGTTTGGAAAAACCTTCACAGACTTAGTACTGTAAGAATCGTGATAGGTGAGAGTAACCTGATTGTAGAATGTTGTAGGCTTCAACTTCCACTCAAATCCACCATCATCCTTGGTACCGGAGCGCTTTATTTTGAAGGTCTCCAATTTCTCAAAAAGGAAACGGAGTTTTTTGATATCAATTTCTTGAATAAAGCTTGATACCATAGTGATGGTAGTAATCTTTATCCACGAAGGTCTTGTCTCATCGGGAAAATCTTTCCTAAACTCATCAAGAGTTAGAAGGTATGAAAAACTGTTGTTGGCTATAGCCGAATACATCTCTCTTTTTTAGAGTCCCTCGTCTTTATTTGATTTTATACTTAAAAGAGAGCGACTTAGGTAATCTAAATGTCCTCCTTTCTCAAATCTGCAAAAGCCGTTTATGACGTTGATTCGGATTTGGATTACGTCGCAATTACATACGAACGTTTTGTAAAAGAGAAAGGGTATGCGACTTACGTGGATTATATTCACACAAAACCTTCGGCAGATTGGGTATACTTGAAGTCAAAAACACAGTCTATCCCGTATGAGAAATTTCTGGATACGATGTGTGAGAAAACCATTGAAGTTCATCAAAAGATGGCTGAACTTGCACTTCAAAATATCGTATCCGATAAACATAATATTCATACATACATTCGTACAGCGTACGCTTCTAAGATTCTGGACCCCAGCTTTCAACCACCTTGGATTAATACTAAAAGTGCTTGGCAGAGGGAATTTATTAAAAAGTTTTGTGTGGATACACTTGCTGATCTCATTCAACGATGTGAAGATGAATCAAGGTTAGAGTATTTCTTTAACGTCTTGCGTAATATATCATCACGATAATACTGGTAAGAATAATACCACCACCAATCATAGAAAACTCAGGGTGATTGGAAACGCCAACTTTCACCTGTTCAATAACACTCTTTTTCTTCTTGGTGAAACCGGTATCAATATTCCTTCTTGGGTGAACAGGTCTAGATAAAGAACAAGCCCCGACCGCTTCATCACATAGACCATAGTCACAGTAGACACTCTTTTCGGCATCTTTGATTCCAGGTTCCCTCCTAAACTCAGTGAAATCATCAAATCCATCACTTTTTCTCACACTCCCTGGAAGAGAGAAGTCGTGTGTGACAAAAGGGTTGACATTATCAATCGCTTCTTCGTCAGTAAGCATTATAGTTACTGTTAGTTCAGATTATATTTCTTAGTTTTCATTTTACATTTATGTTCTTCCCACATTTTATCCAAGTCTACATTTAACATATGTGCCAATTGAAATAGGTAACTAAAAACATCTCCCATTTCCATCATCACATCTGTACCCCTTTCCTTTTTTAGACCTGTCTTCTTATAGGTCTTCTTGTACTGGCGAATGGCTGAAGCCAATTCACCAAACTCTTCTGTCAGAAGGAGCCATACAGTGTCAACAGCAGCGCGATCCCAACCTTTAGATTTACATACTTTTTCTGTTTCGTCTTTGTAGAAGTTTAAACTCATCTTATCAATGTATATAATCAAAACTTTAATTGATTCCAATCTTCATATTCTTGGGGATCTTTTTACCAACTGTACTCGTGTTCATGGGTTGGTCAAGGGGTACGGCAATTGTGTCGATGTCTTGGACATAAGCCATATATTGAGACACACCGGTTTGAATTTGACCAAGGGCAGCTTCAATGACCCGAGTATTCATGAACTTAACTTGCTCATTTACACGTGCATAGTGATCACCTGCGTTGTTAATAAATACAACGCGCATCATACTGTATAGGTCGTTGGGGTTCTGACGATCTATGGAAATACCAGTCTTGTTCTTAAAGGACTGACGGATACCACGCTGAAGAAGATTCTGATTGAACTCGGAAAAGAACAGGGTATTGAGAGGTGTTTCAACCTGTTTCAGAGAATCGAGGTGGAGGTTATCACACATTTAATATACCCTCGGAAAAAAAACTTAGTAGATATTAAATGTTGAACCTTGCTGATTTTGACGAAGCTTATAACAACAAACCAAACAATGTTGAAGAGATTCCATGCCAAGCTCCAGCCTGCTTTGTGGGTTCTTACGCCCCAGTGGCTCGTCCAGGTGAGGATGGTCCATTTTTTGTGAACACTTACCTTCTTCAGCCCGACCGTAAGTTTGAAACTGTGGGCACCGTGAAGGTTCGTAGCTCCGACCTCGAGAAGTGCAAGAAGTAAGTTAAAAATAAAACAAGTAGAATAATTAGAAATGAGAGTTGTTAAACGCTCAGGTCGTATTGAGGATATGAGATTTGATAACATCACCAATAGGATTAAGAATTTAACATACGGACTCTCAGAAAATTGCGACTCTTCTAAGGTTGCACAACAGGTAGCTTCTTCACTTTATGACGGTATTAGTGCTCAGGAAATTGACACCCTCTCAGCAGAAGTGTGTGTTGGTCTGATTACTTCAGACCCAGATTATGAAACACTTGCGACTCGTATTGTTGCCAGTAACATTCAAAAGGTTTGTCCTAATAACTTTCATCTCGCAATGAAGAAGCTTGCCAAGGTAGGCATCGTAACAGAGGAAGTTGCACGAGTTGCTGGTATAGTTAGAAATGATATCGTGCCAAAGAGGGATTTTGATTTTGGGTATTTTGGTCTAAAGACTCTTGAAAAGAGTTATCTTCAACGACTTGATGGTATATTGATGGAAACACCTCAGTACATGTATATGAGGGTAAGTATCGGTATCCATGGTGATGATATCCCCTCCGTACTTGATACATATGATAAAATGTCCCAAGGTCTTTTCATTCATGCGACCCCCACCCTATTCAATGCAGGTACCCCAAGACCTCAGATGTCAAGTTGTTTCCTTATTGCGAATAAGGAGGACTCTATAAATGGTATATATGGTACCCTAACCGAATGTGCCCAAATATCGAAGTGGGCTGGTGGTATCGGTATGCATATTCACGATATTCGTGCTAATAAGTCTCGTATTAGAGGTACTAATGGACAATCCGATGGAATTATTCCTATGCTCCGTGTATTCAATGCAACCGCGCGTTATGTTAATCAGGCGGGGCGTAGAAAGGGGTCTATTGCCGCGTATATTGAACCATGGCACGCAGATATCATGGACTTCTTGGAGCTACGCCTCAACCAGGGTGATGAGGAAGCGAGGTGCCGCGATCTTTTCTCAGCCCTCTGGATTCCAGACCTTTTCATGAAGAGAGTGGAAGAGAGTGGACAATGGTCTCTCTTCTGCCCCGATAAGGCTCCCGGTCTATCTGATGCAGTGGGTGAAGAATTTGAAGCTCTCTATACCAAGTATGAAAAAGAGGGTCTCGCTAACTCCACAGTACCAGCTACTGAAGTTTGGAAGGCTGTTCTCAAGTCTCAAACTGAGACTGGAACTCCATACATGTTATACAAGGATGCGTGCAATAAGAAGTCCAACCAGAAGAACTTAGGAACTATTAAGAGCTCCAACTTATGCACGGAAATCCTTGAATATACAGACAAGGATGAAACGGCTGTATGCAATCTTGCTTCAATTGCCCTCCCCAAGTACGTGGATGTAGAGAATAAGACATTTAATTACGAAAAGCTCCATGAAGTCACTAAGACTGTAACTAAGAACTTAAATCGAGTTATTGATAGGAACTTCTACCCTGTTGAGACTGCACGAAAGTCTAATATGAGGCATCGCCCAATTGGTCTCGGTGTCCAAGGTCTCGCGGATGTGTTTATTCTTTGCAGACACGCATTTGATTCTGATGAAGCCAAGGAAATTAATGCTCGTATCTTTGAAACTATGTACCACGCCGCACTCGAAGCCAGTTCTGAGCTTGCAGAGGTTGATGGCTCTTACGAGACCTTCGAGGGTTCTCCAGCCTCCCAAGGTGTGCTCCAGTTTGATATGTGGGAGGGTGAGACTAAACTTCACTACGATTGGGACGCAATGAAGGAACGTGTGAAGACTAAGGGACTTAGGAACTCTCTTCTGATGGCTCCTATGCCTACAGCCTCTACGGCTCAAATTTTAGGTAACAATGAATGTTTTGAGCCATACACAACGAATATCTATCTTCGTCGTACCCTTGCTGGTGAGTTTGTAATTGTTAACAAGCATCTTGTCAACGATTTGAAGAAGATTGGTCTATGGTCCAAGGAAATGAAGGATCTAATGGTAAAGGCTGGTGGTTCAATTCAAACTATCGTAGACATCCCCGAGGATATCAAAAAGCTGTACCGAACCGTATGGGAAATTAAGATGAAGGATGTCATTGATATGGCTGCTGCACGTGGACGGTTCATTGACCAGAGTCAGTCTATGAATCTTTTCATGGAGAGCCCTACAATGTCAAAACTCTCCTCAATGCATATGTATGCCTGGAAACAAGGTCTCAAGACTGGTATGTACTATCTTAGATCTAAGGCGAAGGCTCGTCCAATCCAATTCAGTCTTGAACCTGAATGTGTGGCTTGCTCAGCTTAAAGTTTTAACCATATATTCAATTAGTATAATGTCTAAAATCACCGACGCTATTGAAAATTTGGAAATTGCCGATTTTAATAATCGAAAAATTGTACTCTCCACGAAGGAGGGTACTCCTATGAGGATCCACTTCCCTCGTCTGTATATGCCTTTCGGTATTAGTGGATTTACCCCAGAAGTCGGACCAACTAAATATAATGTAGATCTGGCTCTTAAGGGATACGACGAAGATGGTAGTTATATTAATAAGTTTTACACATCTATCCGAGCTATCGAGAATAAAATCATCGACGCTGTAGTTGAACAAAGTGAAAAGATATTCCAAAAGAAAATGACAAAGGAAGAGCTTGTACCAATGTTCAATTCTAATGTAAAGGAAAGCCCTGATCGTGAACCAAAGTTTCGTCTAAAGGTTGATACCGATCACAATGGTCTCATCAAGGCTGCCGTCTATGACGCAGAGAAAAATCCAATCAAGACTGAGGTTTCAAATGGTCTCTATGCAAGAAATAGTGGTCACGCTATTGCTGAACTCAATAGTGTATACTTCTTGAACAGAAAGTTCGGTTGCACTTGGAAGCTTAATCAACTTGTGGTGTATGAACCACAAAATCTAAAGGGATTTCAATTCCAACTCTAATATAATCTTTTAGTTAAACTTGTTCCGGGTTTGTTCATGTATTTAGCAATGGGTTTGTAATTTCTGTACCCACCTGGCATTTTAGTGAACATAGCCCCTCTACTCGTGGCATAAATACGCTTTTTTGAACTGTCAAGGAAATTCGTGTTCGTTGCAATCTTTTTAGCGCGATCAAGTACGTTTTGTACACCTGGCATACTTATTTATTGTTTTTATTTTTATTCAAAAGGAGAATATGATATATAATTTGAGCCTCCTTAAGAAGTTTACCCTGAATTTTGGTAAACCCCTTAGGGTCTTTTCCCAACTTAATCTTAGCCAAACGCACGGACTCGTTCCATGTAGCAAGAGTCATTCTTATATTACGTCCAGATTTTTTACGCCATTTTCGCCACCTTCGTCTTGTACGCCTTGGTACCCTCCTTGGGTTGAAGCTTGAAACCCTTCTTGGTGGGCTTGAAAACCTTGACAAGGTGCTTCTTACCCTCCTTCTTCATACGAGCAAGCGCAGCCTGCTGAGCAGCCTTGCTCTTAATCTCACCATTATCAAGGATGAGATCCTTCTTCTTGAGACCACCCGCAGTTTGGTCAGCAGTTCCATGGAAAACCTGAGCACGAGAACCAATCATTTTGTTATACATTAAGCTTTGAAAATTTTCTTGATGTCCAAAATTGAGATTTTTTCAGTTGTTCTCTTTACTGGTATTTGTCTTTCAACCCTCTCATCATTGAGAACTTTTGAACACACGATAGATTTGTGACCTTGGAGAGCCATCATTTCTTCTTCTACTGAAACAAATGTATCCGTCTCTTTGTATATGAGTTTCTTAACAAAAACCTCTTTAGTCTGCCCTGTACGGTGTGCCCTACCAACAGCTTGTAACTCTGTAGCAGGATTCCAAGATGGTCCAGTAATATAGACGCGGGTAGCTTCTTGAAGGTTGAGACCCTGACCCCCAGATTTGATCTGAATAATAAACACAGAACCTGGTGGAGCCTTTTTGAATAGGGTTATTTGTTTGTCCCTGTCATCCTTTGCCACTGAACCATCAATACGGAAAGTTGGTTTCTCCATATTCTTCTGGATGTAGTCCATTTCACCCCTGAATTGACAGAATACGAGAGACTTTTCCTCTGGATGGGAATTAATCATACGGAAGAGTGTTTCCATTTTATTGGACCTTCCAACCCATTCTTCTGCTTGTGTTCCAGACTTTTTCGCAATACCATTCAAGTACATCTGCGGAAGAATCATACACTGCCTCGCACGGAGAAGACACTCCAAAATGACCATATTCTTGGAGTTGAGACTGACTGCATTTCTGAAAGCTTCTTGAATGGTAGCCTGTGCATCGTGAAATACAAACTCATAAAGTTGCCTCTCATCTGGGAACATATCAAGCTCAACATTTTCAAAGTAACAGTTTGGCAGTCTCAAACGCTCATTGATCTTAGCCAAGTCATCCTTGGTTCTCCGAAGGATGTAGATATCTTTAATTTTATTGGTCATTCCCTGAACAAGGGCTTTATCAATACCAAGGAAATGACAAAGAGACACAAAATCTTCCATTGAATTAAAGACGGGTGTACCTGTAACAATCCACTTGATCGCGGAATTGATACGGTATACACTCTTGAATAGCTTTGATTTCTTGTTACGAATCTCATGAGCTTCATCAAGGATAACCCTATCCCAATTTTTTTTATGGATGGGTGTGTCTTCGTGGGTAGATAGTAGAGAATAGGGCATGATCACAACGTCAGCCTCCTTCAGCTTCCTGTCTGGACCATCAAACACATGAACAGACATTTGAGGGGCAAACTTTGCAATTTCATTCACCCATTGTGTGATAATAGATTTGGGTACGATGATTAGAGTGCTTTTTTGGGGATTTCCTAACATTGTAGAAACCACTTGCACGGTCTTACCCAGACCCATTTCGTCACAGAGGAATCCACCCTTGGGACCGGATTCCTGATTTTCCATTGTAAGCATCCAAAGAACACCTTCTCTTTGGTAAGGTGCAAATAGCCTACCATTGAGGTTATCTTTGGCGAGGTTGTAATGTTCTTCAATTTTCATGATAATCGTCTTCGTCAGAAAGTGTTTGAATTTCACACTTGATTGGTTCAACTTCCTTTTTTTTACGGGTTCGCTTTGGCTTAGGTTGTGGAAGTTCATCTATGTGTTCCCTAAAATATAGAACTTTCTTCCAAAATTCGTCCATCACGGGGAGGTAGGTCTCGAACCATTCGCGATCCCTCTTTACGTTTACTACATCAAACTCTTCCGGCTTAGGCCAGTTAGTATAGGCAGGTTTGTACTGGATGAAGTCAGCTTCTTCCAGATCTAAGATCTCCATACAGAGCTGCAGCTGTGGCATATAGTGTACTGGGACTTCCCCTGGGATGATAGCTCTCTGTGGGGGGCATTTGATCTCTACAAGCTTACCCGATTCAGAAACACCATCTGGACTCCCACCAAGCCATTTGTGCACGGGGTGGGGACATAACCCCAATTCATGTACTACTTCCCCGTGCCTCTCTTCGTATAGAATGCGAGCTTCGTCCTCATATAACTCACCGTGACGAGTGGCTGCATTTCCAGTAAACTTTTCCCCAAGACCGCATTTTTTGAGTAGAAGGTCTTCGGGTTTCTCATATGGGTTCTTTCCGATACACGTAGCACAATCAGATGCTGTAAGCATGTTGCCACGAAGAGCGAGCCATTCCTCACTCTTCTGGGCAGCGAACTCAATTTCGAGTAGGTCTTTAACATTCGGATGCATATTAACTTAACATTGTGGGCAGTTTTTAAGTTGTTGAAAAAAGATCATAGCTGCATGTTGTTCCGCTTGCTTCTTACTTTTTGCATACCCTCTACCAGCAAACTGATTATTTACAATGGCGTCAATGAAGAATACACCATCTTCGTGAGACACCACACGATATTCAGGTAAGGGTAGATTGTTAACTTGACAATACCTCATTAATTTATCCTTGAAATTGTCATCAATCATGATGGAATTGAGATCTATATATTTAGGATCTTGGTAGATTCTGAGGACAAATTGTTTCGCATGAAGGAGACCCAAATCCATGTAGATGGCACCCACGAGGGCTTCAAAAACATCTTCGAGAATCTTTGGATTGTTATTCCATGAGTTCCTCATACCCTTCTCATCCATGATAACTATATCATTGAGACCTAACTTTAGGGCTATATCTGCGAGGGTCTCCGAACGAACGAGTTTTGTACGAGCCTTGGTGAGAAATCCTTCCTGTTTCTCTTCGTGGCGATCGAAGAGAAACTTGGTGATGATAAACCCTAACACACTGTCACCCATAAACTCTAAGGTCTCAAAGGATTCTGTAAATTGTTCATACTCTTTGAGTGCTGATTTATGAGTAAAAGCTCTTTGATACAAGGATAGATCTTTTATCTTTGTAGCAATAAGCGTTTCTATTTGTTCCTTAGAAACGAACATATTGTTATTATGTATTATTTTTTTAAGCCTTTACAGGTTCCTTCTTCACGTAATGTGGAGAGAGGTACTTCTGGAGGTTAAGGTAGGTAACAACAACGTCAGCGGGAGGCTGGAGAAGATCCTTAAGCTTGTCGTCAAGAATGAGCTGACGACCGTTATCGGGATGCTTGAGACCCTTCTCAGTGATGTAGGCGTTGACCTTCTTGGTAACCTCTGAGCGGGAGATTAGCTCACCCTCTGGAAGTCCAAGGAAATCGCGCAACTTAGGTGTGATTTCCTGCTTCCTGTTGAAGCCGTTATTGGCGGAGCGAGCCTTAGCCTTCTCACCGTCGGGATCCTCTTGGTGAGTCTTCACCTTGCGAACAATCTTGGTGAGAGCCTTAACATCAGCACGGAGAGCGGCAAGTTCAGTTTGAATAGTTTCAAGAGACATTATATCTATATTAGACTGGTAATCTTTAAGTAAGATACGAGAGAAATACGAGAGAAAACATGATCAGTAAAATGAGTACATAAACCTCTGTACTGAACTGTTTACCTTCTAATGGTAATGGGCGTTTTATGATCCTGAAAGGTTCTTTTGGAAAATCCCCGGGACACCCACCAGCACAACATTCCTTTTCTGGACAGGGTACTACATGGGGTCCTCTCCTTACACCACAAAATTGAGTTTTCTTTGTATCCCAAACGTCGTCGTATGCGTAGCATCTGCATTCGTCAATTATACTACAGACCATATTATTATGTGAGAATATAATAATGGACACTGATATTTATCCAGAAGCCACCATCCAAAAATATTTAGATGAAAATTTATTATTCAAGGATGCTAAACTGAAAAAATACTACGAAAGGAATGAACAGAGAGATCTTGGAAAATTCAGATACCGTGTAACTACTACTCATAAGAATAAAGAGTTTGAGAAGATTGTATACTTAACAGTCACTAACGCTTTGAGAGATATCATATTGGAAACTATTGGTGAGATTTCTGAACACATGAAGACTATGGGTGATGTAATTGTAAGTGGTGGTGAAGCTTTCAATTTATACGTAGAGTATAAAAACAGGATTGTCACAACTGATATAGATGCAAAGTTTGTTCCACGTATGCCTGTTAACCCAAAGTTTTTTGGTAAACTTCAAGCAACTAAACTCATTCTTTGGGATAAATTGGGTGAGATAGCTAAGCGTTTAAATGCACGCGTTAGAAAGCGGATGTCACTCATAAAGTCTAAAAATCCAAAACTTTTCAAATTTTTGGGTCTCAGTATACCACCTTCTGGTCCAGCTGTGACACGTAGATACACCTTAATCAAAAAGAAGAAGTCTGGTACTACCAACGCTCCCAAGAAAGGGGATGTGTTCATTGATGTTGAATTATTCGCACTTGATTTAAACGTTCGTTTCTTTTCACCCAATAGCGGTAAAATTGAAGGTATGACCCTCGGTGGTATTCTTGATATTCCATTCATGAGACCAAAGGAGTTTGGATATGAGGTTGTTCTAACAAGGCGTAAGGGTGTAACGTACAGGAATCAAAACACTGGTAAATTGGTTACCAATAACAAGGTTTTTGTAGCGAGTAAAGAGTTTCTGATTGAAGACATCTATCTGATGAGTAAACTCAATCTTCGTCCAGAAAAGAAAGAAAAGGATCGTCAACGTCTTGTTAAGCTTGCACAACTCCTTGATAAAAAGGTTACTGCTTCTAATTCGATTGAAGATATTTTCAAGAGAGTAAAGCGATTAATTACCAGAAAGGGTTCTCCAGCGACAAAGAAGAATGCACAGGTCTCTGTATCTCAGGCTAAACGTATAGACCCTTACAAGTATAAAAACTTTACAACTAAACCATCAGAAGATAAGTTGTCCAAACAGATTGTTCATGGTTTGAAACCTGTTACAAAGAATACTAACATAAATGGGTACAAAAAGTCATCTGGTAATCAGAAACTGAATCTCAAATCGTTAACATGGAAAAATGTAAACAACAATTCGTATGTGAAGAATGAAGTTAATTTGAGACCCGTGAATGCGAAGAAATTACCAAAGAACATAAACCCTTTAAACACTCTCTATGGTTATAATCCCAGGAGAAACGCATGGGTCCCTAAAAATATGTTAAATAAGTCAGCTGCTATACCATTTGTTGGTTTAAAGAAATGAGACACAAACCATATATAAAATGCTTTACAACGCCCCAGCTAAAGGTGAAGATGGTCTCTATTTTGTGAAGGCTCTCAATGATTCCAAGCGTAAATGCCTCGTTCAGTTGAACGGTGTTAAGATTTTGGACTCTTCAGGTGATATTGCTATAAATCTTGAGTCTGAGAAGAACATTGCCAAGATTCAAGCGATTGATACTGAGAATCTCGGTGCCGCTGTTGAGAATGCTGAGACTTGGTTTGGTAAGAAGCTCAGTGAAAAGGTTGTTGAAGGTGCATACACTTCCAGTATTGCAGACGGTCAACTTACAGGGGAGCGCATTGAGGTTATGAAGGTTTTCAATGTTGAACAGGGGGAGGAGGATTTTGAGAATGTTAATCCTGAAAAGTCTTGTGATGTCATTCTCGAATTTGCGGGTCTTTGGTTTGCTAAGAAATCTTTCGGATCTTCGTGGAATGTTGTCCAGGTCAGGGTTCACCCAGATCCAATTCTTGACACTTACCCAGACGGATTTGCTTTTGTCAGTCTTTCGGATGATGAACAGTAAAAAAAATTGTTAACCTAATATAAAACATGATGAAGAAGGGTCGTACCCAAAACTTACTTATGGTCCTCGCCGTTGTCGCACTGGTCTATGTTCTCTTTACTCTTAACAACAAGTCTGAGTATTCTATTAAGGAGCGTGAGTTCGCCGCTGTTGGTGCTGGTCCCTCCGCTGGTCCCACTGCCGCCCCTGTTGCCAACGGCTCTGGCTGTGGTATGGAGAATGGTGTTGGTCTTGCCTCTTCTCTCCTCCCCCGTGAGGTAGCTTCCCAGGAGGACTTTGGTGAGTTCGCTCCCGAAGATATCCTCGCTGGACAGAACTTCCTTGAGCCCCGTGCTCAGGTTGGTTTCCCCGAGACCGTTGGTGGTGCCCTCCGTAACGCTAACCAGCAGATCCGCGCCGAGCCTCCCAACAGCAAGGATCCTTTCGTTTGGAACAACTCCACCATTGTTCCCGATACCATGATGCGCCCCCTTAACTAAATACTTAAAGATTAGATCTTACTTTTATATAATAAATATGTCAGTACCAAGTGAACTTTCTGAGAGCGTATCTAAGCTTGTAGATCTCACAAAGCAACTTTCTGATGCAAAATCTGATATCAAAATCCTAAATCAGGAAGAAAAGAGACTGAAGGAGTCTGTGAAGAAGCATATGATTTCTCAGGGTATCGATACCATTAACCTCAGGAAGGGAAAGATTAGCATTCGTAAGAGTGTCCGAAAGTCCGGAATCAATAAGGATGCTATTAAGGATGGACTTCTTAAGTTTTTCGGTGGAGATGAAGCTAAAGTGGAGGGTGCTTTAAACGCCATCCAGGACGGTCTAAAGACCAAAGAGTCCACTTCTATTTCGTTAACCGGTATAAAAGATAAACCCTCTAAAGAAGATAAGTAATAACCATGGTTTGGAGCCAATACGTATACGAAGCTACCGCTTACAACGATGTTGTTGGTGGTAGTGATGACGATGAATACAACGATGACACTCCTCTTAATATTGAAGACTGGGAAGTCCAATATTCAGATGAACTACGATATATGTGGAATATGATTAACACATTGGCATATGATGCTCATATGAATCACTCAGGGGAATTTTGTGATTTTGTAGAGTTTTGTTCTACGGAGCATATGCCTCATCCAGAACGCACTATTTGGGAATATGAAGAACAGACCGGGTGGTATGAAGAGAGACTTTCCCACATTTGGAAAAATCTCAGGCGTGCTATTAATGAAAACGGTCTTCATGAAGAAATGATGAGAGGTGCTACGTTTAATAACTTTACTCATTTCGTCAAAAATTATATGCATCTATATTAAATGTTCTCCGTCCCCGATATCACCTCGCAAAAAGTTGCCCTCCCTGCAGCCCTTTTTTTGGCTCTAAGCCCCGGTATTCTTGTTACTACCGCGGGCAAAAACGTGAAGTTTATGAACGGCAAGACCAATCAGATGACCGTTATGTTTCACGCGCTTGTGTTCTTCCTTGTGTTCAGCCTCGTCGCGCGCTGCATGGGTCTCGTGCTCACCAAGACCGATCTTCTCGTGACCACCGCTCTCTTCATCGCCCTCTCCCCAGGTCTTCTTCTTACCCTCCCTCCTGGCTCGGGCGGTGTCTTCCAGTCGGGACAGACCAGCATCCCTGCCGCTGTGACTCACGCGGTTGTGTTCGCTGTGGTGTTCGCGTTACTTCGCAAGCAATTTCCTCAGTTCTACTAAGTAGGAGAATGAAGTACCTTGTTTTAGGTCCCGCTTCAATGGGAATATTCTCAATGATTGGAGTCTTAAAAGGACTTGAATCTAAATTAGTAGATGTGAAGGAGATTTCCGGATCATCAGCTGGTTCAATTATAGCTTTATTTTTAGCATTGGGGGTATCTATCGATGAAATACTAAATATCGCACTAACATTCAATATCCCCGAATTTGTTAAAATACGTATAGGCTCCTTCTTTACCAAATTTGGATTTGTTGATTTAGATCCTATACGTGCCAAAATGGTCGAATTGTGTGGATGTGACCCCACATTTGAAGAATTAGATATGAAAATATACATTTCAGCATACTGTTTAAATACTTCAACTACGGAGTATTTTTCACGTGATACTCACCCTAAAATGAAAGTAATTGACGCTGTATGTATGAGTATGGCTATACCTCTCATATTTGCATGTGGTAAATATGAAGGTAAAACATACGTTGACGGTGGTACACAGGAAATATATCCCCTCTCACCATTTTTAGATAAAAAGCCATATGAAATTACATGTGTTAAATTAAAAATGGATAAGATTTACCAAGAAGAAATAAACACACCAAGACAGTTTGTAGAGTCCCTCGTTCGTGCAACTATTGTAAATAGAAGTGAGCATAATAAGGATGTAAACTTGGTTGAAATCGATATTGGTGAAACTAATGTATTTGATTTCAATATGTCGTATGAAGATAAAATTAAACTATATAATTTAGGATATAAAACTATAAAATAATTCGTTACACTTTTTTGTTAACTTAATATATATAATGGATGCGTGTGATCCAAACGCGGATATAGCAAATCTCCGCCAGTTGATCAAAACCAACATCGGAGTAGATGTTAAGTTAACAAAAAATGAAATATGTCAGGCGTACGAGGATATCCAGGGAGGTAAGTTACCCTTACCGCCTTTAGTCATGAACTCCAGTCGTACTTATCTGGTGGACAAGAAGTCACCTTTAAAGCCAAATGATTATGAATTACTCTTCGATTCTACCACAAAGCGTGCAGACCTCAAAAGGATTGCACGTAAGGTTAATCTTAAGAATGTTGATCAAATGACTAAAACCCAAATTGTTGACGCAATCGGTAAGCGTTTGCGTTACATGAAAGTGCACGAACCTGTCAAGTTTGCCAGGAAGTCTCGTGTAACTGTTAACAAATACACAGCAGTGAATGCCAGCACTAACACAGCAGTGAACAATGTTAATAATACCAACTTAGTGAACAATGGTTTGAATACTAACCGAACGAACAATGGTTTGAACACCAATAGGAACAACGGTTTGAACACTAACCGAACGAACAATGGTTTGAACACCAATAGGAACAATGGTTTGAACACCAGTAGGAACAACGGTTTGAACACCAGTAGGAACAACGGTTTCAACAACAGCCCTCGTGCTTTCAATGGTGCCCGACCTAATGTGTTTATGAGGAATAAAACACTGAACAACAAGAATGTGTTTAAACAGGGGAGAAAACCCGCTTTTTTAGGTGGTAATCAACGCGCTGTCCGCGAACCTATTGTTGCACAGGTGAGGAGAAATAACGCTCCAGTAAACGTTCGAGTGAATAACACCCCCAAGAACAAGAAGCCCGGTTTTCTTGGAGGTCTTTTTGGCAAAAAGAACTATATTCCCGCCAAAAAGTTTAGTGGCGGGAAGAAGGGTTATGTTTTTAAAACCGGCAACAAGGGAATAGGCTACTATAAAAATAACGGCGGACCGGAACCCACTGTGGGTCCACCCCAAGGTCCAGCTTTACCTACCAAGAACAATCTTAAACCAGTCCCAACTACACTTCCAAACGGAGATTTAACCATACAAAACGCAGTTGCCAAAATTAAACAGATGGGTCTCAGACGTGAGAAGAAGTTTTTAGAAAAGTTAGAACTTGGAGGGGTCGCGAAAAAGGTGGTAGTTGCTGAAGCTGGACAGTATTTAGAAGAGGAAAAAAGGTTCCTCGCTTTCATAGATGGTCTTAAACTACTCCCAATAGAGAGTGAATACATCAAACAACGTATGGCTGTAGATGAACTCCAACAACTGAGGGTTGAAGCTCAGATGAAGGCTGATGAAGGAGCTAACATAGAAAGGAGTAATGAGGAGAAGATGGCTATGTTTTTAGCAACTACCAAACTTAGCCAGGAAGACAAAAATGCTTTCTTAGCGAGAGCGAGAAGAGGTAACTCTAATGTTGATAATTTGATTTTGGAAATTAAGAAATTAATATCCAATGAGATGAATCGTGTTCTCAATAAGAAGAGACAGGAGTTTAAGAATCTCCTTAAGGACTACAACAAACTGAGTGATAAGGACAAGGAGGATCTTGTTAAATCAGTGAGTCAAAATACAACCACAAACTCTATGAAAAATATGGCTGAAAAACTAATTAAGAAGAGGATCGAGGAGAAGAAGACCGCCATGGCTCAAAACCTTCTTTCATTCCTCACACCCCTCAAAATCAACCAAGCTAACAAAAATACGTTTGTGAAGCGTTTCAAGAATGACGATGTTAACGTGAATACTCTAAAGAAGGAAGCCCTAAACATGGAGAAATCTCGAATCTCTGGAAATGTTGAGAATCTTCGTGTGAAGCTTAATACACGCCTGAGTGAGATAGGTCTCAATCAGGTAAATCAAAATGTAATTACGAAGAAGTTTCGTAATGGTAATAGGAATGTTGAAAAGTTAATTCAAGAGGCTAAGCAGTTGAAGGCTATGAGAAACGCGGAATCCGGTAACACAGCTACACAAGAATACATTTCTTATTTGGGAACTCTCGCCAATCTAACCAATGAGGATAGGAAAGAATTACTAAGAAATGGTAACTTAAACCGAAACAAGGCTCTTAATCTCTCTAAGAAGCGAGCCACTGAAAAGAAGGAAAATAACAAGAAAGACTTCATCGGGTTCCTTGCCGAGTTAGGTCTTACCAATGAAAATAGAACTACTATGATTAACAAGTACAATGCTAATAAGTTAAATGTCGAGGTTCTCAAAAAAGAAGCTATTGGGCTTAGGAGTGGTAAGATTTCTGAAAAGAAGGCGAAACTTCTGGCTCACATGAACACTCTTGGTGAAGTTCTTACATCAGAAAATCGCGGAAGGTTATTAAATCGCGTTGAAAATACAAATCTCAACACTCTAAAGGCTAATGCCAATGGAATTGCTAAGAAACGTATAGGTGAGAAACAAAATAAGGAAGGAAAAGAGTTAGAAGCCTATATCAATAGTTTAGGTCTCGGAGTGAACAATAAACGAAACATTCTGAATCAAAATCCTACACTTAATAATGGTAAGCGTTTAGCCAACACCAAAGTAAAAGAGCGGATGGGTCAAAAGCAAAACATTAAAAACAGGAAAAACTTGGAGAATTATATCAACAGTTTGGGTCTCAATACAAATGATAAAGTAAACATTCTTAATAAAGATCCTAATCTACCCGAAGGTAAGAGATTGGCTAACAATAGACTTCAGATGAAAATTAGAGAGAAGAGGAATAAGAATAAAACAGCTTTATCCATCTACCTCAATAAGTTGGGTCTCAAGAATACCGAGAAGAACCAATTTCTTACAATTATGAATAGTCCAAATGCAAATGTGAATAATATTAAGCGGAGGGCTAATGCATTCATTCAAAATAAGAAGACGCAAAAACAACGGTCAAATCGGGAAGAATTTGAAGAATATCTTATGAAGATTAATCTCACTAACGAAGAGAGATTTCAATTCATAAATATAATCACACAGACTAACAATACTAATATAAATTCTCTTAAGAGAAAAGCTAATACATACCTATCTGAAAGAATTAAGATTAGAAGAGATACGATGCGTCAAGAACTTGCTGCCTATATACAAGGTCTTACCAATCTGACTAACAAAAACAAGAATGACATTATGAGGGAGTTCAATAGTACTAAAACAAATGCGGGTATTCTCAGGACTCGTGCAAATTCTATAGCTAAGCAGCGAAAGAATCAAAAGAATACCGAGGACGAAGGCGCCTTCCTGAACTTCCTCGACACTTTAACAAACCTAACCGCTAACAACAAAACTCAAATTAGTTCAAAATTAAATGGGTACTACACAGATTTTGAATCTCTTAAAAAGGCTGCTGTGGATTTATCTGTACAGAGAGCCAAAGAAAAGCGCACTAAGATAAGGGAAGAACTCGAGGCATATGTGAAGGAGATAGGTCTTACCAATAAGTACAAGGCTCGCATTATGAAGGCTCTCGATAATAAAGTAGCAAACCTCAATACTCTAAAGACTGAAGCTAATCGCATGAAAGATGAGATGGATGAAGAATCAAGAAGCGGAAAGCGTAAGAATCTTCTCAGACAATTAACACAATTCAACATTACCAATGAAAACAGATCAGAACTCATGAAACAATTTGGTAATACCAACAATTCCGCTATAATAAACCAAGCAAAGAGGGTTGAAGCTAATAGGAGGAGCACTAAACGTGATGAGCTTTCTTTATTCATGAGTGAGTTAGGTCTTGAGCAAAACGATAGAAATCTCATTTTAAAGAACTTTGATGCCAATCCCAAGAATACAACTCTTAGGAACAAGGCTACAAAGCTTAAGAAAAGCAGAAACACGGAAGATCGTGCTAAGATTCGAAGCGAACTCAAGGAATATCTCAATACACTAAACCAATTGAATAAGTCTAATAAAAAGAAGTTATTGGCAAACAACACTATGTCTTACAACAATGTCAAGAATGCAGCTAATCAACTTCAGGGTCAAAAGAAGGTTATATCTGAACGTAAAAAGGAACGTGAGGAGTTGGGTAGGTATATCAGTCAGCTCTCTATGCTGAATAGAACCAATAAGCAGAGATTGATGGCTAACAATACAAGGAATACCAGCAATATTAAGGCTGAGGCTAATCAACTTCAAGAATCTAAAAAAGGTGCAAAGCGTGCTGCTAACACCAATGGTATTAAAAGAGCTATGAATGGTCTGGGTGAAGAGGATCAACTTCTCATATTGAACAAGTGGGAGACTCAAAATGTGTCTTTGGGTGACATTATAAAGAATGTTCAGGCTTTAAAGAAACGGAGAGCTACTGAAAAGTGGTCTATAAATCGTCAGGATCTTCAGGATCATATGAATGGTCTAAATATAAGTAACACCGATAAACAGAAGATTCTCAAAATATATAACAGTCGTAAGGCTAACGTAACAACATTGAAAAACCGAGCTACACAGCTTAATGGGGTAACAAAAAATAAGGAGAGGCAGCGTGCGGAACTTTCCAACTATATTGATGGTTTAGGAATCAATGGTGCTCAACTTCTCAAGAAGTTTAACGATGGTAGGTCAACCGTCAATAAACTCAAGACTGAAGCCAATAAAATGAGAACTGTGGCTAACGCAAGTCTCGTGAACTCTAAGAGAAATCAGTTACGTACCCACATGAAGAACACTCTTTTGGATGATAAGAATAAGAAGTCTTTCATTAATCGTGTAGCTGTGGACACGAATATGAACTCTCTAAAGGGTGAAGTTAACAATCTTAATACTCAATTGAAGACTCGCGATGAAACAGTAGCGGCTAAGAAGTCTGAAATCAGTGTGTATGTAAATACACTTAACGATCTTAGACCTGAGAACCGTAAGACATTCATAGCAAAGGTTGTGAATGCTGACACAAATGTTGATGTTCTCAAACGTGAGGCTGCTACCATGAATGGGGCTATTAAGGCTAGAAAGGTTGAAAAGGAGCGTCAGGGAGAGAAAGAAAAGGAGAAGGAGGAGAAGAAGAAGTATGAAGTTGACAAGGCACGCCTTGGTAATCACTTAACGAGGCTTAAGCATCTCACAAACCCGGAAATGAAAGATTACATGAAGAGTTTCAAAGAGAATGGTGCCAAGATTGAAAATGTAATTGCAACTTCAACCGCAAAGGATAAGGATAATGAGAAGGATAAGGAGACTCTTAGGTTCTACATCAGAAATGCTAAGATTCCACAACTCAAGAAGAATGCCTATCTTAGAGCACTTCTTCAACCCCATGTGAACATAACTGAAGTTAAGTCGGGTGTGAATATAGATAAAGAACGTGAGAGATTGGTGGGTGAGCAGTTGAGGGCTCAAGTTGCAAAAAAGATTCAGGCTTTAAAGATGCTTACTCCCAATAATAGAGCTAAGCTTGTGAACAGTCTCAAAAATAAGCTTCCCGATGAGGTTCTGAAGGAGGCTCAGAAGCTCGATGCTGAGAAGAAGGGTGTTCGTAACAAGTCTACTAAGAATGTTGCAAACCAACTTAGTAAACTCACTGATATCACGAGAAACAACCGTGTTGCGTTAATGAAGCGTCTTCCAACCAATGGTCCTGAGAAGGTCTTAGCCAATGCTAAGAAGCTCAATCAGGAAAGGAAGACTGCAGCTAAGCAGAAGGAGGAGAAGAATAAGAGAAATACGGAGAGTGTAGGAAAAGCTGACCTCATAAGAAAGGGTGTTGAAGATAAGTTCCGTAGGATTAACGGTTTAACTAAGCAGGATGTAAAGGATTTCATGGAGAAATGGAATAAGACTAAGAATAAGAGGTTATTTGACGAAGCTCGTAAAATGGGTGCAAAGAAGGCTGAAGAAAATAACAGTGCAGCCGCAGAAGCTTCCAGACTCTTTAATGCTGGTGGTAATGTCAAGAACCTCTCTCGTGGTAAAAATGAGGGGGGTGTTCCTAAGGAACTCCTTGAAACTGTGAGAAAGTTTGTTGGATTTGGTATAGGTGGTAAGAGACGTGAGGCATTCTTAGCCCGTGGTCGTGGTATGTCCAATATAAAACCCTTAATTAAGGAAATTCAGGAACGTAAGCTATTGAGAAATAAGGTTATAGCTGATTTGCAACGTCGCAATGACGGTAAAATGAGAGCGCAATACATAGATCTACTTGAAGATGGTGACAAGGTATGGACTAATGTTAAACAAACTATTGATAGAGGGTTTAAGCGCCGTGCACAGGAGATGGAACAAAAGGAAGCTCAGCAAAGGAAGGTTGAGGAACAAAAGAAGCTCGGAGAGGAGAGGGCTAAGAAGATGAAGGAAGGAAAAGCCAAGGGTGATTTGTCCAAGTCTCTCTCTACTCTCAAGGCTCTTAACAGGGCTAATAGAACAGAGTTCATCAAGAGGCTTAATAAGGGTAACACCGCGAGTGCCATTTTACGGAATGCTCGTAAGAGAAACGCTGAAAAGGGTTTAGCTGCATCCAAACCAATTAGTAATCCTATCTTTGCACCAAAGAACAACAAGGTTCCAGCCACTAATAATCCATTGTTTACATTGAGTGAGAGAAAACGTAATCAAGAAGAGGCAGCACGCCGTGGTGTATCTGTCAAGAAGGCTAAGAAGAATAGACAGATGAAGGAAAAGGGTGAGAGAGCCAAGATTAGGGGGGTAGAGGAAAAGAAAAAGGCTGCATTCAATAATGTTATGAAAAAGAGTAATGCCTACGTGGAAGCCAAGAAGAGGGAGGAGGTAGCCAAGAAGAAGGCTGAATCTGAAAGGGCTTTAGCCAGGTCTAAATCCAATATGGAAGCCCGCAAGAGATCCGAAGCTCAGGCTGTCCGTGGTGAGACGGAGAGGCGTCGTTTAGCAATGCTTGAAAGACAAAAGAAAAAGAATGCCAAGGCTGTATTACGAAAACAGAATAAGAAACTCGCCAAGGCTACTGGTCAAGGTGTAAAGGCAACTCAGAAAAAGCAACAAGCTACCCGTCGTAAATAGTTAAAGACTTAAAGCAATTTCTTATTAATGGGAAATTGTGATGTGTGTTGCGAAAAGTTCAACAAAATAAATCACAAAAAGGTTGATTGTCCCTTCTGTGATTTAGAATGTTGTAGGTCTTGTTCACAGAAATACCTTCTTTCTATAACAGATGACCCACATTGTATGGGATGTAAGAACATGTGGAATAGAGAGTTTATTGATTCATTTTGCACAAAGTATTTCCGCAACACAGAACTTCGTCGTCATAGAGAAAATATCCTATTTGAAAGGGAAAAGGTACAAATGCCTTCAACGCAACCTGAGGTTGAGAGGATTAAGGCTATAAGAAAACTACACAAAGTTATAAACGTACAGAGAGGAAGACTAATAGAATTGTATAGAGTTTATAAAATATTTGGTACGGGACACCTCACTGTCATGAATGAAATACCTGAACCTGTACAGGAATTAAGGGCAGAAATGGAAGAAACATACAGAGAACTCTCTAGACTTCGTAATGGTGGTGATATTGTAGATGGTGATGAACCCAAAAAATTTATTCGTAAATGTCCAACTGAAGAATGTAAGGGTTTTATGAACGAAGAGTGGTTCTGTGGTCTATGTGATAATCATTTTTGTGAACATTGTAATGAAAAGATTACTACTGATCATAAATGCGATCCAGATGCAGTTAAAACTATGGAACTTCTGAAGAAGGATACTAAACCATGTCCAAAATGTGGAACTATGATTCAGAAACTATCTGGGTGTAGGCAAATGTGGTGTCCGGATTGTCACACAGCTTTTGATTGGGTATCTGGAAAAATAGAAATGGGTAGAATCCATAATCCTCACTACGTGGAGTTTAGGAGGGAACGTATTTCTTCAAGAGAACATGGAGATATTCCATGTGGTGGAATACCAACATTTAGGGAACTTCGTGAGATGAATGCACCTAATAATATCACACGATTTGCTAATACATTGAACTTCCTTGATAGAGAGATAGCTTATCGTTATGGTGACCTATATGATCATGGCAATAGGTATCTTAGAGTAGGTTACATGCTTAATGAAATCAATGAACATTTTTTCAAAAAAGAAATACAGAGACGTGACAAACAGAGGGAGAGATTTAGGGATGTAAATAATATTTTTAGAATGGTTATAGATACGGGTGGAGATCTATTACGACAGTATGCACTTGAACCAGAAAGATACACTGAAATTATAGACATCTGTAAAAAATTGATAGAATACGCCAATGGGATTCTTGAAACTATACGTAAGCGATATACTTGTATTCATCCCCAAAATATTTATCTTCATTAATTATAAGATGATTTTGTTGCTGGTCATTATAATTTTGGTTTGGTTCCTCATTCCAAAATATAAAAAACCGCAAATAATACCTAATTTTATTTCGGACGAGGAAATTGAACACATTAAGAAAGAAGCTAGTGGTAAGTTTAAAATATCTACTATTGACCAAAATGAAACAACTGATAAAAAAATCAGAGATAGTGATACTGCGTGGTTAAAACTCGAAGATCCAGTAGTAAATGGAGTTGTTCAAAGATGTGCATCTTTAACAGATAGATCTATTTCTAACTGTGAAATGTTACAAGTGTTGCGTTATAGACCGGATGGATTTTATCGTCCTCACCAAGACGCCTTTCCAATGGGTAATAAAAGAATGTATACTGTAATTCTCGCACTTAACGATGACTATGAAGAAGGTGAAACTGAATTTCCAAATATTCAAAAGAAATATAAATTGAATAAGGGTGACGCTTTATTTTTTCACACATTGGACAATTACGGAATGATAAATTCCAAGGCTTTACACGGAGGGCTTCCAGTAAAGTCTGGAGAAAAGTGGATATGTAATGTATGGGTTCATAAATACCCATATTAAAGAATATAATAGAATAAAAAGAAATGGTTGATGTAACAGATCTCGATACATACCCCATGTGGTACTCATTTTGTATCGCGATGTTAATGGGTGTTACTCATGTGGTATTGGGACCCGATCATGTGAGTGCTCTCGTACTACTTGTCGCGGGTGTTAAGAGACACGAGCAAATTTGTGATACCACTAATAAATGGCAGCTTTGTAAGAAGTCTGCTATGCAGGGTTTTAGATGGGGGCTTGGACACACAATAGGTCTCACTTTCATGACTGCAATTTTTATGACATTTAGGGATGAGATTCCCATGGATGAAGTTGGAACAGTGAGTGATTACATTGTTGGTTCTATGATGATTCTAATTGGATCCGTTGCTCTCTTTTCATTATACAGATGGCATAAGCGTCGCCAAAGACAACTTTTACACCTACGTGATATAGAGATGAGTCAACCAAGATTACACCGAACTGATGGTTGTCCTTTACCTATATTGGGTAATTCAGAGGCACATGTAGAAGCTCATGAATACAATTTCACACATCGCCACATCACTGAAAATGACACTGAAAATCTAATTACAACATCTAACACGTTATGGTCTAAGTTTAGACGTTGGAGAATGGGTGATACATTTACCGATAGTCCTACAAGTGCATATGTAATTGGTGGTGTTCATGGTATTTCTGGACTATCAGGTGTTGTATACGTCTTACCTGCATTATTCCTTGACGACACAATGCGTCTAATTCTATATCTACTTGGATTTGCAATCGCCTCAATTGGAAGTATGTCAGCTTTGGGTGGTACATTAGGTCTTATGCCACAAGGTACAAAAAATATAATGCTTTTCAGTGGTTTCGCTGGTATGTGTGCATTAGGTGTTGGTACTATGTGGATTGTATTAACTTATAGAGGTGATCTGGATTTATAAATTACTAGAAACATTGAAAGCAATAGTTCGTCTACCCGGTTTTATACATTTCTTAACCATATGTTCAAGTTGACTTGGAAAAATAACGACACTTCCTTCTTTTATACTATTCTCCGTCCTAGTATAAAAAACGTGATGATCAGTCAGATCAGTGAAGGGTTGTGGTGTTGCATTTGGACTCTTAAAAATTATAGAACTTGTTTCGGCATCGTCGTGTAGTATATATATACCTGAGAACGTTGGATAGAAGTATTTACCATTATTATGTTGATCTCGACCACCATGGTGATTATGAAACTCTTGAAAATCACCCATTTTGTAAGTATTAAACCAGTAATTATAGAGAATTGAGGTTTTTATATTAATTTTATGGTTATATGTGGAGTTGATTTCTCTTATGAAATTGTCAATGGGTTTCCATATAATTTCATCTATATCATCTGAACTTAAAAATGTATTTTTATCACTGAAAGATGTAACATTAATATCACAAAAATTAAAGGGGTTTTTTAGAGGTGTATCTTTACGCTGTTCTATTTGGTCTATTATTGGCATGTACTTTGATTTTAAAATATCATGGTCCTTTAAAGTTTCCCAATATACATAAGTAGTTGGAAATTGATGATGAGGCATTCTTATCGTATTATAAATAATAATCTTTAAATTACAGAATAAGATTATTTGATCCGATTGCAAAAGATATCATAATTCTACCGGGTTTTCTCATCATATCAACTCTGTGATGTAAAGAGGCGGGAAATATCAAAACAGTCCCTTCTCCAATATCTTCTTCCTTTTCAGTTTCAAATAGAGTTTCTTTCATTCCATATACACTTTTGGCTAGCATATATGGTTCAACAAAAATAGTTGTGTTTCTCACATTTGGATCTTTTACTATATAAACTAATACAAATGATGGTCTATATTTAATATCATTTTTAATAACTACATCATTGACTACATGTTCATGCATCGCTACAGTTGAATTTTCAGTATATTCTGTTAACCATAGTTCATGAAGAATAGATTTAGTTATTCCTATTTTAATAGTATTTTCTCTTGCATTTAAAAATTCCAGTGTTTCATTTATCGTATCCCAAACAACATCTTTGATTAGATCTGGATTTTCATATTTTAACTGATTGTTAAATTCATATAAATTATAAGATGATAATCCACCGGAAATAAAAGCATGACGGAAGTTCTCCCGTAATTTATGTTTATACCTTTCAATAAAATCTATCACTCTTTTTTTATATATTTGGTGATTTGCAATTTGCCGCCAATATACAAAATTGCACGGAAAATAGAATACACCCATTACTAAATACTCTAAAATAATTTTTAAGCAACTTCACACATATCTCGAGGTTTCGCGAACTCTGAATAAATTATTCTATTTTCTTTTTCAATTGCATGAACCTCGTGATATAAGTTTGAGTGTAAAAAATGTTGACAAATATAAATGAAGTCTGTGGTATTCACATATGGTCGTTTCAATCCACCCCATAAGGGTCACCGACTCATGATTGAACAGGTCATAGAGACTGCTCGTAAGTCAAATAAGACCCCAGTTGTTGTGGTGTCACACTCTACAGGTAACTCTAAGAATCCCCTTCCCGTAGAGAACAAAATGAGAATCCTCAAGAGGTGGTTTCCAAATGTTACTATCGTGAGTTCTGCAAAGAATCGCAGTATAGCCAAGATCACTGAAAACTTCAACCAAAACTCAATTATGGTTGTAGGTGCTAATCGTCAAAATAGTTTCAAATTTCTTCCATTCAAGAAGGTTGCTGTGCCTCGTTCTAACACTGCACCTTCAGCCACCATGGCAAGGGCTGCAGCCGCTGCTGGTAACAAGAATGCATTCAAAAATATGACTGGTTACAATCTCACAAACAATTTGAGAAATAAGATTGTTAAAGCCAAAGTGAAAAAGTAAAGTAATGTTAGAGGGACACGAAGTTTTTGCTCTAGCTGAAGAAGTATACACACTCGGACCCGGGTATTCCGAGCGTGTATACCATAATGGTATGGAAGTTTTACTACGTAAAGCGGGTATTCCTTATGAAACTGAACGTATAGTTACAATTCCTTTCAAGGATCATGTAATTGGAAATTTAAGAATTGATATGATACTTAATAACGAAATCATATTAGAGTTTAAAACTATTAGAACTCTCAGTGATCAGAATGAGATTCAGGCTCGTAACTACTTGAATCTGACTGGCTTGAAGAAGGCGTATCTGATAAATTTTCCTCCGTTTCCGGGTCGTGATGTAGAGATTCGTTGTGTTGTATCCACACCATGAAGGGTAGAACCTTCGCTAATATTTTATAAAACTCCTTGGTATCATCGTGATACTTTTTAGCATTGCGTAGACCGTCTGTTAGTAACTCTCGGGCTCTCTGTAGATGATATTCCGCCTCGTCTACACAGAACTTTTGGTATTCGTTCATTATATATTATTCGCATCTAAACCTTTAAGTTTACAAAGTCTCTCTCTTAGCCTTAACCTGGTACACGGGTTTTGGTGAGGCATTCTTAGTGTTCATGGCGTTACTTAACCATGACTTTTTGTATTTAGCTAATTGAGTCTTAGTTGGGCTATGTATCAAGACATATTTAGTCGCTGCAGCCTTGTATGCATTGACAAATGGGCGTGGTATACCACCTGTATTGAGTGAGTTCATGACATACTTCTTCTCAAGATTGCGCACACGCTCCCTCTTCCACTTACTTACCAAACTCTTCTTAACATCATCCACATTCTTCTTGAAAGGAATACCTGTTTTGTTACCACCAGACATCTTAGCTATGCGACTACGCACTTCACGAATATCATTGTTGAGAGAAGGCATAACCTTATTGTATCTATCCATCCACCTCTTACCGTAAAGTTTAATAAGATCCTTACGGATAGAAGCATTATTCATACCCCTCTTTGACATAACTTGTGTAGCCTTAACATTCTTCTTTTCTTGTGCCTTTTGTTGCCTTACAACCTTCTTTGGTGGAGGAGTAGGGGGCTTTGGCTTTGGGGCAATCATCATATTACGAGCCTTCTCAATTTTCTTACAAAGAGTATCCTTGGTTTCTTTGGGAGTGATATCAATTTTCATAATCTTAGCAACCCTAATTAGATCATCCTTAGTACCATAAGTCTTACATTTGGTTTTACCGAGCTTGAAGTCTTTGTTAGCACCGGAAAGTTTAACGTTTTTACCCTTATTTTTAATGGTAGCGCTATTTTTGTTGACGACAGCATTAATCTTCTTACAAAGATCTTCCTTTTTAGTACTCTTAGTGATACCCACAACACCTAATTTCTTAGCGAGATCGGTGAGTTGTTCTTTAGAGAAACGCATACATTGAATACCATTAATCTGAATATTGAAAACCGAGTTACGCTTTTTCTTTGGTTCAGTCTTAGTCTTTTTAACCGGGGTACGGGGTCCAATTTTCTTCTTAGGACCCCTCTTTTTAGGTGTAGCCTTCTTACCACCTTTAGTGAGTTCCTTAGGAACCTGTCCGGTAATTTCAACATCACCATTTGTATTCATAAGCTTAATGAGAGCTATGGCATCATTGTAAGCAACGAGCATATCAGCTGGGCTTGGGGAACCGGAAATCTGAATATTTCCAGATTCAGTAAAGTTGTATTTATGTCCCTTATAATTGACGTACATAAAGGGTGAAAGCTCAGGCTCATAGCTTAATTTAGTTACACCAGATGAAGCATACATTCTCGCTTTGTCGGTAATAGAAGATAAAGCTTTAAATTTACCATTAAACCTAAATTGACCACTGAGATTGTTGTACTCAAAGGGGTTGTACAAATAAGCTTCCTTATCAGTGTATGTGTTAACGATGTAACGCCTTATGAGTTCAGGTTGATTTGCAATATTAGTACCGATAAAGCCACCAGAGAAGCGAATCTTACCATTCTTGTAAATGTTTACGGTACCACCCTTCGCTTCGGTACCATTAGAAATGGTAACCTTTATCTGAACTGTGAAAAAGTTCTTTTTAATATCACCTTGCTTTCCATACTCACGTGTATGGGTGAAACCCTCCCTCATCGCACCAAACCTACCTATAATTTGTGTGGTATCCAGATAAAGACCCTCGCCGATAGAGGTTCTTGCTTGAGGAACCTTCATAAGTATTTTTTTAAGATCAATGAGATCACCCTGTTGGGGGAACTCCTTATTTACTGTAGCGTTGAACATACCTGGATTTAACTTACTGAAAGCGAGTTGTAAGGGTTGAGTAACTGGAAATCTTCCTGCAATGTTAGTGGAGGGGGCTGGAATGGGTGGTTCAAACTCTCTGAGTACATTGTTAATCATTTTTTTGTTTTCATTTGGAAGTTTGTTATAGTTTGCGTTGCTATTCCAGTTTGAATCAACTGCGTCGGAAAATTCATTATAATTAGCATTACTCATCATGTTTTTTTCAAGGCGATTTGGGAACTCTTGTCTTTTTAACATATTAGCCTCAAGCTCTCTGGCGAAGTTGTTGTTATTGTTGCTGTTATATGACGCAACCGAACTTGCAGTGGCAGAAGGGCGTAACTCTACACCCGACTGTTTCACAAATTCTTTGAGCTGTTGGCTCATTATTACTAATTAGTAGTATTTTTTTTAGTAGTCGTCTGTGAAACCGAGGCTCTCGTCAACTACATCAAGACCGTAGACTACTGGCTGCCTTGGGTATGTACGACCATTGTATGTCACAACTTCTTCCCTGACCTCAATCTCTCTAGAGCTGAAAGGACCAGCATAGAAATCTTGTGTAAACTTATGCCTTCCCAGATTGTTTGCCTGACAATGTTGATTGAATACCTGCACAAAGAGCTTCTGAGGGACAAAGAGATCCTTGTCGTACTTGATTAGAGTGCTCTCCAAGAAGTTGTGGAGAGAGCTCGCCACCATCGCGACTTGCTTTTGAATCTTCTTGAAGTACTCTGGTACAACATTCCAGATATCCTTATTCCTGTATTTATTAGAGTAGTCAATATAAGCTCTCACACATTTGAGAAGAATAATAGGAAGTTCATTGTTCAGCTTCTCATCGAGTTGGGGATCTGCTTCCTTCACCTGCTTCGCAAAGTTCCACGTGAGAATACGACGAAGTACGGAGCCTGAGTTATCCTTCCAATTAGGAACTTCATTACCACCCAGCACACCTGGTGTAGTCCATTCAATAGACACAGCAGTCTTATTCTTCACAGCCACAGAGACATCTTCACCTGATACCATAGATTGGAACTCCGCCTGTTCAAGGGCGAGATCACCCTTTACCTCTGGTGCGATGAACATGAAAGAGTCTTTGATGGCGGAGAGACCGAACTTCTTCTCAATGTTGTTTGAGAGTGTTCCAACATCCTCATTCTCATAGAACTTCTTGAAAACCTTTGTAATTAACGTACTCTTACCAGACCTCGCAATACCCTTGAAAAATGGAATAACTTGCCACGCATCCAGCTCACCCACGTCAAAGCAAAGACGCCCACCCATGACATATGCCCAGTCACATACATCATTGTCAAACTTTTGATACTTCAGAACTGAATCAAAAAAGGGTGTGGGAATATCTTGCCACTTCTCAACGTGTGAAAAGTCGTCAAATTGTTGATCGAAGTACTTGCATGCAATAATAGTGGGATCTAAGCATCTAAACTCGGCACTTTCATATGGGTAAAAGCGACAATCATACACCCCGTGGTCGGGAAGCCACTCTTTACCAACAAATACACCATTCTTGAAACTCCAAACATGCCTACGTTTAGTAATCTCGGGGAATTGAGCATCCATGCATTTGTTCATATTGTCAACAACATCTCGGTAGACGTTACCGCGGCTCGTAAAGTTCTTCCACATGGCGAAGTCATCATCCTTTTGGGAAAGGGAGTAAATAAAATTTTCAATGGTAAATTTGGGTTTCCATGCACGAGTTCTATGTCCCTCAATTGTTTGAATCTCTTCACAGCACTGTCCCTTGTATCGCCTATATCCGGACTTGTATGTTTGATCCAGAGAATACAAGAGGCATTTCTGATACGGAGTTGAACTTTCAACTTCTTCTTCATCCATTGTGGAGGGATCTCCAGAAGCGCTAAACTGTGGTAAAGCAGTAGGGTTATCTACACGTTCAAATGATGTGTAGTGACGACGGATATTTTCATATCCATCACTTAGCTGCTTCAGTACGTTATTAATCCTCCTTACAATAGTCATACCATCGTCGTTAGGTTCCTTTTTGTGAATCTTCAAGTCTCTGGCATGATTTTTTAGATTAATTAGATAGGTTCGCTGTTTATCTCGGATACCCTTAATGGCGAGGATATCAATTTGGCTTGGGTTAGGATTTCCATATTCGTCAAAGTTGTCAGAATGAACAAATTGACGATAACCCAATTCACGGGCATTTCTAAAGTCGTTAGTCTTCAGATACCACGCATTTTCAAATTTATCCAAAGTAGTATAGACCTGTTCTTCTTTCATTGACTGAATGTGTTCTTTCTGAAGCTCAACTAATGCTTCATACTTATTTGGATCCTTGTCAATGAAATGGGTATGCTCCATTCTCTAATTTAATAGACTACGATTTTTCTTTCTAAGCTGATTTTTGGGGGTGCATCCGAGAAAGCATTTTAATTAGAATTTTATTTTGAGTCTCAAGTTGGAAACAAAGATTGACGATGGCGGAGCACACAGTATCTCCATCCGGGGTGGCAAGGAGAGAAGTCATGAGACCCGCGATGTCCATGTTGTCCTCATCGTCATCATCGTTAATTTCATACTCATCATCGCTTAGGATAATTTCACCGTCCTCATCTTCAAACTCCTCCTCTTCTGACATAATTTCACCTTCTTCAATTTCCTCTATAGGTTCTTCTTGCTCAGGACGTGATGACATTTAAACTACACTGAGAAAAATCAAAATGAAAAATGCCGCGTTAACCCCAAATTTTTTTCTCTGTGTATAGTACAACAACTCTCAAAATGGCCGGTGGTCTTATGCAACTCGTGGCTTATGGGGCCCAGGATGTCTATCTGACTGGCAACCCTAAGGTAACTTTCTTCCAGGCGGTTTACAAGCGCCACACTAACTTCGCGATGGAGAACATCGAGCAGACTGTCAACGGTACCCCCGCTGCGTCTGGTCGCGTCTCCGTCACTGTCGCCCGTAACGGTGATCTTGTCGGCGACATGTACGTCGAGCTTGAGTCCGCCGCGGCGAACTCCCGCACCTCCGCGGGTGATGATGCTTGCTGGGTGGCTGAGCGTGCGATCGCCTCCGCTGAATTATCAATTGGTGGTCAAAGAATTGACAAGACCTACCAGCGTTGGTGGAGGCTTTACTCCGAGCTCTACCTCGATGAGTCCAAGAAGGCTACCTGGGGTAAGATGACTACTGCCACCACTGGCAAGACTGTCTATTTGCCCCTTGTTTTCTTCTTTAACCGCAATCCCGGACTTTTCCTCCCACTAATTGCTCTGCAGTACCACGAAGTGCGCATCGATTTCGATTTAACTACCGACTTCGGTGACTATTGCGCTGCCACCTTCAAGGTGTGGGCTAACTACGTGTACCTCGACACTGAGGAGCGTAGGCGATTTGCGCAGAAGGGTCACGAGTACCTCATTGAGCAGGTCCAGCACACTGGTTCGGACACTGTCACCGCGGGTACCACCTCCAACAAGCGCCTCTCTTTCAACCACCCAGTCAAGGAGCTCGTGTGGTGTTTCAACGACCCCGCGACCGCGAACGCTGCCACCTCTCTTTGGAACTTCACCAAGTACCCCGGTGCTTCCGACATTGTCCTTGAGTCTGATGCCCAGGTTGAGGCTTCCGGTAACTGCTACGTGCCCATCTCCCAGGGTACCGGCGTTCCCCTCCTTGCCTGCGGTGAGGGCGGTTCCGCTGACAGGTTCAGTGAGGAGTGGTCCGGTCCCCTCACCGACTTCAAGCTTGTCCTCAACGGTCAGGACAGGTTCAAGGCTCAGAAGGGTAAGTACTTCAACCAGGTCCAAGCGTACAACCATCACTCTGGTTGCCCCTACCCCGGTGTGTACTCGTACTCTTTCGCGCTCAAGCCCGAGGAGCACCAGCCTACCGGCACTTGCAACTTCTCGCGCATTGATAACGCGCAGGTTGCTGTCACCATCCCCTCCGGTATCGCCTCCACCACCATGCACATGTTCGCGGTTAACTACAACGTCCTCCGCATCCAGTCCGGTATGGGTGGTCTTGCCTTCTCTAACTAAGCATACAAATCAATTTTGTATTTGCTATTAAAAATAATTAATTAGATCTTCATTTTTAAATAACATGAAAAAAATGTTATTTAAAAACGAAATACGTTATGATAATATGATCCTTCAACCCTATTGCTTTGTTGGAAGGCGTACATATGCTCAAAGAACCAAGGCTAAATATTGGAAAGCTAAAGAAAATGCAAAGAAGACGTGTATGAAAAACCCGGATGCACTTAATTGTGCAATTCGACATAGGCGGTGCGAAAACTGTCCATTTAATAAGTTTTTCAGGTCTGATAAAGATACTATTAAACCACCCGAATAGTTATGACCGGCGGTTCATCATTGTATCCGTAGTATCTCATAGAAATACCAAATTGATGCATTAAATCTGTATGTATTTCTGAATTAATTTGTGTTTTCCAATTTTTTAGCGTTGTGTTGAAGTATTCAAGTCCTTCATCAGAAAATACACATATACGCATAAAAGGTTTAGAGCGCACTCGTGACATGTAGTTATCAACAGCGGATGGTAATGGAAGTGTATTATAGTCGTCTGATTTGATAATATCAATAATATAGTAACCATGTGCATCACAAAGGATATTACATTGCATCTCAGGAAACCCCTTTATATAGGCTTCAAAATCTTGAGAACTTGGGAGAGTTGTATAGATTGGTGTATTTTCGGTTACAATGTCATTCGTCTTTCCTAATCCCGGGTGTGTATGGAATCCTATCTCAGAGTACCATATTCGTTCAATCTCTTTAGATTTTACACAATTACGACATTTAGATGTTACATATTCCGGTTTACTGAATGTAAAATTATCACGTTCCACCTTACCTGCATACTCCCATCGATTTAAATAAGATAGTTTACTTATTTCTTTTAAATCGTTGATGACACTACGTGTAAGTTTAAGTTTCTTCTTACGAGGTCTGATCATAGGTGTATGAACAGCCTGGACACTTATCATCTGATAGTAACACTTAAAAATAATCTGTTATTATTTATTATGATCTTCAAGAAACTCTTGGAAAGTTTATTGAAGACTGAAAAACCAAAATTGGGGAGATGGTCTCTAAAATCATGTAACGAGTTAGCTACATCTATTAACTCTGTGTATCAGAATAGGGATCATTGTGGTGATACTATATGTAAAACACCGAAGAAGGCTTTGGAGTATCCATCAAAACATAATACCCAACAACGTGGTCATTAGAGTAAAACTACTGGTCATAGAAGCAATGGGTGTTGTGGGAATGCTACCAGCTGCTCTTACAGAAGATACACAAAGACATAAAAGACATAACAACATTAAAATGGGTACAATAGCTTTCATTTTACAATGGACTTAGAAAAATAAATCAATATCGAAGTATGTACCACGATGTTTACACTGACGGGAGCAGTTTGGGAAATCCTGGACCTGGTGGTTGGGGTGTGGTCAGTGATATTTATAAGTTATGCGGTGGACAGCCTAATACAACAAACAATCGGATGGAGATGACCGGGATTTTGAGAGCTCTTGAGGAGTGTGTGAAGAGAGATATTCAAGAGGTCTGTATTTATACAGATAGTAACTATGTGAAGCAGGGGATTACTCAGTGGATCCACAAATGGAAAAAGAATGGTTGGAGAACTTCATCAGGGAGTGATGTAAAAAATAAGGATCTTTGGATTGAAATTGATACACTTCGTAATCAACTGAAAGATGTTCAATGGAAATGGGTAAAGGCTCACAATGGAAATCTTCTCAACGAAGAGGCAGATAAACTTGCCAGAGATTCAGCAAAAAAAATATCTTGATAGTTATTAAATGGGTGTGATCATACATGTTTCAAATGACATAACTCATTACGCTTCTGTAAATACTAATTCACTCTCAGTGGAAAAGATTATTATAGATCCAAGTATAGGAAATGGTTTAGTGGCGTCGGAGGACGACCCCCGTGGTGACATGGAAATTAGTAATGTTATAGTGACTAACTACGTTACCCGTAGTATTCTGAATGTATGGGACGATGAAACTAACTATAGAGATGGAATGAGGGATAGGAGTATTCAGGATGTTACAGTTAAATCTACATCTAATACTATACCAGATAATCTGTATACGGAAGTGTATACAAAGTTTAAGTCTGGACTCTCATCTTTTACGGATGATATTTAAATATTAACATATCTCAAGTTATACATGACTGAAGATGATAGTTGTGCATGGTGTGATAAACAAGTACACCTTTTAACGAAGTGGGGAGAAAAAAGTGCGGGTTACAGATGGCTTCATAATCACTCACGACTTTTATATAAATCACAGAATGACTGGTTAGCATATCCATCAATTATAATTGCATCAATTACTGGTGTGGGTGGTTTTGCCGTTTTAAATCCGAGTGGTAATTCTGATGTATCTACAGATACTAAAAACAAGATTATGATAGTACAGTATTTCTTTGCTTTTTTGAATGTTTTGGGTGGAATTTTGACGAGTATTTCTAAGTTTAGTCAAAGTCTGTCTTTATCGGAAGCACATTCAGCAATGTGTGTACAGTGGTCTAAGTTTTATAGGACCATAGATATGGAGTTATCTCTTGATGTAAAACACAGGGGTGATGTAGTTGAATTTATAATGAAATGCAAAAAAGAGTATGATCGGCTTTTGGATGAATCTCCGGATATTCCAGCGTGTTCTATAAAAGCCTTTCTGGTTCAATTTCCGGATAAAGTCAACAAGCCAGATGTATGTAACGGACTCTCGATTGTTGTGAGTGATGATGCAGCGTCTGTTACCGGGTCTACACGTGCTGTTAGGAGATGGTTAGGTGCCCTTTCGGGTGTAAAAACAAAAAGAAGCAGTAGAGATGACGACCTTCATAGAATGGAGAGTGTGTAATTCGACTTAAAAATATCATACATTATTAAATAAAATGAACGTTGGTATCCTCACAGCTGGTGGTGTGTGTCCAGGTGTCAATAATATTATCCATACACTTACTCGCCTTGAAAATGCTCAAAATAACCGTATGTTCGGTATATACGAGGGTTTTCGTGGTGTTAATAACAACTTACGATTAGACTTGTCCTCTCGCGACAAGATTGATGAAGGTGCGGGATCTGTTTTAAGAGTCTCATGCGACAAAGTTGATATAGAAAAAGCAATTGATAATATTAATGATCTTGACAGACTTTACTGTATATGCGGAAATGAGTCTATGAAAAGTGCAAGAGAGCTTGCTATGGATGACCGAATTGAAACAAATATTATTGGTATTGCTAAAACGATTTTCAATGACATCCCAGGTATTGAATCTATAGGATTTCAAACAGCTGTCCAGGAGTTTGCAAAATATATTGACTATGCATACACGGAAGCCACTACAACTAATTCAATTGTGTTTATTGAAGCTCCGGGTCGCTGTGTAACTGGACTGGCTACACAAGCTACATATGCACGTTATTCTAAAGTTACCGATATAGTTACACCCGATACAACCAATAAAATTAAAATGCATCAGATTAGGAATAACTATGAAATAAATGGTTACGCAACTGTAGTTGTATCAGAGAATTGTGATTATACAGATATACTTAGCTATTTGGAAGAAGTTGAGGCAGATGTAAAGATCATATCACCGGGATTTTCAATTCGTGACGTTGAACCATGTGTTTATGATGTAATTATTTCCCATGAAATGGCAATTCAAGCATTTAAACATGCTCAAGAGGAGCGTAATTTTATAAAAGGTGCGTCAAATTCTGTCTATTTTGAGGATTTTCTCAACATAGTATAATGTTTAGAGCCATGTACAAAGATCCTAAGTTTATAGGGGCTCAAATAACACCACCAAACAATGTCATTGTGATAACAGAAGATGGCGTTGAAAATTATACAGTGGAAAAACAATATTTTAGATCAGAAGCCCTTATTGATAAACAGATGAAATTACTTAAAGGTACAGACCGAGGAAAGAACAAGTTACGAGAACTCTTCTTAGAACCGAGAATAGAACAAAAGGGGCGTTTTACTGTTACGGTTTACGAGTTTTGATCCAATAGCTCAGTTGGTTAGAGCGTGGTGCTTATAGTAAGGTATACATAGTGAGGTAAAACTCACACGAGGCACGCCAAGGTCACGGGTTCAAGCCCCGTTTGGATCACACTTTTATAAATATATTGTTTGTATTTATAAAAATGTGTATGGAATATGCGATTAAGATAAGGGACACTACAACACCCCATGATTTGGATTGTATGTTTAAACACGCTTGGTCATATAAAAAACCTGTTAGATTTGTTATGGATGTTACAGAATGTAGAAAGGTTTCACTTGGGAGGGTTCTCTCTATGAAGAAGGTCCTTGATAGTCATCGTTCCAACTCGAGTAAGTATATTGATTACACCACTGTCTATGTAAAGTCGCGGTTAGCTAAAACTGTTCTTAATTTGGGACTCTCTATAATAAAGACTGAAAGACCTGTGTACATCAGTACCCATACTTGATGTCTTTGGTTGTAGCGGAAGGATTTGTTCTGGATATAAAGTCTGGACGTCCATGATTACAATGTCCAATTGTACTATTATGACTTCGATCAATCATCATGTAGTGTCTAAGATCTTTATAATATATTCTGGCACCTTGTGATATTAAATCCTCATGCTTCATGTCTATATGGTTATCCATAGGAATGAAATACTTTACATATTTTTTCATGTTTTCAACATTAATGAGGTAACATTTGGTACTCGAAATCCATTTAACCTTTTCTAACTTTCCATCTTGTTTGTCAGGAAGACGTGATAAACAGTGAAAGAAGCACATTTCAAAATCATCTCCTCTATCATCTATTATATTTTGTATTTCTTTGTAAAGTTCATGAGACTTAATAACCACATTATCTTCAAAGATGACTGCATATTTCAATCCCTGTTGAAAACATCTCTTGTAGAAATCCATATGTCCCATGAAGCATCCAATTGCTCCTAAGTTAAAGTAAGTTATGTCTGGACGTGTTACAGATTTGTCATAGTGCATTTCCAAAGCTTTTTCGTAGTACTCACCATCAATCTTATTTTCATATTTTTTAGCATTCTTAACAATTCGTGTGTCCGAACCATATATGATTTCAATTGGTATTTCCTGATTATGATACTTCATGAAATGATTTTTCCGTTTTTCTTCAGATTTTAATGTTAAAAGGAAACATTTATAATCATAAGTTTCAACTCTACGTTTTCTGTAGAAAAGCAAAAATGCTATAATCAGTATCACAATTAAAATTGATGACATCTTACTTAAACATGAGAAAATACTTATGAGTAAGATGAACATCATAGATTTATGTGGGATTGTGAGTTCTGTAATTATAGTCGTTATGTTTATACCAGAGATTTATCATGTCTATAAACATAAAGATGCTAAAGCTATTAACTATTCCTTCTTACATTTAAATGTTATTTCAAGTGTACTAGCTTTGGTGTATGGAATAACTTATAACGTTACTCCCATGATAATTAATCAATCAGCTATGGGAATATTTGCGTTGTTAATGTACTATTTTAAACACGCTTATGAATCATCTGCTACTGTCAACGTATTACCTTCTATTGTATAAGCTTAAACATTAGAAAATACTTATGAGTAAGATGAACGCTATAGATGTATGCGGTCTGATAGGATCCGCTTTCATCGTTGTTATGTTCGTACCTGAAATTAAGCACGTGTACAAACATAAAGATGCAAAAGCTATAAATTACCACTTTCTACATTTGAACTTGGCTGCCAGTGTTCTGTCCCTGGTATACTCATTCCACTATAATGTCGTACCTATGACCATTACAAATGTTGCTGCCAGTATTTTCTGCTTCCTAATGTACTACTTTAAATATATATACGAGGTTAAAGAAAAGAATCAAATTACTGATATAGTAGCCGAGGCTCCGGCTCCTATGGTGTAGTTGGTCAACACTGTGGACTTTGAATCCACCACCCCAAGTTCGAATCTTGGTGGGAGCTTGATTTATATGTAGGAGACTTATAAGACTGTTCACCTTAAGAGGCTCCATGAACAAGCATATAAATCTTTTCCTCTCTTAGCTCAGTTGGTAGAGCAGTGGACTGTAGTTCCAAGGGTCACCTGTTCGAATCAGGTAGAGAGGACCCATTCCTCTGTAGCTCAGTTGGTAGAGCGACAGGCTGTTAACCTGTAGGTCATCGGTTCAAACCCGGTCGGAGGAGACACAAAGCACCAATAGCTCAGTGGTAGAGCGCGCGTTTAGTAAGCTCGAGGTCAGGAGTTCAAACCTCCTTTGGTGCACATTTCCATTACTTTTACAATTTGACATTTTCCATTTTGTAAAAGTAATTCAATATTCAGTAAGCCATGTATTTATCGTGTATCTAAATGTTCCATTCAATTCTCTTGTACCATGGGGATGTGTCCAATATGGTGGAAAGAATATAGCTTGCCCTTTTTTTAGTTTGATTTTATCAATACCTTGACTTGGGAAATAAAATTCTCCACCTTCGTAATCACTGTTAAGTGCTATAATTAGACTTAATTTCCTCACAACTAGATGAGAGTTTTTTGGTATGTTTTCGATTGCATTCTGGAACACGCTATCTGTGTGTAATCGTGTCGCTCCTTTTATTTTTCTAATTGCATATCCATCATCACCAGCTATATGGTGAATATCTTTATTAAAGTGTAATAATCGTTTACCTGCGTCATTTATACATTGATGTAATTCATCATCTAATATTTTTGCAAACTTCTTATTTTCTATAGATAGTAATGATATAGATTCACATAGAACATTATTGGTTTCGGTATATTCTTCTTTCTCAAGTTTTGTTTTATCTATCACAATTTTAAGAGTATCACAAAGTTCGTCTGATATGATATCATCCATTACGTACACACAGGAACCAGGTTTTACCTCCTTGATGCCATTTATGGGGTTTTTACGAACATCCATTTATAAATAAAAGATGTATATTTTTAACTAACTTAAAATAAACTATCGAATATAATACAATGTTGAGTGTAACACAGCTTCTATTCCAACCCGTTGTATACATAAAACGAAGTATAGGTGGACGAAGAAAGGCTATGAGTTTGGATGCTCCACCACCACCCACTGATTCCCCTAATGAATGGGCATTTGGTCCCTACTCATGGAAATGTATGATAGATGCTTGTGATAAGGAGGGGCGAGTTGATAGATCGTTCATCGGATTAAGTCAGAATATGAATATCACAGAAAGGACAAAACTTGCATGTGATAGACATAAGATGCCCGGGACTGAATGTGGTGAACCCAATCTTATTATGAAAGGTGGTGAATGTGACGAAGTTATTTACATGAAAACCAAAAAAGATGGTAAACTAATTAATCTATCAAATCCATTTTTTCGGGGATGACGATAGGTGGTGCCTGTATCCAATCAAGTGGTTCTAAAAATTCAGCTGCGAATGCATTGTCTTTTATTTCTTTTACCTGAACAATTCTACAATCTTGTGGAGTCATAATAGGTTTCATTTTAGTGGGTTCAATTACAATAACCGGTTTACAAAAAAGTGCCAACATTATATCTTTCTCTTTAATTGGAAAATATGTTCAGTAATTACCGAACAACCTAAAAATGTCAAAATAGGATTATCATACTTTCTGATACCATAGTACATAATCATAAGACCCCATGCAAATGCAAGATAGTCTGTCATGGGTGAAGCTGAAAAACTACAATTTGATTCTGTGGGTATAGACGATTCCATCATATCGTAGTATAAATACCCTGCTACTACTGAAAGTAAAATAGCATAGAAGTGATTGTTCATATAATATAAGGAATAAAATAAATTATAATGTAAAGTATGTCATGTTGTATACGTCCAAACGTTGAAGAAGATGACGAAGATCTTCAACGTTTGAAAAAGGTTAAGCACATAATTTCAAAGTTTCAACACATTGATAGACAGTTAATATATGAAGTGATAGAGAAAATTGAAGAATTAGATGACGAGTTGGTAAAGACTCAAGAAGAAAATGAAAGACTTCGTGGTGGGCAGTTAATTAATGTTGCTACAAATAGTCTCGTTGAAAAATTACGCGAAGAGAAGAATGATCTTGAATATGAGAATGAAATACTACGTACCCGTATATTTAATAGATATAAACAGTAGAAGCGATTTTCGAGTAAAAAAAGATTCTCTTACAATCTAAATGCATCTCAAAGAACTGAAAAATCACTGGAAGACTATACGAGAAGAGTTGGATGATTTACCAATGAATGTCTTTATAAGTGATAAACCCAGACCTACAGGTGAATGGGAAGGTTCAGACGTTCTACGTCAAATTGTTTCAGATTATCATTCTGGTAAATGCGGTTGGCTAAAAGGTGGACAAACACATTTACAAGAGGAGTGGATCAGTTGGCCTATTATATGGGAAAGTAAGATAGTATTGGGTAATTGTTTAAAATGTCCAGAGACATATAAACTACTTTCAAAAATACCAGGTGTTCGTATAGCTGGGTTTGCTCTCATGAAAGGTGGTGTAAAACTGGAAGAACATATAGATCACGTTGGAGATGATTATAAGTTTACGTATCATTTAGGATTAAAGTGTCCGGATGGTTGTTACTTGCACCATTCTAAATTAGGAGATATAAAAGAAGAAGATGGTAAACATATAATCATGAGTTCAAGATTTCCACATTGGGCAGAGAATGGATCTGACGAAGATCGTATTATTCTCTACCTTGAATATTATAACTCTCCCAACCGTGAATGCTGATAGGACTTTCTTCACACCATGGGTACATTTCTTCTCCCACAAAGTTCAAAGCACCCAAACCATTTTCAATACACTCGTTACATGTTCCTATGCTATCATCAATAAGGCAACCAATTCCCAAGGCTCTACACACATCGACTTTTTTGACTTCATTCTCTGTGAAACTATTAGTGAGAATGACGTCATCAAATAAACCCGGGTAAAACTGTTCAATCCAAAGTTCGGTAGACCCTCTAACAATTTCCTGTCTTCCGGTCAGTATATACATTTTATCAAAACATACACGTAGTTTTTTCATAGCTTCTTGTGATCCCTCTATAGGTTCTAAGTTACGAAACTCGTCAGAAAAATAGAACTCGTGGAGAATTTCTTGTGAACGTTCTTCTGTGCAATTGAAAACTTCTCTATAAAGGTAATTGTATTTTGGTTTTTTAGGTAAAGCTATCTTTTTATATTTTGCCATAGGTTTCAATAAGGGTACAAGTACTTCATCTACATCTATGGCAATTTTAATATTCATTTATTAGTATCACCTATATTTATTTGCTTAAAAAGTATACATGTAAATAAGAAAGATGAACCCTCTACGTATTAAATACTATTCTCATATGTGGGCGGTTATACACCTTTCCGCACTCAATTACGAAAAAAGTGTAGATAGTGAAGAAGAATATACCAATTTTTACAGTGGTTTGTGTTGTACACTTGGCTGTAAAGATTGTATGGTTCATTATAAACAATTTATGATTGATAATCCACCAGACTTTAACGACTTATTTGGATGGACTGTAGATTTACACAATAGTGTAAATGAAATGAGAGGGGAATCTACTTACACGAGACAATTATCTCTGGATTTTTGGTTAAGTGCTTCATCGTAATGCAGAGGCGTCACTCGCCTACTTTTTCTATATAAAATTATTTATTGGCGCGAAACCACGTGTTGGGCTCGCTTGGGTCTCTCATATTTTCGAGTATTTCACAGTGATCCATTGATCTTTTGGATACATATTTGATTTTTTCTTTCAGTTGGCATACTTGCGAATATGTATATTCACACGCGTTTCTTTTGATCATATCTTTATTAAGCATGTCAACACCCGATAAACATTGTATATAAGATTTTCTCTCAAATGGATGAAGAAGTTGTAAATCATTGGGTTTAGAAGCATCGTACTCATTTACAAGATTCAAAATCTTAGTAAGACTTTTTCGAGGAGTCTTTTCCTGAAATCTTCTCCAGAATTCGGTATCATTACGGGGAGTTAAATAGTGTAAATACACAAAGTCTGTGCAATTAGTTACTATTTTTTGTACTAACTTGTTATAGTCTTTTGTGTAACTATCTCGGTTCTTACGTACAATTCTGCAATTTTCCACGGGTATAGTCTGTTTGAAAATATGTAACATATCTATTGTTATCAATATAGATGTAGCCTCCAGTGGTTCTAAAAACCCGTGAGCTAAACCAAGTGCCAATGTATTTTTATTCATTGGTTTTGTGTGATATCCAGCTTTAAAGTCAATCTTTTTGCGAATATCTGGCTTTTGACCAGTTTCTTCGCATATTTCTTTGTATACATCTTCATCTGTCGTCAAATCAGAATCGAATGCATATCCACACCCATATCTATCACCTACGGGTATCTTCCACATCCAACCATATTTCATAGCTATAGCTTCTGTATAAGATGGAGTGGGACCCGTCTTATCTAAGAAAAATGGCATAGCTCTCTTAACAGGTAAATGTTCAAAATAATCCATAGGTGATTTGTAAACTTTATCAACAAAAACTCTACTAAAGCCCGTACAGTCAAATATGAATTCTGTATCAATTCGTTCTTTTGTATCTAAAACAATTTCAACAACATACCCATCATCATCAAGTACTGAGTCTTCTATATTTCCAATTACTGTATTAATTCCCCTTTCTTTTCCAGTTTTTTCGAGGTATTCTGCTAGTAACTTAGCATTGAAGTGTAACGCCATACAAGTACGTTCATATTTATCATCTCTACCACTATACTCTACGCCATCCACTTGCTTTGGAACTTTATTCAATTCACATAGTTGAGCCGCAAGATCTATTTCATCTAAGTGCATTCCCTTTGATAACGCACTACAGAAATAATCTACCGGATTCCCTGTAAAGCTATGATAATAGTGACTTCCATCACCTTTCCAATTTTTAAATTTTATACCCAATTTTAAAGTACCCTCACATTCTTTTATAATGTCACTGGTTGGAATATCAAGATATGTCTCTATAAAGTCTAAAAAACTAGGTGTCGTACTTTCACCTACACCTATAATAGGTATTTTGTCATCATAAACCACGGTAATATTATAATTTGGAAATTGCTTCTGTATGAGTAAAGCGGTTAACCAACCAGTAGTTCCACGCCCGGCAATAACTATATTACTCATACTATTTATTACATAAATGCTATTCTTTAACTATTCATAATCGCGGATAGTCACACCTACGGGAAATCGCGGGACACCGAGAGCTGTCAAGTTTTGAAACCTAACGGTGAGCATTTTTCCAATGTACTTCTTGTAGTTCCTGTAATGTTCCTCTCTCTGAACAATTGTTCCCTCTGGTCTCACTGTAAACTGATTATCATTCTCAGTTTTGCATACCCAAACAACTGCATCTGCATCTCTACCATGACCAGTTTTGGCACCAGTGATTTCATATTCCTCTGTTTGAAAATCCTTGTACTTGAGGAGATAGTTGCTTCGCTGACCAACCTCATACATACTGTCTTTGTCGCGAATCATTGTCCCCTCGTACCCCTGTTGCATGAACATCTTGTGAAACCCATTCATATCTGTGTGCTTCTTGACACTGAATGTCTCAACGTATTCGTAATGAGGGTTCGAGAGAGACTTGACCACGTCCCAGCGTTCCTCAAAGGTCATAGGGCACTTCTTCAAATCAAAAAAATCAAACACGTGGAACTTGAGCTTCAGAGGGTCAGTCTTGAAAGTACTCGTAAGTTCCTCAAAGTTGAGGTTAGGGTCATAGGCTTCACCATCGACGTATTGACCCGGTCCAAGACCCTTCCCAAGAACCTCAGTTCCAGGGATAATCTTCCCAGTCCTTGAGATACCACCATCCTTTGAAACCAGTAGACGAACACCATCAAGTTTGGGTTGAACGTAGAACGGCTCAGAGATATACTTCTTGCGATCATCCCATTTGTTGGCGAGCATAGGCAACACTTGGTTGCACTTGGTGTGCTCATTGTTCCACATGGTTTGAGCCCGCTTTAAAGCTTTCTCATAACCAGTTTTAACATTGGTTCGTGATTCGGTGAACTTATCATTTCCCACGATCCCCGATACCTTTACGATATCCGCAGTTCCGTCAATGAGTTTATCAACGCGGATGTCGGTGTAACGTTCACGGTTCATTTTATCTTTATGGATAAGGCGTTCCATTGTACAAGTAAATAATTTCTCAACTTTAAATAGATGTCTTCACTTCCAGTTGTAAATTATGGTAGAATGGAGCGACTTAGGGCGCCAGAAAGCACAAACGTTCCAATGAACACAAATACATTGGCTATTGTTTTTATAATTTTATGTATTTTGGGACTCTATCGCAGATATGTTATCGTTAATCAAGGGCGTGAGCAATCTTATACTTTAGACACTTTGATGCCGACAAATAGAGGTCTTTCTTCATCAATTTCTTGAACTTCCTGTCTGGAATATCAGTCTTTTCCATATACATTTTTTTTAGATCCCTCATGAGTTTATCACAGTTCTTCATCTCATGTTTGAGATCTCTATATTCACCCCACATCTCTGTGGAGATTTGATGAATCAGAAGGTATGCATTGCTACCCATCTTACGTTCTGATCCACCCAAAAACATGAAGGTGGCTGCAGAGCAACAAGCACCTTGAGCGATTGTGATAACCTTCACACGTGACTTTTCAAGGATATTCTTGAGAGCAAATCCCGCATATACATCACCACCTTCACTCATGATATTAACCCTAATCTTGGGTTCATAACCAATGAGATCAGCCTTATGTTTGAGGAGTAGAATCTCCAACTTCTTGAAGGCTTCTACGAACTCTAACGTATTTTCTTGAGTTATCTCACCATAGAAGTGAAGCTCGTTTCCGATAGTCTTGACACAATCAAGAGTATCTTCTTCCTCTTCAATGATCTTTTTCTCGTTCGTAGGCATTCTTCAATGCTTTCTTTACTCTTGATACGTCTCTTTGTTTTAACTTACTTCCTACCGCCAAATGATTCATCACATCAAAATCTTGTGGGGTTAAACCATAACTAAGCATAGGTTGTAAGTCTCCATTTTCTGCATACTTCTTTATAAGGCATAAGTCCTCTATACATAAATTACGCCCATTCCTTTTTTGAATCTCTTTGTACTTTTGATTTCTCATCTTAAAGTTACCATACTTTGTCCAACAACTCCCAGGTCTTATTGTATCCCTATCCAGAGGCTTACCTTGATTCACTTTTGGAATAACGAGTGCATTTAATGTAAAATATGGCATGAGATTCCAATCACCATTCGTATACATCTGTGTATCATACGTGTCAGCTTCTGAAAAAGCATTTACAGTTGGAACTATATTAACACCCCTAGAATCCAAGTAATTTTCCTGGAATATATCCCATACATGACCATGCTCGTGAATTGAACGTGGGATACCTACCGGAGTTGGATCACTGAGAACATCTTTTATATAGTCCTTAGGGGTTTTGAATACATCTTTGTCGTCATATCCATCAAGATATGTAAAAAAATCTCTAATATTTCCATTACACCGTATCGCAGCATTCTCAGCGCCTTCAGAAAAGCCTGTCAAAGTTAACAGTTTATCCGGTTTGTGTTTTGGAATAAATATGGTTTCAAAGTTTGGAAACATACACATATTAGTTGATGTTACTACAAACGCTCCTCTTGATACACGATCTCCATCAGACACCTTTTCAATAAGACTTTTAAAGTCTGAATCATAGTCATCAATATATGTATGCTTGGACGATGTTTTTATAAATGTCAGAAAAAGTGATTTAGATTTCAGGTGATCCCTTTCTACTTCTACGCTGTTATAGTCATTCAATACAGACTTCAACACAAATGTCTTACCTACACCACTTGCACCACAGATGAAAACATTCTTCTTCTCTTGAATATACATTTTCAGAAGTTCAATCTGCTTCGTGTGAAGTGTGTCAACAGGCTCATCTTTTTTTTGTTCTATTATTTTAATGAAGGAGTCCATTGATGACCTTACTAATCAAGCCATAGATTTGGTGCTCGAGAATGACGCACTACAAGATCGTATCGTAAAACCTTTAAGAAGAAAAATTTTACCATATGCTGCGTGTGCGGCTTTAACTAATGTCGCTATACTTATTCTACTGGTCTACCTTGCTCTACGTCTCCGGGTCCTTCAGACACCGAGGATTTAGCATCCTCCTCCTCTTCCTCCTCCTCTTCCTCTTCCACTTCCTCTACCATTTCTTCTTCAAACTCCTTAGCCTTCCTGTCATACTCCGCCTTGGAATTCATCATTTCTCCAAATCTGCTGAATGGACCACCCCTTGTTACCGCACCCGCGACTGTAATTCTTTTAATCTTAGGAATCGCTCTTACATCGAGAATCTCCGGTTTAGTGAAAGTGTTTGCAGGATACTCCTTTTCGAATGCATCCAAAATACCAATAGGGATCGCAGGAGATTGTTCAATGAGACGATCATACTCCGCCTTGCATGTATTTACAAAATCTAAACCATCAGCACTACGTTCGCGACGTGGTAATGCTAACATAAGCCTAATATTTCTGGATAGTAGACCGTATGCAAGTGCTGATGTTTTATGATTTTCCATTAATTCGTTTATTTTTAGGAATTGCATAATGGTTGCTATGAGTCCGGCAACTAAGTTTAGACCACCGATCATAGCGGGAACACTTCCTTGCATTGATTCTGGAAATTGATCCTGAGCAAAGTTAGCTGTACCAGTAACAGTTGAGAGAACAATAACAGGTAAGGTAAAACGCAGACTCAGCTTCTTGAATAGAAGGAATGCTCGATGATTCATATACCTGTAACACCCAGATGCTTCACCCCATTGACGCAATATAGTTTCGTGTTGGTCGTTCCAACTTCGCTCTCTTAAATCAAGTTCTTGTTTTCTGAGTGATGATGGGGTAATACCACCGTTAAAATTTTCTTCACTCATTCTATAATAGATGAATATAATTTTCCTGATTCATCTATTTTTCTTGATTACTGTTTTAATAGTTCCATTTACCAATGATAAACGCAACCTGGAGTTCTATTCAATCTTAATTCCTTTTTTATTCTTTCATTGGAGCGTAAACGATGACACCTGTGCATTAACCCAAGCGGAGATAGCTATAACCGGTAAGAAGAAGGAAGATTCCTTTATGCATCAAATAGTCAGCCCAATTTACAAAATGGATGACACAGAGGCAAATAAACTCACAAAGACTGTATTTTTCGCGCTATGGGGTTTCGTACAGTACCGTCTCGGAAGATTTGATATGTTCATAGATGATTTCAAAGATATCATGTCTGGGAAGCGCATCTAAAGAATAGTCGCATTTAATATCCATGGATAACACAAGACATCTGGTCGTGGAGACACCAGATGGTTCTATTGCGATAGCATTTAACGAAGAGGTTCCACCACCAGAGCCTCCTCCTGAAATTATACAACCACAACAACGTTTCAGATTATTACTAGAATATCACCCCGTTGCGCGTGCTCTAGCGTATATATTCATGATTTCATCTGGTATAAATTTAGGTCTTTTTAGAAGAACAATAGATATTATCAATTTTGCGTTGATAGTATCTACGACGGGTGCTCTACATAGTGAACATTCAGCATCAATAGGAGTTGTAGTGTTTCATGGTACGTCTGCGGCGCTTATGATAGTACCATTTTGTGTACTTCGAATGTGGGAACAAGCTATTTTCCAGTTTTCATCCGCTCTGATGTGTTTTACCGCATTTAATACATGTACCCAAACACTAGAGCAGTCTACTTCCTCTTAGTAAGTTCATGAACACGCTTCATGAACTCCTTGTTACGACTCACTTTAGGATCCGCTTTGATAATGCGAAGTAAAGCGGCTGTTGGTATCTTGGGACTATTTCCCTTGGGTGTTGGAGTCTTCTTCAACTTTTTACGCGCGTTTTGAATCTGTTTCGTGGTTGGCATTATATTTTAGGACAATATTTAAATTGATCAAAAAAATGAACTGATATCTTGAAGTTATAGTATAAAAGCATACAAACAGCGTCGGCTATATCATGCTTTCTTTCATATGGAATGTCAATATCAGTGAACTTTTCAGCCAAACTAACAGTTCTCTCTTTTCTTTCATCGTAATTTAAATGTCTTATACCAAAATGTGTATGCATGCTCACAGGTGAAATTAACTTCACTTTATCTTTGAACATGTAGTGTAAAAGTATCTCAATATTATTAAACCCAACAGGTGGTTGCCTTTCAATTAGAATCCTCTCAGCCTTGTCAAATATATCTTTATGTTCATCTACAAAAAGTGGTATTAAATCAACAAAGTCATTTGAATATATGTATTTGTAGTCTTCAAGACTTACTTTCTTTACATATTCAATGTCAATTTGAGGACCATTTCCACATTCGGCAAGAACAAGACCCATATTGTGATACCCTATATCTATTGCGAGTACCTTCATATTTCAGATTATCACATTCTCTTTAATTTCCATGCTAAAGATATTCTCAAAAATCCAGGTATTTCAGGTGCACATCCTCGATGTGTAATTTGTGAGTCAAATACAACTAATCGATTTTTTATAGGTTCAATTGATTTAATATCTCCATTTTCAAACTTGAATTCTGTATACCCACCTATACTATCAATATTATCCGGTCCAATATCACTGATATATAATAGTGCTGTTATATAACCAGGATCGCGATTATCTACATGCCAAGAACCACTGTTCAGTAGTGTTTGTCCGTTTGCGTAAACTCTTTTGTATTCACATTTTATATCAGTGGTACGTTCAATTTTTTCTTTTAAATATTGAGTAAAGTACGGTTTATCATCAAATCTTGTAAAAAACCATCGTTGCGGCGCTTCTCTATCAGTCGAGTGTCCCCATTCCCAAATATTACCAGTGAAATATTCTTCTAACACTTTCATTTCATTTTCTGATAAAAAGTCGTCAAATGTGCGTATATACATTTATATATTTTATATTTACTTCTTTAATTTGAAGATGATTGATATTCTAAACATCTCCGGAATGGAAGGTGCACGACCCTTGTGAGGTATACTACCTTTAAAAAAAACTAAACGATTTTTAAACGGTTCTATAGATCTTATTTGATTATTAATTTTAAATTCCGTGTGACCATTTACTTCGTCTATATTACGAGGGTTAATATCACTTACATATAATAACGCCGACCATTGATCAGTTGGGGGAATACAGTCTATATGTGTTTTACCTTCTAACTGAACTGTTTGACCATTCGCATAAATATCAAAACATTCCCAATTACAGTTAGTTGCCTTATTTATTTTGGATACTATATGGTTTTTAAAAAAAGGTTCGTGAAATAATTGATTACAAACGAACCAAGTTATATTGTCCGCTGCTGTATTCGCAATACCATAACGCCATTTTGCGTCTTTTAGAAAGTAAATATCAACAAAAGACATTTCATCTTTAGTTAAGAAATCCTCAAATATTGTAATGTCTTCCATTTATTTAAATTATTTTGTACGCTTTAAATATATGAAAAACAAGAATAAGACACAACTTATGGCTCTCGCTCTTGTTGCGCTTGCAGCCGTCGTGATATATTTATATCATAACCCTAAAGTGATTAAGGTTCCAGTAGGTGTTCCTATGATGCCAAGGTTTATGCAACGCCCAGAGAGACCTCCCCAAAGCCCCGAGTTTAGAGAAGCACCCATAAAACAGTACAAGCCCGGGCATATGCAGCAAATGGGTGTTCTAACAGGCGACGGTGATGAGACACTCCCTCTTTACGGTAAGGAAGTGAGGGGTCGTCGTGATCGTTATCACTATTACACTACCACTGGTGGTGATAATCTCTATTCTCTCCCCATAAACCATGATGGTCGTGACTGTGTAGATGACATAGGGTGTCAAGAGTTATATGGAAATGAATCAGTCAACGTGACTGGTAAAACTGGTTCATTCAATGTAAATCTTTACAGAACAGATAACTTTTTCTAATTACTCCGCATCCCCGTCCTCCTCCTTTTTACCCATAGTGCGATTCATTGTATCATCAATGAGTTTCATAGTAGAGGAGCTGGAGCAGCAGCAGGCGCACAGTAACATAGCAAGTACGGGTGGTGTCTTGACTGGACTCTTCATTGAAAAGAATATGATAATTATGTAACAACAAATAGAAGAAAGGTTTGCACTGAGCTGTCCCATAGACATAACTGGACCTTCTCCATCAAAATCGACCATATTAGTTGCTGGTAACATTTACTATACGTCAACAAAAATTATTACGAAGTCTCGTAATTGTATCAACTTCCCTACTTAAAATCCCCGGATTTCTTGAGAATTGATTTTTCAATCTCAATAATTTCAATATAGTCTCTTCATCCATATCTTTGAAGAAATCTACAAGTTCCATTATGTCACGCATACCCATATCTTCCTTTTTCGCCTGAACATATGGCCATGTTTGTTCCCTGAGGGTTGCAACCTCCTTTTCGAGTTGTCGCATTCTTGGAAGTAATACTTTCGTGATAACCACGTTAGATTCCATGCCTAATATATAGTTATAATCTTTATGCCGCCCATGTCCCTATTGCATATTTAACACCACCATTTTTAACGGGTGCACCTGTATGGAAATGTTGCCAATCTGATGGAAATACCACAATCTTACCTTGAATAGGACGAACTTTTTTACCATTTATAAACTCTGTACATCCACCTTGATTTTCATTTAAAGTATTTAAATATAAAACAAATGATAAAACACGTTTCACTGGCATGCCTTTACTATGGTCTACATGCCATGCATAGAAATCACCTTCTTTGTATTCCTGAATGAAATATCCTTCGTCTTTCATAGACGAAAAGGAATCTTCCATTTGTTTATGTATCGACTCAATGTCAACCAAATTAGTTTTTTTGAAAGTTTCTGCGATATACACTACGTATTCTATTATACTACGACTAATCACATCTTTAATAACACGATCAACATCACCCCAATCTGAATATGAAGTGAAAGGTAAAACTTTAGATCTTCTCATTTCTTTGTCAATTACTCCTTGACCAATCTTAGAGTCATATTTTCTACTATCTTTATCGTAACGTTTAATAATAATTTCACATATTTCTTTTGGTAGAACGTCCTCTATTTCGTACACGTAGTCCATGACAATTTATACACTTAAAACTTTAATACTATTATATATTAAATGAACTGTATGTCTTATTCCGGAAATGATTGTTACAAATACAGACTGGCTAAGACACGTCAGAATGTCCTGAAGGATATTTATAAACGTTGTGATGACATTACATTGAATAGTCCATACCCCAAACCTAAGAAGCGGGAAAACGCCAGACTTAAAATGCGTTTTAAGGAAGCAATACGTGATGCACAAGAAATATGTACAGACGAAGGTGCCAAGTCAAAACAGTGTCATCTCGCATGGTATGAAGTTGATGAGTTGGAAGATTCTATAAATAGATATTATCCAGATCAAGAAGATTAATAATTTCTCCATCTATATAAATGGACTACGAGTCCCTGAAGAAACACGCCAAGAAGTTGGGAATTAGGGTGACTAAAGATGTACAAGGAAAACGTGTTAAATTAACCAAGAAGGAGTTAGAGTCTAAGCTTAAGAAAACTAAAAAGACTAAGAGGGGTGGTGTGGAAAAACAAGCAAAGAGTGCTTTGAAGTTTATCAGAATTTGTAAGACTGTTTTGAGGGAAGCTCAACCAAATCAGGAAATTGTTTCAGTTCCAACAAGGCGTGTAGCTATGGGACGACCACCACCTCCTCCACCTCCACCTCCTCCACCCAGACCTATGGTTAACAATCAACGTGCCAAGCTCCTGGCTGAACTGAGAGCCAATCCAAAATTTCGTAATCTTAGAGTAAACTAAAAATAACAACCTAAGTCCCACCCTAACAAACTCGTTTTTCAAGTTGAAAATGATGATCTCACATGAAAAACGACAATTTCTCAAGGTAATCAGTGGAGGTCTTCACATCCTCATGAGCTGTTCCTATAAAGCTGATGATATCGGTATCGACCCCGAGGATGGTATAGAAGAGACGATATCCGAAAAAATGATTGTACTCGCCAATACTATCGCCAATGGTGAACGATATTGGTTTGACGATGGACGATTTAACAATTATGTTGATGTGGCATCGGACGAAGATCTCATTGAACTTCTGGAATATTTTGACGATATAGACATGGACATGGAACATGTGTACTACGAAGCGAGCATTGCTATTGAATCTCTGAGTGATACAAATTATAAGTTTGCGTCACTCATTGAAAATGAAAAGTTGATTACATTCAAGGATCTAATTAATCACGACCAATCTCCATGCCAGTGAATGGTGTGCACTTGACCATGTTAGAGCTACCGCGGTGAGAGCGAAGAACAACCTCCTTGTCGTCCTCTGTGTTAGCCTTGACGTCATAGTCACCAATGATACGAACTGATTTAAAGTTTCCCTCAACGCTGAGAGGAATGGTGTCTGTGTGTGTGTGTATCCCCTTGAAATCACACTCTGAGTAGTAATGAACACCTGGGAGTGAATGTGGATCTATACTATCTCCCCAATCTTTTTCTTCCTCTTCTGGTTTCTTCACGTACTTCCTGATTAGATAGATTGTACAAAATATTAACAGTGGTATAATCAACGTGGATATGAGATTTTCATTCATAGTTATTATTAGTTTACAAATTTAATTTAAGCTTTAGTAAATTTTGCACTGTTAATTGGAGTGTCGAGGCACGCCACCTCTTTTGGTCCAGTGTATGATATTTTTACACCTTTCTCACCAGGTTCGTTATAGGTATCCATTTTATATCCTTTTGTGAGGATAAAAGATTTAAAGTTTAAGCTACCCGTCATGAGTCCGAAATCTTCTTCAGTTTTGGGGAGGTCTTCGACCATTTGACTTGGTTTACCACCGTAGTTACATTCTTTAAAGAAATGAAGACCGGGTGTGTTTAAGAATTGTTCCTTACGTTTTTTAGCATTCATCATTCTGACTCCCAGAAAAACACCAATTGATATTACACATAATATAAAAAGTATTATAGCTATCGTTGATCCTTTCATAGTTATTATTAGTTTACAAATTTAATTCCAAATCTCTTTGACATAAACTTTCTGACACTATCAAAATCTGGATAGCTCCAAAGATACCACCTTGACCAAAATCCTGCACTGTCAATTCCAGTGATTTTCCATTCCTCTCTATCACTGGAATTGACACCGAGCATTAAAGTTTGTATTCTTTTTGGATCTCTTTCAGTGATAATACGTTTGGGGATTCTTCCACCATGTCTGAGTACATAGGAACGCATACGGGAAGGTGTTTTATGTTTTGTATAATCCGAGTATCCACGCGCTCCAAAATCTACCGTTCTACCATCTTCGAGTATAGCCCTGAACTTCTTTTTACGATCTGGACTTCTGACAACTTTGACTTGCATGTCTCTTATATTTTACGAGGAATAAAATATAAGTAGAGAGTTTTTTTTACAATGATATATATTTACTTACGGCACGCACCACAGTATCCCTCCTTCTTAGGAGCCTCGGGCCAGAAGAAGAGACGCTCGGGACCACGCTTCACGCGGTAGAGGTGATCATAGAAGTGGAGGAAACCAATAGCGAGCATGGCAGCGCCAACACCAGCCTTGTTAACCTTACGGTTCATCCAGTAGTGAGCAAGGACGAGACCAACGAGAACGAACTGAATAAGGGTGATGGCGGGAAGGTTGGGCATCACAAAGCGATGCTCAACAGTATTGACATCATCAGTGGGTTCGGGAGTGTACTTTTCCATCATTTTAGCTCCGCCGTATCCGGGCATTTTTATTTTATACTAAGAAAATAATGCTGACGGTGATACTTGTACCATTTTTCCTGGTACTTCATGACTACCTAAAATCACCCATAGATAGATTATACTTTAGGAAACCTTTGAGACCTCTGGTAGGTATGAGAAACACGATGATAGATATCATAAACTGGGGTTCTAAATGTTCAGTCAATGATTATCCTGGACTTTGGTTAGTTAAAGCTCACTTTGATAAGATTAGGGGGGAGTTTAAAGAAGTTTCAAAGACTGCCGAAACACATTTATTTCACGAACTCGATCCTTGGTTTGAAGTGAATCCAAACTATTATTATTATAAAGTGGAAGACTTCCCTATGTTAAACAGTCTCATAAAACAAATACCATGTGTGTGTCATGATACAGCTGTATTTGCTGTCATGGATGCACCTACGTCTATAGCACCACACCGCGCTGAAACAAACCTTTGGCTTCGTTACCATCTCACTGTAGAGGGTGGTGGAGATTGCACACTCTACACAGGGAGGGGAGCACATGAACACATGGAGGGTGAGGACTTTCTTTTTGATCACGCAAAAATACACAGTGTCGCTAAGAAGGGTACACAAAGGAGGGTTGTTCTTATACTGGACATCAAACGTTTCTAAAGATGTTTACGACATGCTGCCCTATACATATCAGTCCCACCTATGAGTTCAAGTTCTTTATTATCAACAATCCTCTTTGTAAAAGGACCCGGAGTTCCATCTTTACAATACATACAAAGAGCCGAAAGTTTAGTTACCTCACAAGCCAGTGGAATACAGTCAATAAGTTCACCAAACTTTCTTTGAAAAGAATCAGCATCAAGACCTGCGAGTATTACTTCTTTACCTTCGTAAAGGCAATACTCTACAAACTTCTTGAGACGTGGGAAAAATTGAGCTTCATCAATAGCTATAATATCCACATCGTCAAAATCGTCAGTGTAAATTAGGTCAAATAGGTCATACACTTTATGACAATTAAACTTCACATTATCATGGGTCTTCAAAACTTCATCAGGGGACCGTGTGTCCTTAGCGGAATTGACGACAAGAACTTTTTTACCAATGACTTTCAAACGCTTAAGTCGTCTGATAAGTTCTGAAGTTTTACCAGAAAACATATTTCCCATAATAATTGACAAACCCATCTCGCTGATTATTATAATATTGTATTTTTTATATGGGTGATCTCCACAGAGCTGTATATAATGGTCACACAGGGTATTACAATCCCAAGACGGGGCGCGTCAGATTTGGGAAATGTGTATATCCCGATATTGCTACAGCTATAAAAAGGTTAAAGTGATTAACCACTTGTTTTTAAATGAAAGGAATAAAAGTGTATGATAACATTTTAAGTCCTGAAGAAAATGAAAAATATAGAATTGTTCTATTACATGAATGCCTTTTTACATATGGTGAAATTGATGATTACGATACAAAACCCTGTGGTCTTATATGTGATTTTGATAAACTTTATCATTCTGGTATTAAACTGACTTCAGTCCTCAAAACTATAACAGAAAACCTTCTTGATAAGATCTATAAAAATGAAGAATCACTCAAAAATATGAAGCTTATTAGAGTGTACCTAAACTTATTCCTACCAAATGAAAACCCTTCATTTCATATTGATGCGAACGAACCGGGTGAAAATGCAGTTACATGTCTGTATTACTTGAATCCATCATTGGATCCAAATGAAGGGGGGGAAACACAGTTTTTAATTGACGAAGAAATAAAAGGTGTTATTTCTAAACCTGGTAGATTAACCATATTTGATGGTGGCTTATTACACCGTGCGACCAGTTTTAAGAATCACCCAAGATTGACATTAGCTTTCAAGTTTGTGTAAAATATCTCAGTGCAAAGTAAGATGCCCCTCACTGATGCTCAAATTACTCGAAAAGTTGGGCAACTGCGTAGAACAGAAGGTCAAATCTATGCACCCCTCAAATACTTCAGGGGGCTTGGGACTCTCAAGGAGGTTGAAACTCGTTACAAGAAGATGCTCAAGAGGGACTACACCAAGTTCCGAACAGACGAAGGAAGAAAGACGAAGACTTCCTCCTACACCCAAAAGTTCCGGAAAAGGTATCCAGGTGTTAAGTCGTTGCCAGATATTGCGAAGGCTACTGGCATTCCTCTAAAGACTGTGAAGACCATCTACAATAGGGGACTCGCTGCGTGGAGAACCGGGCATCGACCGGGAGCTTCTCCACAAGCGTGGGGGTACGCGAGGGTGCATAGTTTTGCCACTAAGGGGAAGACGTACTACACGGCGGATAAGGATTTGAGGTGAACCACTCATCTATTCGTTGTATCATAGCGCGCTTATCTTCCTCTGTATATTTACTACCCTTTTGCTGGTTTTCATTATCAATTAACCACTGAGAGTTCAGATAGTGCCAGCAATATTTATTATCATCTGGCAAATTCCATGCACTACATGGAATGATTTCATCTATCTGAACCTTATCGTTATCCGTTTTTGGGCGACTATACATATCTTCAAAAGTTTTATGAAGATACTCGACCCATTCTTTTGAAGTCATACAAAGATCTTCCAATGAACCTGTAGGATTTTTAACCCTTGTAGTTGTATATCGTCTATTTCGTCGTGCGCGTAGCGCGTGTCCATATGGGTCACATATAGAGCAACTAACGCGTTCACGACCGTGCTCGCAGACTGATCCCCCACCACACTCCCCGCACCGAGAGCGCCGACGATTGTGCTTGCAGAATGATCCCCCACTACACTGCCTGCAGTAAGTGCGTTCACGACCGTGCTCGCAGACTGATCCCCCACCACACTCCCTGCACCTATAGCGCGAACGACCGTGCTCGCAGAATGATGACCCACCGCACTTCTTGCACTGAGCGCGCCGAAGACCATGTGGACATTTCGGAGGAACATATTTTGGTTTTTCGGTGATAGTAGGGCACGGAATACAAAAATTGAACGAATCTAGACTGGTTTGAATCATCTTAACACGCATTCAGTTAAAGTCTTTAACTATGTCTGAATCAGAACCCTGATAATACCATACATATAAACCCAATTCCTTGTACACAAGTTACGTGTATGAGAGACTCTACGATTTCGTATCCTTTTGTGGGTACATTTACCCTAAAACACCATGTACCAAAACAAGTCAACATAAATACATACGCATTCCAAACTTGTATATTTATGTATGATATCAGTATCATATTAGTTACCGTATCCACATATTTCGCGAATACATTATTAGGATAAAAAATGTGAAATATTAGACCATTCGTCGAAATTAATAAACATGGTATAGAACCTGTCATAAAAAATCGAAGAATGAACGGTAGTAATCCCGTTGCACATATATAATTTTGTTGTAATTTACATGCAATAGAAAACATACCTTAATAACATCTCATTTATTGACTTTATACAACATTATGACTGAGGTGGATAAGGATCTGATTTAAAGACTTGTAAAGTGTATAGTATATGAAATCACCTCTTAGGTATCCTGGTGGTAAAACGAGAGCGTGTAAGACTTTAGATGAAATTATTAATGAAAAAGGTTTTGATAAATCAGTTGTAATATCTCCTTTTTTCGGTGGGGGTTCTTTTGAGTTTTTTCTCTGTAACAAATACGGTTCAAAACTTATAGTCAATGATAAGTTTAAACCTCTTATATCATTTTGGAAATCTGTTCAGACACGTAAGGTTGAATTATGCAGTGAGCTCCGAAAACTTCTCAACGTCGTATCAAAATCTATATTTAGTACGATGAGAGACACAATAATGGAAGATACAGATGATTTTATACAAGGATATAAATACTTTGTGATTAACAGATGTTCATTTAGTGGTGCTACACTTTCGGGTGGATTTTCAGCCGAATCTTCCAAAAAACGTTTTACCGAGTCATCTATTAAACGCACCGAAGATCTCAATCTAAATGATGTAGAATTTCACAATCTGGATTTTGAAACTTTTTTAAAGGGTAAGAAGGGTCTTATATTTTTAGATCCACCATATTATCTCAATGAAAACTCAAATTTATATGGAAAAAATGGAGACATGCATGAAAATTTCAATCACGAAAAACTATTTCAGGTTTTAAAGAAAAGAAAAAACTGGATAATGACATATAACAATTGTGATTACATCAGAGATTTGTATAAAAATTACGAAATCCGTGAAGTAAAATGGTCGTACGGGATGAACGCGAGTAAAGAATCATCTGAAATCGTCATCATAGGTTAGGTGGTAGCCGTGTTCTATCATCTATAGAATACTCACTCGGCACAAGTGTTTTTATATTTAAGGGTTGAAAAGCAGCCGTCACGGATAAGTGTGAACCAGATTTGGAATGAACCTTCACTCTTATGCGTATCCTCTGTTCTACTTTAAATTCGGGAACTCCCCATTCGAGTGGATCTTCTCCTAAATGATACAATCCACGCCCGAGGATTTGTATGTATGCACAACCCTTTTTTCTATAGAAATTTTGAATTTCATGATTATCTACTGTCAAGTATTCGTCTTTATAATCATGTTTAATCTTAATCCATTCGGAGTGTGTAATCTTATCAAATAGAAAAGGAGGCGGTTTAAAATTGACTCTATCCATATAACGTTGAAAAAGTTCATTCTTCGGTACCCAGTGACCTTCTTCCCAATTGAGTGTTGATTGCCCCCAATCCGGAGACTGTTTAGGTTTACACTCGATATGTCCATTTTGTGTGTATATATCTGGTTTATGTGAAGAACCACCACCTTGCGCTATAATTTTAGGACTGTGTTTTATGTTTCTATAGCATAAATCTTCGTATAATTTACCTTTTACCGAACACATAGACCCTTTAGGCACTTTCGTAATTACTGAAGACATAGACCCTTTACATACTTTCAGAATAATTTTCTGTACTAACTTATGAACATATAAATTCTCATCTACAAAAATGTCATGTATTTTCTTAATGTCATGTCTTAATTCTTTCAAGTCCTTCAATACATCATCCATATTTATTTGATATATCATTATTTTTTTATATCTGCGTTAAATACAAGATGGTTCATTTAGAACGAATACATGAAGAAATACGCGTTTTAAATATAAAAGATGAAACTTTACTCTCGTATCGTGTTTTTATAAACTTTTCCAAGAGAATAGATTTGTTACACGGAATTGAGTTGGGTATTTTACCCGATCGTAAAACTTTGATACAAGAGGAAGTAGAAGAAAAAAAATACCTTGATACGTATTTCAAAACCCTGAAAGAATTATTTCCCCACTTGTACGAGAAGTGGTACAGAAGATCAATTTAAAGATTTTGTTTCTTTAATAATAAATGCCTCCTTTAAGGAACATACTTAGACGTCCAGTTTTTGATCTCAATTCATCTGATGATGAAGAGATACCTCGTATTTCATGGGAAGATTACTTTATGAAGGCTGCAGACCTCGCTGCAGTTAGATCTCCTTGTGAGAGACTCAAAGTTGGGTGCGTTCTCGTCAAGAATAACAGGCTCATAAGTATGGGTTACAATGGATTTTTAAGTGGTTGTCTACATACTTCAATTGTGAGGGATGGACATGAACAAGCTACGATTCATGCAGAGATTAATGCCATCACCGATGCAGCGAAGAGGGGTGTCTCCATCGATGGTGCCGAAGCGTATATTACACACTATCCATGCCTAAATTGTTACAAGGCTCTGGCTAGTAGTGGTATAAAAAAGATTTATTACAAACATGATTACAAAAATAACAGAATCATACATGAATTAGGATACGGGATAGCTATTACTAAGCTAACTTCCTCTTAATTTCCTTGGTGAATGTGACAATACAGATAGCAAAACTAAATAGATTAACAAATGCTTGCGCACTCATAATATGAAGTCTCATCCAAAAGTTTTCATATTGTGTGTAATACCAATACAAAAAAGAGAGGAGAGTTACATACCACACTCTAATTATTAGATTTGAAGCCATGTATAGACGTCTAAGTAACCAATGCCCTTTGAATATTCGCTTTAAAAGTAGGAGAGCTGTGTCAATTTCAATAAGACCCCCTACAGCTACGATACGAGAATCCCATGGTCTAAAAAGAGGATACAATAGAAAGGATAGAACAACGAGATGATGGAACTTAATGAGTTTATGATAAGATGTCAAAACATGAGGACGACGATGTATCCATATTAGATCAAATAACATATGTACCGTGAAGGCATGTGTAAGAAATAGAGGGTAGACTGTGTAGTGAAATGCCACTTCTGCTATAGACAGAATAGAGAAAGGAATTAGAAACCCGAGGGTTACAACATCATGAATAAATGCTTCCTTCATTATTAGTTTTGTGTCTTAGATCTTTATAGCACTTTCACATCCAAATGGAAGTCCTTATCAAACTTTCCAAACTCAATCTTTCCATCATCAATGAGGGACTTAATTTCTTGACCAATCATTAAGTTATCGTTTAGAATAACGTCAAGTTTTGGATCTTGGGGGAGTTTGGGCATAAACATCATGAAGGCGGTCATTTTCTGATGCATTGGCAGTTCACGATCTTGAAGAATTTGCTTAACGATATTGGGAATGTTATTTGGGTCCATTTTACCAATTAGCAGATGTATTTTTTAACCTCATTCTCTCCCTATTTTCTTCCTCATCATACTGATCGGGGTCGTACATTATTTTACTTTTATGTGTCATCTGTACAAGTTTTTCTACAGGTTTCAGGGTATCAGAAGGCTCATAAGGGATAGATGAGTGATGGAGACAAATGCGCACCTTTCCATCTGTATTACGCTTATAACCAAAGGTGTATTCAACATCTGAAATCTCTCCCGTTGTGGCACATGTAAACTCATATGTACCCATCGCGTGAGCTACATCACCATGACAATCAATCTGGTGGTTATTAAATACAACCTTACTGAAGCCCTTTTTGGCGTTAATAGCGAAACCGTGATCTTCCTTGTATCCACTTACTACTGCATCATTACCAACAAAATAAGACATAGCATCATGAGCTGTAGGGCGGAACTGTTGTTTCGCGGCTTTAGTTGGTTTGAAGAGTACATTAGAATGATCGTACCCATATAGTTCACCCGCACGCTCACCCGCGAGACTTACATAGTCCTCACCCGAGAGGAAGGAATTTGAAATATCCACAATTGATTGCGCCCAAAAGTTTTGCGCCGCGATGACATCATATTCAGATACGACATTCATAAGCTTCTCGGCTTCATTTAGCTGAGCAACTGGTTGGCTAAGACTTACACGAGAGGATTTTGTAGGTTTACTAAATCCCCTGGCTGCGTTTACTTCTATATCATATTGAGCGGGATCGTTAAATACTCGAGTTTTAACGTTACGTGTGAGATTAATACGTGCGAGGGAAAAGGACATATTATACATTCATTGTTCTTACTCTTTATTATCCTTATTCTTGTTTGGACGGATAGCCCACTTATTTTCCTTGTTGAACTTCTCGTAGTCAATCTCCTTAATTTTGAAGACATCCATTAGAAACTTCTTCAATGGGTGAGGCTTCTCATCCTCTTTGGGTCTCTCCTCCCGGCTTGCGAGTGCAGAGTCTCTGTTCTCTTTATCACTTGGGATTCGACGCCTCCCCTCACCTGGAGCTTCAGCGGGCTCAATGAAATCATTCTTCTTGGCTTGGGTGCGGATATTGGGTCGTATATGTAAAAGTCTTGTTAACATTTTACTATGGGCATACATTATCTTTAATAGTGTATAATTCCACCAGCTTCTAAAAGTGTTTTGGTCACTCCAATAGCGACAAGTCCAACTCCGATCTCTTTGTACTCCATCTTGAGTAGACGACCCGCGATGGTCATCGGCATAACCCACGAAGTGAGTTGGAAGAGGCTGTAGTTGATTAAATCCTGATCAGGGAGAGCAGAACGGACTTTAACATTTCGTACGGGGCGACGAATAGCTTTGTTAGTTTTTGGTAAAGTAACACGTTTGTGTTGTACATGGATAGGTCTGGCGAGGGTTAACATTTTACACAGTTTACGCTTCTTATCTTTATGTGATAAAAATGTATTTTGGAGACCTAAGTCATTCCCAAACCAGTATAAAAGTATACACCTACAATCAACAACATGACGACCATGAACGCTGCTTCCATTGCTACCTACATTTCCAAGCTTGAGACCGAGAACATGCAGCTCGCTGCCAAGGTTGACAAACTCGCCAAAGACGGGCTTGCTATTCGTCTCAAACTTATTCAATATGAGCGCGAGTTTGAGATTGACGACGAGGAATCCGTCTGCTCCAATGACCTTGGTCTATCTTATGACTCCGACGAGACTGACGATACTTACGTAGTTGACAAGTCTTACGAATCCGAGGACGAGGTATCATCCTATGCTTCTACCGAGCGAACGACTATGGATTCTGAAGATTTTGATGAATGCTACAACCACGAGCTTGTTCGCGCTTTGGGAGCTCTCTCTTACCATGAGAAAGATATGCACAAGTCCAATGCTTACGCCAAAGCGGCTGATGCTATCTATGAGCTAAAGTTCAAGGTAGACGATGGACACGAGATTGCCATCGGTGATAAGAAAGTTCCTGGTATTGGCAAGAGCATCGCCAAACTTATTGACGAGTTCCTCGAGACTGGAAAAATCAAGAAGCTTGAGCAGCTCTCAGCGGTTGATGATACCCATGACGACTACGCTGATACCAATGAGGAGGTGGCTTATTACCTTGAGACCCTCGCCCAAGAGGAAACTGATGCATTCAAGGGGAAGGCTTATGTAAAGGCATCCAATGCTATTCGTGAACTTGACTTTGAGGTTACCCACGGTGATGAACTTGCTGATGGTCCTAAGAAGGTCCCTGGTATTGGCAAGGGTATTGCCAGAAAGATTGATCAGTTTCTTCAGAGTTGTTAGATCCACGTCGCAGGCTTTGATTTGATTTTCTTCTTTGGTTTACCACTGAGACGTGAAAGCAAATATACATAGAACAGTAATCCGTAACGGATCATTAACTTATTTTAATACAACAAAACAATTTACATGTCAAGCTCCTCCATACCTACTTCTCCGTGTTGCGTCTTCCAATCGGACAAGTCATTGTATATCTTTTCTGATGTGTCATATGTGCTCCGTCCGTCTTCAATCATCATATCTCTTACACATTCAAATAGAACAGTTGTAAGTGCAAACTTATACGCGAGAAAACCAACAAAAGTACAACCATAATCAAAATCAAAAGCAAAGGGGGCATTATTCCAAGATACTTCAAATGCTGCAAGACTGATAGGTGCGAGAAACTCTTTTTGAAAAATTGAATTCTCAAAATTATCCACCCTCTCAGAAAGCAGAGAGACATAAGCGTAAGATGCCAGAGCCCCGAAGGCTACAGATACACCTTGGTCCGCACCTTGGGTAATGAAATAAGACGCAGATAGCGCAGACCCATATCCACAAGTACTCTTCTTTAGAGTTTTCTTGAGTTTGTTGTAATCATGAGTAGATGCCAGAATTGGAGTAGGTAGCGCGTAAGTGTAAGACATTTCTGAATATTTTACTCAACAAATCTTTATCTGAGTTATATTATAATGCCGTGCCAAAACTGTAAAAAAAAGAAATGTGGTATTACAATGACTTGTAAATATTGTAGTGGTGATTTCTGTATAAGTTGTTTACATTTAGAAAAACATAAGTGTCCAGGTATCGAAGATAAAATTAAAATGGATCGTGAAATATTGAGTAAAAAGATTCAATATGAAAGAGAACCCAAACACTTAAAGATTTAACTCGTAAGATGAATAGGGGACAAAGGTAAGTTTTTTTTGGGGTGAAGGTAAGTGCTGGGATGTCCGAGTGGTCTAAGGAGGACGACTTAAGATCGTCTGTGCTATGCACGCGCGGGTTCGAACCCCGCTCCCAGCATCTATGGGCTTGTAGTGAAACGGATATCACTCTGGACTTCTAATCCAGCGTTCCGGGTTCGATTCCCGGCAAGTCTGAACTTAAAGTTTTAAATTAATAAAATAACATGCAAATACGTGTACTCGGATTGCTTCCGTACATAGTTCATTATCTACGTACGGAATCATTAATAGCTTATATTGTGATTAATAACGGAATATTATATCATATATTGTTACCAACAAGTTGGGTTGTTAAATGGTATGATATAATATGCAATGTCTACATGATGGCATTTGTAAATATTCAAGTCCAAAATATATACGTTTTTACGTGGACTTGTTTCGCAGCTGGATGTTTTATATATAACTCTTTGTATATCAAACGAAAGTTTTTGAAGGGTATTTTCCATGTCGCAGGTGTTCAATTACCTCTATACAGAGCTTTGACACTTACTTCTTTTTAGTGGTCTTCTTCTTTGTAGACTTCTTTTCCTTCTTATTGTTATGAGCTTTTTGCATTTTCAGGTAATTATTCATTAGATTGTTACCTCCACCACGTGTATTAACCTGGTAGTTGTTAGGGGCATACCCACCCTCGCTATCCCTCATGAAATACCCTCTCACAAGATCGTTAGCATTTTCATTAAGAGGTGTGAAGATTGGAATTCTTTTCCCCGATTTATTAACCCTAGTCATATTATAGTATACACTAATATTATAATGTGGGTTTTTGCTTTAGTCACAGGAATTCCAATTATTGTGTACGGCGCTGCATGTTGGGGTTTGATTTATAACTTAAAAATACGTCGTGATTTGGGCATCTCCCCAAGATGTTCTCAAATAGACTTAAAAAGTATAGACTAAACTAAAATAGAATGCCTCTCGGTATCAAGAAACTCTCTTACGATGCTATTCTTCCAACTCGTGGTTCTGATGGTAGTGTTGGATACGATCTATACAGCAATGAAGACGCTATTGTTCCGTGTCAGGCAGGTAACGCTCTCGTTGGGACTGGATTAGCTGTGAGGATTCCAGATGGCTGTTATGGTCGTGTTGCTCCTCGTTCAGGATTGGCTGTCAAGCATTGCATTGATGTAGGTGCGGGTGTAATTGATCCAGATTATACCGGTGAAGTCAAGGTTGTTTTATTCAATCGTGGATTTGACAACTTTGAGATCAAGAAGGGTGATCGTATCGCTCAGTTAATTCTTGAGAGGTGTGAAACTCCTCACATTAAGGAAATTGGTCTCCTTGAGGAAACTCTGAGGGGTTCAGATGGTTTTGGATCTACCGGAGTTTAATTAATATTTGTCGTTTTTATCACAGAACCACATAGCTTCTTGTGTGGGCATAAAAAGCATACCATGTCTCATGGTCATAAAAAGTTTAGCCTTGTTTAGGTTGGGGTAAGACCATAAGAGCCACCTTTCCCAGTATTCAGCTCTAAAGAAATCTTCCCAATCTTCCTCTGTACTTTCTTTAACTCTTAACATTTCACGTTGTATTTCATATGGATCAGTCTCAATTCGCAACTCCTTAGGAATGATAGCACCCTTTCTAATAAGATGCGCACGCATGAGTCTGGGATTACCGTGATCTATATAATGCTCAACACCCTTTTGTCCGAAATCGATAGATCTCTGATTAGGTAAAGTCACCCTAAGTTTGTGGGTGACCGAGGGACTTGGTTTCAATACAACGTGCATTTAAATTGTCATAGATAAAGATTCTGAGATATTTACACATAGATGAAAAACTATGAATCCCTGGACTCTATTACTATCCGAGTTGGTGATTCTTCCAAAGAGAATGATAAACTTTCTACGGAGAGTAATCCAAAATATTGGTGGTTACACGTTTCCGAATGTCCAGGATCTCATGTCGTTATATGTCATGAAGGGGAAGTAGTTCCTAAAGAGACTAAGAGGGATGCAGCTGTTTTGGCTGTACATCACAGTAAAGCTCCACCCCAAAAGATGACAAAAGTTGATTTTGTTAGAGTTGACCAAGTTTACAAATATGTAAATACTCAACATGGACAGGTTCTAATTGAAGGAGACGTCACCAAACTTACTGTATTCATGAATAAGGAGAAACCAAGACTTGAAAGACTTTTGAAGAAGTCGCTTAAATAATAATATCTAACTAATTTTAACGTATGTATAAGACAACATATGATAAATCCGAGTGTCAAACGGGTATAGTTCATATTGGCTATGGTAATTTCCATAGAGCTCATCAGGCCATGTATATAGATGATTACATGGAAAAATCCGGTGATCTTCGTTGGGGTATTGTAGCTGTCAATCTGAGAAACGAGGGATTTCGAGAGATTGATGATTACATTTTAAAGACACCTTCTTCGTGTAGAATTGTGAGGAGTCATCTTGACTACATTGATTGGACCAAGAATAGAACAATAGCTAAGCATATGCTTACTCTTCCAAGTGTTCATTTAATAACAGTAACTGTTACAGAGAGTGGATATGCACCTGGATCTCCCTTATTTGAATATCTTGCGTGTGGACTTAGAAATAGAAACACACCAATAACAATATTGTGTTGCGACAATATTCGCCAAAATGGTAAAGTATTGGAGGCACAATTTTTAGCATATCTTTACCAAACAAATCAACATGAAATGGCTGATTGGGTGAGAGGTAATGTGAAGTTTCCCTCATGTATGGTTGATCGCATCACTCCGAGGACTACATCACAGCTTTGTGAGGAAATAGGGCGGAGATATCCACATTACATGCATAACCCGGTTCAAACAGAGGAATATTCCAAATGGGTAATAGAGGATAACTTTGCATCAGATTTTCCAGATTTAACACAAGTTGGTGTAAATATTGTGGATGATTTGGAGCCATTTGAAGAAACGAAAATTAGAGTGCTTAACGGTGGACATACATCTTTGGCATACCTTGGTGTTCTTTCCGGCTATCGTACATTTGATCAAGTTATGAATGACGAAAAACATCGTGAACATTTCAAGAATCTTCAAAACGAGGAAATTATCCCTTCTATTGAAATGGAAATGGATCTTCCATTTGATATACACGACTATGTAGATACAATTGAAGAAAGGTTTTCAAACTCTACAAACGTTGATGACTTGGAGAGGATTTGTATGAATGGATTTACAAAATTCCACACTTTTGTGGTACCCACGCTTCGTAAATGTCTTGAACATGGAAAACGTCCTAAACACATTTACAAAAGTATTGCGGCTTGGTATATATACGCGAGACGGTTTGCAAGGGGGTGTACAAAAATTCGTTACAATGAACCTAATTGGGTTTTATTGGAGCCCCTCTTAGCAGATCATAAACTGGATGCATTTGTTACCAATGAGAGATTGTGGGGAGATATTCCTAAAAACTATATTACATTCTCTAGGGATCTAAAATCTGTACTAATGTCACACACGTATGAAAGGGAAATTGACATGCTCGCGGATTAAAGTATTTTCTTACCGAATAAGCTCGAGCAAAACTTTACTAGTGCCATCGGTATAAACTGCCTCACTAATGGTACCCGCACGTCGGAACAATAATCCTATATGCGGCGGATAATCGGTCGATGTAACGTTCCAATCGACATTAGTAAGGTCTACTATGGTAGTAATAGCAATACTCACATGGTCGTGACCATCGTATAAACGTATATACCCTTCTCCTATAGGACCTACACCGACTCCATTTTTTGCAGAAAATCTAACTTCGGTCGATGTACGCGAAGCTACGGCATCACTCCTATATAGATAAACAGTCGCGGTACACCTATAAAAACCAGGTGCGGGTACTATGATTCTCTGTCCTCCAGAACGTGCAGAAAATCCACCCCCGTACGCTCTGTTTACGCCCACGTTATCCCCTCCAAAAATATTATATTCAATCCATGCATCATTTGCACCTGCGTTTATATTTACATTGGGGTTTAAATCCGCCTCATATATAACCGGTGTAGTAAAACATGGTGGTTTATAAATAGGGGTCGTTCGGGTAGGATTCAACCACCCTACAGCCATGTATTCATCCCAAGAAGAAGCCGAACCGTCTTCACTTTCAATGCGTAAAACGAATGGGTGGTCACTCGTAAACCTCCAAAGTGTAGATGAAGCCATATTACCTGATAAATTGGACCTATTACCATCGAGTTTACCAGCTACTTGCCATGACCTCTTCGGTATAGCATTATACGCGGAAACCCCGGATTTAGGTGCGTTATGGGCAGTATCGGTATACCATTGACCACCGTGATAATATTCACTCGTAACAGTCTGTCTATTTGTGAGAAACCCGATCATATACCCGGGTATGATATGTGGAATATAATATATTTCTCCGACTATTTCGTGTGGAATGATACCAGTAGTATCTCCGCCATCACCGTCACCACTGACCGACGAAAAGTGAGGAATTCCCGAAGGTGAATAGAACGTAGGTCCGTTTTGTATCACATCCGATGAAAAACGGTGCACCGAACCCTCATCAACGCCACCTGTACTAAATGCGTCGTGGTTGTAATACATTCCACTAGAACTCGTCATGTTATACCCTAAAGTACTCGCGGGGTATAGAATTTCATGATCACCGTCGGGTTCGGTTGGATCGGTTCCAATTGAAGAATCCCCGGACTTAGATGCCATGATTACTCCGTTCACGGCTTCTATCGTGTAACTGTAATTATCTGCACCCGGGTCTATACTTCTGGTTGTGACCGTTTGTTTCGTGAGCGTAAACGTTTCTGTCGGTGTTTCTGTGATTGCCTTATCGAGATATAAGTTTACGGTAACGTCTTCATATGGAGCATAGAGGTATACGACTGTTGGGCGATACCTATTATTTGTGTAACCTAAGTAGTACCCTTTACATACGAAAGGTATGACGGCATAATTATAACCGGGTATTGTTAATACAAAAGGCTTTGCACTTGTCGTGTATATTTCCGTACCCGTGGTAAGAGCTATACTTCCTACCGTATCTGACGCGCTTGTACTGCTTACGAGGGTTGTCGTCGTGTCTGTACTAGGGACGTATTGGTATACAGTAGTCCCGGAATCGGGAATTGCATATTTAGCGTTCGTCGACACCGGAAGATTGGATGTCCCTTCTACGACTACATACCGAAACTCAGTTGTAGGTGTTAAGCGTTCGGGTCGTCTATTTTCAAAATCAAACTTCCATCGACCGTCCTCTTGGTGAATATGATCGGTAACATTTAGATTACTTACAGTAGTTGAACCGGTAACGTGTAGGTTACCTGTGACAGTAACATTGCTCTCTGATGTGTCCACAAAGAGTAGAGGTTCACTCATCTATATTTAATCTACAAAATTAATATGCTTGCCGATTAATCTACAAAATTAATAGTCAAACTTTGTGGTATTCCGTGTTGTTCTATGTGCTCTCTCAGATGCCCTATAGCTTCGTCAGTTGAGAGAGTTTCATCCTCCTCCTCACCGTCATCCGTTCTGGACCATTCTTCGTGGAGTTCAAGAAGAAACTGGTTAAGACCCGGATATTCCTCTTGCTCAGTATCAGTTGGTACATACGCCGGCATTGTAATGGGTTCATTTTGATTAACGAGGAAAGATGGTGGTTTCACCTTTTCTCGGATATCTTTTATAACATTGCATATCTCCACGTAATCACCTTCTGGAAGACGTTCCGCATTCTGATCAACCAAATCAATTAACTTGTGGAAGAGATCCATTTTGACTTGTTTTTCATATTATTCGTATTTACTTAGGTTATTAATTTCCAAAAGCGACACCCGCCATACCATTCTTTATACGTAAAATGTTAAAATTCACGGCATACACGCGATGAAGGTTGTTACCTCCAGAAACATTGTTGACGAGAAGCTTGGCGTTATCTATGCGGCTGAAGTTTAGTGTGCCACTGGGCTGCGCCTTGCTCATGGAGAGGCAGAAAGGCCAAGAGTAGGTTGGGAGATCATCCAATACATCATCTGGGAGATCAGTGCAGTGCATTTGGGGAACAATGTTGTGATGATAGACATTGGAACTATTCTCAAATAGAGCTGTACCGTTGATGTAGAGAGAAGAAGTACCGAAAGTGTACTCATCATACCACTTCTGACCTGCAGCCGCACCGGAAATAAGGTGGATAGACTTCACTGGGTGGTTGAAGTAGCTGAGATCCATCTCGGTATCAGTGCTGGTAGCTGGCTGGTATTGGGTTTGGGTGAACAGAATCTCATGCTCGGTCTCGGTGAAATACTTCCTCTCATCGGTATCAACGTATATGTAGTTACCGTAGATCTTGGGAGTACCTTGGGGAGTGTAACCATCCCTGCACTTAATTCGAAGTTCCACCTCATGATATTGTAAGGCCACCAAAGGAAGAGCCTTGGTCCAGTCCTCACCGAAGAAGAAAGGAATCATAAAGTGATTCTGACCATGGTTCTCCTTGGCAACATTGGTAGTGACAGTGCATGAAGCCTTGGCAGAGTTATCGCGGAGAAGGGGGTTGTAAGCACCCTGGATGAAAAGTGAGTCAAGTTCCGAAACCTTCTGACCACCAATCCAGAGTTGGAAAGTAGTGGGGTTGGAGGCATCGGCGGAGAAGAGACCGTCAGTGTTGGTAGCCACGTTGGAAATAAGAGTATCCTCAATCCAAATGTAACTGAGAAGATCACCCTTAGAACGAATGGGTACGGTAATCTCATTAGAGGCACCAAAGGAGCCAATGTAGTCCATGCGCTCAGGCTTCATAGAGAAGTTAGTGTGGCGCTTGTAGTTCTGACGAAAAAAGCTGACCTGTGGCTCACCAGTGATGAACACATCCTGGGCACCTTTAGAAACAAGATCAATCAAAGCAGCTGACATATTTACTAATAAAGTATATTAAAATTTTCGGGCGTCAATAACACAACAAAGAAAATGGTAGTTTTTCAGGCACTTACATGGGAGGCTCGAGATGGAGAAGATGAACATTTGATTAGCATATTTGGTAAAACTGAGGATGGTAAGTCGGTCTGTGTTACTACTGCTTTCACACCATACTTTTTTATTAAGCTTCCAAGTGGCGTGGATTCGCAAAAGGTTCAAAGAATTTATGACATTCTCGGCAATCAGTGTAAAGATTCTCTGGTTGCTTATTCATTGATGAAGTCTAAAGATGTATGGGGTTTTCAGAATAATGAGGAGTTTGCATATATGAAAATTAGCTTTAAAGATCTTCAAGCTCGCCGATTGGTTGATTCCTTTTTACGTAGACCACTTGATAGGAGCCCTGAACTGTATGAAATTTTCGGTGTAAGGAATGTTAAGGTGTACGAATCTAATTTGGATCCAGTATTACGTCTTATGCATCGTACAGGTATTCAATCAACTGGTTGGCTTGATAGTGGTGAAAGATGTGTTCGTTCTCACATTGCGAACGTTGATATTGACCTCTTCTGTAACGATTGGACTACTCTAAAACCAGTTGCCCGAGATGATATTGCGCCATTTGTAGTGGCATCTGTGGATATTGAATGTAATAGTTCTACTGGTAAGTTCCCAGATGCAAATATTCTTGGTGATGCTTGTTTCCAAATTGCTATTTCTCTTTGTAAGTTTGGCTCTGATGAACCATATGACAAGACATGTCTCTGTTACAAACAAACAGATTCAAACCTTGAGGGGTGTGATATTCGCAGCTATGCTACTGAGAAGGAAATGCTTGAGGCATTTCAAAAGTATTTACATTCCAAGGATATTGATATAATTACGGGATGGAACATCTTCGGTTTTGATATGGAATATATTTACAAACGTGCACAAATTAACAAGTGCAACTACGACTTTTACAACTTGGGAAAACTAAAGGATATTGATTCCCAATTGGTGATTAAAAAGCTCTCGTCGAGCGCTCTGGGTGATAACTTTTTGAAGCTTCTTCCGATGAGTGGTAGGTTTATTTTTGATCTCTTTCATGAGGTAAAGAAAGGTTACAAATTGGATAGCTATAAGCTTGATAGTGTTTCAAAGCTGTACCTTGGAGATCAAAAGATTGATATGGCACCAAAGGAGATGTTTGCTCGCTATAGGGAAGAAGATCCTGTTAAACTGAGGGAAGTTGCTGAGTATTGTATTAAGGATACTCTCCTTCCACATAGACTTATGAAGAAACTTTGTATTTTGCTGAACTTGGTTGAGATGGCTAAGGCAACTTGGGTTCCGGTTCCCTTCCTAGTGGAACGTGGGCAGCAGATTAAGGTTTTCTCCCAACTGACTAAGAAGGCGAGGGAGCTTGGATTCATGGTTCCGACTATTCGTTATGGTTCCCTCCCTGAAGAACCCTATGAGGGTGCGACTGTCCTTGAAGCTCAAAAGGGGGCGTATTACACACCCATCACAGCCCTTGATTTTGAAGCCCTGTACCCCAGTATTATGATGGCTCACAATCTCTGTTATTCTTCGTATGTCATGGATGAGAGGAAGTATGGTAATATACCCGGCATTGAATATGAGACTTTCAATATTGGCGACCGCACCTACAAGTTTGCACAGGATGTTCCCAGTCTCTTACCTGCAATCCTTTCAGAGCTTAAGCAGTTTCGAAAACAGGCTAAGAGGGACATGGCTGCAGCTACAGGTTTCATGAAGGAAGTCTACAATGGTAAACAGTTAGCCTACAAAATTTCAATGAACTCTGTGTACGGTTTTACAGGTGCTGGTAAGGGTATTCTCCCATGTGTCCCCATTGCTTCTACTACTACTTCAAAGGGTCGTTCAATGATTGAAGAAACTAAGAACTATGTTGAGAAGAACTTCCCAGGTGCATACGTTAGGTATGGTGACACTGATTCGGTTATGATTGAGTTTGATGTCGGTGATCGTACGGGTGAAGAAGCTATTGCCTACAGTTGGGAGGTGGGTGAGAGGGCTGCAGAAGAATGCAGCGCTCTTTTCAAGAAGCCAAATAATTTAGAGCTTGAGAAGGTATATTGTCCTTACTTCCTTTACAGTAAGAAACGATATGCTGCGAAGTTATGGACAAAGGGTAAGGATGATAATATGCATATGGACTATATTGATGTAAAGGGTCTTCAACTTGTGAGACGTGACAATACACCCCACGTTCGAGAAGTATCCAAAGAACTTCTTGATGTAATTCTGACTTCAAGTGATCCTGGTCCACCCAAGGAGCTTGCCAAAGAGAGAGCAATTGAACTTCTTTCGGGTGATGTACCAAATCAGAAGCTTATTTTGAGTCAAGGTCTATCCGATTCTTACAAAGTTGGGGGTAAATCTGTATCTGTAACAAGTTCAGAAAGTGTTAACATTAATCAATCTCATGTGCAAGTAGTCACTAAAATGAGACAAAGGAAACCTGGTTCAGAGCCACAATCTGGTGACCGTGTACCCTACCTTCTTACTAAGACTGGGGATCCAAAGGCAAAGGCTTTTGAGAAGTCCGAGGACCCAAAGTATGTTGAAGAGCATAGCATCCCCGTAGATTACCACTATTACTTCCTCAATAAGTTTTTGAATCCTGTGTGTGACCTCTTAGACCCACTCTATGAGAATGTAAAAGAGGAAATCTTTGGTGAAATCATTAACCAACATAAGCCCGTAAAACCTCCCAAGCTTCCCTCCCTGAGTGGCATGAAGAAGGAGCAACTGATTGCTGAATGTAAACACCTTGGTTTAGAAGATACGGGTACACTCGCTATTTTGAGGGCTCGGCTTAAGGAAGCAAGAACAAAGGATGATTCTCTTGAAGAGTTATTTAAAAATTATAATCCAGTAGAAGTTAGGAATGAGTCTGTATGATAATGTTGTAAAGCTTATGGACGAAGCGCTTGAAGAGCGTATAAATGTTGTGGTGAATGAGTATGCCGAAAAAATATCAAAAAAACACGGCATTCCATTGGAACAACTTTTAAAAGATATTCCAGAGTCTTATACGATTACTACATGTAAAGGTACTAAAAACAATGGGCAGAGATGTGGGTTTAAGGCATTTGAGAATGGGTATTGTAGACATCACGCCTCACAGGGTCATCGTGTATGCCAAAGGGCATTTTCAAGCACAGGAAGTATTCATAATCACGGACCCGAGATCATGTTTGTAAGAGGATGTCCAGGTTGTGAAGCTTCAAACGGGCTTATAGATTTGGGGGTTTAATATAACAATGAACAAAAACGATATTCTACTAACAGCAATAAACAAATTTTACGACGAAGAGAAGAATAAAACTATACTATTAAAAATTTTAGACAAGTCCAGTGGTATCAGCCTCCGCAACTTGGAATGGTTTATCACAAACTACGCTAAGAAGAATCACACCGCTTATCAGACTGGTGATGGTAAATTATTCACTGTTCATTGTGCATATAAATCCAGTCTTAACGGTTACAGTAAACAACTGTTTGATCCATTTTGTAGATCACAGAAGTTTGCATACACAGTTCCGGGAACATCTCATGAAATCCATACAACTTTAGCGCAGTTGAATTTCATCAAATGGTGTATCAAGAATAATATTATTGACTATATAAACAGTCACCGAGATACTCTATTTAGTAAGCAAGTGACATAAAACCATTTGAAAATACAAATGTTTGATAGCCTGTGTAGTACATGTTTAATGAAAATGTTTCAGTTGCAATGTCTATCACAGAAGTATCCAATTTAACTTCAATATTAGTTTTATCGGATTGTAGCCAATAAAAATCCAAGTTTCCCGATGGTTCCACATTTATCGGATTCAACGAGAAACTATACGTATATACATTTCTAATTGGTCTTGCCAGCCTTTTTTGGAATGGGATGAGATATTTGAAATATGAGTGATCTGTTTTTGTTATATTTGGAAGTTTATTTCCATTTATGTTGAAACTCCCTTCGGACATAAGAGGATAAAAGAATGTATTCTCACCTTTAAAATCAAGGGACGAAGAAAAATTGAAACGATTTTGGTACAAACGTTGACCAGCGACAGATGCACCGTATGGACCTATAGCATCACTTTCATCTTCAAACATTGTATTCCTTAAAAACCAGTGAATACACTTTACAGGAATGTTAGGAACTAAGTTATTCCGTATGACGTCTATATTTAGATCGCTAACAATCACGGGGTGTCGGCGCACAAGATCTGTTATAAACGTCTGGTCCTTACTTGTCAGGAAGATTCTCTCTTCTGGACTTACAGTTATTTCCTCAGTGATTATATTAAACTGAGGTAGAGTTACAACGTCAGTTGTTTCTGTAAAGAACTCTTGTTTATGGAATTCAAACTCAAACTCTATTTTCTGTTTATAAATTGAACACACAGGGAAATAGGGTCTATTAGGACTATTTGACGAATATTCATCACTTGCAAACTTCCTCGAAAAGAAGAAGTGGATTGGAACAACCAAATCCGAACTATACCTCGCTACAGCAATATTGTCCGGTGCATCATCAAAGCCAAGGTTTCTATTTACAAGAAATCGATTTGCAACTTTTTCAGACATTTCTAAATAAAGCTCATCATATATAATACCCCAGTCATCATATATCTTCTCTACCTCAATGTCATCTACATACATTGTCACACTTTTGAGAAGATGTCTACCCAATTGATCCGCGTAGTTTCCATCGCTTATAGCGGGCATTGTTACACTCAAGTACATATTACTCAATAGATCGCCCATATTTCGCGGATTAAATTCAACTTTAATTGTTTTATTAAAAGGCCACCCCGGGGCTGCATTACCAGGTTGAACTACATTACGACTCCTATGATATTTTCTAAAATCGGAGTGAGCACGATTATTGGTATAATTAAAGAATGATTCTTCTGGATCATCGGAAAGCAAGTGAGTGTCTTGCTTTCCGATAGCTTTGAGCGAAATTTTCGCAGCTTCACCCATACCTATCTATTGTCTACATATTTTTAATATCCATTTTCCACATTTCAATGTGACTTGTATTCTTCATCACTTCAAGTTCTTCCTTAGCCTGTTTGGACTCCTTGAGAAGATCCTTGACAGATTCCTCTGTGTATTGCACAGTCTTGATGTTGAGAAGATAGTCATAAGTACCACCAATTTTGGGGAAAGTCTGTGCCAACTCTGCCTCCAATTCCTGTTTCTTACGTTTGAAGACCACGATATCACCTTCAATAACCATAGTGACAAACTTTGATTTGTATCCACACATGGTAGCCCTTGTTTCAAGAACCTTGATGAGGTGTGCCTTTCTCTTCACATAGTGATCTTCGCGCAGTTCCACAAAGTCCTTGAGAATCTCTTCCGGACTCGAGTATTTGTGGATTCCCCTCGTGGGGTGGAAAAGATGCATATTTGATACACGGAACGTCTTCCTCAATTTTAGATCCTTGAGGAGATCTTTTCCCGTGTAATCTTCAATTTCAAAATGAACATCCTCCGTTGTGGAATTATTCGTAAATCCACCAATCAACTTCTTTTCAACGAGACCTTCAAGATATTCCTTGTAATCTTGTGTCCAACGCCCTGGTGGTAATTCAGTGACCACGATATTCATCCCTTTCCAATTCCACACACCTTCCATCATCCATGTATCATCCTCCTTGTGTACTTTCCCCTTGAAGCCCCTGAACCATGGTCTCATGGGCACAACTTGTTTTCCATCCAAGATCCTTCCAATATTATCTTTGATATCCTTAGGGTTGAATGGTGGGACATAGCAACTGAAACCTGTACCAATACCTTCCGTACCATTCACGAGAACCATAGGGATCGTTGGCATGTAAAAGTCTGGTTCAATTGACCGTCCATCATCATCCAAATAGTTAAGAACCGCATCATCGCGAGGATCAAAGATCTTTCGAGCCTGCTTAGTCAGCTTCGTAAAGATGTACCTCGTTTGAGACGCATCCTTACCACCCATAAGACGCGTACCAAACTGCCCACAGGGTTCAAGGAGATTGATATTGTTTGAACCCATGTAATCATTTGCCAACTTCACGATAGTATCTGCGAGGGATACTTCACCGTGGTGGTATGAACTTTTTTCAGCCACAAATGCAGCCAGTTGTGCAACCTTCATCTCATCTTTGAGATTCTTTTGGAAGCAAGAGTACATCACCTTGCGTTGGGAGGGCTTGAGACCATCAGCTACATGAGCGATAGACCTCTTCAGGTCTGCAAGTGAGAAGTTCACGAGATCCTTATGAACAAAGTCAGTGATGTTCAACTGCTTAACATAACCATAAGGAACTTCAAGTTCTGAGGGATCTTTCGCGGTACTTTCAAGAAGCCACATTTTGCGATCATCAGCCTTCTTTTTGTCAAATGCCAAGACAATAGACTTATCAGTCATGATGTCATGTTCGAATTTGACAGTGAGATCCTCAATTTGTTTGAAATACTCACGCGCCTCCTTAGAGGTTGAAGTACCGAGACCCTTGTAGTACTTGATGCGCCATCCCTGTTGTCCATTTCCATACCAGCTTCTGAATGCAGAATCTGTGTAAAATGACTTGGTTTGGGAAGCCTTCGTAGCCTTAATAATTGGTGTTACCATAGATACCACGAAACCCAATTTGAGGAGGCTCGGCCAGAAGTAGTGCAGTTGATTAAGGATCAGTCCTTTGATGTGCGAACCATCGTTATCCGCGTCAGTCATTATCATCAATCGCCCATATCGGAGCTCAGATACATCCTTATAGTCTCTTCCTTGTTGAAGACCCAAGATTTTCTTTAGGTCGTTGAACTCTTGATTTCCAGTCAACTGGGCAACAGAGGCATCTCTGACATTTTTACACTTACCACGAAGCGGGAAAACACCGTAGAGATCACGACCAACCACAGATAGACCAGCGACGGCGAGTGTCTTTGCCGAGTCACCCTCTGTTATAATGAGAGTGCACTTTTTTGATTGATTTGTACCAGCTTTATTAGCGTCATCAAGCTTTGGGATACCGGTAATTTTTGATTTACGGGCTCCACCATCTGTCTTAGACAACTCCTTCATTTCCTTGAACTTTGAGAGTGCCAACAGTTCATCTTGAATACCAGTCTTGAGAGCATTCTTGACAAAGGTCTTATTGGGTGCAAACTTACTTCCAAAGTCTTGCACCTTGGAGGTACACTCAGACTTTACTTGGCTGGAAAAGGTTGGATTCTCCAGTGTTGCCCGAACAAAGATGTTGAAGGTATTCTTAACTTGTTGGGGCTTCAATTTAATCTTCTTAGCCATCTCGTCAATGATACCAGATGCGAGGTGAGAAGCCACGTGGTCAACATGTGTACCACCCTTATTGGTACAGATACCATTTACAAAGGAGACCTGCTCAAGTCCATTCTCGGATGGACCTACACAGACAGACCAACGATCAGTGGTAACTGAACATAGATCTGTAACTCCTTCATGCATCTTGGCATAAGCCTCAAATGTGATCTTGGGTAGGGCTTCACCTTGGAACTTGACTTTGCAGTTAGAGGTTGTGCAAATATTTGCATCCCAAACACGCTTCTCAAAAATCTTGTAAATATTAATATCCATATCCTTCATTCCAAAACGTTTCCAATCCGGGGTGAAAGTTATAGACACTGAAGATGTTCCAGCACTGTGCTTAGTTATTTTTGGTGGATGACAGGTGGTCATATTGTTAGACCACTTTTGGGTATAGGTCTTCTTTTCTTCGCCATCCTTGATGATTACAGAGAATTCCGATGAGTAAATATTCGTTAATTTGGCTCCGTAGCCGTTGCGTCCTCCAACAATCCTCTTTTGGTTATCATCATAGTTTGTACTTGTGAGGAGATGACCAAATACAAGCTCGGGATTCCAGATACCCTCCTTTTCATGCATACGAACACTGATGCCTCCGAGAGGTCCATTGTTTTCAATAGTAACTGCACCATTTTCTTTGTCTACAGAGACAGCAATTTGGGTAACATTTTTAGGGTGCAGGGAGTTGCGATCAATGGCGTTGACGAGAATCTCGTCAAAGATCTTGAGCAGGGCTGGTGAATAAGAGATGTTCTTTTTTTGAAAGTTATTATTCGTGTTATTCAGCAGCCAATAGGACTCATGGGTTTTGTCCACGGGACCGACATAGGAGTCAGGTCTCTTGAGGACGTGTTCAACGTGGGTGAGCTTTTGAACGCTCTCCATACTTTCTTAGTTTTATTACAACTCAAATCTCTAACTTAGGTTTCACATGCACTATCGTAATCTTCGATAAGTTCCTTAACAAGAAATTCAAAGAGAGTATCATATAGATCTTCTGGAAAGTCTCCATTAATATCTTCCAGTTCCGCGTCACCATCAATCATGTAATGATGAACAAACCTGAAAGATGCAACTTTGTTTTCTCTCGAAACTTTACCTTCCCACTCTCTATATTGATTATATGGATCATCCTCGTCTTTTTCTATACTATAAACTTCGTAGCGCACATCATCCAATTCAACGTCCCACCAATACTCGGGGTTTTCTTCTTCGTCGGGATAAAACTTCATTTTACTAATGAACAAGTCTAACTTTTAACTTAGGTTTTTCCTTTACATAAATGACCACCTGTACATCTTATCTAACGTTTAGAAACAATTTTTACCACTTTTTCTACAATTTTTATCACTGATACAGCGTAAGAAAACACGTATAAACATTTAACTGTATGTCTGACATCAAAGGATGGAAGTGGAAGTTTTGGAGATTTCAACTTTACATGTATACGGCATATAGCTTCACAAGTTCTTAAATATTGACCTTCTGATATATGTTCTCTTGTATCATCAACAGTTGACATTATTGTATGTAGATCTTCATCTACTGTCATAACTTAACGTAATAATTTTTCTTTAGATACCTTAAGAGATGTATCTATATCTTATAGCCGCAATTTTCGTGCTGTTTCTGATGATGCAGAACAAGACTCGTGGTATGAACAAGTCGATTGAAAAATTGATTAGACAGTCCGCTCGATACGCCACAGCGGCGCAACAGGACAAATCTCCGGTCATTGCGGTTCTTCACGCAAATTACGCGGCAGCTTATCTATACGCCGTTAAGGATATTGCCAACGAATCTCAAATTCACAATGCCACTGGTATAGATGTGAAGAAGTTCAAAGAGCACGTCACAAATGTTCAGGATATGGTAACCAAGAAGACATCTGAAGAATGTCCAAACTTTGCCGGTGATGTTGACATTTATCTTGCTCAAATTGGTGGTGAAGTGGCATAGAGCACCTAAGTGATTATCAAATATGTTAAAAATCAACTAACAAAATGCAAATAATTCGTGATACCATTTGGTCTGCCTGCCTCTCCGATGCGACGAGAATGTACCGCCTCGGAGAGCCAAATGAAAAATGCTACAAGTTGGCTGATGCCACTTGGAAAATGAAAATGCGATACAAAAAGATTGAAAATAGGAGAAAAGAGAACTCTTCTATTTTGCTTGATGCTCCACCCAAAGAGGCTGTAGTGGATCAAAGGACAAAACAAAAGATTTGTTGCGCTGTGACAATGGCTGGGAAGCCTTGTAGGTTCAAGGCTGTTGTGGGAGACTACTGCAGGAAACACAAAGTTTCGGATAGTGGTATGGGGAAGAAGGTGGATGTAAACAGTCTATTGAGCCAGTTGGACGGAATTAAAATCACTGGCTAATATAAACAATGTACTTAGATCAGGAGACTCTTAGACCTGTAATAATAGCAATGGCTCTTTACCTCGCAATCGGTGTCATCGTTCCCAAAATCGCCAAGAAGCCCACCGGTGTCGGACCCGTTGATGATCTTGTTATGACTATCATGTCTCAACAGGGTTCTTTAATGAGTGGTGCCATCCTTGTTGGTCTTATTATCTTCGCCACCAACTACATTCAACAGGAACTCCTCTAATATATTTTCTTTCCCAACAAGTTTCTTAGTATGATCGTGGTTCATATAGCGTAGTTTTTTATCGTATGCATCTCTCATGAACTCCAAGAGTTGGTTCGGATTTGGTTTACCCCAGACCATTCCTTTCTTAAACAGAAAGTCATCTTTCTCCAATTCTTGAAGTTCACACTCAATCGTATATGGTGTTTTTACATACTCAGGGCTTCCACCAAAGTTAGTTATAATCACTGGTTTGTTGCGCAAAGCTGCTTCAACTGGACCCATACCCACACCCTCCGACTTTGAAAAGCTTACGTAGCAATCACAACTATCATGTAGTTTATCCATTTCTTCATCTGAAATCAATCCATTAATAACTTCAACATTTGGTAAGTTTATTTTAACTTCATTGTTGCATGTGGCTTTTACTACGAGTTTCGCATTTGGTTTATTTAACCTAACAAAAGCTTCCAAAATCCCTCTAAAGTTCTTTCTATCATCCATTATGTTTCCAATATGATAAAATGTATAGAATGGTTTGTTGGGTAGTGGGATGTGAGCATGTATGATAGGAAAATCATTCTCAGGGAACTGTCTGGACAGTACACGTTTACAGAACATACTTGGCACCATAATCTTTTTTGATAGTTCCATTATCATACCGTAATCTTCATGTACAGTTTCTGTTTCACAAACTGTCATAAATGCTAATTTATTAACACGTGTTTTAACGTAGTTTGCATATTCAATGTGTGATTTGACAGGTAAAAGGAACAACAGACCGTATTCACTTTTGGGTAATTCGGTACCTATATAGTGGTAAGAGGCATCATCAAAAACTTTCGTGTATTTGAAAGCATGTTGACCAATGCCACTTCCAAGCTGTGGACCTATTATGATCATATTAGGTATAAAGATAATCTTTCTTTTATATATATTACAATGGACTCTATCCGCACAGAAATTGAAGCTGAGATCAAGCGCGCTCGTCTTGACAAGGGTCGACTTTATAACCTACTCCTAAAGATTATTGATGAAGCCGGTACCGGTGGATCCGGTGGTCGTGGACCCCAGGGTGAGAAGGGTCCCGCTGGTCCCACTGGTCCCGCCGGTCCCGCTGGTCCTCAAGGTCCCGCTGGTGTATCCACCAAGGAGGTTGCCAAGCCTGCTCCCAAGGAGGTTGCCAAGCCTGCTCCCAAGGAGGTTACCAAGCCTGCTCCCAAGGAGGTTGCCAAGCCCGCTGCCAAGCCCGCTGCTAAGAAGACTACTGCTAATACTCCAGCTAAGAAGAAGGCGCCTGTTGCTTAATAACCCCAACGCTCCTTCCATCGCAGTTTAATTTTATCCCAGTGATAATCTCTCCTATCCCGAAGTGTATCTATGAGTAGAGCCAGTTTGAGTTCTGTCTCAACAATAGTTGCTTCACTAAAACCTTTTCCCATATCAACGTAGGCTCCGCATATCTCGTTGTATGTAGGGACTTCTACACAATTTTCAAATTTGTAAATAACTTCGTCTTCAATCATTTCTTGATATTATAACGTCCCTTTTAATATCAAAAATTTATTATACAGTGGGACTTTTATTAACCCACCACATAAAACCTCCAAAGAGGGCTGCTAAAACTGCTACGAGGAGTCCAAATGAGTACTTCTCTTTTGGGGGTTCTGGTGGTTTATCTGGTAATCTCTGTACGTTCTGGTTGAGGGTGTCTATCTTACCAAGAAGTTTCTCCAACGCTAGTAGAATTTGGAGTTCACGATCTCTCGGTTTCTCCTTGACGTTCACAGTTGTAATTTCAAGTATCATATACCATCTAGAATCTGGGTGAAGTAACACATAATCGTTGTCATCCTGGTTTTCATAGATCTTAAAATTGAGTTTTCTGATAGATATAGGATTAAAAAACGTTTGCTTTCTGTGAAACATCTTTCCTTGTTTATCACGTAGAATCGTGGTTGAATCTTTAGCGAAATGTCTTTCTAAAGGGACACGAGCTAGAATCTGACCATGACGTTCATCAAGTATTTGTGCAACTTTAGGAATATCCGGGCATATAACATCTACAAATTTTGATATATTACTTGGAGAAGCACCCGGACTTGCTCCACCAATCTGTGTAATGTAAAAGTCAACCATCTTTATACCAAGTACACGACTCATATCCTCAATATGTGTATTTGACTCAAGTTTAAGATCTAGTGAAAATACATTATTTGTACCATTTACAAAGTTTGAGTCAATTATAACATACTGTGTTTTCTTTGGTATATCGTCTAATGACATTCTGAAGTATACTGATATAAAAAATAAAGTATATCATTTACATATGGATATTTTAGAGAAGGATAAGTATGTTATATATGAAGGTCTAATATCCAAAGATATGGCTAAAATAGCAGAACAGTATTTGTTATTTCAAATGTTAAATTTTAGAAATATAGAAAAAGGTACCAAACACGGAAATGTACCCGGAGCTCATTGTCGTTATGTTGATAGTCTTATGGAGTCTTTATTACTTCATGTTCAACCAAAAATTGAAAAGAAGATAGGTGTAAGTTTAATACCTGTATTTTCATATTGTAGGGTTTATTTACCAGGTACTATATTGAAGGATCACGTGGATAGTTCTCGTGCAGAGTATTCGGCTACATTAACATTAGGTTGGAAATATATAGATAAACCCGATGATTTTCGTTGGTCTTTACATGTAGAGACCCCGAACATACCAAAGCGTTATTTAGTTTGTGAACCAGGGGATGCTGTTATTTACAAGGGAATGGAAATAGCACATGGGAGGGATCGTTTTAATATAGCAGAAGGATCGTATCACGCTCAAGTGCATTTTCATTATATAGACGCAAACGGTCCTTATGCTGACACAACCATTCTAACAGATGTGGATAGAATACATAAATATGATGGTAGACCTGGAATAGGTTTCGATTTTCCTCGGTTTAAAAAATAAGTAATATCTTATATAAGATGTCATTTGATAGGGATACACCTGAAAAATACAGAATAATTAAACAATTTCTAACAGACGACATTTGTAAAATAGTTGAACAATATTGTTTATTTAAGATGTTGAATGAACCAGGTTTAGTTGAAAACGAAACGCAACAATGCCCGGGTACACATTCAGTTCATGGTGATATATTAACTGAATCTTTACTTTTGTACGCTAAACCCATAATTGAGAATGAAATTAATTTAAAATTAGTTCCAACATATTCATATTATAGGGTTTATAAACCTGGTGACATATTACATGACCATACAGATAGAGACGCTTGTGAGGTTTCAGCTACAATCACTATAGGGTATAGGTATAATGATAAAGACGATAAATATCGTTGGTCCTTATATGGTTACGTGGATGGTGAAAAACGTTATTTAGATTGTGAACCCGGAGATGCTATTATTTATAAAGGTTGTGAGCTTGAACATGGAAGAGATCGTTTTGACGTAAGTAAATATTCATATCAGGTTCAAGTTTTCCTTCATTATGTCGCAGCAGAAGGAGTATTTGCAGAAATATGTAAATACGACGGTAGAAAAGGAATCGGTTGTATAAAAAAAGTAACTTAGTTGTATCGTATGTTACACTTTCCACCAATTGCAAAAATTACAGTAGGTCTTAATACGACATTAACTGTGATTGTTTGGATTGATACATATAAAATGATAAAATCACATAAAAAAAGAAAACATAAGTAGTATATAAAATGTACGCACAGGCTATTATTGGAACTTTTAAGTCCCAGGGTCCTCAATATGTCATCAACATATACCGTTGGTTTAAGTCCGCTCTTTACGATGCACCTTATCGTCTCTGGCTCGATATTGAGCTTGAGAGAATTTTGATTGAGAGACACCTAAGTGAGCTTGAAGATCTTGAAAATGTAGACATGGACATTGACTAATGTCGACTCACATAATCCCCATCAACGATCTTTTTGCTCGCTCACAGCAGTATCTTGGAATACCAGGACTTGCCACTGACGAATTAAGGATTGCATTTTTGCAAGCTACGAACCCCTTGTGCCGTGACGTACAAGAAATTATTTGGAAAGAAATTTTATATTGTACAGTTCCAGTTGAGCCCCCACCCGCTCCAAAAAAATGTCCAAGATATTACAAGGGATACTCCAATTCTTTACCCAAAAACCTGTTCAATCCCCTGTAAATATGTACGATAAGATGGCTAATTTTCATGTGGTCCAGACGAGTAACGAAGTTGGTGAAAAGAGATACATAGAAATACCGAAGAGTTCTTCTAATCTTCGTCGTGAAAAATTGGATTTCATTCTAAAAAAATCACAATCTATGTTGAATAACTGTTTAAAAATACAAAAAACTAATGACGACTTGTCCTATGATATCGTCAATTTGATCGACCGGGTGAGGCAGTCTTTATATAGGAAGGGAGACATCGAAGAAATAGTTGATGATTTCAGGGATATCAAGAAACGAGCTAAAAGTAAAGGTTCTATGTCAAGTTTTGATTTAACAAAGTGGAAAGATTAAAATATATAAGTACAATATAATACCACAATGGTTCAAAAGGTGTCCGAAGAAGAAATGGAAAGATTAAGACGAGAGTATTGTGAAAAAAACCCAGAGGATGAGAGTGAGCGGTGTGCAGATATCCGGAAGGAAGAAGAGGATGCACAAAAAACCCTTGAGGCGGGAATGTGGACAGTGATGCTGTCCGGTATATCATCTTCTTTATGTTTCATTGTTACATTCGCTTTCTTGATGATGCGGAAAAAAGGATCAATATAGATAAGGAATAGAATTGTAAAAGAAGTAACAAAGATGTCTGAAGTGATCAACCGCCGCAGTGTCCATATTAACTGTTATGATTGCTATCGTCCTAATATCGTAGTCGATACTTATTCTGATTCAGAATCTGATTCTGATTCTGAATATGATCCACGCGATTCTGAGTCTGAGTCTGACACCGACTACGACTCTGATGGATCTTTTGTTTCCGAAGATGAGTCTGACACTGAGACTGAAGCGAGTGTTTCCGAAGATGAAGGCTCTGAAAGTGAGTCTGAGTCAGATGTTGACATCCGTGAAGTGAAACCTTACCATGGTCAGGGTTTCCGTGTATATTTTGACAGTGTCAAGGATCGTCGTCATTTTATGAGAGCTTTTGGTTTTAACTAACCTAAGTCTAAAATAAACAAGTATCTTTTGCGTGATAACTCCTCATGGACAAGTTCTACCCCCCTCTTAATATTTTGATTTTGGACCCAGTTGATGAAGATGATGATATTGTTGAAATTGGGTCACCTATTAAACGAAATTGAAGATACTTAGAAAAAACACGTGTTTTGTGTATAAGATGGAAGATCTCCAAAATGTGATGCGAGTCATAGATAAGAATTCCGATAAGTTACCAGAAGGGGATTATCTCGAATTGTGTAATCTATTGAGGAATGTTTTCCGGAATGAAGAACGTAAAGTTGTAAATACCATTTTTAATTATGAAAACTTTGATCTATATGTACCCGGACAACACCCCCGTGTGACGGATTATTTTTACGATAACTATTTCACTACTTCCATAAATCACGATAGAACGTTTCTCAGATCTCAGATTGCATATTTAGAAGATGAACTTGAATATAGTAGACCTTTACAGAGAATATCAAAATATGTGAAGCAGGATGCACTTATACATTACTGTTCTATGAATGATATTAATATTGATGAATGTAACGAAGAGTCTCTCAAACAGTATAAGATAAATAATGGAACATACGCAGATGATAGAACTTTTAAGAAGTATATACATACGATTTGTAAAGGGTACATGCATATAGACAATATTTACAGAGTTATGTACTCTAATTTGATTCTCGATAGGATAGAACGACTTAGTGCGTGCTTAGATGATTTAGATGATTTGTAACCTAAGTCGGATGGGGTTTACTTAAAATCATATCAAAATGGAGGCTCTATCCAATGTCATGTCTTTGATTGATCAGAATTCCGAGTCAATCCCAGAGGGGGATTACTTGAAATTGTGTAATCTGATGAAGGTGCTTCACACCGCCATCCCAAAATCGCAACCGAGTGTTCCATTTTCAGCTCGCCCCCAAATACCTTTATCCCTTCGAGAAGACTCGGTGAGGGACCAACGAGCTTATGCATTTGCAGAGGAGCGTGTTTTACGTATCAATCAGCAGCTTAAGCGTCTCAAGATTCGACAGAGGATCACTGTAGGTGTGAAGGAGGACGCTGTTCGTGATTGTTGCAGAAGATTAGGGTTTAACATCACTTACTATAATGTTGAGGCTCTTCGTGAGAAGGGGGTGCTTATCCCAGACGAGCGTGCATTTTACAAGAGTTATTTGGACAAGGAGACTTGGTTTATGACTCAGAAGAGAGAGGAATTGTTGAGAGAGCTTCCCGCTTTGGAAGAACGGAGAGATGAAGCTCGTGCCACGATGTTGGAGACTTTTCGAGTCATAGATGCATATAGAGCTTTGCGTGTTTAAATGTGTAGCAATAATATTTGTAATTTTTAGATGAACCGTATTGCCATTGAACTTGATGAAGTCTTATTCCCCTTTATTAAACCTATGGCTAAATATCATAATAAGGAACTTCCCAAGCATAGATATTTTCATTACCATCACGGAGATATCTTAAATGCGGGTGACCCTGAATGTAGAAAAATGGTGAAGGATTTTTTTAATTCGGATAAGTTTGATATGATCCAGCCTATCGAGGGTTCACAACCAATTCTTCGTCTTTTAAAACCTCGTTTTGAAAAAGTTTATCTTGTTGCTTCCCGTGGTAAGTACATGAGGGATAAGACGGAGGAATGGGTAGATTTCCACTTTCCAGGGATATTTGATGACGTGATATTTGCTGGTAGTTATTTACACCGCCCAGAGCTGGAGAAGATGGATCTTTGTGAGTCTTTAAACATTGACACACTAATTGACGACGATGAAATTGACTGTGCTGTATGTATGAATAACGGTATGAATGTGATACACTTTGCAGGGGACGACGAAGTGTATCCATGGTCAAGATATGATCAGTGGAGTGTTTTGGGTTGGCGTGATTTGTATACGAGGGTTCATGATTATGAGGAACATAGTTTAATTAAAATTGTTTAATACGTTGTTTTACACCACCACCTATTCCCCCCCGAATATTCAAAAAGTATGTGTATAAGTGCACCTGCTATGAAATGTAAGAGGGGGGTTTCTATTTTAAAGTTCATCTGTTTAATACCAAAAATAAGCGCTGTATTCATAACACCTATAACAAGAGCTTCTATCAGGACGTTGGATACCGGGCGATTCATTATTATTATCTTGCAATATATTAATAATGGGAAGGGGACGGGGTCCGCCAAAGTCCAGTGGGAAGACCATCTTTATATTGTTCATAGTACTATTACTATGTCTATCTTCCTCTGCAATCGCTGGAGGGGGCTGGTTCGTATTCCTCAAGCCCCCTGATCCAAATGGTAGGACTTTACCTGGAAAGTCTAATAAGTTTCTTTTAATGAAAGATGGAGGTGTATGGAAGGGAAAGGACATGGCAGAATGTCGCGCGCATGCAAAAATTCTTGGATATCCAGGTGTTGGTCATCGTAATGACACACACCCCAACAATAATTTAAAAAATACATGTTTCTTCTATAATAAAATTGAAAGGAATGATTTTACTGGTGATGAGAAGGATACAGTAAACACCGTTGCGTGCACTGACCCAACTCTTGATTGGAAGGTGTGTTCAAGGGTGGGTGGTGCGGTATCTGGTCATTCTGGAAAACATCTTTCACCTCAAACGAGTGCTAAACACCCAGGTAATTCACTTGAAGAGTGTCGTGCTTTAGCTAAGGAGTGGGGGCACAAGGGAGTGGGTTACAGAACTATTGGTCATGGAAATAACGAGTGGAAAAATACATGTTTTTCATACACAGAGACAGAAAAGAGTTGGACTGGAAACAGGGAGGATAGGGCTCATGTTTCTGCATGTACAGATCCTAAAAAAGTATGGCCTGATTGTTAACCCCCTCCACCTAAGTTGATCTCACCTGACAGGAAAACATCAACAAAAAATGGAGGAACTACGTGAAGAACTGAACAAGCTTCGTGAAGAGGTCGCCGAACTCCGGCTTCTTCACAAGCCCCCA
>Ga0209713_10000036_pt1:0-75000 | contig 90806 bp, 81 predicted proteins | sample ArcOceMetagenome_3_FD_187444 | JGI IMG/M metagenome (GOLD analysis project Ga0209713, IMG submission 187444) | Marine eukaryotic phytoplankton communities from Arctic Ocean - Arctic Ocean- Svalbard ARC20M Metagenome (SPAdes) (version 2) | ecosystem: Environmental > Aquatic > Marine >...
CAGCCTGCGGGATCAGTAGATCGATGCCCCAACTCTTGGTCATCCAGCGGCCGGTGACGGGGTTGATGATGCCGCCGGCGACTTGCGAGGCGTTGGGCAGTGTGGTGCTGCCGATGAGTGTCACGTGTTGCCCCGCTTGCTCTAATCGCCATGCGAGCAGGCAACCCGCGAGGCCCGCGCCGACGACAATATGTTTTTGGATCCTCATGACTGTGCTCTTACAAAGGATATATACTGAAAATCTGGAAAGCTAAAAAGCAGCGCTGGACTATTTCTATCTGATTTCTTGCTAACAATGCCCAATTCGCTAATGATTGAAGGGTGAATATTTTTCATCGTATCCGTGCGTGTCGATGGGGCACACGGCCGCGTCGTTTGCCTGAGGACAGCACGCGGGCGCAGCGAGGCACCTTCGGCGAAGACCTCGCGGCGGATCATTGTCGACGCGTGCTGGGGTATCGTGAAATCGTCCGGAACTGGCGCTACAAGCGGGATGAGGTCGATCTGATCTGTCAGGATGGCGAAGTTTTGGTCTTTATTGAAGTGCGTGCGCGCTCGGCAGCGGCCTTAGTTTCGGGCTTTTATTCGGTAGACCGTCATAAAAAAGAAGTGTTGAGGCGCGGTTTTGGGAACTATTTGAAGCAGTTGAAAAAACCGCCAAAGCACTTCCGCTTTGACATTATAGACGTCTCAATTTGCAAAGGGGGGCGTGGAGAGTTGCGTCATTACCCAAATGTGCCTCTTTTTCATAAACATTTTTCAGTCCAACGCCAATAGTCATGACGAACGAAACAGACGAATCCAGACATCCTTTTCTAAAAGGCTTGAGCAAGCATCGAGGCGCACCGCCCACGGTCGTGGTTATTTTTGGTGCCTCCGGCGACTTGACTGCGCGTAAGCTGGTGCCTGCTATTTTCAATCTCGGGGTGGATAATTTGCTGCCTGGGGAGTTTCACCTGATTGGTTTCGGACGTAAGCCGATCGAGGATGAGCAGTTCCGTGAGATTATGGATGAGGCGATTGGTGAGCATTCGCGCCGGCCTCTTAATAAAGAAATATGGGAGCGTGTACGCCAGAATATGACGTATCATGCGGGTGGATACGATGAGGGTGCCGCTTTTGCTTCGCTTGCGAAAAAGATCGATAAGATCGAGGCTGAGCTTGGCCGTGATGTGCAGCGACTGTTCTATATTTCGACGCCACCGAGCGTGTTCCAGCCGATTGTTGAGAACCTCGGCAGTAGTGGTATGGCGCAGGCGCATGTCGGTACGAAGTTGGCCTCGAAGGTGATTATTGAGAAACCATTCGGCCGAGATCTTGCATCGGCACGTGCCTTAAATGCTACGCTCAATAGTGTCTTTGAAGAACCGCAGATCTATCGAATTGATCACTATCTGGGCAAAGAGACAGTACAGGATCTGTTAGTGCAGCGTTTTGCGAATTCGATTTTTGAACCGATGTGGAATCGTGGGCATGTCGATTGCGTGCAGATCACAGTCGCAGAGAGTCTGGGCGTTGGCACGCGTGGCGGTTATTACGATACTAGTGGTGCACTGCGCGATATGATTCAGAACCATACGATGCAACTCGTCGCACTGACGGCGATGGAGCCACCGGTCTCGCTCGACCCAGAGTCGATCCGTGATGAGAAGGTTAAAGTATTGAAGGCGATTCAACCGCTGGAGCTGAAGGAAGATGGCGGGGATGTCGTCCGTGGGCGCTACACTGAAGGTTTGGTCAATGGTGAGCCGGTCGAGAGCTATAGGGATGCACCAGGCATTCCGACGGATTCATCTACCGAGACTTACGCGGCATTGCGCTTGTCGATCAATAATTGGCGCTGGCAGGGAGTACCGTTTTATATTCGCTCAGGTAAACGCATGGCACGGCGTACGAGCGAGATTGCGATTCAGTTCAAACGTCCTCCGGGCATTCTCTTTTCGGAGGGTAAAAAGTTCGACGTGGCGCAAAATACAATGGTGATTCGTATCCAACCAGACGAAGGGGTGACTTTGATCATGAATTCGAAGGTCCCGGGTCTGGAAACGCGCACGCAGCCGGTAAAGATGCACTTCCGTTATGCGACGACTTTTGGCTCCAATACCCCTGAAGCGTATGAGCGTTTGATTCTCGATGCAATGATCGGTGATAGTACACTCTTCATTCGTGGCGATGAGACGGAGGCTTCTTGGAAGTTGGTGACGCCTATTTTAGAGCACTGGGAAAAGTGCGCTCAAAGTGGGCTTGAGGACTATGCGTCAGGTTCATGGGGCCCCGTTGAGAGTGAACGCTTGCTTCAAGAAAAGGGCCATCAATGGCGCCGCTCGGGTTCGTAGCCATCAAAGTAAGAACTGACTGTCAGTGTTCAAAAACATTTCATTATGGCCGAATTAATTAATGCCCTTCCAGGGGTGGAACTTCCTGTTCGTGAGGTGACTAGCCGGCTTGCTTCGATGTGGCAGTCTGAGCCATCGACTGCGCATTTGGAGTCGCGCGCGTCGCAGATGAATGTGGTCCTGCACTTCGGTTTAGAAGTAACTGCAGAAGAGGCGCGTGAGCGCTTCGATGCGTTGATTCGATTCGCGCAGCGCTACCCGAGCCGTATTATTGTGCTCTGCCCGACGCGTGCGGATCTAGAGGGTGGGATGGAGAGTAAGCTCTTTAGCCAATGTTATATTGGTGATTCGCATCGCGAGATGTGCTGCTGTGAAGCTTTAATGCTGCGCTATAAGTCGGAGGATTTTGGCTATTTGGCCAATCAAGTGTCGATTTGGTTGGAGGGCGATTTGCCGACGTATCACTGGTTTAGGGGGGTCCCGCCGAAGCGCATTGAGACTTATTTTGATAATTTGCTGCTGGGAGTGCGTCGCTGTGTTTACGATAGCTCGGTCGAGTTGGAGGATTTATCGAAACTGAATTGGCCAGACCCCAGCCGTGTCAGCGATCTGGCCAAGGCGCGGCTACTGTCAGCTCGGCAGGCGATCGGGCAGTTCATGAGTGGCTATTCGATCGAGAGCTTGTGCGATGGCTTGCAGGCAGTGCGTGTGGGCCACTGCGCAACGATGCCTGGGGAAGGGCGCGGGCTTCTGGAATGGGTGCAGTCATGTTTGTCTGATCGCGATGTCAGTAAGTCGTGCGTGTCGCCTTGCGCGGAATTTTCACTGATCGAATTAGAGTCGTCAGACCCGTGCGCGTTGGAACTGGAATTTGTTTACAACGACGAGCGATACTTAAAATGCCGTAAATTCAAGGACGGCTCGTGTGGCGAGATTCATGCGTCGTTAGGAAAGGGCGAGGTGAACATCTCTACTCGAGTCAAGCCAATGGCGACTGAGCAAGCACTGGCAGAAGCCTTTTTCTTTTAAATCAACGCCTCTTTTGCGCGCCTCAGTACGCCTTATTTGTTGAGGGCGTCGAGCGCTGACAGCACATCGTCAGCCTGATTTGCGGTCGACGCTTTTACGTCAAGCCAGACTAGTTTCCCATCTCTAAAGATGTAGGCATGGCGACTCCAACGACTCTTATCAAATGCGCTACTGACCACTTTATCAGTATCGGCAATCAGCGTGAAAGGAAGCTGATACTTATTGCGAAACGCCGCTTGTGTTTTGGCAGTATCTGCGGAGATGCCAAATATGGTAACGCCTCGTTGTTGCAGCAGTTCCCAAGAATCGCGTAGGCTACAGGCTTGCTTGGTGCATCCCGGCGTCATCGCTTTAGGGTAGAAAAAGACAACGGTGGTGCCGGTGTTGAATGCCGCACCGAGATCGATCGTGTTGCCGGTATGGTCAATGGCAGAAATTTGCGGTGCGTCACTGCCGACTTCAAGTCCAGCGAAGAGCATGTTAGTGAAGAGAGAAAAAATCATGAGTGGAATGAGAGTAAGTTTCATGTGAAAGTAATCGGATTGTCGTCTGCCACCTTACAGCTGAATGACTACAGCTCTCAGAGCCTAGCTTAATAATACTTGCACCTGAGCGCTATTCTTCAGTTTTTTTGCACATGGTGAATCAAATCGATTACGAACCATTATCCGACCGCCCGATTGATATAAATTGAGCACCCACGTGGACGACTGAAGGGGTCGTCGCCATTCAATCATCCGTCAAGTGGTATTTATTCGGCGTTGTTGCCCTGATCCACTGGGCCTTCTTTAGGGGCATTGTCGATCAGTTCGACTTTCGCGCGGTTGAGGGCGCTCTGAATGTCATTGAGCTTCGTTTCGCTGAGCGCGTGTGCTTCCTCTTCGCTGTTGACGATCAATTCAAAGCGTTTGGCAGTAGCATCGCCACGCACGGAGAGCGCAACCGCCAGCACTTTGTCGAGTTGAGCTTTGGCATCTTTGTTGAGATACCAGAGTTGGCGGTGAATCGCGCCAGCGGTGATCCCGTGATCGATGATTGCCGACCATTGGTTTTGCGTTTGCGCATCCATGCTTGAATTGCTTGAGATGTAGATGCCCAACGGTAGCTGTAGTTCGCTGGCAATCGAATGAGCACGCATGTTGTTTGCACCATAGCGAGCGCCAGATTCGAAGACGGCAATCGCGCCGAAGAGCAATGCCAGTAGTGGTAAAATGTTTTTTAATTTATCCATAAGTAGAGCGGGGTAATTACTCCTATTTATTCAACCTCACGCAGCTGAATCGTGTCGATGATTTTTTCGCCGGCGATCACATTGGTAATGACAACCATAGAAGCGCCTTTCTTTGCCCAATTGCGCGCTTCTAGGGCCTTGAAGGCATTCTGAATGGTGTGTTCCGGGTCGTGATTATCGAATTCCATGAAGAACGGCTCAATGCCACGCATGATCAGTAGCTGTCCGAAAATGTCTTGGTTGTCGGTAAATGCGTAAACGGGCACATTGGGTCGAAGTGAAGAGAGCTTTTGCGCGAGTAAGCCTCGGCGTGTGAACACCACAACACCAGCGTCTTCGAGTTCGGAGGCGAGATAGACCGCGGAGCGCAGCATTTTCGACTTTGGCAGCTTGAGCACTAAGTCTTCGCGCAGCACTGGGCCATCTTCAGCTTCCATCCGCTTGGCGATACGATTGATTGTCTCAACGCACTCTACTGGGTATTTGCCGACGGTGGTCTCGCCAGAGAGCATGACGCAATCCGCTTCTTCGCGAATTGCATTCGCAATGTCAGTCACTTCCGCACGCGTCGGAATCGGTGAGTCGATCATCGATTCGAGCATGTGGGTCGCAACGATCACCGGTTTTGTATTCTGAATACAAGCGTTGATTGCGCGTGACTGAATCAGTGGTAAATCCTCAAAAGGACATTCGACGCCAAGGTCGCCGCGGGCGATCATAAGGCCATCGGAGGCTTTGATGATGCCTTCGAGGTTCCGAATCGCCTGTTGATCTTCGACTTTCGCAATGACTTGAGCCAGCGAGCCTTTTTTCGAGAGATAGCGATGGAAAATATCGAGGTCGCTTGGTTCGCGTACGAACGATAGGGCAAAAAATTCGATGCCTTCTTCGATGCCGACATCAACATCACCTTGGTCCTTTTTGGTGATTGCGGGGAGGTTGACGCGGACGCCGGGTAAATTAATGTGCCGACGGTTGCTCAGTGGGCCAGGGATGACTACTTCGCAGCGGACGCGTTGACCTTCGATTTCAACCACGAGGAGCCGCATCAGGCCACTGTCGACGAGGACGGTCTCGCCGACTTTGATATCTTGGGCAAAGCCCGGGTAGTTGACGTCAACACGGCGGATGCCGTCTTCGTTTACGCTGCCAATACCTTCTCCGAAGGTGAAGTCGATTGCTTCACCTTTTTCCAGTTCAAAAGTCTCAGGCACATCGCCAGTACGGATCTCTGGTCCTTTGACGTCCATCATGATCGAGATTTGGCGCCCGACACGATTACAGACTTTGCGTACGCGGCGGATGATTTCGCGCGACCAGGCATGGTCGGCATGCGCCATATTGATACGGCAGATGTCGACACCTGCGTGGATGAGTCTCTCTAGCGTCGCCTCGTCTTGTGTGGCTGGCCCTACTGTAAAAATTATCTTCGTTTTGCGATAAGGATTTTTCATGTTATTAAGGTCTATAAATTTCTTTAGGATTTCGCAGTGAGGGCAGCATCGATTTTAGGATCGATCACTTTGATGCTGAATGTGCTAGCGTTGCCCGCGAGAGCCGCAAACTTATTTTGTACTAACTCGACCGTATTGCAGTCTTTACTGAGGTGCGCGAGGTAGACTTCGCGCACTTCGGAACTGCCATTTAGTGCGCTTAGAGCCTCGTAACAAGCGTCGTTGGAGAGGTGGCCGTGGCGACCTCTAATGCGTTGTTTGAGGGACCAAGGGCGCCGCTCATCATTCTCTAGTAACTCATCGTCGTAATTGGCCTCGAGGACCAAGATTTGTACTGATTTAATGTGTTGTTTGATGTGCTCGGGGACATACCCTAGGTCGGTGACCCATGCGAGGCTTTGGCGTGGCGAGATCAGGTCATCCACCTCGCCCCAGTGAAAGGTGAAGCCGACAGGATCGTAGGCATCGTGCGGCACAGAAAAGGAGCACACCTCAATGTCACGAAATTTAAAGCCTGTACCGCTCTGAAAGACCTGCCAATTGACTTTTTTAACGAGTTTACTCTGCACCGCGTCCGCGGTATCGCGATTGGCAAAGACTGGCAGGTCTGCGCGCTTGGCGAGGCCGCGGATCCCTTGTGCGTGGTCACTGTGTTCGTGAGTCAGGAACACCGCGTCGATGGTCTCGATCGATTCTCCAAATGTTTCGAGCATCAGTCCGATACGTTTGCCTGAAAAGCCGGCATCAATCAGGATTTTGCTATTACCGGTGCGGAGTAGAGCGCAATTACCATGGCTGCTGGAACCTAAAATCTTAAAATCGGACTGCATGTACGCAGAGGCTTAGCACGCTTGGCAAGTTCGGCAAAGCCTTTTTCCGAACTTGCCAAGTGGTGCATTACTGCTTTATGTCCTCCGCTCTCACAAACACAGACGTGGGCTTGCGCCTCTAGTCATTCTCAGGCAGCTTGTTATAAGAGTGTCGGTTGTAAGCCTGCAAGCGATCCATCGAAGTATGAAAAATAAAAAAAGCATTCCAGCACAGGACGAATTGACTGCCGCTAGCGCGAAGCCAGAGAAATTCTATGACCAGAATTTCGCCCTTACCGACGAATATCGCTCTGGCCTTCCCGATATGCAGAACGCAGACGCGCAGCAGATATTCGGTGCCAATGTGCCCATCCTCAAGGTCGGCATTTCAAATTTCAGACTCCCACTGCGCTACATCACGCCCACTTCTGATGCGCAGTCGCTCGAAACCTCGATCACCGGCACAGTCTCCTTGCAGGCCAACCAGAAAGGGATCAACATGTCGCGCATCATGCGGGTGTTCTACACGTTTCAGGAGCGTATCTTCACTCCCGATCTCTTGCACGAGATCTTGCTGCAGTATAAGACTGAGGTCATCGCGCACCGCGCTCAGTTGAAGCTCGATTTCGAATACCCAATCCTCAAGCCCAGCCTGCGTAGTGGGCTCGAAGGCTGGCAGTATTACAAATGCGCATTCGAAGGTAAGATCGACGAGCTCGACCGCTTCCGTAAATACATCCACTTTGACTTTATCTACTCATCTGCCTGCCCTTGCTCCTCTGAGCTTTCCGAGCATGCACGTGGGGCTCGTAATATCTACGGCATCCCGCACTCCCAGCGTAGCACCGCTCGCGTGAGTGTCGAAGTCGCCGAGGACGCACACGTCTCGATCGAAGAGATTCAGCAGCTGTGCCTCGAAGCCCTCAAGACCGAGACCCAAGTCATGGTCAAGCGTGAGGACGAGCAAGCATTTGCCGAGATGAATGGTGCCTTTACCAAATTTGTCGAAGATGCCGCTCGGCTTCTCTACGAGCAACTTGATGAAGAGCCGCGTATTGTTGATTTTCAAGTCGCCTGCGCGCACCTTGAATCGCTGCATTCACATGATGCGGTTGCTGTGATCAACAAAGGTGTGCCGGGTGGCTTCACTGGTCACTTTGAAGATTTCAAGGGATTAATTCGCTAGAAGCTAGCGTGCCTGATATGCTGCCATTAGGCAGAACAGTCGGACTTTAGTGAATAATTTCCTTTTTATTCTTCATAGGTGGAACTTTTGTCGCTGAACATGTCATAAATAGTTTGTTATTATATCACTGCTTAACTTATTAAACTAACTGTGAATAGAATAGAATTATTTGATGTCGTTGATGCCGAGGATACGGTCCTTCGCGTAGCGGAGCGTTCCGTGGTTCATCGCGAGCAACTCATGCACCGTGCGGTGCATGTCTTCGTCTTTAACGCGGCGGGGCAATTGTATTTACAGCGCCGTTCGCTAAATAAAGATTCCGCGCCTGGTAAATGGGTCAGTTCATGCTCAGGTCACGTCGATAGTGGCGAAGATTACGATGCCGCCGCGCCGCGTGAGTTGGCTGAAGAGATCGGTCTGACAAATCCTAGTGGGTTAGAGCGCATTTTTAAAGTGTCGCCTTGCAAGCAAACTGGGCAGGAGTTCGTTTGGGTCTACTGTTGTAGAGCAGAAGGCCCGTTCTTGCTCGATCCGGAAGAAGTGAGCGATGGTAAATGGATCGATCTAGATGCCTTGAATGAATGGATCGAGGAGCGGCCCCGCGATTTCGCGTGGTCGTTCACTTATCTGTGGCAGAAATACGGTGCATTATAGCGCTGCCTTGACTGTTTAATCTAGTTTTGGAATTACAGTAATAAGTGCCCGCCGATGCGTATTGAGCCTTTTCGAGCAGGAGGTGTTAGAATCAGCAGGCTGCGACTGCCGGAAGCAACTCGAATGTTTTTCTTGTAGAGTAGATGGTAGCGATTGTTACCTTTTGCAGCGATGGAAATATCGAGGAACTGCTGGCTTTCCGTATGATATGCTTGGCTAATACCTCCATTTCCTAGGGTAATCTGCTCGCTGCCGATCCTTCCTAAGACATCAACCCCCGCGAGGTTTACTAGGCGAATGCTACCTGTGGGGAAGTTGCTTTGTGAGTCGTCGATTGCATAGGCGTTAATCGTATTCACTGTGCGATCATTGCCTGGTGTGATGAGTAGGAGTAGAGGAACGTCAGTTGGATCGATTCGAATTTGACCGACTAATATGGCCGACATTTTTTTTGCAGATGGTCCGTTTCTGCGGTACATTCGGAGTGTGCCGTCGGCCTTTTGAAGTGTAGCTTGGTAATGGTCTGATCGGCTTTTTTTCCTAAACTCAAGTTTCGTTAAACTTCCGGGAGCATCTGCGTAATAGAGATTTTCAGTCTCCAGTACTCGCAGCGCATAAGTTGAGAAAGTGACAGAGTAAGAGGTTGGCTCGCTTGCCGATTCTGCCGATTCTGTCGTCACTGCAATTAAGGTTATCCAAAGGTAAATGTTGAATTTCATGACGTACGGAGTGGTGGGGACTAATTGATTGGTGCAATCCATTGCATGTTGAGAATATTAAATGACCGTCCGAACTGGCGGTTGCTTTGCGCATCGGGTAAGCGCTGTAGCACTGCTTCGAGGTAGGTTTTAGATTGCGGTTGGTTATTCGTTCCGTTCAGCGCAGCTCCATAGGCTCGAATTCGGAATGTATCTGAGCGAACAAAGGAAAAAGGGCCTAGAGCATTCATCAGCGTGGCTTGTGAGATGTATGCGGGTGTGTGTGGGGGAATTAAGTCCCTGCCATTCTCTCGATTGTTTAGGCTTGGGACGGCGTCGATCGCATTTTGCAGCAGGCCAGAATTGAGCCAGTCGGCCATACTGAGCGGAGGATGGTCGTTCTCTTCGTAATACTTTTTCAGTTGTTGAACGATGGCAGTGCTTAGAGCCTCCACGTCCGCCTTAGTGAGCTCTCGAATTGACTGATAGAAAGTAGCGTATTGGAGCGAATTGAGCCAATTAGTGTTGTTGATACTGAAGGCATCGAGGTAGCCATTGCTGTCTGCTCTCGAGATGAAATTGTAGCGTGAGTCGCTAGCTCTTTCGCTTAAATTATGAATCATTGCCTGTGGGTGAGTGACGGTAATTCGATCAATGGCGGCTGTAAGTGTATCCCATGGCGGCGCACTGGAATTGCCCGCTTTCTCGTAGCGAAAGCCGTATGTATTTTCAGGAAAGCTTTTGCTCGTTAGCAAACTCTTCCAGCTCTCTTTGGAGGTCGAATTTAGATTGAAGCCGTTTTCGATAAATAAGTGCGCGGCAGCAGCTTGGTCGACGAGTTGGGGAATCTCTATGTGATGGGCAATTCGACCGTTAGCTAGAGGAGTTACGCTATCCCACGTTACAATTTTAGGGTCTGGTAGGGTCGAGAAATAATAGCGATCATAATGACTGTTTAGGTCGCCGCCCCATGGATTACCCATCGAGTTAGCGGAATAATCTTTGTATTTAAGGCTCCTGAAAGCACCAAGGTCAGTGACTTCGCAAATCGGTGGATCAATGAAGCGCGCAATTCGGTCGCGTCGCCCGGTATATTTTTTTGAGGTTTCGTAATGGAAGAAATGGTCGCCTTTGAAGCTTTCGCTTGGCTCGAATGAAGAGAGGTCAGTATTCACCCCATTCACGCTGAAGTCATAGGGTAGGGCCGGAGTGGAAGTCCATGCCTCGTTTAGATTCCAAGAATTAAGATCTACGCTAATAGAGCGGTTACGTATGTCGTATTCGCAGAGCCAATTTGAAATGTCAGTAATGGCGCCTGGTGCTTCTTGCTCGTCTAGCATGCGATAGCGAAATGCAAATGCGTAGCCAGGGACCTCCAGGGATTTAGTGTTCATGCCCCATGCCCCAGTCTCGGAAGTGGGCACACGTTTAAACCAAGAGGCTCGGTTGTTGTGGCTGTTGTAATCATAATCGATGGTAAAGTCGGAGTAATTATTTAACTCTATTGTTAGCATCTCTCGCTCTTGATTACTGGCATTGATCGCCTGTAGTCTTATCTCGACGGGAGAGTTGCTAAAAGTGAATCTGCCCGTGTAGTTATCGGATCGATTGCCGAGTATGGTTGCCGCTAAGACTCGTTGAATCGTGCCACTGATGTTCTTGTCACTTTTTTTATCAGAATTGCTACTGCTGCCCGAATCGAGCGGCAAACTTGTCCGGAAAACCATCCCGGGCCGCAGTCTTTTAGATTCACTGTGATCACTCCATCTGATTCGGATATTTGGGATCGAGCCAGTTACTGAACCGGCCGAATTGTTATTGGTGATTTTGAAGGAGGGTAGATTATCTATTTCGATGGCAATGTCTGAAAACCCTAAAGAATCAGGCATGTTGTGATCACCGATCAGAATCGGAATGGTGTACGGATTCCACAGTTCCAGATACGCTTTATATATTAGGTAGACCGCGCTGCCGGTTGGCAAACTGTTGGTGGCGATACCATCTTCAGCTGCGATGCCAAAGCTGATTTGTAGTTCAGTGATGACTGGCAGCAGGTCGAAGTGATTGGCTCTGGCTTCAGTTGCCGCAACCGTATCTTCGCCGATTTGCATCCCGATAATCTCCTCGCTGGGATAAGCCGTGGGATTGCCCCTGAATTGTACCAACTGAACCGCTCCTTTGGTAATTAGGCTGTTCGGTTCGTTGTAGAGTGCATCAAGCTGTGCTTGGCTCGTCGTACTCAAGTCCAGTGTTTTGAGAAAGCTCAGATCTTTTTTTAAACCTCCATTACTCGGGTCAGACAGCACGAAACGGTTTCGAAGAGTATGGTCGTGTTTGAACGACGCTTGAATTAGATCGCGATCGTCCTGCGACTTATTTGCGGTGAGTATCTCAATTTGGTCTTGGGAGATGACGTGGTCCAATCGCCCCTTCGTTGAGCTATTTGGGTCATTAATATCAAATAGTAAGTTGTAGTCGAAGTTAGGATCATGCCGCGCGTGCAAAATCTTATTTGAGTTGAGCGTGTAATCGAAATAGCGGTCGCCTACTGAAACCGGGTCGGGATCGTTATGTAACCTTTCGTTGACGCTCGTTGCAGCCTTTATGCCTTCATCAGAGATCCACCACGCATACTGTCCATGGTCGAGGTCTTGAGCTGGCACCTGTGTCGGCAGAAAGTTATTCGATTGGTCCGAGTTATTAATCGCAGCAGAAAAACCGACTTCCATCGTGATGGGGACCGCAGGGGCAATGCGCGGACTTGCATCTGCTCCCGAAACTAACCACGTCGGCGAAGCGGTCGGATCGGTGGTATCCCACACGCCAGTCCAGAACCGAGTTGACGGATCGAAATTGTCGTCGCCGAGGATGTCGGCGCGGGCGGTCACGCGTTGGTCGGGGCCGGCGTGTTTCTGGAGCTCGCCAATCGCGAGCATCAGCGCAAGGCGTGCGTTCTCACGCGCGTGTAATATTTGTAGACTGTTGCTTGCCGCGCGAATCTCAACTTGTAGCAAGGTCGCCATCGAGAGGATCAGCAACAGCACGAAGCTCATCAGCAACAAAGCGAGCACAAGTGCAAAGGCCGACAGCCGCAATTTTTGTCTATTCATAATACAGTAAGGTATTATCAGTTCTCGCGCTGAAATAGAATGAATTCCGAACGAGGTACGAGCATAAAAAACGAGTTTTATGGAGTTATTGAACGCGTTTAGATTGCGTGAACGGGTCAGTTGAGTGCGCGCTTTGATTATTATGGTCTAAAAAATCAAATGAGCATCCTTCTTGCTATCAGTCGCAGTGCTTAACAGATTATCTTCTCTTTTCAGTAGTTATGGCTTCCACATTAAATACACCTACCATTCTCGTTATCGATGATGACGATGACCTTCGTTATTCTCTCAAGCGCGTTCTCTCGACGCGTACTTGTAACTTCATCGAGGCGGACAGCGGCGAGGTTGGCTTACAGATGGCTGAGCAGTATGTGCCGGACCTGATCCTTCTGGATAATCGTATGGGCGGCATGAGTGGAATTGAAGCGCTGCAACATCTGCGCGGGGCAAACCCGAATGCGATGATTATCTTGATGACTGCCTATGGCACGACGCAGACTACCATTGAGGCGATGAAGTTTGGCGCGTTCGACTACATTATGAAACCCTTTGACCCGAAGAAGATCTTGTCGTTGATCGATTCGGCTCTGGCGGCGTCGAGCGATCTTGACCGTGCGAACCGAGGCAAGAAGCCCGAGGAGCTGAGCGCGGAGGAGATTGAGGGCGGAATTATTGGCAGTTCGCCTGCAATGCAGGCGGTGTTTAAAATGATCGGCCAGGTCGCCGCAAGTGATGTGACAGTAATGGTCACGGGCGAGAGTGGCACCGGTAAAGAGTTGATTGCTCGGGCGATATTTCAAAACAGTCTGCGCGCACAGAAGCCTTACATCGCGGTGAATTGCGCAGCGATTCCAGATAATTTAATTGAGAGTGAACTGTTTGGCCACGAAAAGGGCTCGTTTACTGGAGCGACCACCCAGCGCATTGGTAAGTTTGAGCTTTGCGATGGTGGCACCATTTTTCTCGATGAGATCGGTGATATGGCCCTCGCCACACAGACCAAGATTCTACGTGCTTTGCAGGAAGGCGAGATTCAGCGCGTCGGTAGTAGTGAGATCGTCAAGGTCGATGTACGGTTGCTCGCTGCCACCAACAAGCCGCTCGAGGCGATGGTTCAGGAAAAAACGTTTCGAGAAGATCTCTATTATCGCTTAAATGTGGTGCGCATTCAACTGCCGCCGCTGCGTGAGCGTCTCGAGGATGTGCCGCTGTTGGTCGACTTTATACTCAAGCGACTCGCTCTTGATAGTAAGGCTGGGACTAAGGCAATCTCGCCTGAAGCGATGGCTGTTTTGTCAAAATACACTTGGCCGGGCAACGTCCGCGAGCTCGAGAATTTGATCTATCGGAGTGCGGTGATGGCGCAGAGTGATGCGATTTTAATCAAAGACTTGCCGCAGGAACTCCTTGCCGCAGTCGGAGGTGCCGATCCGTCCGCAGCAGCGCCGCCAGTGGGCCACATTCTTTCAAATATCGATGACCGTGCCCAATCAGTCGGGTCGATCGAAGTGCCACATGCTGAAGCGCCAGCGGCGGATATCACCCTAAGTATGCCTTTTGGCGAGCCGTTTGCCGACGTCTATAAGCAACTGCGTGAGGCGCATGGTACCAACATACTCGAACACGCTGAGCGCGAAATCATCAAGCGCACGCTCGAAGACGTTGAGGGCAAGCAAGTTAAAGCCGCTGAAATACTCGGGATGACGCGTGCCACGCTACGCAAGCGTATCGATCAATATGATCTTGGTAAGTAAGATGCGGAATCGCTGGAGGAAGGCATAAAAGTCGAAAGGTGTAACAGTCAACCTACACAATTGCCGCCGGGCTGCTCTAACTAAGGCTGCACGAAGATGTGTAGCCGAGCTTGAGCTTTCATGCCGTCCGGGCCGCGCGCGTGGATCAGCACACTCTCGCGGATCTGCGTGTTAAAAGACTTCGGTAGAATGTTCAGGATGCGATCCGCGCGGCCATCAGGGGCGGGCTCTGCCCTGATCGTGAGCGTGGAGCGATCATACTCGATACTGCTGATCTCGTTGACATAGCGCTTGTCGAGCTTGATTCGAATCGTACGCTCGGTTTTGGAGCTGGACGGGTTCCAGTAGACGATTTGCGGCTGTGCATCGACGAGCTTTGGCACTTGCACAATTATATGCAGTATTGCCACCGCGTCGGCTTGATCATCGAGGAACACTTCAAGCTTGTTGTAGTTCAGCCCTTGACGTTTGCCCTTATTAAAAGTGGCGGTGACCGTCGCGGATTCGCCAGGCTTGATAATTTTTTGATTCAGGATCGAGCTAGTGCAACCGCAGCTGCTCTTAACTCGAGCGATGCGCACCGTCTCGTCGCCTTTGTTGGTCACGACGAAATCGGCCTGTGCTTTTTCCTCGTCGGGTTTGAGCTCGATTCGTGCCTCGGTTTGATTCCACTCAAGCATCGACGCTTCGGCAGCTGCAGGCAGAAGGAGTGCGAGCAGAGGAAGGGTGAGGAAGGCTGCGGATAGAGGCTTAAACATAATAAGTGGTATAACTATTTGTGCGCGGGTGGGGTGCAAGCGGCTTCTTATGACCTCGGTCCCTCGTTATTAGTTCGTCGGTCTTGTTTGAACACTAAGATCACGGCTCCCATTAGGAGTAGATTACGCAGGATAAGCCAGCGGTAGTCGGCGCTCGCTTCGCCCGTCTCCGCGACGAAGCAGCCGCAGCTAATATCGAGACCGCGCGCCCATGCGCTAAGATGCAGTGCGATGAAAAATAGCAGCAAGAGCCCGATCAACGCGCCGCTAGCACGTCGGATGACTGGTAGTAGTATGCCGACTCCGACCACCAGCTCTAGCCATGGTAAGCATAGAGCGACCCAATCAGAAAGCCTAGCGTCGACCACTCGAAAGGCGTCCACAGCATTTACGAATGCAAGCGGATCTGCGATCTTCTGGAGTGCTGCCGTCACGAATACGCCGGCGAGCGCGAGGCGAGCGAGCAGCACGATGTTGCTTCTATTTGTTACCGCAGCCATGCACTCCATCCTTCCTTCAGGTTATAAATTTCAGCATCTGGTAGGGCCTCCCGTAGGCGCTCGGCAATGCGCTTGCTCGTACTGCAGCGTTCTCCGTCGCAATATACCACGATCGGGCGCGGTTGCGTTAGCCATGCGTCCATTAGCTCGATAACGCCAGTTTCCCAGTGGTCTTCATTCAGAAAAATCGCCGATGGGATGTGATCGGTGTGGTAATCAGCCTCACTGCGTGTATCGATCCAAATGACCTGAAGCGCCCGTGCATCGCTCAGTCGAATCTCGCCTGCGGCTAACTCGGGCTCTGCCCAAGGCAGGGGCGCGAGTCCACTGAGTAGCGAGAATGCTACGCCCAGCATTGTGAGCGCGCTGATGAACAAAATCTCTCGGAAAAACCTAAGCATTTAAATTCAGGATAGCGCTATGAAGCGTACGAGCAAGACTTCTGAGTTAATCTGATCGAGTATTAATTATTGGTGGGAGTTGCTCGGAAACTTCGGAATTCATCAGTTCATTGAAGGCAAAATGGAAGGAGGGGATCATTGACTCGATCCAGTTCGTTTAAGCGTCCGTTGCGACTTACATTAATGGCAACTACCTAGTTCTAAGCCTTTGCTCGTTGGTTCTTGCAAGTCGTTGTCGCTTGCCGGGACGGCTTTTTTCGTGGTCAAGTTAGATTTCTTTAGTATGCTACAGGAGTGTCTACTTTAATACAGTTTGATACGATCCTTGAATAAATTCAGTCTCGGCAAATGTTGTAGCGCGTCGGTTTATCCCGCGCTCATTTGTCGTATTTATTAGCAACGGCTTCTGCTGTTTTCGATCTCACCATTTTATATGATTAAAAAAGCGCGCGCTGCATATGTGCTTCAACGTTTGCAGGAGTTGTACCCGAACCCGCCGATTCCGTTGGATCATAAGGATCCGTATACGTTACTGATAGCGGTCTTGCTCTCGGCACAGTGCACCGATCTGCGAGTCAATCAAATCACGCCGACACTGTTTGCCCGGGCGGATACGCCGGAGGCGATGGTCCAGGTGCCGGTGGAGGAGATTCGTGAGATCATTCGGCCTTGTGGCCTGTCGCCGATGAAGTCGAAGGGCATCGCGGGGCTGTCGCGGATGTTGGTCGAGGATCATGGCGGCGTGGTGCCGGCTGATATGGCGATACTGGAGACCTTCCCTGGGGTCGGGCATAAAACCGCTTCGGTGGTCATGTCCCAAGCGTTCGGCGTGCCAGCGTTCGCCGTCGACACACATATTCATCGCCTGGCGCAGCGCTGGGGCTTAACAGATGGCAAGAGTGTGGTGCAGACCGAACGTGATCTGAAGCGACTGTTCCCGGAGGCGAGTTGGAATGCCATGCATTTGCAGATTATTTATTATGGTCGTGAGTATTGCTCGGCGCGCGGCTGTGATGGCACCATCTGTCCAATATGTCGGACGCTTTACCCGAACCGAAAGCGAGCGGTGAAGGTCAACAAGGCGTAGTTTTTTGGCTGTCGTCAGCAGCGGCCCGAGCTCTGGTTGTAGCCCAGCGAGGGGCTTAGTCCGTTAGTCTGCCTGTGAGCATCGGACTTCAGTCAACTGTGAGGGGAGACTTCCGTGTGGGGCCAGATTGCCTGTGGATTGATTTGCCTACGGGCGGTACCGAGAGCCGACTCTAGCCGATTTTAATGCGCAAGTTTTTTTTATTAGCGATTAATTCCCAAAGAGGGAAATCGCCTCCTGAGTGCCTGTATCAAATGGCGATGCGTTGCTTGAGGGTGGCGGCCCAGTGCTTGTTGGCTGGGTTGATTCAAGGCCGGAGTGGATAGTCGTGCCTAAGTAGTTGTAGTCTATCTCGAATTCTGAGAGTTCGGCGACTACGGCCGTACGTTCCGGCGATGTTGATTCTAGTTGGACGAACAGTTGGCTGTTCGCTGTGAGACGCTGGCCGATGGCTGGCGTGTCACTTTGCCCGACCACCTGATAAATGAAATAGGTGCCTTGTTCAAAAGCGGATAGCTGGCAACTAGCAGCCACGATGAGTGTGGCACTTAAATAGGCGGCTGCGGTTTGTTTTAGGCGCTGCATAGTCCTTAAATCACTGGTGAGCTAAGCTGACCTTGTCGAGAGCCATTCATTGTAATCAAGCGTGCCATTTTGTCACTATAGATGGTTGCTTGCCCAGATTTGTTCATCTCGACGATGGAATTTATTCGCTTATGGGTTTTAAGTTATTGATTGAAAATAACTTGATTAATATCTGTTGCCGCACACCTACCTAGGGATCCGTTTTTGCGGTGCAAGGCGCGCAGAGCCTTACGCGCTGATTCGAGCAACCAACACGACCAGTTTTTTCGAGCAGTTTACAATCGACCATGATAAAACACTATTAGTTATTATAACGTTACGTGTCGTTAAAATATGAATCCTTAATTCATGGGCAACTTTTAAGGCGCAGCAAAATATCGTACATTTTAGATAAAAGGATCAAGCGTTGGCAATGGAGCAAGGATCCACCCTAACGCGCGACAGCTGCAGGTCTATATATACTCTAGTTTCCTGCTGCTACCTCGTGGCTGCTTGATAGCGTTTTAAGCTTTTCAAATTAACTGAACTACGCATAAACGTGTAATGCGCAGTTTGCTAATGAGCATTATTTTTTTAGGTATCGCAGGGTACTTGGGCTCGATTCTATACCAGAATAGCATAGCCGAGGATTCATTTTTACCCGTGGTGGGAGGCCAAAGTACTATATCTATATTTACGTATCCAGACCGTATCGAGATTCAGAGTGCCGATGGTCGTGAGGTAATGGTCACATTGCTGGGTAGAAGTGCAAAGCACATCCAGTTTGCCCGTAGCGATGGACAAGAGTTTGTATATGCGATCGCTTCCCTTGGGGCTAAATCAAAGGAATTAGTCAGTAAATATCCTAACTTAGGAATTAAGAATTCGCACGAATATATGGCCAAGGGCGAGATGAGTTTAGGTGACCTACACATTCAGCAGTTACAGCAAGTCATTCGTAATATTGAGGAAGAGTTGGTGCGATATTCTGCCGAACATGAGGTGAGTATGAGCAAAGTAGAACGCCGAACGATTGAGCGTAAGATGCAAGATCTGATGCTAGAAAGAGTGGAGATACAGCGTCAGATCTCAGAGCGTCAGTAACGCTAATTAATAGGGCCATGATTTCATCCAATCGGTCCTCGCCAAGCTACACACAGACGATTGTGAGTGGGTCTATTTAATCAACGACGACGCCCATCGTCTTCAGGAGCGTTGAGATGTAGGGGATGAGCTGTTTTTTACGGCTCACGATACCTGAGAGTTCGTAGATGTTGTTCTGCCCGTTTTGTGGGTAGTTGATCTGGCTCTTCAGTTCGTCATTGCCTGACACCACGAGTAAGGAGTCCTGGGTGTTGATGTCGGTGACTAGCAGGAAACTAAACAGTAGTTTTTTCTGTGCGCGGTAAGCCTCGAGTGCTTGATCCAAGGCATCTTCATGCTTCCAGAAATTGTCGAAGCCGAGCTCTTCGATTTGAGAGACCGAATAGGAGATTGCTCCGTCCGTGTAGCTTTTGCAGTCGGAACAGACCACTTCTTCAGGCGTGTGGTTAATGATCACCGAGCCGGATGAGAAAATGAGTTCAGCCAGATCCTTAGCTGCAACGGCTGCGATCGGAGCGAGCCAATCTAGCAACTCACCTTCGAGGGGCGTGGTCGTTGGGCTGTGCAGTAGTAGTGTGTCTGAAATGATGCCTGCCATCATTATGCCAGCGATACTGGGCGTCGGCGTGAGTGACTGTGCGCGAAATAGATCGGCAACGATTGAGCAGGTCGAGCCGACGGGGCGATTGATGAACAAAATAGGTTGGTCCGTCGGTATGTTGCCGAGGCGGTGGTGATCGAGAATCTCTGTAATCTGTACCTGATCTGCACCGTTGACGGCTTGTCCAAGCTCATTGTGATCGACCAATGCAATGCGTGTGTGACTGGGGCGTAGGATGTCGCTCTTGGCAAACACGCCGAGTAATCCTTTGTTCTCATCAGTGACCATGTAGAGGGGGTCGTTGACGTTGGCGATGCGGCGCTTGACGGATTCGATCCGATCCTCCGCGCTGAAGCATTTCACGTCAGTATGGATTAGAGAGTCGATGTGGGTCGCGGTGCGAACGATCCAAGAGGTGGAGGCGGAGTCGTACGGGCTGACAATGAGGGAGACGTTGCGCTCCTTGGCGCGCTCGATCATATCTGCGTCGACTGCCAGGCCTCCAGTGATGACGAGCAGGCGAACGCCGAGTTGTAGGCAGCGTTCTTGGATGTCCCAGCGGTCGCCGACCACGATGACGCTCGTATTAGCGTTCGTACCTTGCTCTTTGTGATTATTGTCAAAAGATCTTATGTCCATCGCTCCCACGCGGACGAATAGCTCTTCGACTTTTTCGGAGTTGTGCTGGTGCAGTACGGTGGCGTTGAGCGAGCGTACAATTGCACTAATACTGGTATGAACGCGGCGCATCTTGCGGGGCTCGTTCGGCTTCGGGATGAAAAACTCGCCTAGTTGAAAAATTGAGATCAGGCCTTCGAGATGGCCCGCTTGGTCGACCACGGGCAGGGCGCGCACGTCATATTTATCGATTAACTCGAGTGCCTCGGCACAGGTGCTGTCTTTGCTGACCGAGCGCACTTCCGAGCGCATGATGTTTCCCAGGCGCGGCGTGACATCGCCGATGAAACGCGGCAGGGGCAGGTTGAAGCGCTCTAAGATGGCGTCGATTCGCGCATTCGAGTTGCCGCAACGAGCCGCGATATATTCGGTTTCACCGATGGCGTGCTTGTAGGCTTCGTACGCGATTGCTGAGCAAATCGCGTCAGCGTCGGGATTTTTGTGGCCAAGAATGAAAATCGGATCGGACATTATGCGTTTTAACTAAAAGGTCAGCGCGGCGTTAAACAATCCCAAAATTTCAAAGATAAACAAAGAAAAACAAAGCCCGGGTAATGAGGTGGGTGAGTGGCTTGATTTTTTGGAAGGTGAGCTCCTTGGGCCTCTGTGTGCGCTTATGGTAGTTGCTGATGCGATTGGATTTATAGTTTGGCTGATACTGTAAAAGTAGCGGACGGCCAAAGAAAAACCCAGACTCAAATGAGTCTGGGTTTATTCTAGAAAATGTAACTAAGGGTCGGCTTAGCCACCTGGGCTATAAGTCGGCGCTTTCTTAATTTGATCTTGAGAGTAAAGATCATCCATGGCGGTCGTTTGCTGGCCATTTGTTGGATTGACTAGTTGTCCATCTTCTTCACCCAATTCAGTGTAGAATTGAACGTGGCCGTCAAGGAAGGCGATGTGTCCGCCGAGTCCCCAAGGAGTATCCTTACCCCATGTGCCAGATCCTGCATTCATTCCGCGGGTCCATGTGAGAGGCGTGGTCGATGTGGGTGCGTTACCACTGATGCCGATGGCAAAGTCGTAACCAATCGGCACTTCCTCCTTCCAGTCTGGGGAATCTTCATAGACATTCTCATTATTACGAAAACCGACGACTGCTGGAAGTACGTCGCTGTAGTCTGCGACAGCTGGGTCAGAGCCAATAATCCAGATCGATGCGTCGGTCAGATCGACTTGCTTGGCGAGGAAAGAACCGACGCCATAAATGTTGTCGGAGAATCCAGCTGCAGTGAGCTTAGCTGCGTTGAGTGTGCGCACGCGGCCACCAGAAGTGGAATAGGTGGCATAGGACACCGCGATGGAGCGAATGTTGGACGCAGATTTAGTCTTGTTCGCCACTTCACGGACTTTGCCAACCGCAGGAATAAGGATCGCGGCAAGGATGCCGATAATCGCAATAACAGTTAGGAGCTCAATCAAGGTGAAGCCTGAACGTGGGGATTTGTTTTTAGTCATAATTATAATAAAATCGAAGGGGGTATCTGAAGTAGCGACAATAGCGTCGCACTTCTGATTTATTCAAAATGGAAGGTGAACGCATGTATGTCCAATTCTTTTTGAGACAGGCTTATTTTTAATGTAGGCGAGGTGCGCCGCGTTTCACCCTTTGAATTATTGTCTGAGTTCAGAGGTTATATGGGCGATCGGCATCAAATATTCGTTAAACGTAGATGCCAAAAAAACGGAGCCCGCGCGATGGTGGACTCCGTTGCAAAAAGGGCGCGATACTGGGCGGAGCTACGCCGGGTACGGCAGCGGGTATTTCGCACTAAGGTCTTCAGCGATTGCGCGTGCTTGGGCGATGACGCTTTCGTCGGTCGCTGCGCTGAGGACTAGATCAACTGCTTCAGCGATTCGGAGCATGTCGGCCTCGACCATACCGCGGCTGGTCACTGCTGGGGTGCCCAGACGGATGCCGCTAGTTTGGAAGGGGCTGCGCGTTTCGCCGGGGACGGTGTTTTTGTTGGCGGTGATGTTGGCTGCGTCCAGAGCGATCTGTGCGACTTTACCCGTGAGTTCAGGATCTTTTTTGCGCAGGTCGATCATCATCAGGTGATTGTCGGTGCCACCGCTAATAATGTGGTGGCCGCGCTCGATCAATGCATTCGCGAGTGCTTTGGCATTGGCGGCGACCTGTGCTTGATAGGCCTTGAAGCTGTCGGTTGTCGCTTCCTTGAAGCACACTGCTTTGGCTGCGATGACATGCATCAATGGGCCGCCTTGCGTGCCGGGGAAGACTGCCGTGTCGATTTTTTTGGCGTGTGCTGCTTTGCACAGAATCAGGCCGCCACGTGGGCCGCGCAGGGTCTTGTGCGTGGTGGTCGTGACAAAGTCAGCATGTGCCACTGGAGAGGGGTGAACCCCTGCTGCGACAAGACCAGCGATGTGCGCGATGTCGGCCATCAGGTAGGCGCCTACTTCGCGGGCGATTTCGCCCATACGTCCAAAGTCGATGATGCGGGAGTAGGCAGATGCGCCCACTGTGATCATTTTCGGCTTCTCGGCGCGTGCAGTTTCGGCGATCGCATCATAATCGATTAGGCCATTTTCGACGTCGACGCCGTAATTCACGACATCTTGGTAAATGCCACTGAAATTCATTGGGTGCCCATGTGTGAGGTGGCCGCCGTCGGAGAGATTCATCGTGAGAATCTTGTCCCCTGGGCGCAACACGGATAGGTATACCGCGGCATTTGCCTGGCTGCCTGAGTGTGGCTGCACGTTGGCGTGGTCAGCGCCAAAGAGTACTTTGGCGCGTTCAATCGCGAGCTCTTCAACGACGTCGACGTGTTCGCAGCCGCCGTAGTAGCGTTTGCCGGGGTAGCCCTCGGCGTATTTGTTGGTCAGCACGCCACCTTGCGCTTCCATCACGGACGGGTAGGTGAAGTTCTCCGATGCGATGAGCTCGATATGGCTCTCTTGGCGCTTTCGCTCAGCAGCGATAGCGGCGTAGATTTCAGGATCGATGCTCGCGAGTGGAGACGCGTTCAAGGCGGAGTGGTTGGTCGCTATGGTCATAATAGATGTGTATGGTAAATGAGTTGAATCGGCTGTAAATTAAAACAGCCATTTCCAGTCTCGCTTGTTTGGCTTGATCGTTGCGGTCTCATCGATGGCGGGCGATTCGACGATTTCAGTTTCCACTGCAGTAGTGGTGTCGGCCTCTGGTAGGGTTGCGCTGCTTGGTTTCTCACTCCAGAATGGCCACCACCATGGGTCGAGTGTGGCTGAGGTTTCGTAGCTTTCCTGCAGTAGTGCTTCGGTCGATTGTGGCTGCTCATCTTCGCTAAACGGCCAAGCCCAGCGCATAAATGTCTGGCCCCAGCCAGCCTCGACTGGGTTGGTCGTCACCCCTGCGGCTTCAGCGAGGCTGCGTATTTGCTGGGCGACGTCTTGGCGGCCCTGCATATGAGCGGTCAATTTGGCGGCGTCATCTGGTGTTGCAGCAAAGATTCGTGTCGGCACGCCGTCGAGCGGGCGGCCTGGATAATAGTGGAAGAGCAGGAAGCCTTGGCCAACAGGGCTGAGCAGGGTACGCACGCCATCGTCCCAGCGCATAAAAATGTCTTGGCCAGTCATGCGCCATACACCCTCAAGACTGCTGTCCGATGACGTTTCGAGTCCGCCAAAGCGGCCGATCCGAATCCGTTCGAAAGTGGTTGCGCTGCGTTGAATGATCCAAGTTCCGCGATAAAATAAGTTGGCATTTTTACGGCTGGAGAAGGCGATGCCACCGCTGTTGGCGGCTTTCTCTGCTTGGTAGTTTGCCTGCCATGCGACCGGTAGGGTGTCGTCGTTGATGCGGTTTGCGCTAAATAGTTCGGACGTGTCCTGATCGATGCGGGTGCCGGGGGAGATCAGCTTAAAGGAGAAGTCGCGGTCGTTTTGCTTGAGGATGCCGTAGTGTCCGGTGTCCCAGACAAGATGGAGTTCGTTGCCTTGTTTTGCCCAGGAGCCGCGCAGGCCTTTGCTGCTAGTATTGTCAGGGCTCCAGTTACTCGCTGCAGAACGGTTGGGTTCGACGACAATGTAGTAGGTGCTGGCACCAGTCTCGATTTGCCATGTGCCAAAGAAGCCTTTGGCTTTATCGTGATCAGAGACTTGCTCGTTTGGCTTGGCGGGCGCTGTTGCCCACTGGCCGAGAATGTCCTTCGGCATTTGTTGTGCTTGGGTCGCATACTGTTCGACTGCAGCGGCGTCTTGGAAGGCGATTGCGTAGCCGAGGCTGTCCTGCGTGATGCGGTGGTGGCTGCCGTCTTTCCAGTTTAGGGTGACGCCAGTGTCATCGCTAGTCCAGTTGCCTTGATAGACCGTGCGATCGGCATTGTTGCCCCAAAAGTAGGAGGCAAGGCCGTTACGCTTGACGATGAGGATGAGTGCGCCGTCCTCGGGTGTGTCGATTTGCCAAGTGCCACGATAGAGCTCATTGCGCTCTTCTGCGGACAGCGAGAATCCGAGCGTGAGGGCGAGTAGGCAAAAGAGCAGCGCTTTTAATGAAGTATTAAAAGTGGCAAAATATCTCTGAGTGGAGGAGCAATTCATGTATAGTGGCATATTTTTCGGCAGTCGCGCACACAACTCTAAAATGGGGCCGAAAGTGGAAAGGGAATGCTGCAAGAGTGACGGGTGTGGTTAGCTGCGTTGGCCGATGCGCGCAAAGTCGAGGATGCTGTGGCTAATGCTGCCGCGCTCCAATGCCTCGCGGTCCGATTGCGGGTTGGGCTCGGCGGTGATGCCGTCCGAGTAGCGGAAGCTATATTTGCCGGGGCTGCTCTGCGCGTAAAGGCTGCCAAGGTGGATCTTGGCGGGTACGGTTTGCTCGGTTGGGCTGTCAGTATTTGTGTGGGCCGGGAAGTTAATGTTTACTACCGTGCCCTTGGCTGGTGGCTGCTTGAGTGTTTCCAGCGCGATGCGTCGGGCATGCGCGGCGGCGGCGGTCAGAGAATCGGTGAAGGCGCCCTCGGTCTGGCCGTGGTTTTGTTGGATGTTGGCAAACAAATGATTCGGCACGCATTGACTAAAGGCAATCGCGGGCAGATTCCACAGTGCGCCTTCGATCGCGCCAGCCACCGTTCCCGAACTGAGGATTAGCGCCTCGGTGGTGTTGAAGCCGATGTTGATGCCAGACAGGACAATGTCGGGTGGTTGCGGCAGTAGGTTGCCGAGTGCGATGTTGACGCAGTCGCTCGGCGTGCCGCTGATCGCCCATGCCTCGACGCCTGTTGGAAAGAGAGACGGGCTTTGGGTGACTTCGATCTCGCCATGCCGGGTGACGGCTCGACCAATCCAGCTTTGCTCAAAGGCAGGCGCGGCGACGCTCACTGTGAAATTAGGCAGCAGCGCATCGACGAGGCGATGCAGGAAGATGGACTCGATTCCATCGTCGTTGGTGACGAGAGCGTGCGGTTTCATGGACGAGTAGGAAGGTGGCTCGGTGTTGGTTGTGAGTGGTTTGCTACAATTACTTAGACGCTGCCGGGGCGGGCGAGTACGGCGGCTGGGGCTGCGGTGATGCGCGCCCGCACATGTTCTGGGATCTCGACTGACTGCAGCTCGCCATTTTCGACGAGCTTAGTCAGAATGGTCGTCAGGTGCGCTTTGGCGGTTTGGGTGCGGCTACCATCTGCATTGTTACGAAAAATGCGGAATTGATAGTCGATTGAGCGATCTTTGACCGCTTTGACAGCGAGGTGGATGTCAATGCTGTCACCGAAGCGCAGCGGCGCGGTGAATTTGCACTCAGCGCGTGCGCGCGGCCAACCGACTAGTTCGCCAGGCTCTGTATTGATTAGGTCTACGCCGGCGGCCTCGAAAAAGTCGCGTTCTGCAGTTTCCATGTATTTAAAGAAATTCGAAAAATGCACAAGGCCAGCCATGTCAGTTTCGGAGAATTCAATGCGTCGCTTGGAGGTGTGTTCATATGCCATGCCGAGATTGATGCGCAGTCGTGTGGTTTTGGCAAGACGCGGTGAGTGGATTTTTAAATTAAGCGCACATGTTAGGGTCAAAAAACGCTGCTTCGGGTTGCTCTCAATGCGTCGGATGTCGTTTCGACGTCCGCGCATGGTGCCGCTTACAGTGCCTTATTTTTGAGGCTCGAATAAGTCAGCAGCGTCCATCCGGCGATCAGGCATAGCCCACCGAGCGGTGTGATGGGGCCGAGCCACTTTGGCCCGTCGAGTGCCAGTGCATAAAGTGAGCCAGAGAAGAGCAGCGTGCCGATTACGAAGCAGGGGCCAGTCACTTTGGGCAGGTGCTGCCGTTCGCAGACAAGTGATAGAAGGATGAGGCCCAGCGCGTGCCACATTTGGTAGCGCACCGCAGCTTCCCAGGTTTGGATCGAATCGTGTGCGCTAAGTGTTTGCTTGAGGGCATGCGCGCCAAATGCGCCGAGGAGCACGGCGCTGAGCGCGAGTATCGAGCCGAGCAGTCTATATTTGTGGGCTGTATTCATAGTAATGGTGGTGTAGTTTAGTCTTGGATACGGCGTTCGGCCTTTGTTTATGAATAGATGTGGCGGCCGCTGAGGTAAATGGTTATTTTTTTTGGCTTGCATATTGATGTAAAAAAAGCCTTATTAAGCCGAAATATATGCGTATTACTTCACTTAATGCCTGTGCTGTTGCGATTGTTGCGACAGTTCTATTTACTCCAATCTATGCTGCGGATGTAGCAGCTGATGCGGATGTAGCAACCGATCGTATGGCGCAGTTAGAAGCGCGGTTGATTGCGATGGAAGCCCGTCTCGCTACGGCGGAAACAGCTCCGCAAGCAAAGCGCATTTCAGAAGCACGCATGGTTGAGCTTGAAACACGCCTAGCTGAAGCTGAGCAAGAAACCAAGGAGGTGAAGGCATTGGCTGCCACCGGTGGTAATGTGTCGCAGGGATCGATTCTCGGCAGTGCGGCGACGTTTGATATTTTAGCTAACAGCGCTTGGCGCACCCTACGTTGGACGCAGGCAGAGCAGTGGCAGGCCATTCGCCCAGGCGTATCAATGGCTGCAGTGGTTGAAGCATTGGGTCATCCGCCGCGCTCGGTGGATTCGCTCAAGCCGCGGGTCGACGAAGTCTTTTATTATGAAACCAGTATTCGCGACGACGGCAATGCGCTGCGCGGTAAGGTGAGTTTCAGAAAGGGTAAAGTACTAACCGTGCAAAAACCAAATTTCAAAGCAAACAAAGCGGCTCAATAGAGCTGCGCTGCTTGTTTCGGGAAACAAACAAACAAACAAACAAACAAACAAAACAAAACTATGAAAAACAAAATTGCTATCGCATCTGCATTTCTTGCAGCCGCAAGCTTTTCGACTGCGGAAATCGTTATTAACGATTTCCTTTCGTTCGAAGGCTTTGTAGATTCCTCTTACTCGCACACTGATACTGATAATGGTGTATCTGGTGTTTCTTCAAAAAATGCTAATGAATTTAGCATTGATCAAGTTGAAGTCAGCTGGTTGTTCAACTTCGACACGATTACTGCTCAAATCGATCTTCAACATGAAGGTGATGACAGTAAAGCTGAGCTAGTTGAGCAAGCGTTCGTAAACCTTGCTCTCGGTAATGGCGATGTCGTTACTGCCGGTCGCTATGCGTCGATGCTTGGCTTCGAAGCGTTTGAGCCAACTGGTCTCTACCAGAACTCAACAGCTTATTCAGCGTCTGGCCTTCCAGGGTACGCTCAAGGTGTAAAATTGACACGTGAGTCTGACACTTCTTTCTTCGGCATCTCAGTCCAAGACGAAGCGTTCGACTTTGGCGGCGATAATCTGAGCTCCAGCAGCTATGCAATCGAAGTAGCATACTCGCGAGTTCTTGGTAATGGTCTCGCAGTATTTATTGGCGGTGCTTATCAAGATGCGGATGCTGGTGATACTTACATCGTTAACTCATACGTGACCTACGAAACTGGCGCTTGGGTGTTCGCTGCTGAAGTGAACTTAGGCAGCAGCCAAAACAATGCGTTTGATATTGCTGACACCGACGTCGGTGGAACTGATGTCGATGTACTTAGCGGCTTGTTGATGGCAAACTACGCCTACAATGACACTGCTTCAGTAACAGCGCGTGTTAGCTTGGAAGAAGTAGATGATGGTGCTGATAAGTATGAATCAATCAAATACACACTGTCGCACAACAAGGCGCTTGCGGACAACCTCGCTCTGATTGTTGCGCTCAGCTATTCAGATCAAGAGATCGCTGAACAAGACGTCGATGTGACTTCGGCCACTGTTGAGCTACTCTTCTCCTTCTAATTCGGCTTCTGCCTAATTAGAACGTAAAGAAAATTACATTTCAAAAGCCCTCCGGTTCGCCGGGGGGCTTTTTTGTGCCTAGAGGTCAGGGCCAACTTGCGTGTGATCCGTGGTCTTTGCGAAAGTGCGATCTCCGCGCTTAATCGTGCTCGTCGGTATTGTCACAGTTTAGCGAGGCAATACGAACGAGGGGGAGTCCCTCTCTCGATATCTAGGCGAGTCCTTACTACGCTTTGCTTTGTAGGCAGGGATAATTCAGCAGCGTCCAATAGGCGATCAGGCAGAGCGCAGCGATCGGCGTCGCCATCATTGAGGTGAATGGGTATTTGATTGAACTTGTATGTTGCTTTGAAAAAGCCTATGATGACGAAGGTATAATTATTCACCTAGTCTCTGCGCTGCTTGCTTCGGTAAACAAATAAAACTATGAAATACAAAATTGTGATCGCAGCTGCATTGCTTGCAACTGCAAGCTTCTCGATTGCGGAAATCGTTGTTAACGATTTCTTTATTTTCATAGGCTTTGTAGACTCGCCTTACTCGCCCGCTGATTTCGATACCGTCACGTCTCAAATCGATCTTGAGTACGAAGAAGCAGTTGCTGGTGCAGAAGTTGAGCAAGCATTCGTTAACTATGTGTTTGGTAATGACATCATCACGGACAGTCGCCTTCGAGGCCTATGAGCCAACTGGTCTCTACCGGTATAGGACTGCATACATTTACTGGCGTTGCAGGTAGTAGCGATGGGCAGGATGTGAAATTCACGTGTGAAGCTGAAGCGGACGCTTCCTGCTGTGGTATTTCATTCAATCCAAGACGAAGCATTTAACAATGGTGTAGGTGCTTTAGGTGGTGTCTGCGCTTGCGCGGGCCTGCGTCGGTTCGGTACGTTGTCTGGCTCTCAGAGGCTCAGAGGTTCTACGGGCGCGAGTCAACTCGCACGCCACGTGCGATGGCTGATATTGATTAAAATCACCCACTCGCAAATCCTGCTCCTTTCCGCTTGCATCTGCATCGGCTTCGCCTAACTCCTAGAAGTGATATGAAAATCGTTCTCGCATACTCAGGAGGTCTCGACACTTCCGTTCTTGTTAGCTGGCTCAAAGAGCACTACAACGCCGAAATTATTACCTATGCGGCCGACGTCGGCCAAGAGGAAGAACTAGATGGTTTGGCTGAGAAGGCCAAGGCCACCGGCGCGTCGGCGCACTATACCGTCGACCTGGTCGAAGAGTTTGCCCGCGACTTCATCTTCCCGATGATGCGCGCCAATGCGATCTACGAGGGTCAGTACTTGCTCGGCACTTCGATTGCACGGCCGCTGATTGCCAAGGCACACGTCGAGATCGCTGAGCGCGAAGGCGCGGATGCCGTCGCCCACGGTGCCACGGGTAAGGGCAACGACCAAGTGCGCTTCGAGCTCGGCTATGCCGCACTCGCACCGGAGCTTGAAATCATTTCCCCATGGCGCATGGAGGTCTTTCGTAAGGCGTTCCCAGGCCGCACCGAGATGATCGATTACTGCCGCGAGCATAACATCGACGTTGAGGCCAGCGCTTCGAAGCCTTACTCGATGGACCGCAACCTGCTACATATTTCGTACGAAGCCGGCATTTTGGAAGATCCTTGGTTTGACCCGACCACGCCGGATAACAAGGCGATGTACAAGCTGACGGTTGATCCAGAAGATGCACCTGATGAGGCGCAATACATCGAGCTCGACTTCGAGCGTGGCGACTGTGTGGCAGTCGATGGCGTCGCGATGAATCCTGCGGCAGTGATGAAGCACCTCAATGCGGTTGCGGGTAAGCACGGCGTCGGTCGTGTCGACATTGTAGAAAACCGCTTCGTTGGCATGAAGAGCCGTGGCGTGTATGAGACTCCAGGTGGCACCATCCTGCTGCAAGCGCACCGTAATATTGAGAGCCTAACCATGGATCGCGAGCTCGCGCACTTGCGTGACAGCTTGATCCCTCGCTATGCAGAGTTGATTTACAATGGTTTCTGGTATGCGCCTGAGCGTGAAGCGCTGCAGGCTCTGATCGATGATTCGCAAAAGACCGTGACTGGCACCGTGCGTCTCAAACTCTACAAGGGCAACGTCACCACCGTCGGGCGTAAGTCGCCACTGTCGCTGTATGACGAAGACATCGCGTCTATGGAAGGCGTCGATAGCGATTACAATCCAGACGATGCCAGCGGTTTCATTCGCTTGAATGCCTTACGCCTACGCCGTCGAGCAATCGCGCAAGGCGGCCCCGAGATCGCGTCCGAAAGCAAATTGCAAAAAGACTAGCACGATCAGCGCTAACAATTTATCGGCGGGGAAATGTGGCGACACGTTTCCCCGCTTTTTTGTGGGTGGCCTCTATCGTAAGGTCGTGGAGCCGTATTTCGGGGCTGCGTGATCGGACTGTGCCTCTCCGTCCGCCGTCGACCACCCACCTATACCGATAAGGTCTGGCTCACCTGAAACACGCTGGTGACGATGCCGATCGCGATCAATGCGACCATTAAAAACGCGCAAATCAGCGCACCTGACGCCACCAGATTGGTCAGTAGCCCGAGGCGCTTGGTCAGCTCATTGCGAAAGCCTTTGGTCACCTCGGTCATACTGTGGCCGAGGTTGCCGGTGTTTTCGCCGACTGTCAGGATGTCGATCGCCAGATCAGGCATAAAATCGTTGCGCTTAAACGCTTGAGCGATTGAGAGCCCCTCGTTGACCTGGCCGCGGGCGGTGTGGAAGCGCGCGCGCAGCGCGGTGTTTTTAATCGTGCGCTCCGTCAGGCGCAGCACCTCGGTGGTGTTGATGCCGCTCTCCAGTAGTGTGCTGACCAGATTGCCGGATTGGAATAGGTCGGAGTAGTAGAAAATCTTGCCCAGCAGCGGTAATTTTAAGAACCACTGGTCGGACTTCTGTCGCCCACTCGTGGTCTTGCGCCATTGACCGAGCGCCACAATGCCGAGCACACCAGCGATCAGCAGCAACGGACCAAATTTGATTAAAAAGGCCGAGCCATCCATTAGTAGTTGCGCGCTCCAAGTCATTTCGCCGCCCAGCTTGTCGAGCATGCTTTCAATCTGTGGCAGTAGCACGGTTAAGAAAATAATCACCACGACAAACGCCACCGTGCAAATGAAGCCTGGGTAGGCCATACTAGTGATCATCTTTTGCCGAATCGCCTGCTTCTCTTCGAGGAAGTCGATGACCTTGCGCAGGATCGGGCTGAGGTTGCCAGTCGCTTCGCCCGCTTCGATCACATAGGTGATCGAGCCTGAGAAATATTTGGGCTGTCGGGCTAGCGCGCCAGCCAGTGTTGCACCTTCGCTTAGGTCGCGCCAAATCGAGCTGGCCAGTTGCTTCTGTTCCGGGTCACTCAGACGCTGGCTCAGGATGCGGATCGCGTCGCCCATTGGTAGGCCGGACGAGTGCAGCTCGAGCAGCCGTGTCAGCAATGCTAGGCCGATCTTTTCGCGGCTAGGCGTGCCAGTGCTTTGTTGCGGTGCGGCTGTCTCATTGACTGCGGAGGGCTGCTCGCGCTTCAGTGATTTGGTCTTGTCGCGCAGCTGACTCAAGCGGGAGCGTTTGACGGTGCTCACTTCTTTGAGAGTGATCGGGGTGAGCTGCTGCTCTTGCAGGCGCTGCACGGCTTGCCGGCGATCGGCAGATTCGATGCGGCCGGTCACGGTTGTACCGTCTCCTTGGCGGGCTTTGTAGTCAAACTGAGGCATAGTAGAGTCGTTGCTTACAGATTTGTAATGTTCTAAGCTGCGAGTCGATGATTTATCTTGGCAACGTACTTTTTGCTGGAGGGCCATCGTCTCGATGTCCGCACGTTGGCTCTGCGGTCACCGAAGGCAGTTTACCCCTTCATCGTTTAGTTGCCTAATCTGCGTGGAAAATCTAGTTGTCCACAGTAATCCTCTCTACCACGACTAACTAGCTTGCGTGGCCGCTTGCATTAGCTGATAGTTAGTCATTCATGAGTCAGTCGTTTTTACGTACGTTTTTCTATGGGATACTAGGCCTCGGTGTTTTGCTTTCGTGTACCTTCGCAGCAGAGGACAATGCGGACGCCGCCGTCGATGCGACCAGCGATGAAGCCATGCTGATCTTGCGGCAGACCGCCATGCCGGAAATGAAGGGCGATCGTCTCGGTTGGATTTTGACTCGCTGCTACAATGCGGGGTTTGGTGGTGCTGATAATTGGGAGAAGGTCACCAGTCTGCGCATCTCCGGTCGATTGACGCTCGAGGCCGGGGAATTTAAATTAAAGTCCTACCATAAGAAGCCGCATTATATTAAAATCTTGATCGATGGTCCACGCGGCCGTCTGCAAATGGGCTATGATGGCAATACGGCTTGGGAGATACTGCCGCCGGATCCTGCTGTGATGGAGATGGGGGTGAATCAGGCGCGCCTTTTTACCCATAATGCGCATTTTGGCAATTATCTGCTCTATCCCTATGCAGCCGGCAAACAGATCGAATACCTCGATACCGTGGCTGTTGATGGTGCGATCTGCCATCAGATCCGCGTGACGCTAGAGTCAGGGTTTCAGGTCGATTATTTTGTCGATATTCGCACTTATCTCGAAAGTAAAATCATCGTGACTGATCTCCGCACTGGCGAAGTCAGTGAGACCTTGTCGGAGGATTATTCTCGCGAAGCCGGCATACCCATTGCGCGGAAGGTAGTTAATTTTAAAAATGGCGTCCGAGTCTCCACGCTCGAACTTGATAAGATCACGGTCAACACCGGGGTGATACCTTGGATGTTTGAAATGCCCAAGTGATCTGCGCTTGGTGCGCTTTCTGGGGTGAACCCAGGCGCTGTAAGTGCTGAAAATGACTGGCTTGGCACTGGTTCGATTGTGGCTGCGATGGCTACCATGGTAAACTAAGTGGTTGATCGTTTGTAGTCCGTCAAGTCGGTCTCGCTTTTGCACATATTTAGTTACGTTCATCTTTATCGCTCGATTCGGCCTCTCGTTTCGTTATCGTTTAATAACATGTCCTCGTTCTCCCTATTTGCCCGTCTCGTTTTTGTTTGGCTCTGCTTGTTGCCTGCCAGTGCTCTGCCGCTAGCTGCCGCAGAGACCTACTTTGACTATCGCGAAGCGATTGTGTGGCTGAACCCCATGCGATTGACCGGTATCGATTCCGAGACCGCAAGTATCCTGCGCAAGTACTATCAGCAGTCGTTCGGCGGGCGAGAGACATGGGAAGGGGTCGAGAGCATCCGCTTTGAGGGCACTTTGCGTATGGCGCAGAACGAGTTGAGCTTTATCGCATTCAAGAAAAAGCCCGATTATTGTAAAATTGTTCTGTTTGGCGGTAATGATGTGCGGATCGTCATGTCCTACGATGGTGCCGATGCCTGGCAGCTCAATACCGCAGAATCCACCGAGCCGACCGCGATGCCGCGGCTGGAGGCGCTTAACTTTATTCGCGACGCACCCACTGCGGGGCATTTGCTCTATCCCATGCTGCCGGGCAAGCGCATCGAACTGCTTGGTCGGCGTATGGTGTCGGGCTTTGACTGTTATGAGCTCCGCGTCAGCTTGCCGAATGGGCAGCAGATCACTTATGCGATCGACAGCACAGACTATTTCGAACGTCAGCAGATTGTCGTCAATGCTGTCTCGGGCGCGACCGAAGTCACCACGCATGTTCAGATCGAGCAAGTCGCGGGTATCACGACCCCGATGAAAAGCAGCATGACGGTGGACGGAGAAATTATCCATTCCGTGCAGATGCGCAGCGCCGAGGTCAATCAAGGACTGGTGCCGTGGATGTTTGGCCGGCCCTCGAGCGCGTATGTCCGCGGCATTGTGCCTGAGGGGGCAGTGGAGTTAGATGAGGCCTGGAGTTCAGGGCTGGCGGGAGCGGCTCGGCTCGGCAGCAAGGCAACGAACTTGGTTTTTGAGACCTTTGGATTGAGCGAAGGGGCCAGAGGTGCATTTGAGGCCTCGCGCTTCTCAAGTCTAGATGCCGCGACCACGCAGTCGATCATCGATGACATCGGCGACCTGTAGAGTGAGAGGATGTGCTCGCCGAGCGCGTTGCCTTTCTCTGAGTGTATACAAACGTGATTCGTTGCACATTGGTTGCGGTGGCGCGGGCTGTTTAGATCGCAGCATTCTGCCGAGTCCCGCCGTGTTGGACTCTCTATTTCCCCGCCTGTCCCCTTAAGAATCACCTTTATGCATTAAAATTTATCCAATAGTCTAGACCTAGGCAAAAATATTAGCGATCTCGAGAAAAAACTTGCAATGTGTCTGCAAAAATAAAAAGTATGTTAAATATTTAGTTAATTAGTATGCAGCATATTTAGTTAATTAGTATGCAGCCGCTTGCCTCGGTAAACCCCATGAGTACATTATTCAGACTGGGACTTCCCACGATTTTTTGCTGTATACACCAAAGTCAGTTATCTACCCAAACCCTCAAATAAAACATGACAAAGATACCCACAAAATTTATTGCGCTGCTTTCTGGAGCCGCGCTACTCACGTCTAGTGCGTTCGCGCAGACCGTCGCGACTGACCCTGTTGGGTATGTGACGACGAATCTTCAAGCCGGCACGAATTTAGTCACAGCTCCTTTGCTCGGTGATATTCAGTATAATGGGCTCGCTGGTACAGTTGCTGGTGCTGTTGTCGATCTATCTGGGCTGCCTGCTTCAGTTTCGACTCCTAGCTATGTTCATGTCACGAGTGGGACGGCTGCGGGAGCGACTGCGTCTATCGTTTCGAGTGACGCCACTTCAGTTACACTTGAAGGGGCGATCGCGGGTTTGGCTCAAGGTGACGTTGTTCGTATTGTGGAGCACTTTCAATTGTCTGATTTAACTGTCGCAAGTGATTCGAGTCTGGTTGATGGTAGCGTAGTTACTATTTATAATTCAGATAATACCTCCGATAGCTACACAACCTACTCGAATCTTTGGTTTGATGCCAATTTTGCAGCTTCTGATGGTGTGATTGTTTTCCCTGGTGAGGGTGTTGTGATGAACTTGCAGGGCGCAACCACATTGACATTTGTTGGGAATGTTAACACGAAGCCAGTTGATGTTGCTCTGACGTCTGGGGCAGTTAATGTTGTTGGCAGTGTTAATCCGTCAACTCCTGCGGGTGTCGATTCGATCGGAGCTGCTTTAGCGGCATCTCTGACCGATGGATCAACGCTCACGCTATACTCTGAGGATGGAGCACTTACTACTGGAACTACCTACACCTGCTACTCAGGAGTTTGGTATGATCCAAGCTTTGTGGTGACTGATCTTTCAATTGCATCCCCATCGGCTGTTGTTGTGAGCCCGCAAGGTAGTGTTGCTGCTACAATGCCGGCTGCTTACTAAGAGGTAGGTTAATAAAAAGCTTTTTTTCTAATTACAATTACTCCAAAAATAATGAAAAACAAAATAAAAAACAATAAAATCGTAAAGTTGGCTTTGCTGTCGGCGTTCGTAACCACATCAGCATTTGCGACATCAGTCACATTTAATGTGGACACTGGCTTCGTCTTTGATGGCGCAACCGAAATTGCTAAGGCCAATGCTTCAGATTACACTGCTTTAGGTGTGTTTGGTGATCTCTCCAGTGCTGATTTTAGTTCCGCTGCATCTTTTGCTGCTGATTTGGCATCGTTTACAACAGAGGCGCTTAGTCCTGTTCCATCATTCGCTCCAATTCCTAATGTCTGGGCTAAATCTGTTGATTCATTAGCAGCGAATAGTACTGCTAATCTTATCATCTATAAAGGTACTGATCTTGCAAGTGCGACCTCTTGGGGTGTGGTGACTACAAGTTATCTTACTGCTGCATTGGGTTCTGAGGCTGTTGGTTTCAACACCACTAATAAGTGGGATTCCGCTTATGCAGGAACTCTTACAGGTTCTAGCTTTGTTGTCGTTCCAGAGCCATCCACATTCGCAGCGTTGTCTGGTCTGTTGGCACTTGGTTGCGTGATGGTTCGACGTCGTCGCGCTTAGTCCGACTCAAATTGAATTTCCAAAAGCCCCGACTTCGGTCGGGGCTTTTTTGTGCCCAAATCACAGGGCTGAGGGGAACACTTCGGACAGTGTGCTGACAAAAAGAGAAGGAGGCAGGCTCAGCAATTTAGACAGGCTCCCGCTGCCATACACTCTATAACTTCTAAAGACATGAATTACATAGATTTATAATGAATAAACTAATTAAAATGTCTATCGCATCTCTAGCGTTAGCCTTAAGTGCGAATGCTGGTATTACGATATCAGGCACTGTTCTTGAGGACAATCTGGGCTTAGCTCTTGGCCAAACTGCTGTATATATTGATGCTGCTTCCATTAGCGCTTTTACTTCGCTAGGTACGGGACTTCCCATCACGGATTCGGCTACGTATGCCGAGTATACTGTCATTGATAAAACTACGGCGACAACCGATATTTTTGTAGATACCACTCAAGTTATTGGGGGAGCACCTGCAGGATTGTCTAATAACACGATTGCCACTCCGAGTAATCTTTTTGATGTCGTGGTGTATGCTAACTTCGACACGACCACAATAGCTGGTGATACTTTTCAAGTATTCACAAACCCTAGCTTTATAGTGCCAGCTGAAAGTGCTACTTTCACTGGTAGCAAATTCTCTGCTGCGGCTGCGTTTCTCGGTCCAGTTGTTCCAGAGCCATTCACATTCGCAGCACTCGTTGGTCTATGTGCATTGGGTTACGTGATGGTTCGCCGTCGTCGCGCTTAGTCCGACTCAAATTGAATTTTCAAAAGCCCCGAGTTCGGTCGGGGCTTTTTTGTGCCTGAATCCGAGATCTTAAGAGCAATTAAAAGGGACAGGCTCAGCAATTTAGACATAAGGCAGATTTGTGGGTATACTGTACGTTAATGAAGTCGCGACGTATGAAAGTCGGAGGGTGTGACGGTCTATCACTGCATGACGCGCACAGTGAATGGTGAACTCCTGTTTAAGAGTAGAGAAAAAGAAGTATTGCGTCAGATGTTCCGCCAAGTTGCAGACTTTTGCGGGGTGTAGCTGCTGAATTACTGTATTACGACCAATCACTTTCATGTGTTGGTAAAGGTTGCTAGTTCGCAGGCAGCTGAGTGCTTATTGGCATTTTTGAGGCGCAATCATGGAACTCTTTGCTCACGCTGCTGACTGACCTGCTGCGCCGCGGCTTTGTAGGCCGATTCTTCGCGATGCGTGTTGACCTCTGCGGCCTGGCCGCAAGGGTATACACTTCTTTTTTAATCCAAAAAAAAATACTAATTAATATGTTAAAAAAATCCTATCCACAGACTGGTTCATCCATGCTTTTGGCTGCCAGTGCCTTATTTTTAGTCGCTTGTGGTGAGCCAGGTTCTGCTCCTGCTCCTGCGAGCGCGGAAGTCGAGGAACCTGCCGTGGCCGCCGCCGCTGAGTTCGTTGAAGCGGTAAAAGAGGTGGCGGCAGTTGAAGTGGTTGCCGTTCAGGAGCTCGTCGTGGCTGGAGAAGCAGCCGCAGCCGTAGTCGCCGTCACCGAGCCTGTTGCAGTGCCAGCACCCGTTGCGCCGGTCGCACTGCTTGAAGTCCCAGAATCCGAGCTGATTGAAATGCTCGGTTATCTGACCGCGCAAAGTGGTGGGGTGGCTTCGCTGCAGTTGGATGCAGCCGGCATTGCCGCGCTCGCAGGTGGTTTGCAAAAAGGCCTCGCGGGCGAAATGAATTTACAAGACTTTCCGCAGGAAGCGATGCAAGCAGCCTTCGGCCAAGCGCAAGCGCGTGCCGAAGCCTTGGAAGCTGAAGCGGCAGAGTTGCCGGCCATCACGCCGGACGCTTTGGACAAGATCGGGCTAGTATTGGTAATGCAGTCTGGGCTGGCACAGCTCGGCTTTGGTGCCAGCGATGCCGAATTGATCGCCAAGGGTTTTACTGCGGGTGCGCTCGCGACGGAAATGGATCCTGCCATGGAGGCCAAGATGCCTGCGTTCCAAGCATTCATCCAGCCACGTGCCGAAGCGGCTCAAGCGCAAGCTCAAGTCGCTCAGGCGGAGGCTCAAGCGGCTGCTGAAAAAGCTGGTGCGACGATGGCTGTTGAAAACATAGCCGCAGGTCAGGCGTTCATTGAAGGTTTGAGCGCCGATGCCGCGGTGCAGTCGACTGCGTCGGGCTTACATTATAAAGTACTAGAGCCAGGCTCGGACGTCAAACCGACTATGAGCGATAAGGTTCTAGTGCACTACAAAGGCACCTTGATCGATGGTACGCAGTTTGATAGCTCCTATGATCGCGGTGAGCCAGCGGAATTCCCGCTCAATGGCGTGGTCAAAGGCTTCGGCGAAGGTCTCACTAAGGTCGGTGCGGGTGGCAAGATCGTCCTTTATATCCCAAGCGAGCTTGGCTACGGCAACTCGCCGCGTCCCGGTGGTGCGATCAAGCCGGGAGACACACTGATCTTCGAGTGTGAATTGGTGGAGATTCGATAGTAGTCCTCATGGGAGAATTTTGATTCCCCGCTGTAAAGGATTTTCAAAAGCCCTCGGTTTGCCGAGGGCTTTTTTGTGTAGGGAAGCCACCTCCTCGATGTGATCACCCAGTGCACTGATTGCGGACCAGGCGGAGCCCGTCGCTTGCAGTTGCTCCGCTCAGTTGCTTTATTCCTGCTTTTAAAAGCCTTGCGTTGGATCGCCGCCGAGTGGTGCGGCAGGAGCGCTGCGTTGATCCATATGATCGGCAGCGTAGTTTTTGTGTAATTGCCAGCCAGCACGGTAGGGGGCGCCGTGGCACTTGATCCATTCGGTGATGGCGTTGAGCACCTCTGGGTTGCTGTGCTGCGACCATTCGGGGTGCAGCCAAACGATACTGTCTACGCTCAGCTCTGCGCCGCCCTCGCTGAGGATGTCGACGTATTCGGCGATCGCTTCGGGTCGGTCGATGATGAGCTTAAACTCATTGGCACGGGCGACGTTCTCGGCGAGCGGCAGCTTCCAACGCTTGGGGCTGAGTGTGACCCAGTCGAATGCACCGCGGATCTGAAAGGCACCGCTGGTTTCAAGGTGGGTCGATTGGCCGACGGCATGAAGCGCGGCAGTGAGTGCGCTAAGGTTGTGGATCGCTGGCTCGCCACCAGTGATCACGGTAAACTCGGCGCGGGTTTGAGCGACTTCGGCTGCTAGGGTCGTGGGCTCGAGCCGATCAATGTGCTTGGGGATGTAGTCAGGGTGCCAGGTGCCAGCGGAGTCGCACCATGGGCAATGTACGGGGCAGCCGAAGGTGCGGATAAAATAAGCGGCCCGCCCAGCATGCGCGCCTTCGCCTTGGAAGGTGTAAAACTGTTCGTGAATCGGAAGCATGTGTAGAGACTTGAGGGCTGAGACTTGAGGGCTGAGACTTGGGCAAGGAGTTGGCTATTCGGGGCGGAAGGTGGCGCTATTTTTCGAGTCTTCGATAACTTCGATTTCGGTGATCCAGACGCGGCCGCTGGTTCCGGCGCGAACCATTTGGTCGAAGATGCCGTGTAAGTGCTGGGCGATGCCTTCGCAGGAGCAGTTTGGTAAAATGTAGGGCTTGAATAGGCCGCCCGCGTTGGCCAACAGTGTTGGAGTTTTGGGGTCGTCCCCATTGAACAGGCAGGCGTGGTCGAGATGCTGATCGATCCAAGTCTTGAGGTATTTGAGCTGCCCAAAATCAACCACGAAGCCATTCGTATCCGTCTCGTTACAGGCAAAGGTTAGGGTGATGCCCCAATTGTGGCCATGGATCAGTGCGCAATGGCCTTCGTGTAGATGTTGACGGTGGGCAAAGGGAATGTCGCGGTAGGATTTTTTACAGGTGAGCATGGTGGAGAATTAAGAATGGCTCAATTAGAGGCGCCAGTTGTTAGCGCGGAGGGTGCTGACGTTCGGCGCGTCGGCGGCGTAAGGTGTTGGATCCGTGATGCCTGCGAGGTCGAAAGCTTCGCGGCGTTCAATACAGGTGCCGCAGCGGCCGCAGTGAATGTCGCCGCCTTGGTAGCAGGACCACGTTTTTGCAAAGGGGAGGCCCAGTTCTGCGCCGCGGCGCACGATGTCGGCTTTGGTCCAGTCGACGAAGGGGCGGCTGAGCTCGACTGTGCTCCAATCACAGAGTCGTATGGCTTCGGCCATGGCGTCGGCAAACTCGTTGCGGCAATCGGGGTAGATCGCGTGGTCGCCGCTGTGGGCGGCGTAAGCGATCTGCTCAGCACCAATTGAAAGGGCATGTCCTGCCGCGATGGCGAGTAGAATCATATTTCGATTTGGCACCACAGTGGACTTCATTGATTCCTCGGTGTAGTGCCCTTCGGCGACGTCGATTTCGGGCGAGGTTAGGCTGCTGCCGGCGAGGAGGGGTTGAATCGCGGAGAGGTCGGCGGTTTGATGCGGCACATCGATGGCTTTGCAGATCTCGGCCGCATGTGTGAGTTCGCAGCGATGGCGTTGTCCGTAGTTGACGGAGAGCGCATGCACGGTGTGGCCTGCGGCACGCAGATGGTAGAGCAGGACAGTCGAGTCGAGCCCGCCGGAATAAATTAGGACGCTTTTCATGAATTCAGTGGTTGCCGACTGGCTGCGGCCCTGGGAATTCGTTAGCAGGGCCTGCTGTTGGAGGGAGCAAAGTGATGTTTTTGACGCAGACGGCAAGGCAAAACCGGAAGGCGGGCAAGCCCCCGCGTCTGACGACGAAGGGAAGATTGAGCCAAGCGCCGCCGCCATTCGTGTTTGTGGCCAAGTAATCAGGCAGGCAAGCTGGCAGGAGTGCCTGTCTCAGTTACAATTTGTCCGCTAAACTATCCTCAATTGCGCCTATACGGACACTTGACAAGCGACGGAGGCCGTTTAGCTTTCTGGATTCTTAAATTAACCTAGCAACATCTTTTTTTAAGCGGGCTTAAGTCCGCTTTTTTATTTTCTGCCGCAATGAGTCACGAAATTTTATCAGTCTTAGAATACATGGAGAAGGAGAAGGGCATCGATCGCGCCGATATGATCGAAGCCATCTCTTCTGCGATTGCAGGTGCTGCCCAGAAGGGCGTCGCTGCGGGGCAAGATATCCGTGTTGAAATTAACCCAAAAACGGGTGCCTTGAAGGCCTGGTCCAGCCTCAATGTGGTTGACTCCGTGGGCGATGCAGAGCTCGAAATTCACATTGAAAAGGCGCGTGCCATTCAACCAGATGTGGAGATCGGTGACGCCATCGAAAAAGAGATCGACCCTGCTTACCTCGGCCGCATCGCTGCGCAGACTGCGCGCCAGGCGATCATGCAACGTATTCGCCAGTTTGAGAAAGACCGCATTTACGACGATTACAAAGACACTGTCGGTGACATCGTCACGGGGGTCGTGCGTCGCCGTGAGCGCGGTGATTTGATTATCGATTTAGGCAAGGCCGAGGCGATTCTTCCACCCCGTGAGCGCGTGCAGGGTGAGGATTATGCGCCGGGCGAAAGCATCCGCTGCTTGCTGCTGAAGATCGAGCAAACTAATCGCGGTCCAGATATCATTCTTTCACGTTCAAACATCAACTTTGTGCGCCGTCTCTTCGAACTCGAAGTGACGGAAATCGCCGATGGCACGGTGACACTCGAAGCGATGGCCCGCGAAGCTGGCTACCGCACGAAGATCGCCGTAAATAGCTCAGACCCGAAGGTTGATCCTGTCGGTGCATGTGTTGGTGCACGTGGTGCCCGCGTCAAAACCATTGTCCGTGAGCTCGGTGGCGAGAAGATCGATATTATTCGCTTTCACAGCGATCCGATTCAGCTGCTTGAAGAAGCGCTATCACCCGCGCTGCCGAAGAACATTAAGGTCAACGAAGCCGAACGTCGCATCCACTTTGAAGTGGCTGAGGATGATCTTTCGATTGCAATTGGCCGCCGCGGCTTCAATGCCAAGCTCACCTCTCGCCTGATCGGCTGGAAGCTCGACATCGGCAAGGAAGAGAAGGAAGCAGTTGGCTTCGATGAGAAGGTCGCGAAGGCGCTCAAGGGCATCAATATGATCCCAGGCATTGAGCCTGCAATTGGCGAACGCCTTGTTTCCATCGGCTTGATCAGTCCCGAAGCCTTTGAAGGCGTCTCCATTGAGGATCTCGTCGATGCAGAATTTAGTAAAGAGGAAGCCAGCGACGTGCTGGCTAAAGTTGCCGCATACCTGGAGCAAAACACATAATTCAAGTAGTCGCCAAGCCTTCCATCCATCTATCAGATATTAAGTCATAACTCTTCCATGAGTGTTCGTATACATCAGCTTTCCAAACAAGTCGGAATGGAGAATAAAGAGCTCATTGAGCTCCTCCGTAGTCGCGGGTTCGAAGTCAAAAGCGCTTCCAGTACCGTCGATAATATATCTGCCGAATCTCTCGTAGAGGAGTTCGCCTCAACGCAAAAAGCTGAGGACGCACCTACCAGCGAAGCACCAGTGGTGGTGGAATCGGCAAAGGGGCCGACCTTGCCAGAAGGCGTCGTCGTCAAGAGCGCTGCCGAAATCAAGCTCGAGCGCGAGGCGACGGCCGAAGCAGCCAAGCCGAAGGCAGCAGAGGCGACCGAGCCAGCTGCACCAAAGCCAGCTGCACCAAAGCCAGCTGCACCAAAGCCAGCTCCAATGAGTAAAGCACCACCGGTGGCACCACGTCCTAAATCACCTCCACCAGGAGTGGCTCCTGCGGGTCTTAAGTCTGCTGCGTCAGGCGCAGCAAAGGGATCCAAAGCGCCGATCGTGGCGGGTCCGTCGACGCCAGAGCCTAAGACTTTGGCAGCAGCCAAGCCTCCAATAGCTAAAGCACCTGCGGCAACGCCTCCGATTGCGAAAGCACCGACACCTGCAGGCCCACCGAAGCCTCCTGGCCCACCGAAGCCTCCGTCTGCGAGCGCAGTAAAAGCGGAAGCAATGCCTACCGCGACTGATGCGGAAGCGCCGATGGATGCCGAAGTACCAGCTGAGCCAGTTGAAGTGACTGAGCGTATCATTCATGCCAAGCCTCCGATTGTGGTGCGCGATTTCGCCACTGAGATCGAAATGAAGCCGTTCAAGCTGATTTCTGAGCTGATGGAAATGGGCATTTTTGCTTCGATGAATCAAACCATCGAAGAACCGATCGCTATTCAGATTGCAAAGCGTCATGGCTTTAAGCTTGAGATCCACCACCGTGGTGAGACTCAAGCGGAGGTGGCTGAGAAGAAGAAAGTCGCGAAGGTCGCAGATGATGACCCTCGCTTTCTCAAGCCACGTCCACCCGTTGTTTGTATCCTTGGCCACGTTGACCACGGTAAGACGACGCTGCTCGATACGATTCGTAAGGCCAATGTGACTGCCGGTGAAGCCGGTGGTATCACTCAGCACATCGGTGCTTACCAGATCGAACACAAGGAGAAGAAGATTACTTTCCTCGATACACCAGGTCACGCCGCTTTCTCCCTGATGCGTGAGCGCGGAGCTAATGTGACTGATCTAGCGATTCTCGTGATCGCTGCAGACGATGGGTTTAAACCGCAAACCGAAGAAGCGTTACGCTTTGCTAAGGAGGCGAATAATTCCATCATCGTTGCGATCAATAAGGTCGATGCAAAGGGAGCCAATGTCGACCGCGTGAAGCAACAGATGCAAGAAAAGGGCATTGCACCAGAGGACTGGGGTGGAGAAACGATTGTTGTCGAAGTTTCGGCGTTGAAAGGCACCAATATCGACGAATTACTCGATATGATTCTTCTGCAAACTGAAGTTTTAGAGCTGCAATCAAACCCAGATTGCTCGGCTTCTGGAACCATTATCGAAGCGCAACTCGAAGAAGGCCGCGGTGCAACTGCGTCCGTCATCGTCGAGCGCGGTACCCTGAAGAAGGGTGATGCGCTGATTTGTGGTGAAGCCTACTGTAAAGTGAAGTCTATGGAGGATGAGAATGGTCAATTGCTTAAAGAAGCGCCTCCATCAACACCAGTGAAAGTCATTGGGTGGTCACAAGTGCCAAGCGGTGGTAATACCTTTACTTCCGCGAAAAACGAGAAGACTGCGAAGAAAACTGCTGCTGTATCGACGACTGAGCGTAAGCGTGAGGAAAACGTGGCACCAGATCAATCCGCGAAGAATGAAGGCGGCGTCACTGTTGAAGATTTGTTTGCCGCGATTGCGCTGCAAAAAAAGGCCTGCCTTAGCGTGATTGTTAAGTCTGATGTGCACGGATCGACTGAAGCATTGGTCAATAGCCTCAACCAGATCGAGAGTGATAAAGTCGACATTCGAGTCATCAGTCATGGCGTCGGTCATATCAGTAAGAGCGATATCGCACTAGCCAGCGCGGGTGAAACCGATGTAACGATTGTAGGCTTCAACGTCCGTCTTGATAACGGCGTGCAGAGCCAGGCGAAGCATCACGATGTACGCATTATTCAGCACAATATCATTTACGAACTCCTCGACCAAGTCGAAGAGTGCATGGCCGAGTTACTTGAGCCTGAATTGAGCGAGAAGAAGCTCGGTGCAGCCGAGATTCGTCAGGTCTTCAGTATGGGCAAAAAGCGCAATGTTGCGGGTTGTATGGTCACCGAAGGCACGATCAATCGTAACCGCAAGGCACGCTTGCTGCGTAACGGCGAAGTCATCCACGAAAGTAAGATTGATACACTCAAGCGTTTCAAGGACGACGCTAAAGAAGTGCGTGCTGGCTTCGAATGTGGTGTTAATGTGGATGGTTACGACGACTACGAAGAAGGCGATATTATCGAATGCTTCGAGGTGGTTGAGATTCGTCCCACCCTGCGCTAATTCTTTTCCTCGGCGACGTGCGTGTGTGCGTCGCCGATTTTTTTGAATAGGTCCTATCCCTTTAAATTATGTCGAAACGAATTTCCCGTGTAAACGAGCTCCTCCAGCGTGAGATAGGCGAGCAATTGCGGCGCTACTATGGTGGCGTGCAATCGGTTAAAATCACGATTAGTGATGTCGATACCTCACCCGATCTGCGTCAGTGCAAAATCTTTTATGCCGTGATTGGGGATGAGAAGGACATCAAGGAGGCTCAGGCATTCTTTAAGCGTATTGGCAAAGAGCTACGCCAACGTGTTATGGCGCGCGTGACGCTTAAATATTTCCCACGCTTTGACTTCATGTATGACCCGTCGATGGAGCGGGGTGCAGGCATCCTAGACCTCTTAGATCAACTAGATAACCAAAATGACAAAAGCTGAATTCTTTCCGAATGAGAGCCCGCAGTTTGCGGCGAGCGTTGAAGAACTTAAAGGTAAGAAGGTTGCCGTGTGTGGGCATTTGCGACCCGACGGCGATTGCATTGGTTCAATTGTTGCGGTGGTCCGTGTGTTGAAGAGCCTAGGCATCGACGCAGTCGGTCTCAATCGCGATGAAGTGCCTGCCACACTGCAGGCATTTATCGGTGATACGCCCTTAATGCTCGCAGCAGATTTCCAGCCTGACGGGCATGTCGCAGTGACGGTCGATTGTGCCGATAAGAGGCGCATCGGCGACCGCTTAATCGAGCTCTTCCCTTCCGTGGCGTTGAATGTGGATCACCACATTTCGAACAAAGCGTATGGGCAGACGAACTTGATCATCGCCACGGCGTCCGCGACTGCGGAGATCCTTGCTGGCTTCTGCATGGACCTCGGCTATGAGATCGATGCTGTAACCGCCCAGGCTTTGTATGTGGGGATCGCCACTGATACAGGGCAGTTCCGCTTCCCTTCGACCACTCCCGAAACATTCGAGATCGCGCGTCGACTCTGCGAATTTGGCGCACAGCCATCCGTCGCAGCGCACGAACTCTACGAGTGCGAGACTTTTGGAAAGATCAAACTCCTCCAGAACTTTTTGAATTCGCTGAGTATGGAATTCGATCAACGAGTCTGCGTTGGCCTAATTGAGAATGGAGTCTACGAAGCAACTGGATCGACTATTGATGATTCGGAAGGACTCGTTGATTATGCGCGTTCAATTGTTGGCGTCGATATCGGGGTATTAATTGAGGATCGCGATGGTTCGCTGAAGGGCAGCCTGCGCGCGAAGAATCCATTCTATCGAGTCGATCAAGTTGCAAAACTTTTCAACGGTGGCGGTCACGCCTGTGCCGCGGGTCTGAATGTCGAGAATAGTTCGATTAAAGAATTCTATCCGCAATTAATGGACGCATTGGGCAAGCATCTCGAAGCGCTCGGCAAGCCTGAGTAGTTTCCAGCCTTAATCCTAATTATTTCGGCCTTAATCCCAACCGTTCCGGGCTTAATCTTACTCATAATTTCCAGTTCTGGAATGTGATTAAGATTAAGAGCTAAATTAAGATTTAAACGTTTCAAAATATTTTATTATGTCTCAAGCAATGAATGATGATCCGATCGGCGTATTGCTGGTTGATAAGCCACAAGGGATGACTTCCCACGATATCGTTGCGCGCATGCGCCGCGTATTTCGTATTAAAAAGATCGGGCATGCTGGAACACTTGATCCAATGGCGACTGGTTTGTTGCTGATCCTCGTCGGTAAAGCGACCAAGGTCTCGCAGTTCCTGATGAGCATGGATAAGGAATACACTGGGACAGTGAAGCTCGGTGAAGCGACTGACTCACAAGATGCCGATGGTGAGATTGTCGAGACGAAGCCTGTACCTGAACTGACGCAAGCGGATGTTGAAAAAGAGATGGCGACTTTCATGGGCGATCAATACCAGACCCCGCCGATGTATTCAGCGAAGAAGGTCAATGGTCAGAAGCTCTATAAGCTCGCTCGCCAGGGCAAGACAATCGAGCGCGAGGCGCGCGTGATCCATGTCAGTCGCTATGATGTTTTGGATTTCAACCTCCCGAAAGTCTCGATTATCGTGGGTAGCAGTAAGGGAACTTACATTCGCACGCTCGCGCATGATCTCGGCGAGCGGCTCGGCTGCGGCGGCCATTTGTGCGCGCTGCGTCGCACGCAGGTTGGTAAGTTTCGTATTGAAGATTCGAATACATTAGAGGAAATCGAAAATATGGCTCCCTCTGAGTTGCGCACTAAACTAATTCCAGTGAATCAAGCGGTGCCGAGTGTGGCAATGTAATCAATTCAAGCCATGCAATTTCCTGCCCACGTTGAACGCTTTGAGGAACTGGCTGGCCTGACCGGCGAGTTGCACTTAGCTATTGGTGTATTTGATGGGGTGCATCTCGGCCACAAGGCGGTGATCGAATCGGCTGTTTTCTCGGCTCAACGATCAGGCGGTGTGGCCGGCGTTTTGACGTTTGATCCGCATCCGAGCCGGTTGTTTCGTCCCGATGCGCCGACGCTGTTAATGATGCCGATCCAGGAGAAGACCTTAATGCTGCATGCGGTCGGTGTGGATGTGGTGATTCAAAAGTATTTTGATCGTGTGTTCGCGTCGATTCCAGCGGAGGATTTTTTAGGGAATTTGAAGGCGGCTTTGCCCGCGTTGAAATCGATCTATATCGGCGAAAATTTCCGATTCGGCAAGATGCGCGCTGGTAGTGTCGCAACCTTGGTTGAGTCCGGTAATAGACTAGGTATCGGCGTGTTCAGTGTGGATCGTATTAAGCACAATGGAGAGCCGATCAGCAGCACGCGTATACGGCAGGATCTTGTGTCGGGCCAAATTGAATCTGTGAATGATTTGTTCGGTTATAATTATTGTTCGAATGGGCAGGTCGTCGGTGGTGCGAAATTAGGCCGTCAGATTGGCTTTCCGACCTTGAACTTGCCATGGGATCCAGAGTGTCGGCCGTGTTTTGGTGTTTACCATGTGCGCTTCCGCGGAGCGGCTGATCAGCCATGGGCGCATGCAGTGGCGAATTATGGCGTCAAACCGACGGTGGCTGAGGCAGGACAATTGCCGGCGCTGGAGGTGCACGCACTGGAAGATACGAAGCTGGATTGCGGCGATTCGATTGAGGTCGAGTGGCTACGCTTTATTCGGCCTGAACAGAAATTTGCATCCGTGGGTGTGTTAAAGGTACAGATCGCTAAAGATTGTGAGACAGCGCGTAGATTTTCGGTTGCCTCGGATTGATTTCAGGCGCTTGAGGTCGACGTCGGGTTTCGCTAGAGTGATGCTGCAGGCGAATGTCGTCCGAGTTGAGGATTCGCGAAGGTGTTGTTAGCGTGATTCCTGTTTAAGAAATGAATGTAGGCTCGCAAACTGAATAGCAGTCGGGTCATTGTCCTGAATGCCTGATCGTATCATTGAATTTACTGTGCCTAAGGGTGTTAAGTCTGGTCGTGCGGATAAAATTTTTTCCGCAGAGTTTGACGACATTAGTCGTGTTCGTTTGCAGAAGGCTTTTGAGGCGGAGCTAGTCACCTTTGATGGCGCGATCATTGATAAGCGCTTCAAGGTAAATCGCCCTGGCGTGTTGCGCGCAGTGCTTGAGGAAGTGGTGCTGGGCGAGGGGCCGAAGCCAGTCGATATTCCGCTCAGTATTATTTATGAAGATGAATCGATCGTGGTGGTTAATAAGCCTTCGGGCATGGTCACGCATCCTGGCACTGGCACGGGTGAGGATACTTTGGTGCATGCGTTATTGTATCATACCAATGGTAACCTGAGTAGTATCGGCGCGCCAGATCGGCCTGGGATTGTGCATCGATTAGACAAGGAGACCACTGGCCTGATTGTCGCGGCTAAAACCGATCGAGCGCACCATAAGTTAGTCGCATCTTTCAGCGCGCGTGAAACGTATAAGCGTTATACTGCGCTGGTGCTAGGCACGCCGCGTCAAACGGCCGGTACTTGCGATGGTCCGATTGGGCGACATAGCGTGGTGCGTACGCGTATGGCAATTATGGCAATGGGTAAAGAGGCCAAGACTGATTGGTCAGTGGAGCATAGTTTTGGCGGTCAGGTTGCGCTAGTTAGTTGCGTGATTCATACTGGTCGCACGCACCAGATCCGCGTGCATATGAGTGGCATGAACCATCCACTGTTGGGCGATACGACTTATGGCTATAAGCCAAGTCGTTTAAGAGGGATCGATGTGCCACGCATCATGCTGCACTCGACAGAGTTGCATGTGCAGCATCCCGAGCGTGAGGAAGAGATGGAGTTTGTGGCTCCGGTGCCGGCAGATTTTAAGGCAATGATGGACCGATTGACCGTATAGTACAGTTGCGTGTGGCGATGAAAAGGCCGCTTACGTACATACACTTTTGGGTGTCATTTGAACGATGCCGCGAGTCAAATGAATCTGCCGAAAAGCTAGCGTACTCTTGATTGTAGCCGTTCCGGAGGGTCGGTGTGCCAAGTTATCGTTGGCCAAATTGTAGCAAATAAGACATTACACCTTAGCGTGTAACTATTTAAATATCAGTCAGATAGTGATTTATGCGTTGCTTTGAGATGCAACTTTTGTTACAAGTCATGACATGTTATTACGGTTTATTTTATCTTGTTTTTCTTATTTGGGTCTGTCGGCATCGCTGTCGGCGGCGGAAGCTAGTGATCTGATCACTGAGCTGACCACGCGTTATGCGCCGTACGCAAACTGGCAGTCGAAGGTGGATGTGGATGCATTGGCACAATTGACGGAGTCGCGTTACTGGCGCACGGCAGAGGAGATTGCATCGCAGCGTGGTGATGGTGAATTGCCTTTAGCTGGATTGCACCTCGCGTTGGACCCTGGGCACATCGGCGGACAGTGGGCTGCCTCCGAAGCTAGACAGTTTCGAATCGCAGAAAATGATTTTGATATACGCGAGGGGGAGTTGTCCCTTGCCGTTGCGCGGCTCGTTCGGGCGAAACTCGTGGTGCTAGGCGCCAAGGTCACGCTGCTGCGGGAGGCGACAGTGCTGGTCAATCCAAAAGGCCCAGAGGATTATTTGGAGTTGGCTATAGAGCAGGTACCGAAGCCTACAGAGACCTCGCCATCTGCCTTCTCGGCTTACTGTCGTGCGATTCAGGCGCGGGCAGTTCAGTTATCAATTGTGCGGGGAGACTTGATGGAACGGGCTCGATTGGTGAATCAAGAGATTCAGCCGGATGCGCTGGTTTCTGTGCATCTCAATGCCGCGGCTTGGCCGACTAATAAAAGTGATTCAAGTGCGAGCGGCACCGCGAAGCTTCGGCTGGTGGATAGAAATAATGTCCATGTGTTAATTTTTGGTTGTTTGAGCGATGGGGAACTGCAGGTCCCGGACCAGCTGGCGCAGTTGGCGGTGAAGTTGACGAATGGCAGTGGTACTGAAGAGCGGTTGCTTGGTGGCTCGTTAGCGAAGGCTTTGGCGGAGGCGACCGGGTTACCCGCGGCGAGGTATGACGGGGATAATGCGATTTTATTGAATTCAGATGACCCCTATTTATTTGCACGCAACTTACTAATACTGCGCCTAGCGGAGTGTCCAACAGTGCTGTTGGAGCCTTATGTAGTCAATAGTGTCGGAGCTTATGCTCAGCTACAGTCGGCGCTGGCGAATCGGGCTGCCGGCCGAGCCCTTGCGAAGGATGATATTTTACTGCAGTATGCGGACGCAGTGGTCGCGGGCGTTCGGGCGTGCTATGGCAAGTAATTGTCTGATGCTCAGAGCCCTCTCTGGATTTGACGATAAGTGAACCACTATTGTGACTCGATGACGCCGTTTGAACCTTCACGCTGGTTGCTTAGAAGGCGACTGCGCTGAATGCGATCCAGTTTATTTAATGAAACGGATAGTCAATGGGTAAGTGTAGCTGGTGCCTTGACTCGCTTTAATCGCAGCGATGATGGTGTAGACGATGTTTAGAATCATCAGGATGGGGATCATGAATAGGCCGACGAAGAGTAAAATTAAGAAGCCGGCGATCATCATGTAGAGCGTCATCGAGATCTGGAAGTTGAGTGACTCCTTGCCGCAGAGATCGACGAATGGGTCCTCGTCGCGCTTCATTAGCCAGACGATGAGTGGGACGAGAATGTTGCCGAGCGGCACGCCGAGTAGTTGGGTCAAGCTCAGTAAGTGACACAGCATGCCGATGGTGTAGTCGGCTTTGACCTCAGTCGCTGGCAGGACTGGTGGTTGCTGGGTTCCGGCTTCGATTGAAGGCTCGGTCGGTTCGGCTGCGTCGTTTTCCATTTGATCGCGAAGCCTAGTGGCTCGAATAACTCGGGCAACTGCGAAATCCGGATGGTCGGAGTGGGGGGCGGTTCGCTGGGAAGAGGTCGCTAGTTAGGGAGGGCGGACCTCCGTGTTGGTTCGGGGGCAGTTGCTGTGGTTCTGCCATTTGTGTCGGGATGGTGCTACGATTTATTAAGTGGAAGTGGCACCTTGTTTTCGAAAGGAGGGAGGGCGACTCGCCCTCGTTGCGAGATGTGCTGTGGGCGGGTCGCCCACGCTCCTTACTTTTGTTCCGCACGCAGAAACACGATCGTGTTGCCTTCCGAAGCCCCAGCATCGAATTGATAGCCGCTGGAGTTGAATTTCTTAAGGCCTTCAATGGTCTGCACTCGGTTGCGGACGATGTAGTCGGCCATCATGCCGCGGGCCTTTTTTGCGTAGAAGGAAATGATCTTAAATGTGCCGTTCTTTTCGTCCTTAAAGACTGGAGTCATTAGCTGACCATTCAGCTCGCTGGGTTTAACCGAGGAAAAATATTCGTTCGAGGCGAGGTTGACGACGAGGTCGCAAACAGAGGCCTTGAGATCTTTGTTGAGGAGTTCGGTGATGGTCGAACCCCAGAATTGGTAGAGATTATTGCCGCGGGTATTGTCGAACTTCGTACCCATTTCTAGGCGATAGGGCTGCATGCGGTCTAGCGGTCGCAGTACGCCGTAGAGCCCGGATAGAATACGAATTTGTTGTTGCGCGGCAGCAAAATCGTCGGTGGACCACTGGCTCAGAGCCATGCCTTGATAGACATCGCCGGTAAATGCCAGAATCGCTTGGCGGCTATTCGCTGCGGTGAAGGTCGGCTGGTAGTTCTGATAACGTGCATGATTCAGCTCTGCGAGTTTGGGGCTGATGTGCATGAGCGTACCGATCGCTTCGGGGCTGAGGGCTTTCAGCTGCTTGATTAACTCCGCAGAATGCGCGGCCAGACGCGGCTGCGTCGCTTTGTTAGTGAGTAGCGGGGCTTGGTAGTCGAGAGACTTTGCGGGCGATAGGAGAATCAACATGCCTTCAAACAACAATCCTGAACTGTTTCGAGTGCAAGAGGGAAGCGATCAAAGTGGCCGAGAAATGCGCAAGGTGGGGTGTAGGATTTGCGACATCACGCTTGCCAGCGCTCGGGAACCGCCTTTGCTTCTTTGGCATGGCCAATCTATCGCAGCCCAGATTTCTTGATTACACCACTGCACGCATGATCGCGGACGATTTCGGCACGCCAGTGTATGTGTATGACATGACCACTTTGAAGGCGAATGCCGCCGCGGTACTGGCATTTCCGAATGCCTTTGGTTTGACCGCGCGCTATGCGATGAAGGCATCGCCGAATGCCGCGATTCTTAAAATTTTCAATGAGGCGGGCCTACAGATCGACGCTAGCTCGGGGCATGAGGTGCGTCGCGCTATTGCTGCTGGCGTACCAGCGGCAAACATCAGTCTGAGCACGCAGGAGTTGCCGGCTGATTTTGCAGAGCTTTACGAGCTAGGGATTGAGATCAATGCCTGTTCGCTGAGTCAGTTGGAGCGTTTCGGCCAAGCCTGCCCTGGGCAGACGATCGGTCTACGCTTTAATCCTGGCTCTGGTTCTGGTGGAAATAACCGCACCAATGTCGGTGGCCCGGCTTCGAGCTTCGGCATTTGGCATGAATGGATTGATCAGGTGCAGGCGATTGTTGTTCAGTATGGTTTGCAGGTGATTCGTATTCATACGCACATCGGTTCGGGCAGTGATCCCGCGGTATGGCAAAAAATTTCTGGCATGAGCCTGGATCTAGTGCGTCAGTTCCCTGACGTGGTGGCACTCAATCTTGGTGGCGGTTATAAGGTGGCGCGTATGGAGAGTGAAGTTGGCACAGACCTGCAGCAGTGCGGAGCGCCTGTGGCCGAGATGTTCCGCGAATTTGCACGCTCCACGGGTCGCGAGATTCGTTTGGAAATTGAGCCAGGCACATATTTATTGGCAAACACCTGTGCGGTCTTGTCCACCGTGCAGGACGTCGTCAGTACCGGCGCGGATGGCTATGATTTTTTGAAGCTTAATACTGGGATGACAGAGATCCTGCGTCCTTCGATTTATGGAGCGCAGCATCCGATCTACATCCTTCAACCCGAGGTCGCAGGCGAAACGCGTAATTATATGATCGCTGGGCATTGTTGTGAGTCGGGCGATATTTTGACGCCTGCACCGGGAGATCCTGAATTGTTGGCGACACGTGCATTGCCGCTCTGCCAGATCGGTGATCTGTGTGTGATTGATGGCGCTGGTGCGTATTGCGCAGCGATGTCGACTAAGCACTATAACTCGTATCCCGAAGCTGCCGAAATCATGCTCGATGAGGCGATGCAGCCGCATGTGATCCGCCGCCGTCAGCAGCGCGAAGATATTTGGGCCAACGAAGTGGCGTTGGGGTAAATTTCGGTCGGATTTAATGCAGCGCCTCGGCAGAGCGCCGTGGCAGCATTCAGGGTTCTGCTGCTGTGTTCGGAGCCTTGTTGGGTAACTTTTCTGTATCCCTTATTGCATTGCAACGCACGGCTAGGTTATAGATCTGCATAGTTCTATTAATTACCTCTACCTCTGCGGCTATGAAAATCGATCACCCTCAAGCCCATCGTCAGGCTTGTCTTAAACTTGTCCTTGGCCTGTTGGCCGTTTGGTTCTCTGCCAGCTTCGGCTGTGGCATTCTCTTTCGTGAGTGGCTGGATGCCAACGCCCCGCAAATCGGCAATGCACCGTTCGGGTTTTGGATGGCGCAGCAGGGGGCGATCATCTGTTTCGTCCTACTACTGCTGGTGTATGCGTTCTTGATGAACCGCCTCGATGCGAAGCATGGCTACACTGAGCGTAAATAACTAGACTATATACGATGACGCAAGATAGCTTAAATTTCATTTTTATCGGAATCTCTTTTGCCATTTACATTGGCATTGCAGTTAAATCCCGCGCAAGTTCGACCAAGGAGTATTATACGGCCGGCGGTGGCGTGTCGCCGCTCGCCAATGGCATGGCCACTGCAGCGGATTGGATGTCGGCCGCGACGTTCATATCGATGGCGGGTACGGTGGCTTTAAGTGGCTATGATGCGTCGCGCTTTTTGATGGGCTGGACCGGTGGCTTCGTCTTGCTGACTATTCTGATGGTCCCTTATCTGCGTAAATTTGGCAAGGCGACAGTGCCTGACTTTATTGGCGACCGCTATTATTCAAAGCTGGCGCGAGGCGTGGCGGTCATTTGTGCGATCTTTATTTGCATGACTTACATCATGGGCCAAATGCGTGGGGTGGGTGTGGTTTTTTCGCAGCTATTTGGGATTGGGATTCCAGCGGGTGTGCTGATTGGTGCGTCGATCGTGTTCTTCTATGCCGGCCTGGGCGGCATGAAGGGCATTACCTATACCCAAGTCGCCCAATACTGCGTGATGGCTTTTGCTTATACGATTCCTGCAATTCTTATTGCGATGGCATTGACGGGGAATGTGATCCCGCAGCTCGGATTGATTGGTAACTATACTGCCGATGCTGAGGTCATTCCGTTTTTTGAGAAGCTCAATAATATTAACCTTGAGCTAGGCTTTCAGGAATATACCGCGGGTAAGCTCTCGAAGATAAACATGTTTTGCATCACTGCTGCGCTGATGTGTGGTACGGCGGGTTTGCCGCACGTGATCGTTCGCTTCTTCACGGTTAAGAATGTCGGCGCCGTGCGTAAGTCTGCTTGCTGGACGCTGCTGTTCATTGCGGTGATCTATCTCACGGCGCCCGCAATTGGCGCGTTCTCGCGCGTGAATCTAATCAACAACCTGCACCAGACCAGCTACACGGAAGCGCCTGCATGGTTTAAAGATTTCGAGGCGACAGGTCAGATGGTATGGGTCGATAAAAACAACGACGGTGTGATTCAATATTTTGGGCCAGCAAAATCCAAGATCGGCTCCAATAGTGTGTTTCAAGGTAAGGCGCCGGCATATCCCGTCTATGACGCGCCCGAAGAGCAGCGTATCGGCGCACTCGGTCAACGCCTGCTGGCTAATAAAGGCGATAATTCCAACCCGAACGAGTTGTGGTTTGGTAATGATATCATGGTGATGGCGAACCCGCACATGGCAGGGCTGCCGATGTGGGTAATTGCGTTGCTGATGGCGGGCTGCATTGCTGCGGCACTCTCGACCGCAGCAGGATTGTTGCTAGTGCTCTCGACTTCGATCTCGCATGACTTAATGAAGAAGATTATTAAGCCGGATCTGAGCGATCGGGAAGAAGTGCGGTATGCGCGGTTCGCTTCATTTATTGCGCTAGTGGTGGCGGCGTACTTTGGCATTAATCCGCCGTCAGCGTTTATCGCGAAGACTGTGGCATTCGCTTTCGGTCTCGCGGCCTCTTCCTTCTTCCCGACTTTGTTGATTGGGATCTTCTCAAAACGCATGAATCGTGAAGGCGCGATTGCTGGGATGCTCTGTGGTATTTCGTTTACGATCGGCTATATCATTTACTTCCAGTTTCTCGACGGCCATGCGGATCAATATTTCCTTGGGATCTCTCCTGAGGGGATCGGCTTTGTAGGCATGTTGATCAATTTTGGTGTCGCGTTCTTGGTCAGTGCTTTCACTCCAGATCCGCCACAGGAGGTGCAGGACATGGTCGAAAGCATCCATATTCCGTCTGGGTCGAAGGGAGCTTCGCATCACTAGAAACTCTGATCATAGTGGGATTTTTAGTGATGCTAAACCCGTCGCTGGAGCCTCGCCCGTGGCCTATTATTTTAGGAGCTTTGACAGTCGCCCACGTTGGTTTCATTAATTATGATTTTTAGTTCATGAGTACCTATTGTCGGGGCCAATTGGATTATCTATAATTTATCATGCAAGTTACGTCTTCTTTTCATGCGCAACACTCGCCAATGGGCGCGCATAGTTCATTTACCATCGGTATGGCTGGTGCGTCCGGAGGGATGGCAATGGAGCGCGGGAGTCCCGCAGATAGTGCGGTCTTTATCGGCTACAAGTCGGCATCGGGGCGCCTCCACTCAATGCCTTTTTATGAGGGTGTTGATAACGATGCGGAGCGTTACAGCCAATCGAGCGCCGAAGGCGGAAGCAGTGCCTGCGCGTTTGATGAGGATGTGCTAGAACGTGATTACCGTTGGGCGACTGATGCCTTTCGCGTACCGGGAGTGACGCTCGAAGTGTTGACTCCCTTTTTCCCGATCCCAGACCCTCTGGTTGCTGAGAAGTCGGCGCTGCAGTTTGCCAGTTGTCCTGCGACGTTTCTGAGTTTGGTAATTGAGAATGATAGTGACGAGGAATGGGATGCGTTTTTCGCCTTAAAAAATGATAAATACTGGGCGCCTTTGTCGACTGGAGTGGCGAGTGGCCTGCGTGGTGCGGCGAGTCGAGGGAGCATGGGCTTTGCGACCGATGCAGCAGTTGATGAATTTTGTGATTTTAGTGTCGATCGTGCCTTGGATGCTCAGCATACGACGCCGAATTTTTTATTGGGACCGGTCGCAGGCGTGCGTTTTAAGGTTGCTCCAGGCGAGCGCCGAGAACTGCGCATCGCACTCGGTTATTACGTCCCCGGTGTTGCGACTTTTAATCAGACCGCGAGCTATTGGTATACGCAGTATTTTGATACGATTGAGTCGGTTCTTTCATTTGCCCTTGAGCATTTTGATGCCTACGCTCAAGAGGCAAAGGCGCGAGATGCCGAGCTGCTGGCATCTGGCTTGAGTGATGCGCAGCAATTCATGATCGCGCATTCGACGCGCAGCTATTATGGATCAACAGAGTGGCTGGTGGATATGAGCGGTAAGCCTCTGTGGGTCGTTAATGAAGGTGAGTATTTGATGATGAATACGCTCGATTTGACGGTCGATATGCTGTTCTTCGAATTACGTTTTAACCCATGGACTGTGCGTAATGTATTGAACCAATTCGTCTCTCGGTACTCCTATGAGGATGAAATATTTAGCCCAGAGGCTCCCGACACCTTGCTGCCCGGGGGGATTTCTTTCGCGCATGATATGGGTGTGGCCAATCACTTTAGTCCGCAGGGTTACTCTAGCTATGAGTGCAGTGGCTTGGATCGATTGTGTTTTTCATATATGACCTGCGAGCAGTTGACGAACTGGGTGTTGTGCGCGGGCGTTTACATCGCCAAGACTAAGGATCTCGAGTTTGCTAGAAAACATGTGGATGTCTTGAAGCGTTGCTTTGATAGTTTGTTACGCCGCGATCACCCAGATCCTGGAAGTCGTAATGGCCTCATGAGCTATGAAAGTTCGCGCACAAAGGGAGGCGGTGAGATTACGACCTACGATTCATTGGATCATTCGCTCGGCCAGGCTCGTGATAATATTTATTTAGGCGGGAAATGCTGGGCATCCTACGTGGCGCTTGAGTTCATTTTCAATGCCTTGGATGATCCTCAGCTCGCAGAGTCGTGTCGTGCGGCTGCCTTGCGTTGCAGTGAAACCTTGGCAAATGCCTTCAACGAATCAGAGGGCTTTATACCAGCTGTGTTAGACGGTGAAAATAGCAGTGCCATTATCCCCGCCGCTGAAGCTTTAGTCTATCCGTGGGAGATGGGCATTCGAGATGCGATTTCTGAGGAGGGCGCCTATGGGGCTTACATCAGTGTATTGAAGCGTCACTTGTTAGGCATCTTGAAGCCCGGAATTTGCCTTTATGCCGACGGGGCATGGAAGTTGTCAAGTAGCGCCGATAATTCTTGGATGAGTAAGATTTGCCTGAATCAGTATGTGGTACGTGAAATATTAGGCATTACGTATGAGGGTGAGGATCGCGCGGATGCAGCTCATGTCCAATGGCAAGTCGAAGGCTCGAAATTTTATGCATGCTCGGATCAGTTTACTTCCGGCAAGCCGATTGGGAGCTTGTATTACCCGCGCATTGTAACGAGTTTGCTTTGGATGTCAGAAAGTCGGTTCGCTTGCTCAACGGGGGCTGCTCAAGTCACTACAACAACTCTATAATACGTATCCTCATTTTACCCCAAGACTTTTTTTCATTTTTAAGTCATTTGTGTATATATTAATTATGATGATCTGTGATACATTATGAAGGCTTTACACACGCGAAGAATTAATTATTTTACTACTTTGCAGTACTCAGTTGCATTACTTCCCCATAAGTGGCTCCGCGTAGCTCTTCCTTGTCTATCTTTCTCCTTCACCAAATGAAACATCGTCCCGCATCAACACATGGTTTTGCGCTAGTCATCGCATTGTCTTTGATGGCATTCATACTGCTGCTGATTCTGAGCATCACAACGCTGGTGCGCGTCGAAACCCAAAGTGCGAATGTCCAGCTTGCTCAGCTTCAGGCACGCATGAATGCCCAGCTCGGAGCAATGATCGCGCTGGGCGATTTGCAGCGCTATACGGGGCCCGATCAGCGCGTGACGGCGCGTGCCGACATTCTTCTTGCGCCGGGTGCGATTAGCATAGCCGGAAAATCGCGTTGGACGGGCGTTTGGTCTTCCAAAGCGGATGTAGACGATTCCTTGGATGCGGTTGACGAATTAAATAATCGCCAACCGAAATGGCTGGTGAGTGGGCTGGATCCAGACGCATACAGCCCAGTTGCCGGGGACACCGCAGATCTGGCGACTGTCGGCAAGAGTGTGATTGATAAAAGTGCATCCACAATGGATGACACCGTCAAGGCGGCGAAGGTTGAAATCCTTGGGGATGATAATGTTCCAGAAGGTCATTACGCTTATTGGGTGAGTGACGAGGGTGTAAAGGCGCGCGTGAATATGGCGGACCCACATTTAGTTAGTGTAGACCCAGAGGCGGAGTATTACAGAACTGCGATGGCTCAGGTTGCAGATCCGACGGCGGTCAGTGATTCAGATGGTGAGCAGTTACTGACCGGTGCCAACTCTCGGTGGAAAGATGGGAACGGGGACCCTGGCAAAATCAGTAGTCTCAAGAATATCCCTATTTTTACAGACGATAATTTGCCCAGCGACGAATTTTTCCACGACTTCACTGTCCATTCGAGTGGGGTGCTCGCCAATACCAAGGACGGTGGACTGAAGCGGGATCTTTCTACTGCTCTGCTAAATTTACCTAGCGACATGAGAGGACCGATGTTCGAACCAGCGGGTGGTTCTGTTGCGCTGGGTGACCCTGGTGGGCCTAAATGGGAGCAGCTTGCAGATTATTTTTCTTTAGCTGGATCGGGAAGCGGGAATCAAATCGATTTTAGAATGCCGACTCCTGATCAAGTTGGAGTAAGCCCTGTAGTGACCCGCTTTAATTATGTCGTCCAAGTTTTTGCTGAAAGGCTGCCTAATGTTAACCCGAGCAATGACAGTAATTATGTTGATCAGGTTACCGATTATAATTATTACGTTGGCATGTTCCCTTTAATCACTCTGTGGAACCCATACGATAAGCCCATGAGCTTCCCAGACTTAGGATTACAGTTTGATATGCGCGGAATCGTTTTACGTGAGAAACCGGCGGGAGGTGATCTAGTGGCTATGCTATTAAGCCGTGACTCAATAAACCAAGTATCGGATCAGGGTGGTCGCCGGATGATAGGTATGACAATTGAAGGAGGTATCATACCGGCAGGAACGGCGGTCAACTATACGCCTCCTATTAATTCAAAGATATCATTAACAGACGCCAGTAAAAATGTACTCAAGCAGGGCGCTAGTGATAAACTTATTCGTGGATTCTTTTATGGCCCCACGAACATAGCAAGCGCTCCTAAGGCTGCGGGTAAGGCATTTTTTGTCACTAATGCTGGGCTATCTTCTGTGGCCTACACAGGCCGTCGCCCAATACCTTTTGGAAGTTCACGGGATGTAGGCAGGAACGGTGATGAAATAACAAGCGACAATGCTATTTCAACAAACTTCAATGAACGCGGAGGAGGGCATTGGAGCACGGTAATTAATCTATACGCAAGTCCTTCTCTAGATAAGGAAGAGCGGTTTTTTACGCTTACTGGCCCTGGATTTGGGAAGATCTATTTCTTTCAGACAAAACATGCCGACAACACGAATGCATTAAACAAATTGCCACGTGTGATTGTACTTAATGATTTGGGAGCATCCAGTAGCACTATTTCAGGAGTCGGAACAAGTGTTTCAGCGAGCTATGATGATTATTCAGATTTTGATTTGCAGGAGATTAATCAGCTAGCAGGCGGACTAGCCAATATAGTTGTTATCAAAAATTTCCCAAAATTAGTACCAGGATCAGATAAGGAGGATCCGGCTAGAGGAATCAATCTGTTGTCTCAGTTTAATCCGCGCGCCACAAAATCATATCGACAAGTTCATATGGAAGAAGCGAAAAAAGATGCGGGCATAAAAAATGCGTGGAAAGAAGCAAATATGGGTTACGTTCAGTATGCAAGTTGCCCCTATACTCAGTGGATGACTGATATGTATAGAAATTGGGTAGGCGGCACTGACGATCAATACTCCGATATAGGACTGGGTAATAGTAGCAGTACCTATGGTAGCGATAAAATGGTTTTATTCGAAGCACCCTCTAGGCCTCCAGTCAGTATTGGTCAATTAATGCACGCGAATCTGCTGAACACTAGTGAGATCTCTAGTCAGTTTGAAAGTGTGTCCGGATGGACCACAAATCATCAGCAGGTTCATACAGCTCCAGCATATGCAATTGGTAATTCTATCGCGAATGTACATTTACCCTTAACCGAGACCCGAGTCTCACTCGCCCAAGATAGTTCAAAAAAAGTTACCGCCTTAAAACCAGATCGAACAAAGTCTGATATGTTTAATGAGTCATTAACTTGGAAGCACGACAGCGGTAGAATGAAGGGTTCAGTTTATGATTATTCCTACGAATTAAATAATGCGCTTTGGGATGAATATTTCCTTTCTGGACTTGATCCTGATAATATAGAATTCCCGCTCCCTGATTCACAGATCAAGCGCCGACCTATTAGCGAAGGCTCTGATGCAGATGCTCAAGAAAATGAGTTAAAGGACGAGCGACTCGCGGCGGCTCATCTTATGTTAGATGGGGCATTTAACATAAATTCTACATCGGTTGCCGCTTGGGAATCTATCTTAGGGGCAATGCGTGATATATACACGCTAGGGAAGCCAGGGACTGGTGTTTCAGATGATGATCAATTACACAACTATTCAAGATTCGTGAGTCCAATCATGGAGTCGGCGATATCTTCAGATCCAGAGACAGGAGGTAGCCTCATATCTTATTCTAGCTCTAACGATCGCGAAGCCATCACAGCCGGATATAGATCGCTGACCGATAAGGAAATAGCTAAGTTGGCGGAGAAGCTTGTAGATGAGATCCGCAGGCGCTCAAGTGTTAAGGAACATCCGTTTTTATCGCTCTCTAATTTTATAAATCGTTCGATTGACCAAGAAGATTTCATTGGTACTCCAGCGCGCAATCGCTTCATGTATACTGGCGCACTACAGTCTGCCATTGATCAGTCTGGTCTCAACGGCAGGGCGCCTTTTAATGTCCTAGGGGAGAGCCAATCTAATAACGACGGCTTGTGGGAAGATGGCTACGTATATGAACCCTTTAAAGGTGCTACTCCAACAGCTAACTCTGAATATTTCCCTTATCTCGAAGATTCAGTTGCTGCCATTGAAGATCGTCCTCTTATGGAAGGAGCTCCAGGTTTTCTCATGCAGGCAGACGTCTTATCAAAAATAGGCGGAAAGCTCAATGCGCGTAGCGACACATTTATGATCCGTAGCTACGGCAATAGTACCGAGCCTTTTACAGGGTCTAGCGAGGCTGAGAGTTACTTTGAATTAGTAGTCCAGCGTGTCCCCGAGTATTTGGACTCCTCGGGAAATACCCCTGATACTGAGCCTGACTCCCTAAACGCTCGTAACGAAGACTTTGGTCGTCGCTATGAAATCGTATCACAACGTTGGATTAATAAAGGTGATATTTAACATGACAGTTAGCCTTTACGCAAAGCTTACGGAGTTCGGACATAAAGTCGTTAAACTTGCATTTTGCGCTGTATTCCTTGGTGGTTCCGTCGTTGCACAAGTAACAAGTAGTCAATCTCAGGCCGAGGAAGGCTTTGAGTATACTTTCAATGTCATTTATTTAGACTACGGAAAAAAAAGTTCTTCAGATTTTGTAATACAAGGTGTCAATCTGTCTTTCTTTGACGAAGGTAAGCAATTTAGTATTGCTGCAGAAGCAGGCGCGATGTCTCGAGCATTTAAATATAAAGGTGCCTCTGACCTTGTTTTCTATCGTGAGCTTGAGATTGTAGATGGTGAAAAAGAATATCGCCCATTAGTGACTGCTAAAATGGGGAAGCCCGGCAGGAAGATTCTGATCGTTTCAGCAAGCCCCAATGGCCGCATGTATGCCGTTGCTTTTGATATTGGAAGTATTGACTTTGAGTCTGATAGTCTGCGCGTAGTAAACTTAAGCAGACAAGAAACGTTGGTGCGGATTGGAGAAGTCACCCAAAAGATCAAGTCAATGGGTGCTCATAATTTTCGCTTAAAGGGCGAACGAAGACGCTTGTTGGTTCGCTTGGCGATTGCAGCGATTCAAGATGGTCAACCTAAGCTAATCGAAGATAGGCGATACGCAGTGAACAAGGATCGGCGTGAATTAATCGTCCTCCACCAAGATACGACTAACCCAAAGGAAATCGGCTATACAAGTTTCCTAGTGGGTGACGATGAAGAGGTAGAAAACTTGTCGGATGATAAACTAGACTCGTTAGATATATCCGACTTTTTCGGGGAAGATTCTGGGGGCGGAGAAGAATAGCTAGCTACTCAGTATATAAAATCTTTCTTGTCTGAGCACTATCACTTGCTAATATTATATTAGATTAATCTACATTGCGCCTGTTGTAGTTCCTAGGCGTTCCAGCTAGTCGATTTCGGCCTCGCCGATAGCCTGCCAAAAACCATAGTTCCAAATTCAAAAAGCCGCATTGCAGCGGCGGGTGTATTAAGCTAAATTGCGGCATGTCATTTTTTTAAAAAATCGCTCTTCTAGCCTCTGGGCTTGGATGATTGGGATCCGGATCGTGATCCATGGTTCAACGATACGCGCTATTTCGGTGATATGGTCACTTACCTGGACAAACTCGTCGGCGAACTCGTCGATTTTGTTTCGGATGAAGGCCTTGCAGATAATACTTTAGTCATCTTTACCTCGGACAACGGCACGGACCACAGAATCATCAGCCTGCAGGGCGGCGTATCGGTGAAGGGAGCGAAGGGTAGGATGACAGTGGACGCCACGCATGTGCCGTTCTTTGCGATCTGGCCTGGCACCGTTCCAGCGGGGCTACGAATGGAGGGCTTAATTGATTTCAGTGATGTCTATGCCACCCTGATCGATTTGGCGGGTATTTCGATCGACCCAAAGGAGAGCGCTGAGAAGGACGGCATCAGTTTTCTTCCCTTGCTCAAAGGCGAACCCACCGCGACGCGCGATCATAGCTTTTGCTGGTACATGGAGCGCACTGACATGACGGATATTAAAACCTTTGTTCAGAACACCCACTACAAATTACACTCCGACGGACGCTTTATCAATAAGATCGAAGACCGTTTCGAGCAGCACCCCTTATCTGAGGCAGCAATGTCTGATCAAGACCACGCCCTCAAAGGGCGATTTTCTCAGTGGATGTCGCAGTATGATGCCCTCCGCCCTGAACGAATTCCCTACAACAACGGCATACCGCTCGTGATTCCCGGCAAGGTGGAGGTCGAGCGCTACGATTACGGTTATCCTGGCGTCACTTACCATGACACGACTGAGAGCAACTCAGACAAGGGATTCTATCGATCTGATGATGTGGATATTGTGTCAGAGAAGGGGCGACATCGTGTGACTAATACGGAAGCGGGAGAATGGTTAGAATATTCGGTCGATATTAAGCAGACTGGCACTTATATAGTCTCAGTCAGTTATGCAGGCACTCGTGCGGGTGCCATTCGTTTTGAGCGCACAGGGCAGAACTTGGTAGATTCGATCGCACTTAAACCGACAGGAGCGATGGATCGCTATGAATTGGTTAGGGTCGGCGACGTACGCCTAGGAGCGGGGAGACAGGTGCTCCGACTCCACATTGAACAAGGGGGTATGCAACTCGACCATTTTACGGTCATAGCGAATTAGAAAAAGCAGGGGTCACCGCCTGACCTCCCGTGCCGGCGTGAATGGATTACTCTTTAGGAAGTCGGCAGTAGCGAAACCATGCTTTGAGTGAATAGGCACTTGGGTTTCATTATACGGTATTTTTAGCTCATAAGTTACCATGGACGTATATCTAGGAGTGCGATATTTTGTATTTTGCGACGAAACTATTATCCCCTTTAAATGTCTATTAAAAGCATGTGTTGTCATTCCATGGCACTTTTTATCTCCTTATGGCTCGGCAGCTTTTTAAGTGTTTCGGCCTTGAGTGCTGAAGATGCGGGCAAGCCCAATGTATTGTTAATTATTGTGGATGATTTGCGTCCGGAGTTGGGCTGTTATGGCAATGATGTGATCCTTACGCTGAATATTGATCGCTTGGCACAATCCGGTACTTTGTTTGAACAAACTTATTGCCAGGTGTCTGTCTGCGGAGCATCGCGAGCATATGTCCTATGACCACCAGAAAGATCCGAACGGAAATACCGATATTTCAGAAAATCCAGAAATAAAGTGATCATTGATACAATGCAGTCACTGTTAAAACGCGCATCGAAATCAATTATAATGAAACAGTATCAGAAAATAAAAGGGGTGTTGAGCCTTACATACGCATGTGCCGCACTTTCGGCTTCTGCCCATGGCAATGCGACCCTTAAAGATGGGTACGCTAACGAGTTCCTAATTGGGACAATTATGCCAGGCGGATTGGATCCAGATGCGACTTTTACCGATGATCCTACCGAGCTCGGAGTCGTGGCGCGCGAGTTCAATGCATTGACTGCAGAAAATTGCATGAAGCCGATGTTCATGCAGCCTAATGAAGGGGAATATTTCTTTAAGGCGAGTGACTATTGTGTCGATTTTGCAGAAGCAAATTCGATGGTCTTAGTTGGGCACACCTTAGTCTGGCATGCGATGACTGCAGACTGGGTTTTTAAAGATGAAGCAGGGCAGTTGCCAGGGCGTGAGCTTATGCTAGAGCGGATGCGGACACACATTGATACCGTAGTCGGTCGCTATAAAGGGCGCATCCCGTATTGGGACGTGGTCAATGAAGCAGTCCTGCATCAGGGCGCGGGCAACTCAGCGAAATGGAGGGAATCCCCGTGGTTTAAAGCGATCGGCGAAGATTATATAGAGCTCGCGTTTCGTCATACACATGCGGTTGATCCAGATGCAAAGCTGTATTATAACGACTATAACATGGTCAAAAAGGAGAAGGTCGATTTTGTGCTGGAGATGGTTTCTAGAATGCGGGCAAACGGAGTGCCCATCCACGGTGTGGGCATGCAGGGGCATTGGATGTTAGATTGGCCATCCTTATCAGACATTGAATATGCATTACGCACGTTTGCAGATGCAGGCATACCAGTCAGCATCACAGAGTTGGATATTACGGTGCTACCTGATCCTCCCTCGCACAGCGGAGCCAATGTTACAGATGACGTGGAGTATGCGGAAAAGTATAATCCATATAGCCAATCAATTCCTGCCGAGGTCTTACAGGAACAAGCAGATCGCTATCAAGAAATTTTCGAGCTGTTCCTAAAATATAAATCAAATATTGAGCGAGTGACTTTTTGGGGCACTTCGGATTCTCAATCCTGGAAGAACAGCTACCCGATGAAAGGTCGGACCGATTACCCGTTACTCTTTGACCGTAAATTTAACTCCAAACCCGCCTATCACTCTTTGTTGGAACTTTCTAATGAGCACTAAGTATACAAAACTTTGCTCATTACTAAGTGCCTACGTTTTTTCGACTGCGGCATTGATTGCCCCGATAGTGCTTGAGGCTCAAAATACACCAAATATTTTGATCATTGTTTGTGATGACCTCAATGACTCGATTGCTGGCATGGGTGGGCACCCGCAAGCGAAGACGCCAAACATCGACCGCTTGGCAGCGCGTGGAGTCACCTTCATGAACGCTGCTTCGAATGTACCTTTGTGTGGCCCTTCACGTGCAAGCATGTGGAGTGGCTTACTGCCGACCACAACGGGTTACTATGGTTATAGTCAGCAGGTTAATCATTGGCAGCGAAATCCAGTATTGTCCGAGTCCAGTTCTCTGTTTGAGATTTTCACGCAAAACGGATACCGAAACTTTGCCACGGGGAAGATTCACCATAATGGACACGAGGTGCTAAAGATATTTGAGAATCCGGATGGTTATCCCGGCTACGGGACAAAACCAAATTTTGGCCCGCTTCCGAATGATGGGAAGCCTGCGAATAAAAAACACGGAGTACTGCCGCCTTGGATGCCCAATGGTGTTCAAACAAATGGTAGCTGGGGAGATGGTTTTGGCCCAATACAAGATCTAAAGCAATATGGAGATGAATATGGGTGGACTTTATTTCACTCTGGCGAGCAATGGGAATACCGGGAAGGACACAATCGGGATCTCATGCCAGATGAATTGTGCGCACAAGATGCAGTGCGCTTTTTGAAAGAAAAGCATGTTAAGCCATTCTTACTTACAGTTGGTTTTAGCCGACCGCATTCACCGTGGTACGCGCCACAAGAATTCTTTGATAGGTTCCCATTAGAATCTCTTGAGCTCACGCCATTACTGAAAGGAGATGCGGATGACGTGTCGAAGATCTTGTCCGTTGAGCAGGACATCGCTCAGCCGTGGGGTTGGTCGAAATATAAGAAGATCGTTAACAATGGGGGCGACCAGCAGTTGTTAAAGTGGACGCAGGCATATCTCGCATGTGTGGCCTTTGTCGACCATCTAGTGGGAGAAGTTTTAGGTACGCTTGAATCGAGTGAGTATGCTGAAAACACCATTGTTATATTTACTGGTGACCATGGCTATCATATGGGCGAGAAAGACTATTTGTTTAAGTATTCTCCGTGGGAAGAAAGCGTGCGTGTGCCCCTCATTCTGGCGGGGCCGAATATCGCCGAGGGGGCAGTCAGTCGCACGCCAGTCTCGCTCGTCGATTTATACCCGACTTGTATTGATTTTGCCGCGATACAACCGTCCCATGATTTAGATGGGCATAGCTTACGTGGATTACTTAAAGATCCTCAGACTGGCACATGGGATGGCCCAGATTTCAGCCTGAGTGCTTGTGCTTCAAAGGTGAAGGTAGAAAAAAATGAACCAGCTAATGCAGTCGATCAGCATTTCAGTATTCGGACTGAGCGCTACCGTTATATTCACTGCCGCAACGGCGAAGAGGAATTGTACGACCATCTGCAAGATCCAAACGAATGGAAGAACCAAGCCAATAATCCTGAGTATCAGTCCGTGATCCGCGCAATGCGAGCCCGTCTACGAACCGCTGCGGATATAGGCAGTTAATTTAGCGGCTAATAAATATGGCCATGGTCAATAAAACGATTAATAGAATATACAAAAAAACTTATGAAAACTTTTTCTTTAAAGCTCAAAGCCATTGCTCTGTTTCTTTTGGCGTCGACTAGTTTATTTGCCGCAGAGGCGGTTAATTTTAATGCGAATGCGGTCACGAAGGCACTTTACAGGGGCATGGCCACTCCTTTCTTCGAGACAGTCCCTACCATATCTTCGAACACCAGTCAGGGATATACTGGACAGCCTGTCTATTGTGCATTTCAGCCCTCAGGCGAATGTTTGCTGTCTGCCGGAGAGTATGATGATGCCGGTTTGAAGATTCGCTGGAATGCCAATACAGGATCTCCAGGTGACCGCGCATCAGGATTATTTTTGTTTAAACAGGCAAATTTCTTGAACGGGTTAAATGGAGGGCCCGTTGCCTTGTTGGATGGCAATGATACAGTGCGCATACTATTTGGTTATATGAATCCAGGCAAGACGGGGCCAAATCAGCCAGTAGCTGCAGCTAGCTTGCGCTTGGTGATTAAGGATGATCGCGGATATCACATCTCAAAGGATTTCCCCATTGGATCGGCGAGTGAACTACGCTTTCAAGCCACTCAGCAAGATTACTATCAGTATGACCCTGTCGTGTATGCAGTAAATGAGGTGAGTACCGTCGGAGAAATCTCTGCTCCCTCATTTGAAAATATTTAATTTTTGGGCTTTCGGATCGATGCGGTTCGTGGCAGTAAGGTAATAGAAGGTGTAAATATCGGGGTCGTAGAGTTTTCTGTGGCTGCGACTAGTCAGCAGTAATCTTGAGCATCACGAATATAGTTTCTACCCTAATTTTTTTATAATGATAAAAACACACAATACCCCATCTCGTATTTCCTGTTCTCGAGGGTTTACACTCATTGAGCTACTAACAGTCATCGCGATAATCGCTATTCTGTCTGCTATATTGATCCCTTCTATCAGTAGCGTTCGTGAGCGTGCAAGGGAGACTTCGAAATTATCAAATTACAGGCAGCTGCATATTGCCAATACAATGTACGCCTCAGATAACGATGGATTTTCAGTCATGTCTAAAGACAACAGGAACCCTGAATATAGTAATTCCTCATATCCAGAAGACGCAGAAGGTAAAGCCCATTGGCAGTGGTTCTTGGCTCCCTATGTCGGTGTCCTTGATAATGATGTCAACGTAGCGCGTGAGGCAGAAATTTTTATAAATCCATATTATGAGGGCTACGATTCTAATTTCCTAACGCGGACCGGTATGGGCATTAACAACAAGATTCGGTTACCTGAGCAGAACACTATTAATGCGTATTATGGTACTGGAGCGAAGACACCGGATAGTCAAAAGCCCACACTGCTATCAGCAGTCACTTTTCCTGAGTATCGTATATTTATCGGGGACACTACCCAGGCGTGGAAAATCGATAACGTAGGAGTTATTAATACTACGCAGCACGACGGGAAAGGAATGTTCGTACTATTCGACGCAAGTGTTGTCTTCTATGATCAAGCAGAGGCAGAGCTCGCGTTCAGTGATCCATTTAAGCTGCGAGGGCGCTGATTCGTTTGCAAAGACTTGCTGCAGCTACTCATTAGTGCTCGCTAAGACCCAAGAAGGTGATTTTCACTTCCGCTTTCTTCGAGGATCAGCTAGCATAAAATTATGTATCACCAGCGACCGCTTATTTTTCTGCCTTTTGCTCTTTTGGGCAGTTAGCTTGAGGACTATCTCAAGCAATACAAGAGCCGCTGGACAGGGGAATATACGATTCACTCCCCAGCAACAAATTTCACCAAAACCTACCCTGTGGAGCAGCGTTATTGGAAAGAGAATGGGCAGCTGTGCGGCCTATCTGTTTTAGACACTGATCGGGGGTTTGATTACGAGCGGGGGAGACGGCTAAGCGCTCGGCTTACCGCCAGATGTTCATTGCGAACACTATGTATGGAACTGACAATAAAGGAATGACATGTTTAGTTGCCGACTTACGCGATGGAGACAAAAGGCAATGGCACTATCTATTGTCTCCATATATAACCAAAGAATATAATAATAAATGGAAGTCGCGGGAAGATGAGTTTTTTGTAGATAGCTTTTATGAATCACCAGATCCTTTGAATAAAAGTTGGACTGGTATTGGGCTTAATGTTAAGATTCGGCTACCAGAACAAAATAAGACCAATGCATTCTGGGCTTTGTGAGCAAGGGATTGGGAAACTGAGACTTTATTAGCAGCGATTACGTATCCAGAACAACGTATCTTGTTAGGCGACATTAAAAAAGGTACTAGTTTGACAGATGCTGAACTTGATATCTCCCGTCACGATAACAAAGGTATGTTTGTCAGATTTGATGGGACAGTCGTCTAGTATAATCCAGACGAAGTGACTCTCGCGTTTTAATAATCCGGCTGCATTGAAATACGGTAATTGATTTTATATCTACGTATTACCTAACGCTCTTTCATGGCTCACTATACATTTCAGTAATAGGGAATCCACTCCAAGTGCAGTGAAATTATTGTTTAATTTCTGCTGCCGTCGGAGCTAGATTGCGCGGCTTGCGGTCGACTACTTTCCTTGCAGGAAGTCCAGCAATACTTGCTCGCTTATTACACGTGTGGCACCATGCCCTTCGCCCAGTGCTTTGTAGTGAATAACGTTGCCATTTAAATACGAAAATAGCTCGCATCTGTCCGTCCTTTGATTGGGTTGCACGAGTGGATTACCTTGGAACCCCATCGCTTTTGCCCAGAGGAAAATAGATGTCTCTGCGCTAACGAAAGCCAGTTTGCGTCCTTTGCCAGGGATTCCTTGCGATGGCCCGCCAGCGTATGGAACCAAGCGATCTTCGGTGCCGGAGACGTTGAGTATGCGTTTGCCCGGCGAGGGTGTGGCTGATGTTAGGTAGGTGTTGTAGTCGCCCTTGGCTTTGAAGTCTGATCCATCGTGTTGGAATTCATTGAGAGGGCTAACTGCTGTGATGTAGTTTAGGACGTTTGGTAGGTCGGATTCGATGGCTAATTGATTAACTAATGCTGCGCCGTTCGAGACACCCATAATACTCATAGTGCCTTTCTCGGCGTTCACGTGGGAACACACTTCTGCCACAATCGCTTCGATAAATGCGCGGTCATTGGCCTTGGATCGCTCAGATACGATGTTCCAACTTTTAAGGTAGCCTTGAGGAAATATCAATAGGTAACCACTGGCGATCGCGGGATGTCGTCTTAAAAAGCCTCTCAATGATTGTTCGGCGTTGCCGCCGTTGCCATGTAAATAAATCAAGACAGGTAATCTAGCTGCGTCAGCATCCGTCGGCACATTGACGAAGTATGGGCGCTTATAGGACTTTTCCTGAGACCAAGATTGTGTGATGAAATGTTCGCCAGAGGATAAGCGGCTTTGTTTTGCGAAAAGCAATGGGCTGCAGGCAAACAAAGCGACCATTATACTTAAGACTTGTTTCATTTGGGCAGCATTGGTTGGTCTGTAATCACAGTGGTGGGGGTTACGGCAAGTGGGTGAATCATAAAGAGGCATTGAATTTTTGCAGGCAACAATGATGGATTCCTAGGTAATTATAATCAAAGACCGTAGCGGTGCTTTACGCAAGCCGTTTGGTTGCTCTTGTCAAAGGCATCAAGACACCTTTTGCTTGTTATTATGTTTAATGCATCGCGCCCTCTGTGCCTGATCCTACTTGCAACAAAGTGCCTCTGTGCGGTTAACACTGCAGATTATCCTTTCGCCTTAGATCCAGATCCGGCCCGGTTTTCGGATCAGATCGCAGCCTTTTATGCGGCTGATGCCGCCAACCCTTCTCCGCGGGGAGCGATTATCTGCACGGGTAGCAGTTCAATGCGTATGTGGCATCCGCGAATCGAGGCCGACCTTGCTGGCCTGACTCTATTACCGCGCGGCTTTGGTGGCAGTCATTATACGGATGTCATCCATTATGCTGAAGCGCTAATCTTAAAATACGAACCGCGGGCGCTATTGATTTATGAGGGAGACAACGATGTCTGTTATGGGAAATCTCCGCAGCGCATCTTTCAGGATTTTATATTTCTGGCGAATCTGTGCCGTGAACGTATGCCAGAGCTGCGGTTTTATGTCATTGGGGCTAAGCCAAGTATTTCTCGCTGGTCCTTTGCGGGGAAGATGCAGTCAGCCAATGCGATGATTGAGGACTTCTGTCGTGCCAATTTGGGTTTCACTTACATCAATGTATGGCCAGTACTTTTGAACGCCGAAGGTCGGCCACGAGCAGAATTATTCCTCGAGGACATGCTGCATTTAAATCAAGCGGGCTACGACCAGTGGGCAAGTGCGGTCGCACCCATCGTGACGCGGGGCGAAGCCGGCTTCGAGTAGAGTGATTTGAGGTTTTGCCTGACTAACCGAGCTTTGGGTGTCAGGCAATCCAACGGCGTATAATTGATTAATTAAAGCAGGTGTGATGCGCCCCGAGTCGTGGACTCGCACTTACTTCGCCGTCCACCGCGACCATGTGCCACTCGGAACGGCGAAGGTGTTCCCTTCGCCGGTGAGTAACATCTCGCCGCACTCGGTTTGACCACCTGAGAGTAATTGCTGTAGTAGATTATCCAATACAATTGGTGTGAAGCCAGGAGTGTGGCTGGTTAGATATACGAAGCAAGGGCGGTCTGTTAATACGCTTTTAACTAGCTTTAGAGTATCGAGTAGCGCGTGCTCGATCTTGTAGAGTTCGCCGCCTTTGCCGCGCCCAAAAGAAGGTGGGTCGAGCAGGATGCCGTCGTAGCGGTTGCCGCGTTTGATTTCGCGGGTGAGAAATTTATTAACGTCGTCGACGATCCAGCGGATTGGATGGTCGGTGAGTCCGTTAAGTGCCGCATTTTGGCGCGCCCATTGGACCATACCTTTGGAAGCATCAACGTGGCAGCAGTGTGCGCCGCCTTTGGCTGCGGCGAGGGTGGCGCCGCCGGAGTAGGCAAACAGATTGAGGAATTTGAGGGGCTCTTTGCGCTTGGGCGCTTCGGCGACGAGGGTCTGAGTAATCCAGTTCCACATGTCACGCGTTTCGGGGAATACACCGAGATGGCCGAAGTCGGTGATGGATAGCTTCATGGTCACATCGTTGACGCTGACTTGCCAAGAATCGGGCAGTTTGTCGCGACCACTCCACTCGAGGCCTTCTTTGCGAGTGAAAGACGCATCCGCTGACTTCCAGAGCTGTGGGTGGGCGGGGTTCCACACCGCTTGTGCGCAGGGGCGCTCGAGTGTGATCTTGCCAAAGCGTTCGAGTTTTCGGCCGTGGCCACTGTCGAGAAGTGCGTATTCGTTCATTGGGCGTATAAAAGTGGTAAAGTGGCAGTGAGGAAAGAGTTAAAGGTGTCGAGAGCATGAAAGTGGCTAGGAGGATGTAAACTGCTCCACTTTTAACCCTTCTAAACTGCTCGCGACGCTGAAGCTCTCTCAGCCTATCGCTTCGCGTAAGTGCTTGCGATTCCCGGTTCGGTGCCTATGTTTTAAACGATGGAAACGGTATTAGTTTTGACGATTAGCGGTGAGGACCGCGCGGGATTAGTCGAGCAGCTTGCGAAGGTAGTCGCTGCGCATGGTGGTAATTGGGAGCATTGCCGCATGGCCCACCTAGCGGGGCGCTTTGTCGGCCTACTTGAAGTCAGTGTCTCTGGGGACGCGCAGCAGGAGCTGGAGGCTGCTTTGCGCACGATCACCGACCTCGACGTGATGATTGCCGTGGGCGAGCGAGTGGCTCCACAGCCGACTCGCTGGTTGAATTTAGAAGTGCTGGGCAGTGACCATCCAGGCATTGTGCGGGATGTATTTAAAGCCTTGGCTGCGTCCAACGTGAATGTCGAGGAGCTGAGCACCAAGACTAGCAATGCCGCCGAATCGGGCGGGTTGTTGTTTGAAGCGCGCGCTCGTTTGGCCTGTGGGCCGTGTGCGCAGCAGTCTGAAATCCAACGAAATCTCGAGGCCATCGCGCAGGACCTGATGGTGGAGATTCGTCTGCTCGATTAAGTTGACCTTACGAGGGTATTTTAGGCCGTTTTTCCCGGCGGAATATGTGCTCGGTTTGTGCCGCTCGCGGTAAATGTCCGCTAGTCGTAACGCGCGTGCATTGCAGCTAGTGGGAAGTGCTTGCCTGGGCAAACGGTTTGCTCGCCTTTGAGCTCTCGGTGTCCGGCGAATTGAGTCTTCTTTTTTAACACATCGCGTTGTAACCAGTCCATCAGTTGGGTGAAGGCTGCGAGTTGCTTTTGACTGGGATAGGTCTCTTCAAAATTGCCGATCAGGCAGATGCCGATCGCGCTTAGATTGAGCTGGTGGCTTTTCACGTGGCCGCCGAGTAATTGCTTGGTCCAGCGCGGTCCGATCTCGATCTCGCCATCGCCAGAGTCAATGCCGTTACCAATTAAAAAATGGTAGGCGAGGCCGTTTTGCATGCCGCGCTGGCGATGGGCGGCGTCGTATTTTTTGACATTGCCGTATTTGATCGCGCTATGGTGGACGACGATGCGCTGCCAGTTGTCGCGACGCACCGCAATCTTGGCGGTGGCGGCGCGGATGTGCGATAAGAGGTCTGTGGTGCTGACGATGGCTGGAGTGTGTAGCGTTTGCCCGATACGGATCACGTCGCTGGAAAGGTTGTTGGCGCGCTTGAGATCGCTGACGCTGATGCCATGAGCGCGCGCGATGCCGCCGAGGGTATCGCCTGATTGGACGAGGTAGGATTTACCAGCTGAAGCGGCGACTGTTGTTGCGGCGCCTTGGGGGGGGAGGGTTAACTTTTGCCCTATGCCGATCAGGTCGCCGGAAAGCCCATTAGCACGGCGCAGTGCTGTGGTACTGAGGCCGTGGCGCTGTGCAATGTGGCCGAGGGTGTCGCCTTTCCGTACGGTGTAGATTGTATTGGCTTTTGCCAAATGTGCGCAGGCTAGACTGCCGAGCGCAATGAGGCTGGCTTGTTTAGTAAAATTTCGACGGGTGATATGCATTTTCAGTACTTGATGTATTGTCTGAATCTAGTTTGCAGATTTTGTGCGCTCTGTAAAGGCAGCGCTGTTTCGACGAGTCACTGCTTGGCTGATGCAATGCTGATCACTGCTGTCTGCAACTCGTCGGCGATTGCTGATCGACGTGGCGAGGATTTTCGGGGTTGCGAATCCTGGTGGCACTGTCTCAAAGCTCGCCAAA
>Ga0209713_10000036_pt1:85000-90806 | contig 90806 bp, 81 predicted proteins | sample ArcOceMetagenome_3_FD_187444 | JGI IMG/M metagenome (GOLD analysis project Ga0209713, IMG submission 187444) | Marine eukaryotic phytoplankton communities from Arctic Ocean - Arctic Ocean- Svalbard ARC20M Metagenome (SPAdes) (version 2) | ecosystem: Environmental > Aquatic > Marine...
TAGTGTGTGCTGAATTAATGCGATTACTGGACGTTGCAGATCTCTTTTCGTTTACCGATCTTGAATGCTTCGCTTTGTGCCGTCACTGCGTCAATTCTTCGGTATGGCCTTGTCTGGCGCAGTCGTCGCTGCGACTTTGCTCAACTTGATCGTGGTGCGGATGATGTATTTCGCCGATTAGATGGATCGCAGTGAAATTACAGCTGGCAAGAAAGTGATTGAGCCTGTTGAACATACAGGTATCGAGCAATAGCTTTTAGTATATGTCCACAAATCCGTACGAATCCGACGAACTGCTGCAGCAGTATTTAATCTTTCATTATGCCAGCGCAAAGGAGCAGTTTCCTTACGCACTCGGTGCTGTCGATGCGCTAGGCTTTCCACAGCGCTGTGTGAGCGAAGGGCTCGATGCTACGCTGTTACCGAATGCGCCGCGGGCATTGGACCTAGGCTGCTCGGTTGGACGCTCTACTTTTGAACTAGCCCGAAAATGCCGTGATGTGATTGGTATCGATTATTCGCAGGCGTTTATTGATGCCGCCAATCGGATGAAGACGCTGGGGATGCATCCTGCCTGGCGACTGGATGAAGGCTCAGCCAAGACGCTACTCGATCTAAAGGTGGATGCTGCGATCGATCCGAAGCGGGTGCATTTTGAGCAGGGCGATGCCCAATACATCCGCGCGGACATTGGGCTGTTTGATGTGGTGATTGCGTGTAACTTAATCTGTCGTTTGCCAGAGCCAATGCGCCTACTGCAGCGTTTTTCGCAGTTACTCAAGCCTGGTGGGCAGCTGCTCATTACCACGCCATTCACATGGCTCGAAGCATATACCCCGTCTGAAAATTGGCTCGGCGATGGTGCAGAGGATTCGTTTACAGGATTACGTTCCGCCTTGGAAGCGAATTTCGAGTTACAAAAACAATGGGATATGCCGTTCCTGATTCGAGAACATGCCCGCAAATTTCAGTATAGCCTCGCGCAAGCGAGTCGTTGGGTGCGCCGCTAGTCGGCTGACTGAGATCTGACCTTTTTGAGTAACTTGGCGTCGGCAACTATAGGCCCGAATGGGAGCATGCTGGCTACCAGTAGCAGCAGCGTCGTTTTCAGTGGCCACTTGTAGTCGATTTGTCCGAGTCCAGCTAGTCCGACATACAGAACCCAAAGTACGCCGTGCGCCATGCCGACAATTCGCACCATCTCCGGCTGCCCGAAGACATACTTCAGCGGCATTGCAATGCCGAGTAGTAGCAGGAAAGAAAGGGCCTCGAAGAAGCCGATACTGCGCAGGCGGTTGAGGGTGGTGTCGAATTTAAACATAGAGAGGACTGTGATTGGGGTGATTTGGCGTCAAAGAACGGGTCCCTGCCGCCTGCAGCGAGATCAGTTGGTATCGAGGACTTTCCTGGCTTAGCTGCCGGGCTTGGTCGCTGCGGTGCCCTCTAGTTCTGGGGGGAGCTGGTCGGCTGCATAAGTCGGGAAACTGAGCTCGGCGAGGCTGTGGTGTGGCACATCGAACGTGGTCTTGCCAGCGCTGCGGTCGACGATCACTCCGACCGCGACGGGCTCAGCGCCGTGTGCGCGGCATTGCTGCAGTGCTTCGGTGACGCGGCCACCACGGGTGATGACGTCTTCGACGATCAAGACTTTCTCGCCTGGTGCGAATTTGAAGTTGCGGCGTAGTTCGAGCTGATCATCGATTTTTTCAAGGAACACGAAGCGCAGGCCGAGTTGGCGCGCCACTTCTTGGCCAATCACGAGGCCGCCCATCGCGGGGCCCACGACAGTCGTCGCACCGTAGCCTTTGAGATCTTCAATCAGGAGTTCAGCCATGCGTGTGACTTTGTCCATATATTGGCAGACCTGTGCGCATTGAAAGAAATGGGCACTGTGCAAGCCTGAGCGTAACAGGAAGTGGCCACTGAGGAGTGCGCCGCCATCGCGGAAAATCTGGAGAACTTCTTCTTGTTTGGTTTGCATGCTGGCAGGTTGAAGCGTGAATCGCAAAGTGTGAAGAGTGAAACGTCGCTGCGGAGAGAAAATTATTTCTCTCCGCTTGTGGCTTGTGGTTCCTGCGTTCTGACTACTAACTTCTGATCTTAGCAAATGCTTAATTTACTACAACGTCATGTTCTGAAGGAGGTACTAGTCTCAACGGCTTTAGCCATGGGGCTTTTCGTGTTCGTCCTACTACTAGGGAATGCGATGCGTGATATTGCTGAGCTGGTGGCTGCAGGGAAGCTGGACTTGCTGGTTTTTCTCAAGTTGATGGGGCTGTTGATCCCTTATGTGGCGGCGTATGCATTGCCATTGGGGGTGTTGACTGGCACGTTAATGGCGATGGGGCGGTTGTCCTCTCAGCAGGAGATTACGGCAATGAAGTCGGCAGGTATCGGTCTTTATCAAATCGCATCGCCGGTGTTTCTGATCTCGTTTATTGGCATGGTTGCAGGGGTTGTGGTGAACTTACACTATGCGCCACAGTCACGCTTGGCTTATAAGCAGTTGATGGTGAGCGCCATCAGTGAAAATCCAATTGGGTTTATTGAGGAGCGACGTTTCATTCGTGAATTCCCTGGCTATGTCATTTACATGGGCGATCGCGAAGGATCGGTGATGAAGGATTTCTGGATATGGGAACTGGACAGTGAGAAGCGTGTGACGTTGTTTTTACGCGCGAAGGAAGGTGAAATTAATTTTAATAAAACTAGTAATGCGTTGGTGCTGACTTTGCGAGACGGCACTGCAGAGCAACGCGATGATTCAGGCTCCGGCGGGCTAGCGGATGAGCCGATGCGCTCGCTCTTTTTTGGCGAATTGCCGATCGAATTGCCGATGGGCAAGATTTTTGGCGAGAAGAGCCAGCGCCAGGCGCGTATTAAGGAGATGACCTTTGCGCAATTGATGGAGAGGCGAGATGAAGAGCTGGCCAAAGAGGCTGCAGCGGCAGCGGACGGGACTACGGAAGGTATTTCGAAGGGGCGTATGAAGGTGCAGATGCACATGCAAAAAAGCTTCGCGATGGCGTTCTCAGTGTTTTCGTTGGCTATTTTTGGCGTGCCACTTGCGATTCAGGTCGGGCGAAAAGAGAGTTCTGCGAATCTCGCAATCGCGCTAATCATTGCGATGACGTATTACTTCCTAATTATTGCAGTGAGTTGGTTGGAGGGCGCCCGAGCACTGCGTCCAGATTTATTGATCTGGTTGCCTAATATTATTTTTCAGGCAGTTGGCTTCTATTTGATCCAGCGCGCCAATCGGCACTAAGCAGAATGAAAGTGCATGTGATAGTGGGGAGTGCTCTCTCAAGATGAAAATCGTTACCTTACAAGATTTCCCTGGGGTAGACGAGTTGATCGAGCGCTTCGGAGCGCGGCATCTGCCTTTTGTGTTGGATAGTTCGCTGTCGAATGACGGCTTGGGTACATGGAGCTTTTTTGGCGCAGATCCATTTCTGGTGTTTGAGGGGAAAGATGGGGAATATCAAACATCGGATTCAGTAGGACGTCGGCATTCTCGTGTGGAGGACGCTGCAACTACACTTGCGGATGGGCTGATATTGTTGCGCGAATTGATGGCAAAATATTCGAGTACCAATATGAGTGGTATTCCCTTTGTTGGTGGTGCGGTCGGTTTTATTGCCTACGATTATGGTCGTCAGCTTGAATTGTTGCCTGACTTGACTGAGGACGACCGGGGTATGCCAGATATTCATTTCGGCTTCTACGATGGCATCGCAGCGCTGAATCACCAGACGGGCGAGTTGAGCTTAATCGCCCTAGGCCTGCGAGCGGACGAGGATGTGGTGCTGGCGGAGTTACAGGCGATTGTGTCTGCCGCGCCAGCGCCGGGAGTTGTGACTGTGCCGCAACGTGGCGAATGGGAGTGGAATATTGAGCGCGCTGATTATTTACAGGCGGTGGAGCGCGTGCGCAGTTATATTGCGAGCGGCGATGTGTATCAGGTGAATCTTTCGCAACGCGCAAAGTGTCGCTACGAGGGTTGCCCGGTTCAGCTGTATCAAGCCCTGCGGGCCGGAAATCCTGCGCCGTATAGTGCGTTGATTCGCACCGATGCGTTTACTGTATTGTCGACTTCGCCGGAGCAGCTTTTACGCAAGCAGGGGCGGCAGATCGAGACGCGGCCGATCAAAGGCACGCGTCCACGTGGTGCGACACCTGCAGAGGATGCACTGAATGCGGAGGCGCTGCGCACTTCTGAGAAGGATCGTGCAGAGCTGCTGATGATCGTTGATTTAGAGCGTAACGACTTGGGGCGAGTGGCCGAATTCGGCAGTGTGCGTGTTGATCAATTATATCATCTAGAGCGCTATGCGCGGGTCATTCATCAGACTGCACAAGTCAAGGCAGTGCTGGCCGAGGGCAACGATGTCTTTGATTGTATCAATGCCTTGTTTCCGGGTGGTTCGATCACGGGTGCACCCAAGGTCCGGGCGATGGAAATCATTGAGGAACTTGAGTCTACGCGACGCGGTATTTACACTGGGTCCGTTGGGTACATCGGCTTTGATGGCAATGCAGAGCTCAATATTGCCATTCGCAGCTTGCAGCTAAAAGATGGGTATCTGGATTATCAAGTCGGCGGCGGGATCGTCTGGGATTCAGTCCCTGAAAGTGAATATCAAGAAACGCTCGATAAAGGCCGTGCGATTCGTGAGACTGTGGATGCTTTATGTCAGAAATTATAATACTTCAATCGGGAGATGCCGCTGCGTTGAATCCGACTCAGTCAGGCTTTGCGCATGGCTTTGGCATTTTTGAAACAATTAAGCTGTCGCAGGGACGACTGTGTTTTTGGGAGGCGCATTGGCAGCGGTTTTACGATTCTGCTGTCGATCTAGGCTTGCCGCTCGATCACACCCGAGAGGCTGCGTTGGTTGCGATCCGCGAGTTGGTACAAGCCGATGGACTTCGCGATGGCACGCTGAAACTCTCACTGCTCAAAGCTGGGGCGGGCGCTGCTTGCTACGTCTATACGCGGCCAGCGATTGCGCCGATTGCGACTGTGCGACTGCAACTAGCGACAACAAATCCGATCAATGAGCATTCACGCTTGGCTGGGCATAAGACGCACAACTACATGGAGAATATGTTGCTGCTGGAGTCGGCTCGGGCGGAGGGATATTTAGATGTGCTACGAGTGAATTCTGCAGGTGTGTTGGCAGAGACTACGCTAGCGAATTTATTTTTTATTAAGCAAGGCCGCTTGTGCACCCCGGCGCTATCGACCGGTATTTTACCTGGTGTGATTCGAGCTGAAGTGCTGCGTCTTGCCGAGTCGCTTGCTATCCCAGTCGAAGAGGGTAGCTATTCTCCTGCAGTGCTGCAGGAGGCGGAGGCGGTGTTCTTGACGAACTCGACAGTTGGTATCCGATTAATGGATACGATTAGCGGGGAAGGGTTTGATCTAATGGTTCCAGGCCAACCGCAGCATCTGTTGGATGCATTGACCTCGGAATTGTTGGCTGTGGAAATGAAGAATTCGGTGCTATTGTTAGATGATTAAGCCGACTTCTTATTTCACCCAACGCCGCAGCTTAGTGCTGGGTCAGCAGACTCACATGGTTGGGATTTTGAATCTCACCCCAGACTCTTTTTCAGATGGGGGTGATTTTGTAGCTCTCGCTCCGGCGTTGCAGCACTTTCATCGGATGGTACAGGCGGGCGCTACGATTATTGATATTGGTGGCGAATCCACCCGGCCTGGGCATGTGCCCATTTCGGTGGCAGAAGAGATTGCGCGTGTGGTGCCTTTTATTGAGCAAGTCCGGGGCGAAACCAGGGC
>Ga0209713_10000038_pt1 | contig 82899 bp, 69 predicted proteins | sample ArcOceMetagenome_3_FD_187444 | JGI IMG/M metagenome (GOLD analysis project Ga0209713, IMG submission 187444) | Marine eukaryotic phytoplankton communities from Arctic Ocean - Arctic Ocean- Svalbard ARC20M Metagenome (SPAdes) (version 2) | ecosystem: Environmental > Aquatic > Marine > Oceanic...
TACATAGTTCTTGCATTAAGTTTGGTAACCGTTTCTTGTAAAAACAGAAAAGAAGCAAAACAAGAAGCTCAAATAAAAGTAGAGTCTAAACTTCCAGTATCTGATAACATGGAAAACTTGAGCCCAGAACAAGCAAAGCTTGAGCCAGATGATAGACAGATAGGGGTTGCTTTAATATCGATATCAAAATCAGTTTGTTTTGGAATTTGTCCAGCTTATTCTGCACAAATATTTAAAGATGGAACTTTGATTTACGAAGGAATAAAAAATGTAGAAAATATTGGAAAATTCAAAGGAAAAGTTGACTTAAACGCATTGAATGGAACGATTAAAGAAGTAAGTATAATTGGTTTTTTTAGTCTGAATGCAGTTTATGATAATGAAAATGTAACTGATTTACCAACTACAGTTACTTATGTGAATAACAAAGGAAAAACAAAAAAAGTGGTGTGTAGATACGATTGTGATCCAAGAATTAAAAAAGTAAATAAAGTGATAGAAGGGCTAGTTAAAAGTACAAAACTATCTAGAATAGAGTAATCGACTTAATATAAACCTCAAAATAATTCAAATCCTTAGTTTTCGCAACTAAGGATTTTTTTTTTCGTATTTTAGATGATATAACACCATACTAGTTACCTATGAAAAAAATCATTGTTTTATTTATTTTTATTTCCATTCATTTCCTTACTTTTTCTCAAAGTAAAAACATGAGATTGTTGGGTACCTGGACGGACACTTCGTTAGCTACAAATGCTGGAGGATATACTTTCAATGAAGTTTTTGGTTTCGAAATGAAAGGAGTGGAGTATGCTGTTATTGGTTCTACACAAGGAACTCATATTATTGATATTACCAATCCAAGCGCAACAGTAGAAATAGATTTTGTACCAGGAAGATACAGAGGAAATGTAACACACAGAGATTTTGATGTAAGAAATGGATTTTTGTACATGGTTTGCGACCAAGCCTCAAGTAGTTTGCAAATAGCAGATTTATCTTATTTGCCAGATTCTGTGCATGTTGTTTATGATAAAACAACATTGATAGTAAAGTCACACAATATTTTTATTGACTCAGCTAATGAAATTTTATATTCCTGTGGAGGAAGTAAACGAACTGGAAGTAATGAGTTAAGATTGATTGATATTTCTAATCCTGCAAGTCCTAGTTTAATAACAGATTTGGCAGATGATGTTTCTTGGTGGTCTTCTTTTGTTGGTTATGTCCACGATATTTATGTAAGAGATAACATTGCTTATACCAATGATAATGATGCCATGCATATTATTGATTTCTCTAATCCTTCGTCTCCTATTGTTACAGGAACACTTTCAAGTTATATAGATCAAGGTTATAATCATTCGGGTTATCTGTCTAATGATGATACAACTTACATTATGTGTGATGAGACACACGGAAAAAGAATAAAAGCAATGGATGTTTCTACACCTTCTACTATTTTGGTAACTGATGTAGAAGGAACAGGAATCTCAAATCCTCAGCAAATTGCTCACAATCCAATTATAAAAGATAACTATGCATTCATAAGTTATTATTATGATGGAGTTCAGGTTTTTGATATAACTGATAAATATAACATTGAAAACGTAGCCTATTATGATACGTATCAAGGAGCTAATGGAGGTGGAGGAGAAGGATGTTGGGGAGTTTATCCTTTACTTAAATCTGGAAAAATACTAGCTTCAGATAGAAGAGCTGGATTGTTTATAATAGAACATTTACCAGAACCTATTATCTCTTTTGATACCAACAAGACAAATTATACAGAAAGTGATGGTCAACAAACTGTTTTTGTTAATCTTTCCAATGAATTTTTAGATACAGTTAAAGTGATGGTAAACATTGACACAATTAGTTCAGCTACTCTAAGCATGGACTATACAACAAGTTCTATGTTTCCTTTAGAATTAATATTTGCTCCTGGAGTCACAAAAGATAGTTTTCAATTCACAATTATTAATGATAGCGATATAGAAATTACTGAAACATTAATCTTTAATTTTTCTACTCCAATAAATAGTGAAATAGGGATTATTTCTCAAGACACAATCTTTATCAATGAAAATGATTTTGCAGGTATTGGAGAAAATGAGAGAACCAAGATTTCAGTCTATCCAAATCCTGTAGCCAAAGGAAAACAAGTTAATTTTTCTAATAAACTTAACTTTAATCTAATAGATGTTTCAGGAAAAACTATTTTTAGTGCATATTCAAACTCTTTCTCTACCAGTAAATTGAGTTCGGGAGTTTATTTCATTCACTACAACAATAAATCTGTAAAATTAATAGTAAACTAAGAGTGAATTATAGAGCGAAAATAGCATTGTTTGCCGTTTTTTTTGTTTCTATAACAAGTCAAGCGCAGGATATTCATTTTTCGCAATTTTACAATTCTCCTCTCAATTTGAACCCTGCTTTAGCAGGTAACTTTGATGGGAATTATCGTTTTGCTGGGAATTACCGTAACCAATGGAACTCGGTAACAATTCCTTTTAGCACATTCAGTATGTCGGCAGATGCCAAGAATGTTTTTGGTAAAAATAATGTGGGAGCAGGAGTCATTTTTAATAACGACAATACAGGAGATTCAAGATTTAGAACTACCATTTTTAATGTGGTTGGGAGTTATGGAATTCCTTTCAAAAAGGATTCTAGTCAAAGAATAACTGTTGGAGTTCAGACAGGAATAACTAATAAAAACTTGAGCTATGATGAATTGAGATTTGATGCTCAATACAATGGTATTTCCTATGTAGATGGCTTACCTAATAGAGAATCATTCATTTCTACTTCACAAAATTTCTTTAATCTACATGCGGGAATTACTTACGACAACCAAATAGGCGAAAGAAAAAAGCTGAGTGTAGGAGTTAGCTTATTTAACATTACAAAACCGAAAGAAAGTTATTTTAATAACCAAGCAATCCGTGTTGACAGGCGTTTTTCAGGTTTTGCATCTTATCAATTTCCTGTGCATGATAAAGTAGATATAATTCCAGCCATGTTTTATATGCATCAAGGAAAATACTTTGAGTACATTGTGGGAGGAAGAGGAAAGTACATTCTTTCAGAAGCTGTTGGAGCAAACCAAGCAGCTTATTTAGGAGTGTTTTTCAGAACCAAAGATGCCGGATTTGTCACTGCCGAATACGATTATAATAATTGGCATTTTGGATTGAGTTATGACATTAATTTATCTACATTAAAACAAGCGAGTAACGGAAGAGGAGGGATAGAATTATCTGCTATTTATATTTTAAAATTATTTAAACCGTCTCGACACAAACACATAATTTGCCCAGATTACATTTAACTCCATAATAGAGTATATTTTTTTACTAATGAAAAGAAAAGTCATTTATATCGTTTTATTAATTCTCTTTCAGAGTGTTGGCTTTGCGCAAACCAAAACTCAATTAGTGAATGAAGGCGATAAGAGTTTTCATGAGGGAGATTTTTATGGTTCTGGTTCTTATTATAAAATGGCTTTGGATTATGATTCTCTTGATACGGAATTGGTTATGAAATATGCCGAAGCTTTAAGGTTGCAAAACAATTACCAAAAGGCAGAATATTATTACGGTAAAATTTACTTAAAAGACGGAGGAAGAGAATACCCAAAAGCAGTTTTTTGGTTAGCAACCATGCAAAAAATAAATGGCGATTATTTGGGCAGTTATAAAACTTGGAAGCGTGTAAAAACTATTTATAGAAAATCTAATTCGTATGAAAATCAAAAGGCTAAACAAGAAATAAGAGCTTCTGCCTTTGCAAGAAGAGCAGAGAAATACAGAAATGAGGCGGTTGTAAAAAACATTGGCGAAGGAGTAAATACGGTAGCTTCCGAATTTAATCCAGTGGTGAAAGACAATCAATTATTTTTCTCATCTCTAAGAACAAAAAAAGTAGGTCTGGACAGACAAGTACTGGATGAAATATACAAAGTAAAATTGTACAAAGCTACTATCGTAGATTCCAACTGGAAAACTGAGGATGATTTGCCTTTGACTATTAATTCGCCTCAATTTCACAATGCTAATTCTTGTTTTAGTGCAGATGAAACTCAATTTTACTTTACCAGATGTGATGAGAATAACAGGTGTAAATTAATAGTTTCTAGTTATAAAGATGGAAAGTGGGGAAGTGCCAAAGAATTGAAATTAAATTCAGCATCTTCAACAACTACTCAACCCATGAGTTTTTATAAAAACGGGAAGGAGTATTTGTTTTTTGTATCTGATAGAAAAGGAGGGTTTGGGAAATTAGATATTTGGTACACCAAAAGAAAAGAAAACGGGAGTTTTGAGACTCCAATAAATGCAGGAGAGCAAGTTAATTCTATTGACAATGAAATTACTCCTTTTTATGATTTGAAGAAAAGTAGGTTATATTTCAGTTCCGATTGGCACGTAGGATTAGGAGGGTTTGATATTTTCGAATCACTTGGAAACCCTGACCGATTGACTAGACCAAAAAACTTGGGAATGCCAATTAATTCTAGGTGGAATGATATGTACTATTTTGTAGATACAATTACCGACACCAATTATTTAGCATCAAACAGAGAAGGTAGTTTAACTGATAAAAATGCAACTTGCTGTAACGATATTTATTCGGTTGCATTTCCAGAAGAAATAAAACCAGAGGAAATAGAGATTTTAACTTTGGAAGACATTAATAAATACCTGCCTGTAACACTTTATTTTCATAACGATTGTCCCAATCCTAGAACTACAAAAACAACTACAGAGCTCAATTATTTGACAACCTATGTGGATTATATGGAATTAGTTCCAACTTATAAAACCGAATATTCCAAAGGGTTACAGGAGATGAAAGAGGAAGAAGCTATTCTCGATATTGACGATTTCTTTAAAGATTATGTGGAAAAAGGAGTCAAAGATTTGGATTTATTTACCCAGTTATTATTTCTTGAATTAGAAAAAGGAATAGAAATAGAACTGACAGTAAAGGGTTTTGCAAGTCCCTTGGCAAAAACTGATTACAATGTGAAACTGACAGGAAGAAGGATTTCTAGTTTGAAGAATTTCTTAAATGAATTTGAAAATGGAAAATTCAAGAAGTATATAAATAGCAGTAAATTATCATTTAAGGAAGAGCCATTTGGAGAATATACAGCAAGTAAATTGGTAAGTGACAATGTGAATGACCAAAGAAACTCGGTTTACAGTAGAGTAGCAGCCTTGGAAAGAAAAATTGAAATAGTGTCGGTTAGCTACAAAATCCAGCCAGAAAAAAAAGCTCCCAAAATTAAGTTAGACAAGGAATATATTAATTTAGGAAAGCGTAAAAATGGCATTCCTATTGAGGTTAAGTTTTCTATTACCAATGAAGGGAATGCTCCACTTATTATATTTGGAATTGAGGGTTCTTGCAGTTGTACAGTAGTAAAAAATGATGAAACTCCTCTTCTTTCTGGAGAATCAAGAATAATAAAAGCAGCTATTAATACCGAACAATTATTTGGTAAATTGACTAAAACAGTTACAATTAAATCGAATGCAATTCCAAAAGATAAAACAGTTATAATTAACTTTGAAATTATAAAAAATAACTAATTATGTCCTATTTTGATAAATACATAGCACTTTCTACTTCTCAAGATATTGAGCAAACTATGGTAGAAAGTCACAATCATTTGATACAAACGATACTTCCGCTTACCGAAGAACAGATGCTGTTTAAGTACGAAGAAAATAAGTGGAGTATTAAAGATTTACTACAACATTTAATAGATACAGAGCGTGTTTTTATGTACCGAGCAATGTGTTTTGCAAGAAATGATAAATCGGAGTTACCGGGGTTTGATGAAAATGAATTTGCCGCAGAAGCAATGGCAGATTTAAAATCAAAAGGTCAATTACTCAATGAGTACATAGCAGTTCATAAATCTACTATCATGTTTTATAATACCCTACCGAACGAAGCAATGGATAGAAAAGGAAGAGCGAGTGGAAATGAGTTTACTATAAAAAGTATTGCACATATTATTGCAGGTCACATTCAGCATCATTTATCAGTAATTGAAGAAAGATATTTACCAAATTTATAAATTATGAAAAAATTAGTATTAACCTTCTTGGTATTAATTTTGGTCTTTTGGCTCAAGCTCAATTATTATCCCCACAACAAATGATTTTCCCAACACCTCATGAGATAGTTTGGGAATAGTGATAACAAAGAAGAATTGACTTCGGTTACTTTGTATCCTATTTCGGGGAAATAACTGATATAGGAAACACAAATCACGAAACAATTAGATGTTTCTAAATTAGCTACGGGAGTTTATATTCTTAAAATGACTTCTGTGAATGGAGTAGTGGAGAAGAAGATAATAAAAGAATAAAACCTATGAAAAACCTAATTATACTATTTTTGATGTTGACTTCATTCAGTTCTTTCTCTCAAAAGAACCAAGAAGAGATAGTAAAATCAAATAAAGAATACAGATCAGAGCTTAATGCACAATACAAAGATTCTTTGTATTCGCCTTTGAAAAAAGAAGCAAGAGAAAAGTTTACTGCCTTTCCTTTCTATGATATTGACACCAATTATTATGTGGTCGCGACTATCGAGCAATCAAAAACATCCAAAATGTTTAGGATGAAAACATCTACAGATAGGAAGCCAAAATATAGAGTCTTCGGAACAGTTACTTTCACCATAAAAGACACAGTTTATAAGCTTAATGTGTATCAAAACTTAGGTTTATTAAAGAATCCCGAGTACGAAGATTATTTGTTTTTACCATTCAATGATTACACCAATGGAAATGAAACCTATGGAGGAGGTCGTTATTTAGATGTAAGAATTCCAAAAGGAAATACTATGGTCTTGGATTTTAATAAAGCTTACAATCCTTATTGTGCTTACACTTATGGTTATTCTTGCCCTGTTCCTCCAAGAGGAAATAGTTTGGAAACAGAGATTAATGCTGGGATTAAGTTTGAAGAAATAGAGGATTGATAATTAAAAAATAGTTCTATATTTAACCATGGCTATAGAAAAAGGAAACAAAAAAACGATAAGAGGCTGGATGGCATATGATTGGGCAAACTCAGTCTACAGTTTGGTAATTAGTTCAGCAATTTTCCCTATTTTTTATGAAGGGATAACGTCCAATCTCGATAGTCCATTTGTTTCAGAAACTATGATCAAAGGGAATACCCAATACTTAGTAAAAGCATTTGGTAGCGAGTGGATTAACACATCTTTAATCACATACGTCAGTGCAATTGGATTTTTGATTGTGGCTTTCTTATCTCCAATTTTATCAGGAATAGCAGATTATGTTGGTCGAAAAAAATTATTTTTACGAATTTTCGCATACTTAGGTTCATTTTCTTGTATGGGATTATACTTTTTTAGTCTCGAATCAATTGAAATTGGCTTTTTGTTTTTTGTTCTTGCTTTAGTAGGTTTTTGGGGTGGTTTGGTGTTTTATAACGCTTATTTACCAGAGATTGCCGAGAAAAAAGACCACGACAAAATAAGTGCAGGAGGCTTTTCTATGGGTTATATTGGGAGTGTAATTCTCTTAATTATTTGTTTAGTACTTGTGACTTTCAACAATTCATTCCCTGATTTTATGGGAATAGCTGATATTTTAGATGAAAATGGAGCTGTGCTTCAATCTGGAAAAGTGAATGCTTCAAAATTTGGGTTCCTTCTCACTGGAGTTTGGTGGTTTGGGTTTAGTCATGTTTTCTTTGCTAGAATAAAAGAAAGTAAAGAGAAATTTAAAGTTTCAAAACATATTTTGGGAAACGGATTCAAGGAATTGAGGTCAGTTTACAAAGAACTTATGCAAGATATTAACTTGAAAAGATTCTTACCTGCTTTCTTTATGATTAGTACAGGAGTACAAACAGTAATGTTAGTTGCAGTCTATTTTGCATCCAAAGAAATATTTACGGGACAATATGAAGATCAAAAAAGTTCGGGGTTAATATTGAGTATTTTATTAATTCAATTAATTGCAATTCCTGGAGCCTTGGGAATGGCAAGAGTTTCTAAAATGATAGGGAATGTAAAAACACTTCAAATTATTATTTTTGCTTGGGTTTGCTTAGTTATTTGGGCATATTTTGTACAAACACCTTTTGAGTTTTATATCACAGCAGGATTTGTGGGATTGGTTATGGGCTCAGTTCAAGCGCTTTCTCGTTCTACTTATTCTAAGTTTTTACCCCCTACAGAAGATACATCTTCTTACTTTAGTTTTTATGATGTAACAGAGAAATTAGCAATAGTTGTAGGGATGTTCATGTTTGGTTTCTTAGAACAAGTTACCGGGAGCATGAGAAACTCTATTATTTGTATTGCAGTTTTCTTTGTTGCGGCATTTATTTTATTAGCTTTTGTTCCTAAAGATAAAATAGAAAGCAATTAATTAGTTAAGTAATTGAGTAAAAATAAAAACCATATTATTGTTTCTGTTTCCAATGATTTATTTTCTGACCAGAGAGTAGATAAGGTTTGTAATACATTGATTTGTTTAGGTTTCGAGGTTACTCTTGTTGGTAGAAAATTACCCAATAGTTTACCGCTTTCTCCAAGGAAATATAAGACAAAAAGAATAAAGTTACTGTTCAAAAAAGGACCTTTTTTTTACGCAGAGCTCAATTTTAGGTTGTTTTGGTATTTGTTATTCAAAAAACATTCAGTTTTACTAGCCAATGATTTAGATACTTTGTTGGCCAATTACAAAGTAAGTAAATTCAGAAGAACAGAGTTGGTGTATGATTCACATGAATATTTTACCGAAGTACCCGAATTAAAAGAAGGTTCATTTGCTAAAAATATGTGGCTAAGAATAGAGCTATATATTTTTCCAAGATTAAAGAATGTGTATACAGTATGCCATTCTATTGCAAAAGTATATGAGGATAAATACAAAGTATCATTAAAGGTGGTGAGGAATATCCCAAAACAAAATTTACAAACAAAGTTCAAGACGAGAGAAGAATTAGGATTGCCAAAAGACAAAAAAGTGTTGTTGTTGCAAGGTGCAGGAATAAACATAGATCGTGGAGCAGAGGAAATGGTGGAAGCAATGAAATACTTACCTCAAGATTATTTGTTTCTGATTGTGGGTGGAGGGAATGTTTTCGAGATTTTGAAAGAAAATATTGCAAAAGATAACTTAGAAGATAAAGTAAAAATAGTAGGTAAAGTAGCTTATGAAGAGTTGATTAATTACACATTTAATTCTGATTTGGGATTGTCTTTGGACAAAAACACAAACCTCAATTATCAATATTCCTTACCTAATAAGCTGTTTGATTACATCAATTATCAAACTCCTGTTTTGACAAGTAACTTGGTTGAGATTAGAAAAATTGTAGAAACTTACAAAGTAGGATGGATTACAAAAAGCCATAATCCAAAGGATATTGCAGAAACTATTCTTGGTATTTTTAATAATGAGGAAGAGTATGAGGATAAGAAAAACAATACAAAAAAAGCTTCTGAGGAATTGAATTGGGAAAACGAAGAATTGGTTTTGAAAGAAATATACAGTAAATTACTTAAATGATTGAAGCAATAAATATCATCTCGTTTGATGTTCCTTTTCCAGCTAATTATGGGGGAGTGATAGATGTGTTTTATAAATTGAAGACTTTCCACAAGATGGGAGTAAAAGTACACTTACACTGTTTTGAATATGGAAGAGAGGAGCAACCAGAATTAGAAAAGTATTGTGAATCGGTAACGTATTACAAACGAAAAGATCATTGGATTAATTTGTTATCATCCATTCCTTTTATTGTTAAAACAAGAGTTTCTAAGGAGCTAGAAAGTAATTTATTATCAAATGATTACCCTATTTTATTTGAAGGGTTACATACGTGTTATTTATTGAATAATCCTAAACTAAAAGACAGAATAAAACTATACAGAGAAAGTAACATTGAACACAAATATTACAGTCACTTGGCAAAATCTGAAAAGAGTTTTTCTAAAAAAATATTTTTGAGATGGGAAGCAAGAAAGCTTAAAAGATATGAGCCAATTCTGAAACACGCCCAACATAGTTTTATGGTTTCACAAACTGATTTTCATTATTTCGAAATGAAATATCCAAAATCGAACAATCATTTTGTTCCTAGTTTTCATTCGGGATTCGAGGTAAAGATAGCCGAAGGAAAAGGAGATTATGTGTTGTATCAGGGTAATTTATCGGTTTCAGAAAATTACGAAGCTGTTTCGTATTTAATTAAAACTGTATTTTCTGTATTGGATGTTCATTTAATTGTAGCAGGATTAAACCCTCCCGAACACCTTCTAAAAGAAATAGAAAGGCATGAGCACATTACCTTGATTTCTAATCCAGAAGAAGAACAAATGAATGGTTTAATTGCCAATGCACAAATCAATTTTTTGTACACCAACCAAGCAACAGGATTAAAACTAAAATTATTAAATGTCCTTTACCAAGGAAGGCATTGTTTAGTAAATAGTAAAATGGTGGAAGGAACAACTTTGGCAGCTTGTTGTATTGTAGAAGATAACATTGATAAACAAATTATTAAGATTAAAAACTTAATGGAAGAAGAAGTATCTCCCGAAATCATTGAAAAAAGAAAATCAATTTTATTAGAAAACTACTCTAACGAAAAGAATTTTGTTAGAATAATGGAGGTTTTTGAATAAGTAATTACACTTTTCCTTTTAGTATTTCTCCTTAGAAATAAGGTGTAGTAGTACGAAAAAACAGAATCCTTAATGATTCGCAATAGCAACCATTATTTTTTCAAGTTTCTTTGTCATAATAGAATTATAGCAATTGTAATTGTTTACAATTATTGCAAAGGCCAAGTTTTTACCCGATTTAGACTTTACATAACCAGCATAACTTTTTACCCGAGTCATAGTTCCACTTTTTGCCCTTAATCTTCCGCTAGCGTAAGTTTTTCTTCCAATTCGAGTCATTGTTCCAGATTTCCCTGCAATGGGCAGAGAAGTATAAAAAGACTTGTAGTTTTTACTTTTCTTCATATACCTCAATATAGAAGTTAAGTGATAAGCAGAAACTGCATTCATTCGTGACATTCCACTGCCATCAGAAATATACATTCCTGTTGTGTTTATACGTTTACTCCAAAAGTTTTTTACAGCCAAAGCTCCTCCAGAGTTACTCCCTCCATTATTTCTTTTTTTACCCACTGCATTCAATAAATGCTCTGCATATAAATTATTACTCACATGGTTTGTTTTGTAAACAATACGGGCAATAGAAGGTGATTTTTGAGTATAAAAATTTGCTCGATTTTCTTCTGTTTGCATTCCTGCTAATTCCATTTTTCTTTTGGTAGTTGCACCCAATTGGATTTTGATTCCAGCATTCAATAAATAATATTCTAAATCCCAAGCAGCTTGATAAGCAGGGTCAGTCATGGAAGCTTTTACATTAAAATCATCCCTTCCTTTTGGTATAGACCCTTTTATTAATCTAAGGTTTGAATAAGGAGCGCTATACACATAAGCATTGTCTTTTTTACTGTCAGCAGCTTTCACCTGGTTGTTAAATTTCTGATCTGGTAAACAAGGAGTAACGCAATCAATAAAAGTAGAATCTCCAGCAAGAGGACCAGAGCGAAAAGTTAAATAAGTAAGGTTGTCATAAATAGTTAATCCACTGGTTCCTGCTCCATAATAATTCCCCATGTCTCCCCAAAGCCAAGTAGAAGGAACACCTTCGTAACTGAAGTGACTTGCATCTCCAATTACAGCACCTTTTATTTCTTTTATTCCTAGTTTTTGAATTTCCAAAACCCATTTCAGCATAAAATCTGAAGCGTTTTCGTCTTTATTAAGAAAATAGTTGGAACCTAAAGTTGGATCTCCACCTCCTTTAATATAAATATTACCCAGAAGAACTCCATTAGAATCTATAACGCCATCGTATTGTAAAGTTGTTTTGAAACTGGTGTAAGAACCCAAGGAAACCAGAGCTGCAGAAGTTGATACAATTTTCATGGTAGAAGCAGGAACAAGGCTGTTGTAAGAGTTGTACTCAGCAATTGCAGAGTCAGTATCCAAATCTATTACACGAAAGCTTATAGAAGCGTTTTCTAATACTTTTTCACCCTTTATTTTATTGAACGCATCCATGATGTTGTTTTGAGAAACTACAGCAGTAGAACTTAAAACAATAAAAATTGTGACTATAAATTTCATTTTTGTCATGGATAATTATCTAATGTAAAAATAGTGGTTTGTTTTCTATTCTTAGAGAGACTTTTCAATTAATATATCATGTTTAAGTTTTAAAGTTCATTTGTAAAATATAAAACACTCATAATCAATTAATTTAATTATATTACAGTATGAAATTTTGGTTAAATAATCCTGGAGTACGAATCTTAGTCCCTATGACCTTGGGAATAATGACAGCTGCTAATCTCCAGATTAACCATTTTCTAATAACACTTTTTTGTTGCTGTTCGTTAATTGTTTACCTCGTATATTTTCGTTTTTCTACTTTTAAAAACAGAAAATTAATTGGCATACTTGTTTCTATTACTATTTTTTTGGTAGGCTATCAGTACACCATTTCACGAACCCAGAAATTTTGGGACACTCATTTTTCAAAAACAGTGAGCCAATCCGAATTTTATCACGTAAAAGTGATTGATAGATTGGTGGAAAAGGAAAATTCTTACAAAACTATCTTGCAAATAAATAGTGTCTTAGGAGAAAAAGAATTGAATTGTAAAGGAAAATTACTGGCTTATTTTAGAAAGAACGACCAAGTAAAATCCCTGGTTTATGGAGATGAATTAATAATTGAAAACAAAATAAATAAAGTTGAAGGGGCACGAAACCCCAATCAATTTGATTACAGCCGTTATCTGAATATTCATCAAATTAATTATCAAGTTTTTTTGGATACCAATACTTGGCAAAAAACAGAAGTGAATTCGGGTAATTTGCTAATTACTTTTTCTCAAAAAATGAGAGAGAAACTCTATGGTTATTTGGTAGAAAATGGAGTGGAAGGAAAGCAGCTAAAAGTTGGTTCGGCATTACTGTTGGGGTGCCGAGAAAATTTAGATAAAGAGTTAATAAAATCCTATTCCAGTGCTGGAGCTATGCATGTTTTAGCCGTTTCGGGATTGCATGTAGGAATTTTATATTTATTACTTGCTAATTTTTTTAATCTTTTCAAGAGGATAAAACATTCCAAGTATTTAATCGCAATTTTACTCATTTCTTCCCTTTGGTTTTATGCCCTTATGACAGGATTGTCCGCTTCTGTGATGCGATCCAGTACCATGTTTACTTTCATTATTGTTGGAGATAAATTATTGAACAGGAAAGTGTCTATTTATAATACCCTTGCCGTTTCGGCCATTGTGTTATTGATAATAAATCCCTATATGATTTACCAAGTAGGTTTTCAATTGTCTTATGCAGCTGTTTTTGGAATAGTTTATCTACAACCCAAAATTTACAAACTCATTTATTTCAATAACACCATTGCTCAAAAAATATGGGCGATTACTTGTGTTTCGCTTGCTGCACAAATTGCTACGCTTCCCATAAGTTTACATTTTTTTCATCAGTTTCCTGTTTATTTCTTTGTCTCTAATTTAGTGGTAATTCCTTCCGCTATCCTTATTTTTTATTTGGGAATAGGGTTGTTTATTGTAGCTCCTTTTGGAGGATTCTCTTTACTTATAGGCAAGGTTCTCAATTTCTTTTTATGGGTTTTGAATCAAGCCATTTTCTTCACCGAAAAATTAGCTTATTCACTTATCGAAGAAATTGCTTTATCTATTTTTGAGACTTATTTATTGTACTTAACTATATTTTTGTTCTTGATTTCAATCTACTACCGAAAAGCTAAATTTATTTATGCTACAATGTTTTTGAGTTTTGTTTTTCTCGGTTTACAATTAGATACTCAATACTCTTCTATTCAACAAAACTACTTGACGTTTTATTCAATAAAGGGCGAAACAGTATTCGAATTGGTAAAGAACAAAAAAGTTTATTTTGTATCCAGCAAAGAATTGAAAAATGACTGGAGTAAAATGCTATTTAACGTGAATAACAATTGGAATAACCACAATTTAACCTCCAAAGTCTATCTTAATATTGATTCATTATCAAATATTTACGAAAAAAAATTTTTATTTGTAGAGAATAATATTTTTTATTTTGAAGAAAAAATTATTCAAGTATTGAATAACGATTACTTGACAGAAATAAACCCAGACTATCTAGTAGTAAATAAAAAATCACTCAAAGTTTTGAAAGCATATTTAAAACAATCGAAACCGAAACACATCATATTTGATAGCACAATTCCTGAATATAAATTAAAATATTATTTAGAAAGGATGGATACTAATGTTACAAAAGTTGTTTCTTTGGATAAGAAGTTTTATTCTGTTGATTTGAAATAGAGATTTCTAACGGTTAGTATAAGAGCAGTAGCGGATTAAAATAGCACCATCTTTCGGATAGCAATATACTTAATTAAAAGCAACAGCGGTTCGAGTTAAAACCCAAACCGCTATTGCTTTTATACATTGTTGTAGTTAGTTATTCTTGCCTAGTGCTAAATTATATTCTCAAAAATTGTGTTAATTGATTTCCTAACTTTTTTAGAATTTTGGGAAGCATCTTTATTATCTCGATACCCAATTGCCAAAACAACACAAGCGTTCAAACCTTTTTCTGTTAGCCCTAATTTTTGATTGTAATCACCATTTTCAAAGCCTTCCATTGGTGTACAGTCGATTTGTAATTCAGCACACGCATTCATAGCATTTGAGAGGGCAATGTATGTTTGCTTGGCAGTCCAATGAAACATTTCTGTTTCTGATTTCTCTTTAAGTTTTCCTTTTACAAAATCGCCATAACCAGAAATTTTGTCGATAGGAATGCCATTAGTTTCCGATTTTAATAGAATTAAATCATCTATATCTTTTTCATTTATCATTGTATAATTACAAAAAACAAATAAATGAGAAGCATCCGTAATCTGGGATTGATTCCAAGAAAGTGGTTTTAATTCTTCTCTTAATTTAGAATTCTTAATTTCTAAAATCTTGTAGGGTTGCAAACCATAAGAAGAGGCAGACAATTGTACTGCCTCTTTTATATAGTCTATGTTTTCTTGAGATACTTTTTTTGAAGCATCCATTTTTTTAGTGGCGTAACGCCATTTTAAGTTATGTAATAATTGCATATTAGATTTTAAGCTTGTTTAATAAATTGTACGTCAATTACTAATTTTACTTTATCAGAAACTACGATACTTCCAGCTTCTGTAACTGCACTCCAAGTCAAATTGAAATCTTTTCGGTTGATTTCTCCTTTTATTTCAAAACCTGCTTTGGTTTGACCATAAGGGTCAACTGCTATTCCATTTAACTCTGCATCTAAAGTTATCTGCTTGGTAACATCTCTTATAGTTAAGTCACCAATTAATTGCTCGCCTGTAAAAGATTTTGATACAAATTTCATTTCAGGAAATTTTTCTGAATTGAAAAAATCGTCAGATTTTAGGTGTGTATCTCTGTCATTATTTTTTGTGTTAATTGAGCTTGTTTTGGCAATAAATGCTATCTCAGCATTATTAAAATTATCACCATCTGTTTTTGCGTTTGCTTCAAAATCTTCGAAATATCCTGTTACCGTTGAAATCATCATATGCTTTACTTTAAAAGCAATTTCCGAATGTGCGTTGTCTATTGTCCAGTTTGTGTTGTTCATTTTATTTATTTTTAATTATCATGTTTTTATTTAAATATTTTATCTACTCATTGGTACTTCCATTAATAATACTCTTGCATTTTCTGAAGCTTTTACGTTGAAAGATTCTGTATTCCAAATTCCAAAACCATCTCTTTTTGATAGTTTTTCATTGTTGATTTCAATTGTACCTTCTAATACAAAAGCATAAACTCCGTTGCCTTCTTTTTTTATTTTGTATTCGTCTGAATTTCCTTTTGAAAAATTGCCAATATGAAACCAAGCATCTTGATTTAGCCAAACACCTTGGTCTTCTTTGTTAGGAGAAAGTACTTGATAAAATTCGTTTCGCTTTTTGATATCTCTAATTGATATTTGGTCGTATCTAGGCTCTGTATTTTTACTTTTAGGAAACACCCAAATTTGAAGAAATTTGACTTCCTTGTCTTTGTTTTTGTTGTATTCAGAATGAGTAACGCCAGTTCCAGCACTCATTATTTGTACATCTCCTTCTTTGATTACCGTTACATTTCCCATACTATCTTTATGCTCTAAATCGCCTTCTATCGGAATAGAAATAATCTCCATATTGTCGTGTGGGTGTGTTCCAAATCCCATTCCTTCTTGAACTATGTCATCATTTAAGACACGTAGTACTCCAAAGTTCATTCTTTCTGGGTTTTGATAGTTTGCAAAACTAAAGGTGTGGTGTGAATTTAACCAACCGTGATCTGCTTTTCCTCTTGTTTCTGCTCTGTGAATTACTGTGTTCATTGTATTAATGTTTTTATTGGGTAATTGTTTAAATCCTACTTGTTCCATTAAAGTATCGTAAGTAGATTTTATGTTTTCACTATTTTTTGCAGTTAATACCTGCGGAGCGATAGCACCAACAACTCCCGTGAGAAGTGCATTTTTGATAAATTCTTTACGTTCCATAATGTTTGCTTTAAATTATAATGCAAATATGAAACAGTTTAAAAGGCTGTGGAATATGAAAAATAGAGAGAAACTTATGAAAATCCGATATTAGGATTTATTTTCTCTCTTTTTGAAGATTGAAGGAGATAATTGGGTGTTTTTTTTGAAGAAAGCACTAAAATTTGCAGGTTCATTAAAACCTAATTCATAGCCAATTTCTTTGCTATTTGAGGCGGTAAAATAAAGTAATCGTTTCGCTTCTGTTATTATTCTTGATTGAATATATTCTTTAGCAGTTTTACCTATTTTGCTTTTTACTATGCGGTTCAGATGGTCTGCAGTAATATGAAGTTCATTGGCGTAATAAGAGGTAGAATGTTCTTTCCTGAAATTGGAGTCCACTGACTCTTTAAATTTTTTCAATAAGTTGTCTCCTGAAGAATCAATATCAGTTTCTATCGGATTGATTGAGCAAATATTGTTGCATTCTATCAGCAATAGTTTCAAATATGCTCCAATAGATAGATTTTTCATCTGGGCATTGCTAGTAAATAAATCAAAAATGGTATTTGAGAAATGCTCTATAATGTCAAATTGCTTTTTATTGGGTAATAAAGGTGGCGTTAGCCCATAATTTTGAAAAAGATTAAGACTACTAATAAATGCTAGTGGAATAGAGTTTTCAATCAAAAACTGGTTAGAAAAAGTCATTGCAAATCCTACAGATTTTTCAGTTTCTATTACTTGGTGTACTTGTCCAGGAGCAACAAAGAAAATCTGTTGTTGGGCTAATTCGTAAGAATTAAAATCTATTTTATGAAATCCTTTCGCCTGTTTAATAATGAGTACGGTAAAGTAATTATGTCTATGAGGTTCGTCAGTTTGCCCACTACGTTTCATATAAATATCCTCCATTTTGGATATCCCAAAACTTATCGCATCCTTTTCGGAGTTTACTTTGTTATATGTTTTTACGGTGTTCATTTTAATTACCTACAACAACCGTATATAGTTAACAGTGCACTATATTTAGCTATTTGGCAGGATATAGTTAACTCTTGATAAGTATCCAGTTTATTTTTATTAAAACAAATTTAATTAAATATTCCCAGAGAATTCGTGTTACTCTTTTATAACTTCCTTGTTTCTATGTTTTTTCCAGAAATAAAACAAACCAAATGCTCCGAGTATGATTAATCCGATAGAAATTTCTTCTGCTTGTGATAGTCCACTGCCGTATTCCGTATTTATTCTAATTCTTTCGATAAGAAGTCTTTCTATACCAGTTACTAATACATAGATGCTAAACATCATCATTGGGGCAGTTAACTTTTTTCTCAAACTCCAGATAAAAGCAAACAGTCCAAAACACATAATCATTTCATAAATTGGAGTAGGGTAGACAGGGTTTTCTAACTTATGGTTATAATCTGGAAAAAGGCTATTTTCCATTATAATTCCTTCGTTATTTATGTTATTAGGATAATCGTAAGCCCATATCCAATCGGGTAAAAATGCTAGAAAATCGGGTTGTGGAGCTAAGTTATCTATTCCCCAATCTCCATCACCAGCTAGTTGGCAACCAATTCTTCCAACTCCATAGGCAAATAAAACTGTAGGTCCTATTGCATCAAGGTATTGAGTAATGGGTAATTTTTGTTTCCAAAAATAGTAAACACACCCAATAACAGAAAGAATAACACCTCCGTAAACAGTTAATCCATTGTAAAGGTGTCCTATTCCCAAACTTGGGTTAGAAATATATTCCGTAATTAACCACGGTTTTTCAAGTGTAGCAAAAAGAACCGCACCCCCAATTCCTCCTAGTATACCAATCAAAGTCACATTTCCCATTTGTTCATGGGGTCTTATTTCTATTTCTTTTTCTTTGGGATTTTCTAATTTTTCTTTGTTTACCTCACGGTATTTCCAATACACCATTATTGCTGCTACAACTAATCCAGCAACAACATTTCCTGTTCCAGAGAGAAGAAATCCTACAAAATCATCTGTTATACTTTCTCCTGGTTTCAGTTCAAAATCCCCAAATAATTTCACCATTCCCGACTGTGAAAGAATTGGGAACAATTTAAATCCGATAAAAAATCCATACAAGCCATTAAAAAATAACTCAATAGGATTGGCAGGTTTCCCAACTGTAATTGTTTTAAAAGTACTTTTTATCAAGCCTAGACCTTCTCTTCTCTTTAGTTCTCTAGCACTAAACCAATTTGCCGCCAAAAAAGCTACTCCAATCCAAAAACCGAGCATAGGAATTATTTTTAGAAAAGGAATTTCTAATCCAAAAATTCCATAAAAAAAGTGATATAGAGTAGGGTACATAAGTTAGTTTGTTAAATGTTTAAGTTCGGTTAATTGTCTTTTTTCTATGAATTCAATTTTCATTAATCCATCTCTATCTACTTGCGTCATTTTTACTGGAACAACAAGGTTTGTAATCAAAGGATTGTAGGGAGCTTTTACCTTCACATAATTAGAAGTAAACCCATTCATCATTCCGTGTTCGTGATCTGCTTCAAATAATACTTCCTCAGTTTGTTGTTCGTTTTTTAAGTAAAAGGCTTTTTTCTTTTTCTCCGATAAAATTCTCAATCGTTTACTTCTTTCTTTTCTTGTTGGTACAGGAACTACTTCTTTCATTTTTACAGCCGTAGTATTGGCTCTCTCCGAGTAAGTGAATACATGCAAGTAAGAAACTTCCAAGTCTACTATAAACTGGTAAGTCTCTTCAAATATTTCGTCCGTTTCTCCGGGGAATCCAACAATTACATCTACACCAATACTGCAATTTGGCATTAGTTCTCTTATTTTTTCAATGCGAGATTGGTACAATGCTTTGTCGTATTTTCTTCGCATAGATTGCAATAAAAAATCCGATCCACTTTGCATTGGAATATGAAAATGAGGAACAAACTTATCTGATTTTGATACAAATTCTATGATTTCTTCAGACAGTAAATTAGGTTCTATGGAAGATATTCTAAATCGTTCTATTCCTTTTACTTTATCTAATTCTTGTATCAATTGATAAAAATTTTCTTCTCCTCCTTGACCAAAATCTCCAATGTTTACTCCAGTCAACACTACTTCTTTTACGTTAGTTTGAGCAATTTTTTTTGCTTCTACCAATGTTTTATTGATACTGGCATTTCTACTTTTTCCTCTAGCAAGAGGAATTGTGCAAAAAGTACAGAAATAATCACAACCATCTTGAATTTTCATAAAAGTACGAGTCCTATCTCCTATAGAATAACCAGGGATAAACTCTTTTGTTTCTTTTATAGATTTATTTTCTATGTGTGTTTCTTCTTTTTTATCTGTGTTTTCTAGGTATTCAGCAATGTTAAATTTTTCTTGAGCTCCAAGAACTAAATCCACTCCATTAATAAGAGCAATCTCTTCTGGTTTTAATTGTGCGTAGCATCCTACGATTACAATAAAAGCTTTTGGATTAAAACCCAAAGCTTTTTTTACTAATTGCTTACACTTTTTATCCGCATTTTCTGTGACAGAGCAAGTGTTTAATATATAAATATCGGCACTCTCCTGAAAATCTACTTTGGCAAAGCCAGCATCTGCAAGTTGTCTTGCAATGGTAGAAGTTTCAGAAAAATTAAGTTTACACCCAAGGGTATAAAAAGCTACTTTTTGATATTGATTCATGATTGTTTAAATACAAATGCAAAGATAATAAATTGTATCAAAGTATAAATAGGATAGACTTCAAAAAAAAATCCATCTTGAACTGAATCAAGATGGATTAAGGTTTAAATATTATTTTCTTAAAGTTTTTTAAGAACTGTGACGTGTCCTACCTTCTCATATTCCTCATCATTTTCTTTTATAATTCCTTCTATTCTAAAGATGTAAGCGTCTTCCTTAACAATAAATCCTTTAAATTTCCCATCCCAACCTTCGGTTTTACTGTTGGTTGTAAATATTAATTGCCCCCATCTATTGAAAATCATAAATTTATAGCCTTCCTCTTTTAAACCTTCTGTAGATGGAATAAAAATTTCATTTATGTTATCATCATTGGGTGTGAATGTATTTGCGACATAAACCAATAATTCGTGTTTTACATATAGATCTCTACAGATACTGTCTCTACATCCTTGTTCATTTTCAACTTTAAGGCAGCTCGTATACGTTACCCCTCCAACATCAGGAAATGTCATAAAAGCATCTCTTGTAATAAACGACCCTAAATCTGCAATATACCATTCGTAAGTTAATGAATGAGGATAGTTTGTTGTATTTTCAAATTCTACATCTACATTAAATACATCAGTTATAGGACCTGGTTTCATTATAAACCAAGGGTATGGTTGCGGATGAAGATTAATTAAAAACTCATCTGTAAATGTACACCCATTCTTATCTGTAACAGTCACTTGATATGCTTTAGAAACTTGTGGACTCTCAGTCATTGTAATCCCTGTAGTTCCGTTACTCCAATTAAATGTATAAGGAGCAGTTCCTCCTAGTGGAGTAGCAATATAGGATGCAAATTTATTTAAACAGATAAATGAATCTTTTAAAGGTAACATCAATAAAGGAGCAGGTTGATTTATGATTACAGTGCTTTTTCCTAAACAACCGTTTGCAGTTCTTATAGCTATTTTAAATGGGCCAGCTTGAGCACATAAATTTGAAAATACATTACCAGGTTGAAAAGTTAACCCATCATCAATACTATATTCGGCAGCATTAGCATCTATAATTGTAATAGTACCACTGCAATCATTAAAGCAATTTTCGTCTTGTACCGTTATCGCATCAATTGTTTCGGATATGGGTGCAGTAATAATAAAAGGTGTAAGGGTTGAACAACCATTTTCATCTGTCACTTTAACTGTATGGGCTCCAACACATAAATTTGTTCTCTTTTTTGTGATGGCAAATACATTGTTAAACTCTACTTGATAAAGACCCAATGGGGAAGTTCCTCCTGTTGGAATAGCCTCTGCAATTCCATTGCAAGTTGCAGCACAATTTGTATTATTAATTATTAAGTTCGGGAGAATATTGGGAGGATTGGTCAAATTGTAGACGACCGTATCGCTACATCCACCAGAGTCGTAAACAATGCAGGTGTATGTTCCCGGAGCAAGTCCTGTAAAAGTTCCTATAGCTTGTGTTGTTGCTCCGTTATTTATGGAATAAGTATAAGGTGATTGTCCTCCAAAAGGATTTATTATTAATTGCCCGTCATTTACCCCAACACAACTCGGATCTATCTGTGTAATGGTTTGGTTTAATAGGATATAAATATCAGTTATTAGTGTATCGATAAAAAGAGTACAACCCGATTCGGATATTACTCTTACTCTAAACTTACCTGGTCCTGGAATATAATGTTGCCTTGTTGTTGCCCCTGCAATTATTTTAAAAGGAACACTGTCATACCATTGATAAGCTAAATATCCAGAATCTGCGGATAAATTTATTCCTTTACAATCTTGTATTTTTTCAATTTCAGGCTTGAAACAATCTCCATCAATATAAGCTCTTCCATCATGAGCTCCATATCCACAATCAGCAACAGAAAATTTTACTGTGATGTCTTGACCAATATAATTTGTTAAATCAACTGTAATTCTTGTCCATGGTTTATATCTCCAATTTCCAGAATAAGTTATAAACCCAGGAACTGATCCTCCAGTAATTACAAAATAGTTTCCACAAGAAGGTATTTTAACATTATTTGAATCTAAGAATTCGACATTAAACCATGGTTGCTCAGCTATAGGGTGACTTGGATCATTGAATACGACAGCAAAATCATAAGTAAAATAAGGTTTAATAGCAGTAATTTGAGCAATATGCTGAATCATACTAACTTCATAACCACCATCTTCATCTCCAAGCATAACAGAATAAGTTCCTCCTCTAGGGTTTAGTCTAGGTAAAGTAGGGATATCATTATCGAATCCTCCTGTAACAATTCTGTGTTGTGCAGCAGCTCCAATTCCAGTAGAACCAGCAGTGATATTTTGTACACAACCAACCGCATGACCTGCAGGGCATTGTACATCTCCATATGAAGGTGTCCAATGTTGCCAAGTACCTAGTTCAAAATCTACATTATTACAGTTACCTGCTTCTGGCATTGATCCTCCGTGATTATGACCCCAATGATTTGCCTTATTAATTTTCCAATTACTGAATTTGGTCATTAGGCTTGTACTCACTTTTAAACTATTAAATTGATCTTCGTAATTACCGAGTAAATAAGAAGCATTTAAAGTTCCTGCAATCATAAGGTTGAAATTATGCATAAAGAAACTATGTCTTTCGCTTCTATAAAATTCCTTAAATAAACTTTGATTGGTAATTGAAGTTGATGAAAGTGAAGTAGAGTCAATTAATTTTTGACCCATATCAAAATTCATTTCAAATTGTGAGATTGTATCTTCAATCAAAACTTCTCTTGAAACTTGAGAGTAAGAAGCTGAGCTGATAAGAATAGCAAAGATTAATAAAGATTTATATATAGTATTCATAAGTATTTCTTTTGTTCTATTTCTAAACGTATAAAAAATAACAGGGTTGTCCACCTCACTATAAAAATACAAAAAATACTTAATTATTGAGGCTTTATTTTGAGGCTACTTGTTATAAATTTAGATTGCTGAGATTAATTATCAAATTAAATCTAATTTTATTCAAAATTTAATCGTATAAATTTTATGTTAAATAACTATTATTTTGAATTGTAGATGGGACAATCCAATAATTAATTTTGTAGATTTATATAAGAATGAAAATATTTTTAAGTTTTATATTAATAGCAATCTCAATTTTTGCTGGAGCTACTCATAATAGGGGAGGTGAAATTACCTATATTCATATTTCTGGAAATACGTATCAATTTACAATATCAACTTGTACCAAATCTAGTGTTGCTGCAGATAGGCAAGAACTTGAAATAAATTTTGGAGATGGAACAGGTATAGATACAGTCAGAAGAGATACTGTAATATCCATATCAGTTGATGCACAGAAAAACCTTTACATTATTAATCACACTTTTGTTGGTCCAGGTACTTTTAGAGTAACCATGGAAGATCCCAATAGAAATGGTGGAATTGTGAATATTGGTGGAGCAACAAACTCCGATCAATTTCCTTTTTGTATTGCTACAGAAGTTGTTATCTCTCCTTTTCTTGGCGCTAATAATTCTGTAATTTTTAATGATTGTCCTTGTCCAGAAATTGCTTGTGTAAATAAGAGGTATTGTTATAATCCTCAAGCGACTGACCCTGATGGGGATAGTTTATCTTATGCTTTAGTTCCTTGTTTAGGTTTTGGGTGTAATCCTTTATCTACTCCAGTTGTTTATCAATACCCTGACAATTATGGAGGAACAATTTCTATTAATTCAAATTCAGGTACTTTATGTTGGATAAATCCAACTCGATTGGGAGAATATAACATTGCAATTTTAGTCACAGAATGGAGGAATGGGATAAGAATAGGGACAGTATTAAGAGATGTTCAAATTACTGTGGACGGAGCTTGTAACAATGACCCTCCTGTTATTACAACAATTACAGATACTTGTGTTGTAGCAGGTGATTTGGTTAATTTCAATGTTTCTGCTACTGATATTGATTTAGGGGATTTAATACAACTTAAAGCAACAGGAGCTCCATTTACAAGTGTTTCAAATCCAGCAACTTTTTCATCAGTGACGGGATTATCTCCAGTTTCTTCCACATTCAATTGGAATACAGATTGCAGTAATATCAGAAAAGCAGCCTATAGCGTTTATTTTGAAGCAACAGATAATGGAAGACCAGATTTATCCGATTACCGACAAGTAAATATTACTGTAAAAGCACCCGCACCATTTGGGCTTATCGCAACTCCTCTAAGCGGTAAAGTTGATGTAATATGGAATACAACTAATTGTAGTAATTCAATTGGCTATAAAATTTACAGAAAAAAAGGAAGTAGCATAGGGACATTAGATTGTTGTTCGCAAACTTCACCTATTGGTTTAGGATATACTTTTATTGGGAGAAACAATTCAATTACAGATACCACTTTCGAAGATAATTCTTCACTGGTAGTGGGAGAAGAATATTGTTATGTGGTAACAGCTATTTTCCAAATTGATTATGAAAGTTGTATTTCAAATGAATCGTGTGTGAAACTTAAAAAAGATGTACCTATAATCACCCATGTTACAGTAAACTCTACAAATACAAGTACAGGAATTGATTCTATAGTTTGGGCAAAAGCATCAGATTTGGATACAACCACCAATTATCCACCTCCTTATTTGTATAAGATATATCACAAAGTAGGATTTATTGGTGCAAATACTTTAATCCATACTTCTCCTGTTTACTCTCAATTGTACTTAAGTGATACAACTTATGTTCATAATTTAGTTAACACAACAGATAATCCAAATTCTTATAAAGTAGAAATGTACCATATAGTTGGTCCAGACACTTTATTAATAGGAGGAACAAATTCAGCATCTTCCATTTTTGTTTCAACTGCGGCTTCCGACAATATGATTACATTAACTTGGAATGAAATAATCCCCTGGACTAATACTAGTTACGAAATTCACAGAAGTAATTCTATTGGCGGAGTTTATTCATTAATTGGTAATTCTGTAACTCAGATTTATAGAGATAGTAATTTAACAAATGGAGTAACGTATTGCTATAAAATAAAAAGTATTGGTTTGTATTCTGACCCAACTATTGTGAGTCCGATAGAAAATTTCTCTCAAGAAATTTGTGATTCTCCTGTTGATTTAACCCCTCCTTGTGCACCAGTTTTGGAAGTAGATAATAGTTGTGAAGATGAGTTGAATTATTTATCATGGACCAATCCCAATAATTTTTGTGCTGATGATGTAACTCGTTATAGAATTTTTTATGCACCTACAGCTGCAGGACCATATTCAGAAATTGACACTAAAAATGACCCTACAGACACAACACTTTCTCACAATAACTTTGGGTCAATTGCAGGCTGTTATTATGTTACAGCATTGGATTCTATTCAGTATAATAATGAAAGTTTACCAAGTAACATTGTTTGTGTTGATAACTGTCCTATATATTTTCTTCCTAATGTCTTCACTCCAAATGGAGATGGAAAAAACGATAAATTTATTCCACTTCTCCCTTATAAATTTATTGAAAGTGTAGATTTTATTATTTATAACAGATGGGGGAATATTGTATTTCAAACAAATGACCCGATGATAAATTGGGATGGAAAAGACCAAGAAACTGGGAAGCCAGTTTCTGATGGTGTTTATTTTTATGCTTGTAGAGTTTACGGATTAAGGCTTTCGGGATTAGAAGAAACAAAATTAAGAGGGTCAATCACAATTTTTGGAAATGGGACTAATCGTCAGAAATAATTTTATTTAATATTTCCTTAAAATCATTTCTTAGAGTCTTCTTATTTTATTTTTTCTTATAGCGATTAAATTATGAAAATCTCCACTTTTTATTACTGAGACTTATTTAATCTTATTATAACAAAATATCTTACTATAGTAAAGTATAGAATAGACCAATTTTGTATATTCGCAACTTAATAAATTCAAAGAATGATAAAGATAACTTTACCTGACGGTACAATAAAAGAATTCGAATCAGGAGTAACAGCAATGGATGTTGCACTATCGATAAGTGAAGGGCTTGCAAGAAACGTACTTTCTGCAAAAGTAAATGGAGAAGTTTGGGATGCAAACAGAACTATTTCAACTGATTCAACACTGAGTTTATTGACCTGGAATGATGACGAAGGTAAAGCAACAATGTGGCATTCTTCAGCCCATTTGATGGCAGAAGCGTTGGAATTTTGTTACCCAGGAGTTAAGCTTGCAATAGGACCAGCAATTGAAAACGGGTTTTATTATGACGTAGATTTTGGGAAACATGAATTCTCAGAAAAAGATTTGCCTAAAGTAGAGAAGAAAATGATTGAATTGGCGAGGATGAAGCTCCAATTCGAAAGGAAAGAAGTTTCTAAAGCTGATGCTTTAGCTTATTTTAATGAAAAAGAAGATCCATATAAATTGGAATTAATCAATGAATTGGAAGACGGAAGTATTACTTTTTATACTCAAGGGAACTTTACCGATTTATGCAGAGGACCACATATTCCTCATACTGGATTTATAAAAGCAGCAAAATTATTGAGCGTTGCTGGTGCTTATTGGCGAGGGGATGAGAAGAACAAGCAATTAACTAGAATTTATGGAATTACATTTCCAAAAAACAAAGAATTAGTAGAGTATTTAGAAAGACTGGAGGAAGCAAAAAAGCGTGACCACAGGAAATTAGGAAAAGAATTAGAGCTATTTACATTTTCTCAAAAAGTGGGAGCTGGACTGCCATTATGGTTACCAAAAGGAACTGCATTGAGAGAGAGATTAGTTAATTTTCTTAAAAAAGCTCAAGATGAATCAGGTTACGACCAAGTTTCAACTCCACATATTGGACACAAAGATTTGTATGTAACTTCGGGTCATTATGAGAAATACGGAGAAGATTCATTTCAATCGATAAAAACACCACATGAAGGAGAAGAGTTTTTATTGAAACCAATGAATTGCCCTCATCACTGTGAGATTTATAATGCATCCCCAAAATCATACAAAGATTTACCAGTAAGGTATGCAGAATTTGGAACAGTATATAGGTATGAGCAAAGTGGAGAATTACACGGATTAACACGAGTAAGAGGATTTACTCAAGATGATGCACATATTTTTTGTACTCCAGATCAAGTAGAGGAAGAGTTTACGAATGTAATCGACTTAATTAAATATGTATTTAAAGCACTTGACTTTCCAGAATACACAGCTCAAATTTCATTGAGAGATAAAGAGAAGAGCGATAAGTATATTGGAAGTGATGAAAATTGGGAAAAAGCTGAACAAGCAATTATCAATACAACAAAGGAAGCAGGATTAAAGACTGTAATAGAATACGGAGAAGCTGCTTTTTATGGACCAAAGTTAGATTTCATGGTAAAGGATGCCATAGGAAGAAGTTGGCAATTGGGAACTATTCAGGTAGATTATACTTTGCCAGAGAGATTTGAGTTGGAATACACGGGTTCTGATAATGAAAAGCATAGACCTGTTATGATTCACAGAGCGCCTTTCGGTTCTTTAGAAAGATTTGTTGCAGTTCTTATCGAACATTGTGCTGGGAAATTTCCATTGTGGTTAACTCCAACACAAGTTGCAATTTTGCCGCTGAGCGAAAAATATAATGATTATTGCGAAAATCTTTCTAAATCATTAAAAAATTACGATATTCGCGCTCTTGTAGACGACAGAAACGAAAAGATAGGTAAAAAAATAAGAGATACGGAGTTAAACAAGACGCCATATATGCTTATAATAGGAGAGCAGGAGGCTAGTGATAGCATGGTCTCTGTGAGAAAACAAGGAGAAGGTGATTTAGGTAGTTTTTCATTAGAAAATTTTGCCGAATTACTGAACAAAGAGATAGAAGAACAAATTAAACATTAACTAAAACTAACTACCATAGCTTTAAGAAATAACAATAGAGGAAGAAGACGATTCGAAAAAAAAGAAGATCCTCACAAAATTAACGAAAGAATTCGTGCAAAAGAGTTACGTCTTGTTGGTGATAATGTAGAACCACAAGTAATAAGTCTTGAAGATGCAATTAAATTAGCAGACAGTATGGAATTGGATTTGGTAGAGATTTCTCCAAATGCAAAACCACCAGTTTGTAAGATAATTGACTACAAGAAATTCTTGTACGATCAGAAAAAGAAACAGAAAGCTTTGAAGTCTAAACAGACTAAAGTCGTAATTAAAGAAATACGATTTGGTCCTAATACAGATGAACATGATTTTAATTTTAAATTGAACCATGCAAAGAAATTCCTTAAAGAAGGAGCAAAAGTGAAAGCCTTTGTATTCTTTAAAGGAAGAACAATAGTATTTAAAGAGAGGGGAGAAGTATTACTTCTTAAGTTCGTAGATGAACTTGAAGAGTATGGTCAACCTGAATCCATGCCAAAGATGGAAGGTAAAAAAATGATAGTAAATTTAGTTCCAAAGAAAAAATAACCAATAAAAATTTTGACAGTATGCCAAAAATGAAAACAAAAGGAAGTGCTAAGAAGAGATTCAGAGTAACTGCTTCAGGAAAACTTAAGAGAAAACATGCATTTAAAAGTCACATCTTGACTAAAAAATCGCACAAGAGAAAGAAAAAATTGACAAAAGCAACATTAGTAGATAAAGCTGATGTGAAAAGTATCAAGCAACAACTGTGTATCTAATACACGAAAACAGGTTCAATTATTAACGCCAAGTAACTCAGTAAAATTAAAAGACTCAACTAAGAGCACTGATTATTAAAAAAATTACAAAATGCCAAGAACTACCTATAGCGTATCTTCACGTAAAAGAAGAAAGAAAATTATCAAAGCAGCCTCAGGTTACTTTGGGAAAAGAAAAAATGTATACACTGTTGCAAAGAATGCAGTAGAAAAAGGGATGGGATATGCATACATCCACAGAAAGCAAAAGAAAAGAAATTTCAGAAAATTATGGATTCTTAGAATCAATGCAGCTGCAAGATTAAATGGAATGAGTTACTCAACCTTTATGGGGTCGTTTAACAAATCTGGAATGGAAATGAACAGAAAAGTTCTTGCTGATTTAGCAATGAACCACCCAGAAGCTTTTAAAGCAGTAGTAGATAATTTAAAAAAATAAGGTTACCCATTTCTTTGGAACAGAAATTATAAATCCTTTTGAGTTAATTCTCAAAAGGATTTTTTTTGTATATTACTTTCATATTATGAAGTACTTAGTATTATTTTTTATGTTTTTACTGTCAATGTATTCTTGTAAAAAAAAGTTATTTGATTAAAGGAATAAATATGTAGGTGAGTATAGTTTTTCTGGATATAACTTTGTGAAAGGTATAACCGGAGAAAGTGTTGACACTATTTTTTTTAATCAAATAAATGGCGAATTATCATACGATAGACAGTTAGAAAGAGATAAAATGAACTTATTTATTGAAGATGTAATATCGATAGAGTTTACACTAAATAAATCTGGAAGTATAAGTGTATGCATGAAGAAGGAATAATTGATGAGGACTACAATTTATCTGTTTCATTTGATAAATATATTTGTGATTATGGAAAACCTCTATTAGGAGGTAAACATATTTATACGATTACTGGAAAAAAGAAATGATAACAGTAATTTAGAATAAACCTTCCGTTTCTATTCTCTATATTTCCTTACCTTTGTCTTTATTATGGGAGCAAAAATATTATACTATTTAATTCTTATTCCAATTTCAAGATTACCTTATTTTATACTGTATGGTCTCTCAAATTTGATGTGCTTTGTACTTTATAATATTGGATATAGGAAAAAAGTAATAGTAGAAAATATTTCTAATAGTTTTCCAGCTAAGTCTTCTTTAGAAGTAACTAAAATTGTAAAAGAATTCTACAAACATTTTTGTGATTTGGTAATTGAATCAATTAAGAATTTTACAATAAGTGAAAGACAAATTAGAAAAAGAGTTGTTTTTAATAATGTTGAAATTCTAGATAAATTATATGCAAAAAACAAGAATATAGTATCAATGACGAGCCATCAATGTAATTGGGAAATGCTTGCAGTTGCTTTGGGAGATATGTCAAAACATAAACAACTTGGAATTTATAAACCCTTAACAAGTAATTTATTTGACGTGAAAATGAAAAAGTCAAGAGAGAAATTTGGGTTAAAGATGTTTCCTATGTCTGAGACAGTAAAATATTTTAAAAAAACATACGAAGAGCCTGTATCAATATTCTTTGCCTCAGATCAATGGCCTTCTAACCCTAAGAGAGCCTATTGGACAACTTTTTTAGAAAGAGACACTCCAGTTTTGTTTGGAGCAGAACAATATGCAACACTTTTTAATTGGTCGGTTGTCTATTGTGAAATGGTTAAGGTAAAAAGAGGGTATTATTCAGTTAATTTTAAGTTATTATCAGAAAATCCTTCTGAATTAAGTAAAGGAGAAATAACAAATTCTTATATTCATGAATTAGAAAAAACAATTGCTAAGAGTCCAAGCAATTGGCTATGGTCTCACAGGAGGTGGAAAAAGACGAAAGAAGAAGTTTTAAATGAAAAAAAGAATTAACATAATGGGTTCAAAGGTTTTTTACTACCTTTTTGTAATTCCTTTGTCTAGAATGCCTTATTTTATCTTGTATAGAGTATCGGATTTTTTTTACTTTTTAATGTATTATATAATTGGGTATCGAAAAAAAGTAATAGTAGATAATATTAGCAAGAGTTTTCCAGCTAAATCATCTGAAGAAATCACCAAGATTGTAAAAAAATTCTATAGCCATTTTTGTGATCTAATTGTAGAGTCAATAAAAAACTTTACGGTATCAGAAAAACAAATAAAAAAAAGAGTAAAGTTTAACAACATAGATGTTCCAGATGCTTTATTTGATAAAGGTAAATCAATTATTACAATTGGCGGTCATTTTGGAAACTGGGAAATGTATGCAATTGCAGCAGGGAATGTAATGAAGCATGAGCAATTTGGAATTTACAAACCACTAAGTGCTAAGTTTTTTGACAAAAAAATTAAATCGAGTAGAGGAGCTTATGGAATGAATATGATCCCTATGAAAGAAGCTAAGTCCTATTTCGAAATGGAACATAAAAAACCAATTTCTATTATATTTGGTTCAGATCAATGGCCTTCAAAGCCAGAGCGAGCTTATTGGACAACTTTTCTTGGAAGAGAAACACCTTTTTTATATGGAGCAGAAAAATATGCCAAAGATTTTGATTGGGCAGTAGTATATTGTGAAATTTTAAGAATAAAGAGAGGACATTTTCAAGCAAATTATCATCTATTAACTGAATCTCCAAATGATCTTAAGGAAGGTGAAATAATAGATTTATTCGTAAGAAAATTAGAGAAAACTATTTTAGACAATAAGCCTTATTGGCTATGGTCGCACAAAAGATGGAAAAAAACGAAAGAAGAAGTATTTAAAAATGAGCATGAATAAAATTCCATTAGCAGAACGATTAAGACCAACTACACTTGACAATTATATTGGACAAGAACAATTGGTAGGAAAAGATGCATCCTTGCGAAAAGCAATAGAGACAGGTTTTATTCCGTCTATCATTTTGTGGGGACCTCCAGGAGTTGGAAAAACTACGCTTGCTAATATTATTGCCACTACCCTAAAACGATCTTTTTATACGCTTAGCGCCATTAATTCTGGGGTAAAAGACATTCGTGAAATCATAGAAAGAGTAAAAAATCAAGGAATGTTTGGAGGAAATAATGCCATTCTTTTTATTGATGAAATTCATAGATTTAGTAAATCTCAACAAGATTCATTGTTGGGAGCAGTAGAAAAAGGGACAATTACACTCATTGGTGCCACAACAGAGAATCCTTCTTTTGAAGTTATTCCCGCACTTTTATCTAGAAGTCAAGTGTATGTATTGGAACATTTTTCTAAAGAAAATTTAGAAAACCTTGTTCATAGAGCTGTAAGAGAAGATTTAGTTTTAAAAGACAAAAACATAAAAGTAGAAGAAGTAGATGCATTAATTGGTTTATCGGGAGGAGATGCAAGGAAATTACTCAACTTACTTGAGTTGGTCGTAAACAGTGTTCCAGAAGAGGAAATTGTATTGAATGATGAATTGGTTAATTCATTAATAAAGGACAAAACTTTATTGTACGACAAATCGGGTGAGCAACATTATGATGTCGTTTCTGCTTTAATAAAATCGATAAGGGGAAGTGATCCCAATGCTGCTTTGTACTATTTGGCCAGAATGATAGAAGGAGGAGAAGACCTTACATTTATTGCTCGGAGGTTACTTATTTTATCATCCGAAGACATTGGGAACGCAAATCCAACGGCCTTAATAATGGCAAATAATTGTTTTCAAGCAGTTAAAATTATTGGATTCCCAGAATCTCGTATTATCCTTTCACAATGTGTGACTTATTTGGCTTGTTCGGCAAAAAGTAATGCTTCGTATATAGCAATTGCCAATGCACAAGCCTTGGTAAATGAAACAGGAAATCTTCCAATTCCTCTTCATTTAAGAAATGCTCCAACCAAATTGATGAAAGAATTGAATTACGGAAAAGGTTATCAATATTCTCATAATAATCCAGGGAAATTAGACGAACAAGAATTCATGCCCGAAGAAATAATAGGGACAACCTTATTTGAACCAGGAAATAACACCCGTGAGAAAGACATGAGAAAGAACCTGCAAGCTGTTTGGAAAGAAAAGTATGGGTATTAATTTACTGTTTATTTTTTTTTAAAAAAAACTATTTCTGTATTATGGTTTGATGTTGTATCTTAAACTATGAAAAACCTACTTCTCCTATTCCTATTTATTTCAAATCTTTCTGTTGGTCAAAATTATTTTCAACAAGAAGTAAACTATACCATCCAAGTATCGCTAGACGACAAAAACTTGATGTTGCATGCTTACGAAGAATTTGAATACGTAAATAACTCACCAGACGAATTATCATTTATTTATATCCATTTGTGGCCCAATGCTTATGCAGATAATAAATCGGCAATGGCAAAACAACATTATAGGGATGGCAATAAAATAATGGAAGACTTACCAGAGATTGATAAAGGTTTTATCGACTCTTTGGATTTTAAAGTAAATGGAAATAAAGTCGAGTTTTTATACAATTTATCTCACAAAGACATTGGTAAACTGATGTTGAAATCTCCCTTAAAACCAGGAGAAAAAATAACCGTTTCTACTCCATTTAGAGTAAAAATTCCTTCAGGTAAAATATCAAGATTAGGACATGTTGGCGAATCTTTTCAAATTACACAATGGTACCCAAAACCTGCGGTATATGACAAAGAGGGTTGGCACCAAATGCCTTATTTAACTCAAGGAGAGTTTTATTCAGAGTTTGGTTCTTTTGATGTAAGCATTACTTTACCAGAAAATTATGTGGTAGGAGCAACAGGAGATTTACAAACACAAAGCGAAATTCAGTTTTTGAATAAAAAGGTTGAAGAAACACAAGTGAAAATAGATAGCGGTAAATTTGAAAGAAATAAATTTAAGGACTTTCGATTTCCAGAATCATCTTCCAAAATGAAAACAATTCGATACACACAAACTAGAGTTCATGATTTTGGTTGGTTTGCAGATAAACGATACGAAGTATTGAAAGGTGAAGTAGAATTGCCCTATTCCAAAAGAAAGGTAACAACTTGGGCTATGTTTACTCAAACCCAAGCTAACTTATGGATAAACTCCATAGAATATCTAAATGACGCAACCTTTTGGTACAGTAAATGGAATGGAGATTATCCTTATAATCAAGTTACAGCAGTAGACGGAACAATAAGTGCAGGAGGAGGAATGGAATATCCCAATGTGACTGTGATTGGAAGTTCTGGTTCGGCAATTGGGTTAGAAACGGTAATTGTACACGAAGTGGGGCACAATTGGTTTTATGGAATTTTGGGAAGTAATGAAAGAGTGCATCCTTGGATGGACGAAGGAATAAATACAGCCAATGAAATTCGATACATGGAAACCAAATATCCAAATAACGCCCATTTTTCAGATAATTTTGGTGGTGTTGCAAATACTATACATTTGGGAGGAATAAGTCATCATTGTGGGAATGACATGACTTACCAAGTTACAGCAGGCAATGGAAAAGACCAACCGATAGAATTACATAGTAACGAATATACTCCATTGAATTACGGAGCAATTGTCTATGCCAAAACAGGTTTGTCATTTAGTTATTTACGTGATTACTTGGGAGAAAAATTGTATGATAAATGCATGAGTAACTATTTTGAAAATTGGAAATTTAAACATCCTCAACCAGCTGATATTAAAGCTGTATTTGAAAAAGAAACAGGAAAGGATTTATCATGGTTTTTTGATGATTTGGTAAATACAACCAAGCAAATAGATTATAAGATTATTTCGGTTAAGAAAAATATAATAGGAAGTAGAACTGCGTCATTAGGAAACAAAGGGAAAATTGTTGCTCCAGTCCGTGTAGATGCTTTTGTGAAAGGAGAATTAGTAGAAACGGTATGGACTTCGGGAGATAAATTTGAAGATATTGAGGCGGTTTTTAAAACAAAAGACATTGACAAAGTAGTGATTGACTCAGACAAGAAAATGCCTGAATCTAATAGAAGTAACAATACTTGGGAGAAATTAAGGATACTAAATAAAACCGAGCCAATTAAGTTTGAGTTTCTTTTTGGAGATAACGAAAGGGATAAAAACACCATTTGGTGGACGCCAATGATTGGAGCAAATGCTTATGATAATTTGATGGTTGGAGCTGTGTTTCATAATATTTCGGTTCCTAAAAATAAATTTGAGTTTATGATTGCTCCCTTATATTCTTTTGGAGGAAATAGGCTTTCTGGATTAGCAGATGCTCATTTTAATTTTGTTCCCAATAAGATTTTCAAACGCATAGAATTAGGAGCAAAATGGCAAAGTTTTATGGAAGAGCCTAACGGGATTAACTCAACTTATTATTCTACAAAACCTTATTTGTATCTAGAAATTGGTAATAAGGGAAAAAGAACTAACTACAAGCAACACATTGAATTGCAAGGAGCAATTAATCAATCGTATAACAAAGAAATTGATTATTTGAATGAACATCATTTAGGAGGAATTTTTGATTATCACTTTGAGTTTAAAAAAAGAATTTACAAACTGGAAGCAGATTATAGAATAGACTATTTAAGAGAAAAAGAAGGATTATATGAAAACTCTAATACTTCAATTACTTTAAAAAACACATTTATTTACAAAGTAAAAAAAGAAAAGAAGATTGAAGTTCGATTGTTTGCAGGGATAAATTTATTAAGAAATTCTCAAATTTATAGTTATCCCACACCAGATGCTTATAGTGGTTATGGACCATTTACATACATAGATGAGAATCGTTTCAACTTCAATTTAGGTGGGCAAAGTGGAACTCAAGATTATTTTTACGAGCAACTGATGTTTGGGCGAAACGAAACAAACGGAATGTACGGCCAACAAAGAATAGAAAACCAAGGAGGGTTTAAAACCGTGAGTGGATTTGGAAATTCTAAGGTGATGGTTTCTGGAAATCTATTTGCCGAGTTACCTTATATTCCGCTATTGGGAGTATTTGCAGACTATGGCGTATTTGATAATGGAAATAAACTAATTACAGCAGCCGATTTAGGATTAGGAATAAGATTAGGAGATGGTTTATTTTCAATTTATGCACCAATCTTGGAAACAGACAACATAAAAAACTCTTTAAAGGGAGTAGATTATATTCATAAAATAAGGTTTAGTATTAATATTAAAGCTTACAATTACAGGAAAATTCTTAGTCTATTTTAAGCGAATAATTATCAAACTTATTCCCTTTCAAAAAGTCCACAACTTTCATCTTTCTTTTTCCAGCAGGCTGAAATTCAATGACATTTAATTTTCCGTTTGGAGTAGAGATGTGAATAAACGTTTTGTTATCCGATTCTACTTTGAATTCATGTTTTTTGCTGTCGATTATTTCTACTTCGTAAATTTTTGTGGTAAGTGACTTGTTGTTATCATCTTCAAACTCCGTCCAAGCACAAGGGTAGGCAGAAAGTCCTCTCACAAAATTATTGATTTCCTTAATTTCTCTGTTCCAATCAATTCTACAATCTTGTTTAAATATTTTATGAGCTGGTTTTAGTTCTTTTTCTGACGTAAATAATTCTTCTTGAGAAGTCTCAGTAAAATCATCTTCCTCAATTGCCTTCACAGTTTTAAGAACTAGTTTTCCACCAGTTTCCATTAGTTTGTCGTGAAGAATTCCTGCGTTATCCTTATCACCAATAGCTACTTTTTCTTGGAATAGAATTTTACCTGTATCAATTTCTTTCTCTATAAAGAAGGTCGTAACACCACTTTCTTTTTCTCCATTCATAATTGCCCAGTTTATTGGTGCAGCTCCACGGTATTGCGGTAGGAGTGAGGCGTGTAAATTAAAGGTTCCGTATTCTGGCATGTCCCAAACAATCTCGGGTAACATACGAAAAGCAACAACTATTTGAAGGTTTGCATTCAGTGATTTTAACTCAGCTAAGAACTCAGGGTTCTTTAGTTTCTCGGGTTGTAAAACTGTTAAATTCTGCGAAACAGCATATTTCTTTACAGCCGATTCGTTTATTTTCTGTCCTCTTCCTGCTGGCCTATCTGGCGAAGTAATTACTCCAACTACTTCATATTTGTTCTCGATAAGTACTTTCAAAGTCTCCACTGCAAAATCGGGAGTTCCCATAAATAATATACGTAGCTTTTTATTCATTTTTTTTGTTTTCTAAGGATACATAGAATTTTCTAACCGAAGATAAAATAGTATATTCGTTTAGTCGTTACACAAAAGTAACCCTTTGAATCGAATGCAAAAACCAAATGTATTATTTATTTCTAGTTGGTATCCGAGTAAGGAACATCCTACGCTAGGAAATTTTGTACAAAGACACGCAGAATCTATCAACCCTTTTGTGAATTTGTATGTAGTTTATGTGATATCTAGCAATAGAATAAAGTCTGACTTTGAAATTGAAAACGAAACAATTAATGGAGTAAACACGACTATTGTTTATTACAAAAAAGTAAATTCTAAATTGCCTCTTTTTAATTCCATTACAAAACTAAACCGATACAGAGCTGGTTATAAAAAAGGAATAGAATTTATAGAATCACAATTCAATGTTTCTAAAATTGATATAACTCATTGTAATGTTACTTTTCCTGCTGGGTTAATAGCTTTAGATTTAAAAAATAAAAGAAATATTCCTTATATCTTAACCGAGCATTGGACCTTGTTTTTACCGTATAAAAATGATTTTAAAAAACTTCCTTTTTACGTTAAAAATAAGATGAAAATTATTTTAAGTGAAGCGAAAGAAGTTGTTCCAGTTTCTACTCATTTGAGAAACTCTATGAAAGATAAAGAGTTGAAAGGAAGATATTCTGTCATCCCAAATGTAGTTGATACCGAGTTGTTTAATTTAGGTATGGAAACAAGTAATGAAGTGAAAAAAATTCTTCACGTTTCTACATTAGTAGATGATCATAAAAATATAAGTGGAATTTTTTCTACTCTAAAAAAGCTATCCCTAATTAGAAATGATTTTAAATTAATAATAGTTTCTGATGGAAATATTACTGAAGCAAAAGAAATTCAAAAAAGCATTGGACTTGCAGATGAATTGGTAGAATATCACAGCACAAAAACTCCTCAAGAGATTTCTGAATTTTACAAAAACTCTGATTTTTTCTTGTTATTTAGTAATTACGAGAACTTACCTGTTGTTATTTCTGAAAGTCTGTGTTGTGGATTACCAGTAGTTTCAAGTTCTGTAGGTGGAATACCAGAAATGCTAGATGAAAATAATGGTTTAATTGTAAATCCGAGAGATAATGAAGAATTAAAAAAAGCGCTAAACTCAATGTTGGATAACCTTACTACTTATTCGAAATCATTGATAAGAGAAAAGGCTATAAAAAATTACGACAATAAAGTAGTGGGTAAAAAATATTATGATTTATACAAAGAGATTATTAAGTGATAAAAACGATAACAAATACCACCTTTACTATTGGCGCAATTAGCGTCTTAAACTTTGTGTTAATTACATTGGTGTCTAATTTTCTGCTTAAGGAAGGAGTGACAGAAATGGGATTAATAGTTCTTGGGATAAGTTTTATTGTAATGATAAGCAACTTAGTAGGAGGAAGTTCTTTGGTTTATTTAGCTTCTCGAGAGTCACTATTTACCTTGTTAGTAGTTTCTTATTCATGGGCAATAGTATCATCCATTCTAATGGGAGCTGTATTGTATATTTTTAATCTTGTTCCAAGTGAGTATATATTCTGGGTCATATTAATCGGTTTTTTGGAGTGTATTTTTTCTATTCACAATCAAATTTACATTGGGAAAGAAGACATGAAAACTCATAATTCACTCAAATTATTTCATAAAATAATTCAAGTATTACTTTTTATAATCATAGGAATATCAATTCATAATTTTATATTATCCTTAGTTATTTCTTATTTAATTCTGTTACTATTTTCTTTTTATAAAATGGCTCAATTAAATGATTACTATCAAGTTAATGAACCTAAAAAAGTATTTTTAAAAGCCTTTAAATATGGATTTCAAATTCAATCTTCCAACATAATTCAATTAATAAATTATAGATTTTTATATTTTATAATTGAAAAATCTATGGGAAGTGTTTTAGGTATTTTTATTGTGGCTGTACAATTAGCAGAAAGTTTATGGATTCCTTCCAAAGCTCTTGCAATTATCCAATATGGGAAAGTGGCTAACGAGAAAAAAGAAGAAAATAAAAAGAGCCTTTCACTTAAGTTTATGAAACTATCTTTTATAGCTACACTTGTGCTCACAATAATTTTATTGTTAATTCCAGATTCATTTATTTTGTTTGTCTTCGGGAAAAGTATAAGTGGAACTAAACCCATCATTTTAGCCTTGTCAATTGGAGTGATTTCCATATCAGTTGCTCAATCTTTTTCTCACTATTTATCAGGAAAAGGACTCTATTTTTATCTGTTTAGAGCTTCGGCAATTGGATTGGTTACTTTATTAATTTCAAGTGCATTTCTTTTCACAGACTACCAATTAATTGGTGCAGGATTGGCTACTTCTTTATCCTATTTAGCCTCTACCATTTATTTGGGTAAAAGTTTTATGAAAGAATCTAATTCTAAACTCAAAGATTTTTTAATTAATAAGTCTGAGTTTAAAAGTTTAATCAGTTTATTTAAAATAAATTAACTTTTTGATGAAGTATAGCTTTAACACTGACTTTCATCATGTTTACAAGATTCACTTCAGCTTATATTTAACCAATTGAAATTGTTATATATATATGAGAAAGATATTAGTGCCTATAGACTTTTCGGATTGTGCAAATAATGCATTGGATTATACTATTTTCTTAGCAAAAAAAATGGATGCCGAATTAGTACTTTTAAGTGCTTATTACATTCCGTCAAGTGGAGCTGCTTCTATCGTAGTTAACATTCAAGAAGATTTAAGAAAAGAAACTCAAGAGGATTTGGATACTTTAATGGAGCTAAAAACAAGTAAAAATCCTTGGCTAAAGATATCATCTATTGTAGATTTTAATATTCCTTCCAATTTTGATTTTACACGAATAAGATTAAAATTCTACTATAATTTTTTCTCCAAGGAACTGTGCAATTTTAAAGTTAGATTGATGCGTCCAACCTGCAACATGAGGTGATAACATTACTTTTTTAGCATTTGACAAATACTCAAAGGCTTCTGTTTTGTCATCACTAAACATAGATTCAAAACTAGTTTTCTCGTATTCCAACACATCTAAACAAGCTCCTAAAATTTTTCCATTTTTCAATAATTTCACTAAATCATCAAGTATTACAGATTGCCCTCTTGCAGTGTTTAGGAAATAAAAAGGTTTTTTAAATTCAGATAAATAAGCCTCATTTATCATTCCTTTTGTTTCTTCAGTCAAGGGAGTATGAAGACTTACCACTTCACTTTTTTCATATAACTCTTCAATAGAAACAGCTTTTGCGTTCTTATCTCCGTAATTGGTTAAGTATTTATCGTAAGCAATACAAATTACGCCAAACCCAGAAAGTCTTTGTGCCATTGCTTTTCCCATTACACCATAGCCAATTAATCCTACCGTTTTCCCCATTAATTCTTCTCCACGGTTATTCAATCGATCCCAAATACCATTTTTTACTTCCGTGTTGCAGTTTTGTAATTTATTGAACAAAGAAAGTAGCATTCCAATACTGTGTTCGGCAACAGAATCTCGGTTTCCTTCTGGGGATCTAAATACTTTTATTCCTTGTTTTTGGGCAAATTCAACATCAATGTTTTCTAATCCTGCACCAGGTCTTCCTATAAATTTTAAGTTTGTTCCTTTTGCTATATAATCTTTATCCAATACAAATCTACTCCTTACGATTAACCCTTGATACAAGTGAAGTTCAGAAGCTAATTCTTCTTTAGAAACTTTGTTTTTGATTATTACTTCCCATCCTTTTTTTTCAAAAATAGAATAGAGAATTGGGTGAGTGTCGTCTATGAATAAAACTTTCATGGTGGTTAATTATTTATAATTACTCCGTCTTTCATTACTAGTTTTCTATCACTCATATTTGATAAAATTTCATTGTGAGTCACAATTACAAAAGTCTGGTTGTATTCATCTCTCAGTTTGAAAAACAAATTATGTAGTTCTTCCGCATTTTTAGAATCCAAGTTCCCACTGGGTTCATCTGCAAGAATTACAGAAGGATTATTTATTAATGCTCTGGCTACAGAAACTCTTTGTTGTTCTCCTCCAGAAAGTTCGGCAGGTTTGTGGCTTATTCTATCGCCAAGTCCAAGCATTGTTAGTAGTTCTTTGGCTCTTTTTTCTACTTTAGATTTTGGCGTATCACTTATGTAACCTGGAATACATACGTTTTCTAAAGCGGTAAATTCAGGTAATAAATGATGAAATTGAAATACAAATCCAATGTTTTTATTTCTAAATTTGGCTAGTTCCTTTTTCTTTAGTGATGAAATATCGGTATCCAAAAAGGAAATAGTTCCAGAATCTGGATTATCTAAGGTTCCTATAATTTGAAGTAAAGTTGTTTTTCCTGCACCAGAAGCGCCAACAATAGAAACAATTTCGCCTTGTTTTATTTCCAAATCTACTCCCTTGAGAACAGTTAGATTTTTATAAGATTTAGTTACTCCAGTTACTTTTATCATTCTTCTTTTAATTATTGAATAAATTTAGGAATAAAAATAAGATAACCAATTATTAGAGATGCAATAGCTGTAATTAAAACGGCTCCTGCTGCCATATCTTTTACTTTTTTCACCATTGGGTCTTTCTCTAAGGTAACTCTGTCTGCCAACTCCTCTATAGATGAATTGATGGTTTCTGTAGTTAAAACTGCTGAGATACTTAATACTACAAACATCCATTCGGTTGTATTTATCTTGAAATAAAATCCTAAACCAATGGCGATTATTCCTAAAGTAAATTGGATTTTAAGACTTGTTTCTGATTTCAAAGCAGTAAAGAATCCATAAAAGGCATTACCTACAGACTGTATGAGTTGTTTAGGTGATTTCACTTTTTGTTGTTTTTTAAATCTCTTTTAGTTAATAAAATTAATATATCCCAAAATATATAATGTCCACTAAGTATCAATGGAACTAATATAATTAAGGCTTTTGTATTTTCAAATATATTGAATGAAAAATATAGACTTATTAAAAAAACAAAATACATCAATATTCTTTTTAAAATTAATAATATTGTCCATTCACCTTTGGCCCAAAATTTAATTTCATCTTTTTTTACATAATTTTTAGCATCTTTAAGAACTTCTTTTCCATCTAAAATATCTTTAATCAAAGATAAAGTCAAAGATTTATTTTTTTTTGAAAAGATAAATATAAAAGGATTTGAACGAATTGATGGAGTAGGCATTGTATTTATAAGAATCATATTTTCTATATTTTCGACAGTAAATTTAATTCCTTCCCATTGCCACATTGTATTATTTAATGCAATATATTTATTTGTGTTACTCTTAGTTATTTCCTGATTTGAGATTAAACTATGTGCTTTTGTAACTTCCTTAAATTGATTATCAGTTAATTCTTGATTTATTACTGTATATCTTCTAACTATTATTTTATGTATAAAAAACAATATTCCTATTACAATATATATAATTAATGAATTTGGAATTTCCTTTAATTTATCATAATCAATTAAGAAAATAAATGAAAGCATGAACATTATGATTATATAATTTCCCCAAAACAATAAAGTTTCAATTGTATTTAGTTTTATATATTTTCTCATTAATCTAACATCTAGTATCTAAAATCTTGTTTACCTCCCTCCACTTTTTTTAGCCTTATAACCTTTATCAGCAATAATTTTAAGGACTTTTTCTCTCACATCTCCTTGTATGATTATATCTCCATCTTTACTACTACCACCCACTCCACATTTACTTTTTAGTTCTTTACCCAGTTCTTTAAGTTCATCGTCAGAACCAACAAAACCAGTAATAAGTGTAACGGATTTCCCTTTTCTTTGTTTGGTATCAATAGACACACGTAAGTCTTGCTCAGCCGGAGATAAAGTTTTTTCATCTTCCATTTCATCCTCCGTATTAAAATCTGGATTGGTAGAATACACCACAAATTTCTCTTTCTTTTTCTTTGCCATCTATTTTTTTATTTTTTCAATAACTTGATAGTTTGTTGTCTCAAAATTTACTTCAATCCATTCGTTTAGCTTGTTTGTCCTTTTTGGAATAAGGTTAGAATCTAGCCAATCTATTACAATTAATAATGTTGTATCCATAGTTCCGTCCATATTTACCTTGTAAGCTTTAGAAGCTGAAAATGTTTCCAATTCATTAAATTCTGTCACCAATTTTAGTTTCTTATTGGCTGATTTCAAATCAAACGTAAAATCTGTTTTATTTTTATAATCAGATTCCAGTTGTTTTATTTTTTGATCTCTTTCCATTATTTTATTTTCCCAGTCTTTACTCATTAGCCTAAAATCATCCATGGTTAGGTTATTTTGAAACTCATCATTTTGAATAATGACTAAAGAAGGACTTCTCATTTTGTATTTCTCATTTGATAATTTTTCAAGCAGTTCTTGTTTTCTAATCTCTGTAATTATAGAGTTTCCAGCCAAAAATAGAGTGATAGTTTCGTTTTCAAAGTTATAGTCTTCGTCAAATATTTTTACGCCAGGAATTTCACTAATTTCTTCTTTTACAAATGTTTTAGCTAGGTTATTGAATACAGATTTATCGAATATCTCTTTGAATTTCATTCCACTTGGAATAAGAATTACAGCAAGAAAAACAGCAATGTATATTTTGAAATTTCTTTCTTTTTTCTTGTTTACATAAGTGGCTAATGGAAATTTTAAATACCTAAGTACAATAATTGTAGCCAAACAAATAAATAGTGAATTAAGAATAAAAAGATAAAAGGCACCTAAATAATACCCAGAATCACCTATTGCTAATCCATATCCTGTAACACATAAAGGAGGCATAAGTGCTGTAGCAATTGCTACCCCAGGAACAACTGTAGAATTATCTTGTTTGGAGGCAGCAATAATTCCCGCTAATCCACCAAAGAAAGCAATCAACACATCTAAAATAAAAGGTTCTGTTCTTGCCAGTATTTCGGATGTTTCGTCCTTAAACGGCATTAATTTAAAATATAAAAATGAGGCTAAAATACTTACTACTGTTGCAACTCCAAAGTTTATCAAGGAGTAAATAAGGAGTTTGAAATTATTGGTTCCTACAGCTAATCCAATTCCACGAATTGGTCCCATAAGAGGAGAAATAAGCATGGCTCCAATCACTACAGCTACAGAGTTTACATTAAGTCCTATGGAACAAATGAAAATAGAACAAATAAGAATCCAAACATTATACCCTTTAAATTCAATTCCTTTTTTGATGTCTTCTATTACTGCTAATGGATTCACATCCTTATCGTTACTAAAACTAAAAATAGAAACAAGGTACTTCCAAATGGTGTTGGGAAGTTTTTTAATTTCGTCTTTTACTTCTTTCTTTTCTGCAAAATCATCTTGTTTTTTAGTTGATTCTGACTCTGGATCATTCTTTTCTTCTTCCATGATAGAGCTATGAGTTAAATTTTATAAAATCACTAACCAAATATGCAATAGTTTTTCCCACAATTATATTTTCGTTTTCATTTTGTGGCGCACCTTCACAGATATGAATATAATGAAAATCATAATTCATAGAGAGCTGAAAGCCAACTTTTCTTATTTCTTCTTCAGAAAAACCAATTGGTGTCCTAGCGCTAACAGGCATATTTTTTATAGAATCCAAATCTATTTCTAGCCCAATAGTTGGAGAATCTATATGCGATTTAACAGAATTAATTAAATCCTTAATTGTTAATTCATATTTTAAAAAATCATTAAAACTGTAATAGTCAAGGAAATTATTATAATTAAACTGCTCTAAAATAAAAGTAGAGTTATATTCTTCATGCAAGCCTAAAACGAAATATTTTTCTAATTTCCCACTTTCCAGTGCATAAGAAAAACCGTTACCACTGTGTCTTCCTTCTTGTTTTCTTATGTCAGCATGAGGATCTATATTTACTACTTGAATAGGATTTGGGAAAGCGTTAATTATTGGATAACAATTATTATGTCCTCCACCAATCACAATTGGTGTTTTTCCTGCGGCTATAATTTCTTCAACTACACTTTGTACCCTTTTATCTATTTCCTTCACCAAAACTCTTAATTCTTCTATTGAGGAGGAATCAGAATCTATATCTTTTAAGTTTATTTCACCAGCTAGTATTATTTCGTTTGTATTTATAAATCCATTGGCTTGCATATTTAAAAATTTACTTAAAAATGCTTTCCAAGAATTTTTTGCTCCCGCGTTTCCATGGTTTGCTTTTGCTCCAATGTCTTCAGATATTCCAATAATTACAAATTTACCTGGAGTACTTGCAAGGTTATTTTTAATGAGTGAAATGGATTCCCCTATTTTTATTTCACTTACTCTTGGTGAAATAAATTGAGCAACATTTTCTTTAGTAAACGGAATTAAGTATTTCATTTTTAAAATTTATAAACCGTTAACCCACTTCTAAGTTTAGGCTCAATAAAAGTAGATTTTGGAGGCATAACTAAACCTTCGTCTGCAATTTTTTTCATTTCATCTACTCCCACAGGGAACATTGCAATTGCGACATCAAATTTACCACTGTCAACTGCTTTTTTCAAAGAATCTAATCCTTTGTTTCCTGGAATAAAATCTATTCTAACATCATTTTTCAAATCTTTAATATCAAAAATAGGTGATAGAATGTAATCAGTAATTATTTGTGAATCGAGTTGACTAACAGTAGAACTAATCGCATCAAAAACATGGTTTAACTTCATTCTATGCCAGGTAAAGTTTAAGTAAATACAAAACTCATGTTTGGAATTTGGTTTTAAGATTTTGTTGCTTTTTTCTGTGAGAGTGAAATTCCTTTCTAGTTCTTTCAATATATTTTCTTCCGATTTTTGTTCAGAGTTTTTTATTACTCTATTAAAATCATGAATATGAATATTTTCTTCACTCATAAAAAGTGCCATTACATTATTGGTAGATTCTAATTCTACGTTTTCTAGCGACAATAAATTAGAAGAAGCCGACCTGTGATGTCCATCTGCAATATACACCTTGTTCATTGCGGCAAAGCAATTCTGAATGGTTGTAATGTCCTCATCTTTTTTTACTTCCCATAATTCATGAGTATTCCCAGAAGAAGAAGTAAATTTATGAATAGGAGTAGAGCCCATCACTTTGTCAATGATAGCCTCTGTAGGTTTAGATTTTTCGTGAATCAACAGAATAGGTTCAGCATTAAAGCCAGTTAATCTAAGGTATTTGGTAAATAGCTTTTCTCTTTTTTCAAGAGTATGTTCGTGTTTTTTTATTTTATTATCCCTATAATCTTTGGTAGCTGCACCAGCAATTAATCCTGTGTAAAAATTGATAGAATTGGATTGTCGGTATATATAAAAACAATTGTCGTTACTAGGAATAAACAATCCATTCTCAATTGCTTGTTGAAAAAGAACATTTATTTTTTTAAATCTTTCAGAAGTTTTGGTTTTAATCTCCTGATTAAAATCAGGGAGAATTATATTTAGAAATGATTCTGGGTTAGATTCCATAATGTTATGAATCATTTCATCCGAGTAGGAATTTATTTGTCTTGTGCTTACTTTTTGTGCCAAATCTTTCTTTGGCAAATAAGCTTTAAATGGTTTTATTGTAATCATAGTGTATTTTAAAAAAGCGATATCATTGATGTCGCTTTTAAATTTACCAAAAAAAAACATCCTTAATTAAATTCAGGATGTTTTTTAAGGTTTATTTTGTGTTTGAATTATTTTCTAACCTCTCTAAACTTAGTCTTTCTTTTTTTGAGCTTGGTAAAACAATATCAGTTAAAACTTAACTTTAGAATGCTGTTTATTATTTTGAGAGGCATTCAAAAACTTTGTCAGCTAATTCAATTCCTATTCTTTCTTGAGCTTCTAGTGTAGCTGCACCAATATGTGGAGTTGTAGTTATGTTTGTGTTAACGAGTAAATCTTTTCTTGGATTTGGTTCATTTTCGAATACATCAAGAGCACAAAAAGAAATTTTCCCAGAGTTTACAGCTGCTAAAATAGCATCTTCATCAATTACTCCCCCTCTTGCTGCATTAATAATTCTTACACCATCTTTCATTTTCAAAATCTCTTTTTCAGAAATTACAGCAGATCCATTTTCTTGTTTGGGAATATGTAAAGAGATGTAATCACTTTGCTCATAAACTTCATCCAAGGTTTTGTCTTCTATTTCTAGATTTATTTTTTGTCCGTTAAAAAATTCCAATTCAATGATTGTAGGAATTGGGTTCCTGTCTACAGCAATAACTTTCATTCCACACCCTAGAGCATATTTTGCTAAACTTTGTCCTATTCTTCCGAATCCAATAATACCTAAAGTTTTCCCTCTTAATTCTACGCCTTTTGCATATTTCTTTTTTAAAGATTTGAAATCCGAATCCCCATTTTCTGGCATTTCTTTATTGGCAAGGTGAGTAAATCTTGAGATACTTAGCATTTGAGCCAAAACTAATTCTGCAACAGATTGAGAAGATGCAGCAGGAGTATTATTTACTGTTAATCCTTTACTTCTTGCATATTCTACGTCAATGTTATCCATTCCAACTCCCCCTCTTCCAATAAATTTTAAAGAAGGACAAGAGTCAATTATATTTTTTCTTACAGTGGTTGCACTTCTTACAAGAATGGCAGCAACTTTATTGTCATTTATATATTTTATTAAGTCTTCTTGAGGAACAGTTTCTGTTACAACTGTGTATCCGTATTCTTTTAGTTTATTTTCTCCAGAAGGAGAGATTCCGTCATTTGCAAGTACAATCATTTTCTTTTTTTTTCAAAATTACAATTTATATATGTCAATCAAAATCTTATTTCTGTTAGTTTATTAACTATTGAATCTGCTATTACAAATTTATTCAATTGTTTTTCCTCTTTCTCTGGCATTGCAACTACTTTCATTTTTGCGGATTTACCCGCAATTACGCCATTTAATGAGTCTTCAATAACTAAACATTTGACAGGGCTCACATTTAGTTTTTTTGCTGTGGTAATAAAAACTCCAGGATGAGGCTTCCCAAAATCTTCTTTTTCAGCAGATTGAACAACATCAAAATAGTCTATTATGTTTAGTTTTTTTAAAACAACATTAATTATTAATGAAGGAGAGGAACTAGCTAGGGCAATTTTCAGATTATTACTTTTGGCTTTTTTTAGTACTTTTTCGAGTCCTTCAATTGCTTCCCCTTCTTTTTTAATTAAATATATAACTTCTTCAACAATATCTTTTGATAATTTATTACTGTCGAAATCAGCATTTAATTCAGTTTTCCAATATTTAATTACTTCATCCACTCTCATTCCTTTAGTCCTGTTGCACATATCAATTGTGAAATTAAACCCCACTTGTTTCATTACATTAATAATTGCTTTTTTCCACAAAGGCTCAGAGTCAATAATTATTCCGTCCATATCAAATATTATGGCTTCTATCATTTCGGTTTATTTTTAGTATTATTGTGTATAAGAAACCAAAGGTATAATTAAAGTATGAAATACGGAATTTGTCAAGTAGTAATATCTCCCGGCAGGGCCGAACCAGCAGATCAAGCAGAAATAATGATGCAATTGGTTTTTGGTGACCTTGTTTATGTTGTAGAAGTGAAAAATAATTGGACTCAATTGAAAATGGCGAAGTACGATTATACGTGCTGGGTAGATACCAAGCATATTTTTATTCTTGAAGAAGAAGAATTTAATTCTATTTATTCTCAAAAAGAAGTGAGAGTAAAAGACATTACCTCTTCTCTTATAAATAGTGAAAACAAAGAAATAACTCATTTATTAAAAGGATGTTTGTTGCCTAATTATGACAGTGGATCTATTTCTTTTGGATCTAATAAATTTAAATTTTTAGGTAATACCAACCATAGTTTCGAGACTCAAAAAGAAGACATTGTTAGCACCTCATTAGAATACTTGAACAGTCCCTATTTGTGGGGAGGAAATTCTCCTTACGGAATAGATTGTTCTGGATTGACACAAATGACTTATTTACTCCATGGAATTCAAATTCCGAGAAATGCTTGTGATCAAGCAACAGTCGGAGAAACGATTGATTTTTTAGAAGAAGCAACACCTGGAGATTTAATTTATTTTGATAATTCAGAAGGTGTAATTATGCACGTAGGAATATTGTTGCCAGTTAATAAAATAATTCATGCTTCGGGCCATGTGAGAATTGATTCTATAGATCACCAAGGAATTTTTAGAACAGATATGAATAAATATACGCACAAGCTGAGAATTATTAAATCGTTATTTTAAAAGGAATTTATTTAAAAACGTAACTTTTTGGCATACTTTTAGTTATTAAATTACTAAAACAAATTAAACTCAATAAAATTGAAAACAACACTTAATGGTATCATTGTAATTTTTATAGGATTCATCACCAGTTTTTCTTTTTCTCAGGAATACAATATAATGGATGACCAAGGAAGAAAACAAGGTAAATGGATAAAAACCTACGAAGGAAAAAAAGAGATTTTATACAAGGGAAACTTTAAAGACAATAAACCAACTGGGCTTTTTGTTTTTTATTATGAATCAGGAAAAGTTAAAGCAAAAAACACTTATTTTAATGATGGATATAATTCTTATGCTAGTACTTATTATGATAATGGTAAGCTAATGAGTACAGGTAAATATGTCAATCAAAAGAAAGACAGTACCTGGGTTTATCTTGACGATTTGGAAAATTATATATCTAAAGATAGCTACAGAAGGGGAGAGAAGCATGGAAGATGTATTATTTTTTACCCTTTTAATCCCAAATTAGATGAGGGAAGACCTAAAGTTATTGAAATAGCAAATTATGTAAATGGAGATAGAGATGGAGAATACCAAAAATACTATAGAAACGGAAAATTATTGACAGAAGGGACTTACGCCCTAGGTTTATATGAAGGAAAAGTAACTACATTTTTTGCAACAGGTTATAAGAAAAATGAGACCTATTACAAGCATGGTGTTAAAAATGGGTATTCCATAAATTATGATGGAATAGGGAATGAAAGCTCAAAAAGATATTTTAGAAAAGGATATGAGTTACAAGGCAAAGAATTGGAAGATTATCTTAACCGCAGAAAATCTAAAGCCAAGAAAAAATAAGCATAAAAAAAGAGGAACAATTTGTTCCTCTTTTTTTATGCTTATTTTTTCTTAATCCATGCAAGCATTTATAAACCCAACAAATAGTGGATGAGGAGACTCAACCGAACTTTTGTATTCTGGGTGAAACTGAACTCCCGTAAACCATTTGTGAGCTGGTATTTCTACAATTTCTATCAAATTAGTATCCGGATTTTTTCCAGTTGCTTTCATTCCGCTTTTTTCGAAAAACTCTAGGTATTTATTGTTGAACTCATACCTGTGTCTATGTCTTTCTTTTATCGAAGTTTCTTCATAGCAATTGTAAGCATTAGAATCTTTCAAGATTTCACACTTATATTCTCCTAATCTCATTGTACCTCCCATGTTGCTGATGTTCTTCTGCTCTTCCATTATATCAATAACAGGATAAGGAGTTTCTTTATCAATTTCAACTGTATGAGCTTTTGCTAGGTCTAATACATTCCTTGCGTATTCGATTACTGCACATTGCATTCCAAGGCATATTCCTAAAAAAGGAACGTTATTTTCTCTTGCCAATCGTATCGCTTCTATTTTTCCTTCTATTCCTCTTTCTCCAAAACCAGGAGCAACTAATATACCGTCCAATCCAGAAAGTTTCTTTTCTACATTTTTTGCAGTGATTTTTTCAGAGTGAATCCATTTTAATTTCACTTTACAAGAGTTAGAAACTCCAGCAATATTTAAGGATTCAATGATAGATTTATAAGAATCTTGTAATTCTACATATTTACCAATAAGACCTATTTCAATAGTACTAGTTGGGTTTGCTTCGTTTTCTAAGAATTTTTTCCATTTTGCAAGCTCTGGAAATTCCTTAGTTTTAATTCCTAACTTTTCAATTACCACTTTATCTAATCCTTCTTCTTGCATTAATAAAGGAACTTGATAGATACTTTTTGCATCAATAGATTGTATAACAGATTCGTTAGAAACGTTACAAAATCTTGCAATTTTTGATCTAATGTCTTGGTCCAATTCATGCTCAGTTCTACAAACCAAAATATCGGGTTGAACTCCCAATTCTTGTAATTTTTTTACTGAATGTTGTGTAGGTTTAGTTTTTAATTCTCCTGCAGCTGCCAAATAAGGTACTAATGTTAAGTGAATTACTAGGCAATCTTTTGGCATTTCCCATTTCATTTGTCTTACAGCTTCTGCAAATGGCAAGGATTCAATATCACCAATTGTTCCACCAATTTCTGTAATTACAACATCATATTCATTGTTTTCTCCTAAAAGCTTAACACTGTCAATAATTTCGTTGGTAATGTGAGGAATAACTTGTACCGTTTTTCCCAAATACACACCTTGTCTTTCTTTATTGATAACGGATTGATAAATTCTACCCGTAGTAATATTGTTAGCTTGAGAAGTTGCAATATCTAAAAATCGTTCGTAATGACCTAAATCCAAATCGGTTTCTGCACCATCATTGGTTACGTAACATTCTCCATGTTCGTAAGGGTTCAATGTTCCTGGATCAATATTAATATAAGGGTCTAATTTTTGAATCGTAACTCTTAAATCTCTCGCTTGCAATAGTTTTGCAAGTGAAGCTGAAACAATTCCTTTTCCTAGAGAAGAAGTAACTCCGCCAGTTACAAATATGTACTTTGTTTTATTCATTTGGTGTTTTGAATGTAATGGGTAACTGGGAAACAAAGATAAAATTTTTTATCGAGGGGATAAAATAATCTAGATACAAAATATCTATATTTGAAAAAAATATATAATATGATTGTTAGCGACCTAGAAATTCAAGAATTTATAAAATTAGCAATAGATGAAGATATTAAAGATGGAGATCACTCATCCTTAGCTTGTATTCCAGCTACTGAAACTGGAAAAGCTAAATTATTGGTGAAACAAAAAGGGATTTTGGCCGGAGTAGAATTGGCAGAAAAAATATTCAATTATTTTGACCCAACATCATCTCTTGACATTTTGATGAAAGATGGAGAAGAAATGAAAGTTGGAGACATTGCATTTTACGTAAGTGGTAACACACACGCAATCTTAAAAGCAGAAAGATTGGTCCTTAACTGTATGCAAAGAATGAGTGCCGTAGCAACAAGAACGAATCAAGTAGCTTCCAAAATTGCGGATTTAAAAACAAAAGTATTGGACACTAGAAAAACGACTCCTTTATTGAGGTTTTTAGAAAAATGGGCTGTAAGAATTGGGGGAGGAGTAAACCATAGATTTGGATTGTATGACATGATTATGCTGAAAGACAATCACATTGATTATGCTGGCGGGATTAAAAAAGCAATTACAAAGACAAACCAATACTTAAAAGACAATAATAAGACGCTTAAGATTGAGATTGAAACTAGAAACTTGGAAGAGGTAAAAGAAGTATTATTTATAGGAAATGTAGACAGAATAATGCTAGATAACTTCAGTTATGCAGACATAAAAACTGCCGTAGCATTAATTGATGAGAATTATGAAACTGAAGCTTCTGGAGGGATTACAATTGATACAGTGAGGCAATATGCCGAATGTGGTGTAGATTTCGTTTCTATGGGTGCTTTAACTCATTCTGTAAAGAATTTGGATTTGAGTTTAAAGGCTGTGAAGGTTTAATTCATCAATTATGAAATCTATTATTTATAGAAATATTGCTGCATTTTGTGGGATTGTAAATATTTTAAATATTATTTTGTTTCAACACTTAGATTTATTTTCAAAAGCATCAATATTTATTAATTTAATAATTGTTCCATTAATGTTGATTTTTGGTGCACTTTGGATTAAAAATCGAATCGGTTTAATTAGTCTTGTTTTATTTTTAATTGGATATACCTTTGAGATTTTTATGCAATTTTATTCACCAGAAAAACTAGATGATTATATTTTTTATGCAATATTTATTATAATAGGATTACTAATGATGTCAATAGCTGTTTTATTAATTCAAAAAAGGGTTGGCTATTTCAAAAGTTTAAAAATATTGAATTTTACACATTAATTACATTGATAATTGTACCTTCTTTAATAATTATTTTGTTAAAAACTAACTAATCAACCTCTTCACCCAATTCTTCAACCTCTTCATACTATTAAGCCTAGTTTCTTTCAACTTTCCTTCGTAATCATTTCCTTGGTTTAGGAATTTTTTGGTAAAATCACCTGAAGACATTCCCCATTTTTGGATAAACTGTTTTCTTCCCGTATTTTTCTTTACTCGTTTGGTAGATTTAGAGCCAAAATGATATACCCGAACATCAGCTATTCCTTTGAAATTTCGTACTCCCGCATTGTATATTTTTTTAGAAAAATCGGGATCCGAATACATCCCTGGGCTAAACTCGGTACTCAGTCCACCAACCATATCCCACAAATCTAGATGAACCACATTTGGAGGCCAAGTGCTTCCGCTCCAGTCCTGCTTTTCTAAGGATTTATATTCTGCCAATAGTTGTTCTTCTTGGAAATTAGCCATACCATTTCCGTAATTTTTCACAATCACACAATGATTTCCAGTTTCGATAGGTTCTATCATTGTTCCAGAAAACATAAAGTCTTTCCCGTCATAGTTATTTATTTCTCTTTGAAAACCGGTATCCCAATTGGGCAATACATACATATCGTCATTGAGGTAAACTACATACTCAGATTTGATAAGAGAACGACAAATATTAAGCGCATAACAAATTCCAATGTTCTCCTTGGCATGAATATAATCATACTTACTTTGTTCCAACCACTCTAAAGTCCCATCTTTTCCTTCGTTAGCAATAATAATAGGTTGAATAGAAAGAGAAGAGTTCTTCTCTAAGCTTTTCAAGCAATTTTTTAATATCTCTAGGTTATTCCAAGTAGGAATTAACACACTAAAATCAAATTTTTGATTCTGTGTTTTGTCGTATTTCTTTATTCCGTTAATCATTATTCAAATATAAAAGTAAATTAGTTAATTCAGCTTTTAAATAAAAAGTTTCCTGTAGTTTTTTATTAAAAACACTTAAATACAAATAGTTAATAATAAATATAAACTAAGGAAACATTTTTAGTGTAAAACGTTTCCTTTTAATTTTTTTTGTTCTACTTTTGTGCCAATGAAAAATACGAGAGAGAAATATCTAATTGCTATTACACAACAATTCATGAAATATGGAATTAAGAGTGTAACTATGGATGATATTTCTAAAAATCTATTTATTTCGAAAAAAACATTGTACAAGCATTTCAAAGATAAGGATGATATTGTGGAAACAATAATGAAGCTGGATATTGAAATAGAAAAGAGTTTGATGCAAGAAACTTGTACTGTTTCAGGTAATGCTATTGAAGAAACCTATGCTTTTTCTGCCATTATTATTGAGAAGCTAAAAGATTTGAATACCTCTATTATGTATGATTTGGAAAAATACCATCCAAAAACATGGAAGTTATTTGTTAATCACAAAAGAGGGTATGTATATGAATGCATAAAAGATAATATAGAAAGAGGGTTGAAAGAGGGATTGTATAGAAAAAACTTAAATCCCGAGATAGTAGCAAAACTATACTCAGAAAAAATAGACGTGTTATTGGATAAAGATTTATTTCCAAATGAAAAGTTTACTTTTGCAGAAGTATATTCCGAGATGATGAGGTATCATTTAAAAGGGATTATAAGTAAAGAAGGTTTAAAATATTTAATAGAAAAAGAATAAATACTATGAAAAAGATTGGATTAATAATATTGTCGCTAATCTTAGCATTTGCTAGCTTTGGACAAAGTAGTTTCTCACTGGAAGAAGCAATTAAATATGCAGTAAAAAATCATAGTAATATGAAAAATGCTAATTTAGAATTGGAAAATGCGCTTCAAAAAATTAATGAAACAAGAGCAATTGGATTGCCACAAATAAGTGGAGAAGCTCAATTTCAAAACTTCATCGAAATCCCAACTACAGTTGTTCCAGCATCTTCATTTAATCCAATGGCAGCACCAGGTGAGGTTTCTGAATTACAATTTGGAACAGAGTTCAACACAAGTGCTTCTCTTTCTGCAAGTCAAATCATTTTTAATGGGAGTTATTTGGTAGGATTAAAAACTTCAAAGGTTTTTAAATCTGTGAGTGAATTTAATAAAGTTAAAACAGAACTAGATGTAAAAGAAAATGTATTGAAAGCTTATTACGGAGTTCTTGCAGCTGAGAAAACAGTAGCAGCATTGACAGATATTGATGCAACTTCTCAAAAAATATATGACGATACCAAAGTAATGTATGAACAAGGATTAATAGAAGAAGACAATGTAACACAATTGAGCTTGAATGTATTGACAGCAAAAAATTCATTGAGAGCAGCTAACAGACAATTACAAGATGTCAAAATATACTTAAAATTACAAATGGGAATGAAATTGACAGATGTAATTTCTCTTACTTCTAAATTTGATAATGTCATTACTACTATGGATGTTAACGGAAGTGAAGTAACATCAGATGTTTCTCAAAACATCAATTACTTAATGATGAATCAGCAATTGAAGCTAGGAGCTTTGAATGTACAATATGAGAAATCTAAATATTTACCAACTTTAAGTGCTTTTATTTCTCATTCTCAACAAGCAATGGGGAATGAATTTAATGCATTTAGTGGAGGAACTTGGTACCCAACTTCAGTTTGGGGACTGAATCTTGCAGTACCTATTTTTTCAAGTGGAATGAGGAGAGCAGTAGTAAATCAGGCTAGTATCAGTTTGTTGCAAACAGAAAATAATTTATCTGAATTAAAAAAAGGATTGTCAGTTCAGACTTCTTTGGCAAAATCGAATTATGATAATGCTTTTGATACTTATACTACAAGCAAAGAAGCAGTAAAGATTTCGAAAAAAATATATAATAATTACCAATACAAATTCAAAGAAGGATTAATAACTTCTCTTGATTTATCACAGATACAAACGCAATATCTTTCGGCAGAGACTCAATACATACAAGCTATATATAACCTGATAAATGCCAAAATAGAACTAGATAAAATAACTAATAAACTATAACAAAGACTTTAGTCAAATAAAAATAAAGGAATGAAAGTAAAACACATCATACTATCAGCAATTGGAATTTCATTAATCGCTTTTTCTTGTAAGCCAGTAGAAGTAGAAACACCAATTAGTAAATTAATTGCATTACAAGAAAGCTTAGAAGGAAGAATCTCTAATTTAGAAGACAGTGTAACACTTGTTGAAGCAAAAATTGAATTATTGGATACTACTGAAAAGAATTATCCAAAAGTTGAATTGGATTCTGTAAGAAATAATTCTATTTCTGAAGACGTAACTTTCCAAGGAAGTGTAGAAGCTGATAAAACAATAATGCTTGGTCCAGAAACACAAGGAGTAGTAAAAGCTATCTATGTTAAAGAGGGACAATATGTTTCTAAAGGAAAAACTATTGCTGTTTTGGATTCTGAAATATTGAAACAAAATCAGAAAGAAGTAGAAAAGACTCTTGAATTTGCTGAATACATGTTGCTAAAGCAAAAAAACTTGAAAGATCAAGGAATGGGAGCTGAAGCAAACTATGTTCAAGCAAACAACCAAGTAGAATCATTACAAACACGATTAGCTACCTTAAAAGCACAAGCTTCAAAATCTTCGGTTGTGGCTCCATTTAGTGGATTTGTAGATGAGATATTTACAAAATTAGGAGAAATGGCTTCTCCATCTATGCCAATGATCAGGTTAGTTAATTTAGAAAAAGTACTAGTAAAAGCTGAAGTTTCTGAAGCTTATTTAATGGACATAGAAGTTGGAGATAAAGTAGTATTAAATTTCCCATCTATTAAGAAAAATATACTGGATGCTAAAATAACGAGTATTGGTAAATTCATTAATCCTACCAACCGTACTTTTCCTATTCAAGTGGAAGTTAGAAATAAGGACAAAGCAATAATTCCAAACTTAATTGCAGAAGTAACAGTAGAAAAAGACTTTACAAAAGAAGCTATTCTTGTTTTATCGACTAGTGTTTTGACAGATAGTGAAGGAAATAAGTATGTTTATATTTTTGATAAAGCAGTGGCTAAGAAAAGAACGGTAGAGGTAATTTATGTAAAAGGAGATTATACTCAAATAAGTACTGCATCTGAGGTAAAAGTTGGAGATGTGATGATTACAAAAGGAGCGAACGGAATATCGGATGGACAGAAAGTAACTGAATTGAAATAATAGTTTACAGTAAAAATTATGAACAAGATTAACGAAAAAAAGTCAAGTAAGCTGAAGCAGTTTGGACTGACAACTTTATCTGTAAATAATAGGAAAACAGTATTCTTGATTGCAGCTTTGATATTATTTGCAGGATTTTCTGCTTATCAAAATATGCCAAAAGAAAGTTTTCCGGAATTAGTAATTCCCGAAATTTATGTGGGAACACCTTACCCTGGAGGATCGCCAGAGTTTGTAGAAGATAAAATCACTGCACCTTTCGAGAAAGAATTTAATTCGATAAAAGGAGTGAAAGAGATCTCTTCTACTTCTATTTATGGCTATTCGTCTGTGAAAGTTGAGTTTGATTTTAGCGTTTCTATTGAAGAAGGACGAAGAAAAATTCAAGATGCGATTGCAGATGCAAGAGCAAAACCTGAATTTCCAGCCTTAGATTTTGAACCAACAATAAGAGAAGTAGATTTTTCTGAAATGCCAATCATGAATGTGAACATTTCAGGTGATTACACCTCAGATGATTTGAAAAAATATGGAGAAATACTGGAAGATCAAATAGAAGATTTATCGGAAATTAATGCTGTAGACATCAGAGGGATTCAAGAAAAGAAGATAAAAATTGAACTAAAAAAATATGAAGCTGAGGCTATGCAAGTTTCGTTTCAAGATGTTCAGAATTCGATAAGAAGTGAGAACGTAACTATGCCTGGTGGAGAAATTTTACTAGGAGGGAAAAATCGTTCAGTAAGAATTGAAGGAGAGTTTAAAGATGTAGAAGAAATAAATAATATCATTGTAAAAAGTGAAGGAGGAGCAAACGAAGTGTACATGCATGAAATTGCTAATGTCTCATTTGGTGATGCAGACATGACTTCGTATGCAAGGCAATTTCAAGAGCCAGTAGTAATCTTAGACATTAAGAAAAGATCGGGAGAAAACTTGTTGGCTGCAGCAGTAAAAATAAAAGAAATTGTAAACGCAAGAAAAGGAATTCCTGCAGGAGTAGATATAAGTGTAACAAATGATCAATCTTCTGCTACCAAAGGGATGGTTAGTAACTTAGAGAACTCAATTATTTTAGGAATTATTTTAGTAGTTCTTGTTTTATTATTCTTTTTAGGATTAAAAAACGCTTTGTTTGTAGGAGTTGCAATCCCACTTTCTATGTTCATGTCATTTATGATATTGGATGCAATGGGAATTACTTTGAACACAATGGTATTGTTCTCTTTAGTTCTCGCATTGGGGATGTTGGTAGATAATGGAATTGTGGTGGTAGAGAACGTTTATCGATTGATGGATGAAGGCTACAGCAGTATAGATGCTGCAAAATATGGAGTGGGGGAAGTTGCCTTGCCTATTATTGCATCTACGGCTACAACTTTAGCAGCCTTTGTTCCTTTGGCACTTTGGCCAGGAATTATGGGTGAGTTTATGAAATATTTACCTTTCACACTTATTATTGTTTTAGGATCTTCCTTATTTATTGCGTTGGTAATAAACCCAGTTTTTGCTGCAGTTTGGATGAGTGTAGAACGAAAAGTGCCAAATAAGAAAAAATTGATGATAGGTGCTACCATAGCAATTGGATTAGGATTATTATTGGCAATAGCAGGAGTTACAGTTCTAAGTAATTTGATGATTTTAGTGGGAGTATTGGTATTTTTGAATTTATTTGTTTTCACACCAGGAACAAAAAGATTTCAAGAAAGTGCTTTACCAAAAATGGAAAACTGGTACGAGAAATTTCTTTCCAAAGCAATGAATATTCCAAGGAAAGTATTGTTAGGAACCATTGGTTTATTAGTTGTTTCTATTGTATTGACAGTTTTGATTCCACCAAAAGTATTGTTCTTTCCAGAAAATGAACCGCTTTATGCCAATGTGTATATTGAAACACCAATTGGAACTGACATTGAAGTAACAAACGAGATTACAAAAGAAGTAGAAGCACTTATTAATTCTACAGTTTACCAAAAATACAAAGAGTGTATTTATTTAGCTGAGGAAGATTCTGCAGGAGTAAGTATAGATGTAAAGAAACCTTTTATTTCTTCTATAATGGCGCAAGTAGGAGAAGGAACTTCTGATCCTGCAAGTGGACAAATGGCTGGAGGAAGTACTCCACACAAAGCAAGAGTAGCTGTACAGTTTGCTGATTTTGAACACAGATTTCATCCAAAAACGGGAAAAATAATTAGTTCTCAAAAAGTATTGGATGAATTGAGAGAAGCTTTGAATGGAAAATTCACAGCAGATGTAAGTATAGTTATTACAAAAAACCAAAATGGACCTCCACAAGATCCACCAATTAATATTGAGGTTTGGGGACCTGGAGATTACGACCAAACTATTGCTAAAGCACAAGCAATATTAAGAAGTTTGTCGGATGAGAATGTGAAGGGAATAGAAAAACTAAGGCTGGATGTAGAAACTGGTAAGCCAGAATTATTGCTGGAAGTAGATAGAAACAAAGCGATTCGTTTTGGATTATCAACTCAGCAAATTGGTTCTACGATAAGAACAGCCATTTTTGGAAGCGATATTTCTACTTTCAAAAAAGAGGACGAAACTTACGACATCAACCTGAGGTTGTCTAAAGACAAGAGAAATAATATTGATGAGATATTGGATCAAAAAATTTCTTTTAGAAACAATAAGGGAAAATTATTAAACATCCCAATTCGTTCGGTAATTAAGAACACAAAAGAGCGTTCTACTTATGGCTCTGTAGTGAGAAAAGACTTAAATCAAGTAGTTACTATTTTTTCTGATGTTACTTCGGAAGCTAATGCAAACGAAGTAGTTGCAATCTTGAAAAAAGACTTAGAGAAATGGGAGAAAAGTGACGAAGGAAAAGTTTTTGCTTCTGATGGATATGAGTTTGCATTTACTGGTGGGCAAGAACAACAAGCAGAAGAAATGAGCTTTTTGGGAGGAGCATTACTTTTTGCTTTATTCTTGATTCTATTTGTAATTGTAATGCAGTTTAATTCTTTTACAGCACCCATTGTTATTCTATCAGCTGTAGTATTGAGTTTAATAGGGGTGTTTTTAGGATTATTTATCGCTAGAAGTGATTTTATTATTATTATGACAATGATTGGAATTATTTCTCTGGCAGGAGTTGTAGTAAATAACGCAATAGTTTTGCTGGATTACACCAATTTAATAAGAGTTCGAAAGAAAGAAGAATTGGGACTTGGCGAAGATGAATGGTTGCCAGATCATTTAGTAGTAGCTTCTATTATTGAAGGAGGAAAAACAAGGTTACGTCCAGTTTTACTTACTGCCATCACTACAGTTCTTGGACTATTGCCTATGGCAATTGGTTTAAATATTGATTTTGTAGGGTTAATGTCCAAATACGATCCAAATATTTATTTTGGAGGTGATAACGCTATGTTTTTTGGGCCAATGAGTGAAACTATTATTTATGGATTAACGTTTGCAACATTCCTTACTTTGGTATTGGTTCCTATTATGTATTATTTATTATACAGAATGAAAAGAGGAATTTATGATAAGTCGGATTGGAAGAACGAAGAAAACTTATTGAAAGAAGAAGAATCTGATTTGTTGGCAGATTAAATAAAGTTTAATGTCTATTCATTTAAAAGCTAGTAACCTATAATGTTACTAGCTTTTTTTATGATATATATCATATTCTAGGAGAATAAACCCTCTTAATATTGTGGCTTAATTTAAAATTAAAAGATGAAAAAAATATTAATAGCCTTCGTTTTATTATCGTTTTCTGGATTGTCTCAGGATACTACCAAGATTTCTGTTATTCCAGCATTAATAAAAATAGATCCTTCAGTTGTTACAATTACAGAATATACAGTCTCAGGAGAAAGAATTAAAAATACATACCAAGAAGAAGGGAAATCAGTTTTAATAATAGACAAAGAACAATTAAAAAACACTCCAGCTGTGAGTGTTGCAGAAATTTTAGTGCAGCATGCAGGAGTTGATATCAGACAAAGAGGAGCAAACGGAGTTCAAGCAGATATTGGCTTAAGAGGAAGTACGTTTGATCAAGTTTTAATATTATTGAACGGAGTAAGAATGAGTGACGCACAAACAGGACACAATTCATTAAATATTCCTGTAGATGTATCTGCCATTGAAAGAATAGAAATAATAAAAGGGGCAGGAGCTAGAGTTTATGGACAAAATTCATTAGCAGGTGTGGTAAACATCATAACTAAGAACCCAAAGAAAACATTTACTTCATTAAAACTAACTGCAGGAGATTTTAATTTGTGGGACTACACAGTAACTACTGGATTAAAGACTGAGAAAACAAGTCACTTACTTTCACTTAACAGAAATACTTCTGATGGGTACAAATACAATACCGACTATTCTATTGCTAACTATTTTTATTCTGGAGAACTGGATGCGAAAGAAGAAACTAAATTTAATATTTACAAACCAAGATTAACTTGGATGGCAGGATTTACTGAAAAGAAATTTGGAGCAAATGGATTTTATTCTTCCCCAGCTTTCAAAGATCAATATGAAGAAACTCAAACAAGTGTGGCTTCCATAAAACTAAATGGAAACATGGCTAAAAATATTAGTTATTCTTTAAGAGTAAACTGGAGAAGGGCTCAAGATGAATATGTTTTCTTAAGAAAACAGCCTGAAGTTTTTAGAAACCATCACATCAATAACATGGGAGGAATTGCTTTTAATTCTACTTACAAGAATAAATTAGGTGTTACGGGATTTGGATTTGATATTAGTCAAATATGGATACAAAGCAATAATTTAGGGAAGAGAGTAAGAAAAATACAAACAGCATTTTTGGAACATAAGTTTAGTTTACTGAAGAATAAACTTAAAATTACTCCAGGAATTCAAGTTAGTAATTATTCTGATGTAGATGGAGTATTCTTACCAGGTATAGATGCAAATTTCAAATTAAATAAACGTTTCTCATTGTTTGCAACAACAGGTTATACTTACCGTGTACCAACATACACAGATTTATATTATGTGGGAAGAACCAACATTGGTAACCCTGATTTAGATCCAGAAGTAGCTTTGTCTTACGAAGGAGGAATAAGACATTCTTACAAAGGTATAACTGGACAAGTTAGTTATTTTGTAAGAGAAGGAAATAACATTATTGATTGGACAAGAGCAACAGATACTGACCCTTGGCAACCTAATAATTTAATTAAATTAAATACAGCTGGTATTGATTTAGATGTAAACATTGATTTCAAAAAAGCATTCAAAAAAGAGATTCCAGTTTTGAATAGATTGACAATTGGTTATGTAAACCTAAGTCAAACAACTACTGTTGATGATGGTTTGTTGTCAAAATATGCACTTGAAAATTTAAAAAATCAAGTTACAACATCATTATCTCTAACTTATATGAAAGGATTAACTCATACAATACTGTATAGATATAGCGACAGAGTAAACCTAGATGACTATTCTATTGTAGATACTAAGTTGGCTTATAACAATGGAAGTGTGTTAATATTTGGAGAAATCTCTAATCTATTGGATCAAAAATACCAAGAAACTAACCTAGTAATTATGCCAGGAAGATGGTTTAGAATAGGATTGGGGTATACCTTTGGAAATGGACTATAAATTAAAATTTTACTAAAAAGAAAAAGGGACGCTTGTACAAACAAGCCTCCCTTTTTTATTTTTAAAATGAATTAGTTTTTAATTACTTTTTTAGAAGTTGCATTCCCTTGGTTATCTATCATTTGAATGATATATAATCCGTTTTCAAAATTATTTAAATCTAAAGTTGTTGTTCCATTTAATACACCAGTTTTAATCATTTTACCCAAAGAATTAAATAGATTGAAACTTGAAATATCTTCATTTTCTATGGTAATAAGCCCGTTTGTAGGGTTAGGATAAATACTGATTTTTGATTTAGAAATTTCTTCATTAGAAACTAAGTTGTCTAATAATTCATAGATAGTAACTGTACCAGAAACTTCATTACTCGAAACCAATAGGTTTGTGCCAGTGTGACTTTTTTCGCTAGAAACAAATATCAGCCCCTCTGGAGCAATATCAATCATTTCACCTGTTGTTGTATCCATGTTTTGTATATATTGGTCAAAAAATGGATGCGTAGGAGTTGTAATATCATAAACTAAAATTCCTCCTTGCCTTTCTAGTCCTACAAATGCATAAGATCTATTTCCAATTCGTCCAGTTGTGATTGCTTCAGGTTCTGGTCCTTTATCATCACTTCTACTATCAAATTTTGAGTCTTTTCCATCATTACAATTAAAAAAAGTAGGGTAGTTAGTAGCCATATATTGTTCTATTTCATCACCACTATCCCAAACCAAATATCCAGTTTCGTCCCAAATACTGAATGATCTTGCACCATAGCTATACAATTCATCTACATCACCATCACCATCCGTATCTCCAATAATATTTTCGGTAAATGTTTTTAATCTTCCTAGAGTTGTATCGTTTTGAATAGAATCTCTATTTGGAAATGTGATAGAGTCTAGTGTTAAATCTTTAATCCTAGTTTCGGAACTAAAACCACTATAATCTCTTCCGTCTCCTTCATTAGCAGATAGATAATAGGTTCTTCCAAATGCTTCATAAGAAGAAATTGCATCTGGTTGAAAAACTCCTTTAACTGGCCAGTTTTGAATATTTATTCCAATATCTTTATTAGATGCATCAATTCCATTTCCTGGTAACGAATGGTCTTTAAATCCTAATCCTAAATAGGATAAAATGGAATCTCCTATTAAATCTACTTCAATAAAAATATTACTTTCTTGGCAAACAACCATGGCAATTGTTGAGTTGGTATTTATCGCAACATACTCTGGTTCTAAATCTACATTATAATTTGTAGCTGGATTTTTAATACTTCCTGGAATGTTAACTGGTGCATTATCAAAAAACAATAACGTTACATCTGATTGAGTGACATTAGAAACTCCTTTTGAGATATCAATAATAGAAATTGACCCTTTTGGATCTATTGTATAAGCATCATTTGGCTCACCTTCGTTTGCAGTAATTACTTTATTTCCATCTGGAGTTACAGTAATCATATCGGGTAAAGCACCTACTTTTACTGATGAAATAAATGTACCCGCAGTATCAAAAAACACTACAAATCCAGAATCTTGTTTTACTGTTGCTTCAATTGCGGCTGCAATGTAACCATTGTTTAAAGCAACAACAGAGTTTACACCTCCACCATAATTTAATACATTAATCCCCCCAATTTTTTGTGGAGAATGTATATTGGAAACATTAATAATATCAATAGAGTCACTAGCAGCATTAGTAACAAATAGTTTTTTTGAATCTTTATCATAACATGAAATTTCACAAGCTCCTTCTCTAGAGTCTGTATATCTACCACTTTCGGTAATTGTAAGGTTTTGGCTAAAACTCATTGAAGTAATCAATGAAGAAATTAATAGTAAAGTTTTTTTCATAAGGTTTATTCTTTTTTTGTTTAAGCAAAAATAGATTTCAAATCTTAGGTGAACTTTACATGAAAATTATAGAAAAATTAAAAGTTTATGTGCTAATTGTTAAGGAGCATATAAAATTAATTAATAATAATTTAATAGTTTTAAAACAGAAAAGGACAATTAACTACTTTAATTACTTGTTATTCAATACATAAATCAATTCTTCTGTAGAGTTTATTTCATTTAAATCATCAGTTGATAGAATTGTTTTCAATTTTTCTTCAGAAAATTCAAGTACAGTGGGGTATGAGTTTCTTGGGTGTAATCTTTCAAATTCGTCTATATGAAGAAATTCCAATTCATGTTTACTATTTTCTTTAAATTCATTCCATTCTTTTTTCTCTCGAAAATTACTGTGAGTTAGTTTGCATAAGTTACAATTGTAAGTTTTTGGACTTATAATTTTATGAGCAAAATCAAATGCAGAATTTAGAATATCAGATTTTGCATTGTAAACAAATAGTAATTTACTCATTAGTTTTTTTCTTTTTAAAATAGTTTGTATAGGGTTTTTTCACAGTCAATGAACCTCTTAGAATATAGTTGGTGTCAAACTCGAAATAGCGTGCTTCATTTTTTTCATTCAAATGATATTCAACAAATAAATTAGAACCAATTTTTTCATTAGCATCATAAATAACTTCAATAGTAGAGAATTCTACCACTTTAATTTCATTACTAATGTTTCTTCTAAGCCAGTTTTGTGCAATTATTCTTTGTACTACAGTAGTGTCTAAATATCCGTAGCGAGAAATTGTGGCATGAGTTGCAAGAACAGTCTCCATTGTTGCAACTCTATCGGTTGTATCTACTTTTATTAAGTTGTCTAAATAAGTATAACAGTTTTTATTTTCTTTTATATCGTCAATTAATAAAGTGCTTCTTCTGTAATAATTATAAAACCAATCGTATTCGCTCCCTACAAATTCAAATTTCATTAATTGTTGTACGTCCTTTATTTTTCCATCTGGAAATAATACAAAATTATAAAAATGAAGTGTGTTTGTTTCTCCTTTTTTTATCACAAACGAATGTTTGATGTCGTAAGTAGAGAAAAGTTTTTTAGCTTTTACAACCTCTACTTTAAGATTAGTAAGGGAATCATAATAAGACAGAGAGCTATCTGTTAGTAAATTGTTCTTTCTTAGAACATTTACTTTATTTTTCAATTCTTCTACTTCCAATATTTCAGGAGGAGTGGTTTTGTATAAACTTTCAAAACCAAAAGATTTATATTTCTCTTTTGTGTAAGATTTGATTAGGTGTTCTTTCACCATTTCTTCAGCTCTGTCTTGAGCTGTGTATTGTCCATAACCTAAAGTAAGGTTAAGAATGAATAGGAGTGTAACTATTTTTCTCATTTCTAATAACTATAATTTACTAATGTTCATATCAAAAAGTGTTCCAACCTTATCCAAATAATTCATTGAATTTGAAGGTTTCGTTTAACCTCACCCCTCTATCTGTATTTTTGAGGGTACAACATTCATTGTAATAATCATGCTCAAGAAATAAAACATAGTCTTCTTTCACAGCAGTATTCAAAAACTTTTCTTTTTCACTTAAGGTTAATAACGGTCGAGTATCGTATCCCATTACATAAGGTAAAGGAATGTGCCCCACAGAAGGTAATAAATCGGCAGTAAAAACTACTTTTTTCCCTTTGTAATTAATAACGGGTAACATTTGGCTTTCGGTATGCCCATCCATATAGATTAAATCAATGTTTGGAAATGCATTTTTTGTTATTCCTCCATCTCTTGTGAAAAATTTCAATTGTCCACTTTGTTCAATTGGTAGAATGTTTTCTGATAAGAAAGAAGCTTTTTCACGTGCATTAGGTTCGGTTGCCCATTTCCAGTGTTTCTCATTACTCCAGTAGGTTGCATTTGGAAAGAAAGTCTCGTATCGTTCTTTCGTAGAGTTCATTTGAATAGCACCTCCACAATGGTCAAAATGTAAATGAGTAAGAACAACATCCGTAATTTCATCTAATCCAAACCCAAGAGATTCAATTGACTTCTTTAGGGAGTCGTCTCCAAATAAATAAAAATAGTTAAAAAACTTCTCGCTTTGTTTGTCTCCAATTCCTGTATCGATTAATATTAATTTGTCTTTGTCTTCAATCAGCATACACCTCATGGACCAGCTACACATATTATTGGCGTCAGGCTCATTAAATCTAGACCAAATTGATTTTGGGACCACACCAAACATAGCTCCTCCATCTAGTTTGAAATTTCCTGTATTTATTGGGTAAATCTTCATTTCTCAACTTTTTTTACGTTAATTTTAAAGGTAATATTTATCTGTAATTTTTCCTAACATCAATCGTTATTCAATCATAAAAAATATAAACCATGAAACAATTAGTAATTTTAATACTAACCCCCTTTTTTATTCACTGTTCTCAATCTATTTCTACCGGTAATGTTGAAAAAGAACAAGCTTTGAGTGAATTAGAATTAGCAACAAATGAGACGTCAGAATCTGTTGTAAGTATTGAGTTTCAAAAAGACTCAATCAAAGATTACAGTAATTTGTCGGAAGAAACATGGAAACAAATTCTGACAGATGAAGAATATAAAATTTTAAGAAACAAAGGGACTGAAAGAGCATTTACTGGAGCATACAATAACAATAAAAAGTCAGGAATTTACGCCTGTAAAGGCTGTAACACAAAACTATTTTCATCAGATACTAAATTTGATTCTGGAACGGGATGGCCTTCTTTTTATGATAAAATAAAAGGTAATGTAGAAGATGTAGCAGATAATTCTTACGGAATGCAGAGAGTAGAAGTAGTTTGTAATACTTGCAAAGGGCATCTAGGACATGTTTTTAATGACGGACCAAAACCTACTAGTTTGAGGTATTGCATCAATTCCTTATCTTTGGATTTTAAAGAACACTAAACAATTTGATTTCTACTGAATTAATAAATAACCTTAAAAAAGCATTTGAAAATGAATTGCCAGGAATGGAATCTCATTTAGAAATGACACCTTATAGGCGGTTAACAAAAATAATCCCTGAAAATAGGAGGGAGGGAGCTATTTTAATGATGTTGTACCCTAAAAATGGAGAACTATATTTTCCATTAATTCAAAGGCATGAATACGAAGGAGTACATAGTAATCAAGTAAGTTTTCCTGGAGGGAAAGCAGAGAGTTTTGATAAAAACTTATACCATACTGCACTAAGAGAAACGGAAGAAGAAATTGGAGTCAATCAAATTGATGTGAGTCAATTGGGTGAAATGAGCCAAGTATATATTCCTCCTAGTAATTTCTTGGTTTCGGCATTTTTGTCCTTCCATAATGAGTTGCCACAATTTGTAAAAGAGGAAAAAGAAGTAAAAGAAATACTTGAGATTCCAGTCAGTTCGGTTTTGGACCCAAGGAATATAAAAACAACTGAAATTAAGATGAAAAACGGAATGAAGCTTTCTACTCCTTATTTCGATTTAGAAGAAAAAATAGTCTGGGGAGCAACAGCAGCTATTTTAGCTGAATTTAAAGCAGTATTTAATAGCTTACCTAAACTGTAATTAACTTAAAATAAATAGCTAAAAAAAAATACTTTTAAGAAAAATAGACCTTAAAAAACACGTTTTTTAAGGTACTTTTTTTTATATTCGCAAAGCAAAATAAAAAAGAAATTTTTCATTTTGTGAATTTTACTTCAAAAAAATATATTAATACACTATGAGCAAAACAGCTAAATTAATTCTAGACGGGGAAACATTTGAGTTTCCAGTTACTACAGGAACCGAAAATGAAAATGGAATTGATATTTCAAAATTAAGAGGTCAAACAGGATACGTTACTTTGGATCCAGGATATAAAAATACTGGAGCTACAGAAAGTGCAATTACTTTTCTTGATGGAGAAAAAGGAATACTAAGTTATAGAGGATATTCAATTGAAGAATTGGCAGAGAAATCTACTTTTTTGGAAGTTGCTTATTTATTGATTGAAGGAGAATTACCAAATAAAGAACAATTAGAAGAATTTAACGAAAACATTCGTAAGCATACTTTGGTTGCAGAAGACATGAGAAAATTTTACCAAGCATTTCCTCATCACGCTCATCCAATGGGAGTTTTAGGTTCGTTAGTTAATTCATTATCTTCTTTCTATCCTGAGTCTCAAGATCCAAATAGAAGTGAAGACGCTATCGATCTTACTATTTATAGATTAATAGCTAAGATACCAACTTTGGCTGCTTGGTCACATAAGAATGCAACAAGACACCCTGTTGTTTATCCTAAAAACGAATTGAATTACAGTGAGAATTTCTTACAAATGATGTTCTCGTTACCTTCAGAAGAATATACGATTGATCCTGTGGTTGCAAAAGCACTTGATTTATTATTTATCTTACATGCAGATCACGAACAAAACTGTTCGGCTTCTACTGTAAGAATAGTAGGTTCATCTCAAGCAAATTTATATGCATCTATCTCTGCTGGTATTTCTGCACTTTGGGGACCACTTCATGGTGGAGCTAACCAAGCTGTGATAGAAATGTTGGAAGACATTAGAAATGACGGAGGAGATGTTACGAAATACTTGGACAAAGCAAAAGATAAGAACGATCCATTTAGATTGATGGGGTTTGGACACAGAGTTTATAAAAACTTTGATCCAAGAGCAAAAATTATCAAAAAAGCATGTGATGACGTATTGGAAAAATTAGGAATTAATGACCCAGTATTAGACATTGCTAAGAAATTAGAAGCTGCAGCTTTAGAAGATCAGTATTTTGTAGATAGAAAATTATATCCAAACGTAGATTTTTACTCAGGTATTATTTACAGAGCGATAGGAATCCCAACAGAAATGTTTACAGTAATGTTCGCAATAGGAAGATTGCCGGGATGGATTGCTCAGTGGAAAGAAATGATTGAAACAAAACAACCAATTGGTAGACCAAGACAAATTTACACAGGAGAGAATGCTCGTCCTTATGTAGAAATGGGAAAAAGATAATTGAATGAAGAATTCTTTATTTATAATAGCTTTGTTAGTAGTTGCTTCGGTTTCTTGTGATTCTGGAAGAACAATTCCTTCAGTTGAAACTGGGAATGAGAAAGCTACTTCTTTGACTTTTGAAGATACAGTTAGGTTTCATACTCAAAAGTATTGTAACTGTTTTGGTGAATTTAATGTTTTTGTAGAAAAAGCTAAGACAATGCATCCAGATTCAGTTGATATGGAAATGTATGGAAAGCTTCAAGGGGAGTCTGCAAATTGTTTTGATCCTAATGGAGTAATAAGTGCTTTTGGAAAATCACTGGATTCTACAAAACGTATAAAACAAAAAGAATTATTCAGTAAATACAGACAAGAAATTTGTCCAGAGATTATCTCAAAAGGTTAAATAAATAAAAAGAGCTTCCAAATTGGAAGCTCTTTTTATTTGGTACCAATATTAAATGTTTTCTTTTTGGTGTATTTTTTCTTTAATTCAAAAAACGTTTTATCTATCGACAAATAATCACCATTTGGAGAAGGCTTAGCGGCAGGAGAAGACACAATGTTACCATTTGTATCAATTAGGATGTAATGCGGTATGTTATACACTTCGTATTGATCCAATAGATTAGAGTTTCCGCCAAAATGGAGCATAGTCCAATCATAGTTTTGATGAGAAGCTATAAAGTTATTGAATTTTGCTTTTTTACTATCAATATTTATACTTACAAACTTTACAAAATCGCCATAATCCGGTTTCAATTTTTTAAATAAATTCATTTCGGCTTGACTTTCTTTGTTCCAAACAGCCCAAAAATTTATGTAAACATATTTACCTCTAAAAGACTCTAAAGTGACTGAATTACCATTTTTATCCATTAAATCAAAAGGAAAGGCTTTTGTTCCTTTTTGGTTTTTCATTATTCGATCAATAATATTTTGCGATAAATTATGAATGTCAGGATTCTCAGAAGACAAGCCTGCTTCTCTTAAAATTTCAATTAATACATTTGGATCGTAGTGCTCGTCATCATAATACAAAGTATATAGATTTTCAGTAATCACAAGCTCTCTAATAGATTTCATTTTAAAGAAATAGTCCTTTTTAATTGCTTTATCAATGGAAGTATAACTTGGATGTGTAGTAAGAGCTGTATTTATTTCTTGCCCAATTTTCCCCATCTGATTTTTCAATGATTTTTCATAAAAGTTAAGTAAAAACCTAATCTGAGTTGGGTGTTTCAAGTCTACGTTTCGATTTATAATATAAGTGTTGTAAATAGATAACTTATTCACTTTTTGATAAGCAGAAGGAGAAAGTAATTCTAAATTGGCAATAGAAAATTTAGCGTATTTTGAAAAGAACTCATTACTCACCCCTTCAAAAATGGATTTAATTTTTAATTTAAAACTGTCCAATTTTGTATGAAACACAGGCATTCCAAAGTTCCTTTTATTATCAATTAAAAATTGGTCATAATATCTATCAAACTCAATAATAAGTCCATTGATGTCATTTTTAGGAATGGTTTTAAAAACAATAATTACATTGTTTTTTGTTAGTTTATAGGTTCCATCCTCCGAATGTGGCGGAAAATAAAGAGTGTATTCTTGGTTAGGATCTAAATAGATAATTCCAATCAAATATTCGATTTGAATAAGTGCTTGTTGGGTTTCTTTTAAATCTACATCAAAATAAAATTTACCTAAGGAATCAATTGTTGTAGATGCGATAATGTCATACTCTTTAGTTATGTAATCAGTGTATTGAATAAGGTTAACAGTTTTTCCTTTGAAAGGTTTAAATGTCTCTCCATTAATAACCGTAGAAGCTTTTGAAAAAATGCTTGCAGCTAATAATACTATAATTATGACTAATTTTTTATTCATTTTTAGATTGAAATATTATTTGGTAAAAACTGAGAAGCATCTCCTTTATTCACCAATATATCACGAACAATTGAAGAACTTATTGCAGATAATTCGGCAGATGTAATTAAAAAAACAGTTTCTAGTTCTGGGCTCATGTCTCTATTTATTTGACCAATAGCTCTTTCAAACTCAAAATCTGCTGATGTCCTTAAACCTCTAAGTATAAATTTAGCTTCTGTTTTTTTACAATACTCAGTTGTTAATCCTTTATAGGACTCAACTTTTACTCTGGGGTCGTTTTCAAATGTTTTTTTTATGAAATCAATTCTTTCTTTAATCGAAAACATATTTTTTTTATTGGAGTTAGACCCAATAGCAATAATAATTTCATCAAATAGTTCTAATCCTCTTAATAATAGAGCTTCGTGACCTTTTGTGATGGGGTCAAATGAACCAGGGAAAATAGCTTTTTTCATACTAAATTTGTTTGTTGGTGAATGATATACAATAGTCAAGCCAAACATACGAAAAAAAGGATAGATGGAAATTAAAAGGTTAATTTTAGTTAATTATTTACCTAAATGGCACTTTTTATAGGCTCAATATTGCATCCTTGCTTTATTGTACTAAATTTGTGCAAATTAATAAAAATCCAAGATGAAAAATTTCTCAAGTATATTAAATGTTATATTATTATTAGCTGTAGCTATTTTGTTTTATTTACATTTCTCAACTCCAAAAACTACTGATGCAACATTAAGTGAAACTGTAGTGAAAGAATTAAATACAATGGAAGACTCATTGACTCAATTCATGAATTTGGATTCTAATATAATGGCTAGACCTATTAAAATTGCTTATGTAAACAATGATTCTCTTACAATAAATTTGGATATGTTAAGAGATGTAGAAAATCGAATTGCTGCAAAAAGTAAATTATTACAAGCTAAAATCCAAGGAAAACAAAAGTCCTATGAAAGGAGGTATAAAAAAATGATTGATGATTATAAAAGTGCTGAAACAAAATTAATGATTTCTTTACCAAAACTTACTGATAATGAAGCAGACCAAGAAAAAGCCAAATTAATGAAAATGCAAGAAGGCATTATGGCATTAGAGCAAACAGCTCAACAAGATTTATTGAAAATTGACGAAAAGCAAAATAGAGATTTGATGTTATTACAACAAGAAGAGATGAGTAATTACTATTCTAAACTTCAAGGATTTTGTCAATCATTTGCAAAATCATTAGGGTTTGATTATATCATGGTTTATCAAAATGGAGGAGCTTTTTTATATTCTAATCCTGATTATGATGTATCGAATTATGTGATTGATGCAATAAATAAAGAATACTCTCAAAACAAAACGCTTACAAATTCTCCAAAATAATACATGTTAATAGCCAACCAAAAGAAAAAAGAAAACATTGCAGAATACGTTTTGTATATGTTTCAGGTAGAAACTATTATTAGAAGTTTTAACCTAGAGATAGAAGATGTATTTGAGCTTTATATTTGCCAAATGACTTCAATTCCTGAAGCTCGCGAAGATGTGAAATCTTGGTATGTTGAGATTATTGAGGAGATGAAAGAGAAAGACTTGAAAGAGAAAGGTCACACAGCTCTTGTCCACGAAACCATGGACGAAATGACTTTCTTACATAATACTCTTTTAACTTCTTTAGAAGATACAGAATACCAAGAGATTCATACGGAAGTAGGTCCTTTTGTTCAGGAATTAAGAGATAAATCGGGAAGTCAAGGAATGAGTGACATTGAGATTTGTTTAACAGGATTGTTTGGAAAACTAACTCTTAATATTCAAAAGAAAGAAATCTCTGAGGAGACAGCAATTGCTTTTGATGGATTTACCAAACTATTGATTATTTTATCTAATCGTTACAAAGATTTTAAAACAGGAAATTTAAAGTTTCAAGTGAATAACTAATTCTTGTTACCAATTAAGTTCAGGCTTTTTCTAATGATGTTTATATCCGTATAGATGGAATAATCTTTAGCGTAAACTCTATTCAACTTATCGGTGTTGACTTTTTCTAAATCTAGATCAAACGAGTCTTTTAAGGATAGAATTCCGTTTTTAATAAGTGGAAGATTTTCTTTTGATTTTCCAAAATAGCCAACCATAGATTTTTTTCCAAAAAGAACAGCAATTACATTGCTAAAATAAGATTTTTTTTCTTTTTGAAACCAGAATAAAATAGGAGAGAAAGCAATGCATTTTAAAGCTATAACAACATCAAGTAATCGCTTTATTTTTCTATTTTCCGCACTTTCTATACCTTTTACTTTTATCGTATGCAGTTCTCCAGAAGTATTTAAATCCGTACTTCCTAGGACAAACATATCTTGTGTGTGTGCTAATTTAAACTGAATATCTGATTTTCGAAATTTCACAAGTATATCAATCACCATGTCATAATCTACGTTCTCTGAGCAGAAAATAGCTTCGTTAATCTTGAATTGTTTTTGCAGTTTTTTTAAGTGGTTTATGTCACCAAGAAACTCTTCGTCTTGAGTTTTTTCTGGAGAGATAACTCCTATGATTGAAGAATATAATTGAGTGTGCTCCACCAATACTTTTACCTTTTCGCTTTCCTGTTTTTCTCCAATGATTGCAATTTTCTTTCTAAAAAAATTAATTTTATATTTTTTTATTTTGAAGAAATGAAGAACCCACCTTACAAAAGTAAGTCCAAACATTATGATGGTAATTCCTAAAAGAGCTTTAGGGATAGTGAAATAAAACTTGTCAGCCACAAATACATAAACTATGCTATTTAGAATTGCACCCACAATAACTCCTTTTACTACTTTTTGTACCTTAATAGGTCGTTCGTATCCCCCCGAAAAATAAAGAGCAACTAGGATCAAAAGAGAAAATACTGCAAATGAAATATTAATAAGTGGAGGTAAATCAAATAAACCAGTATCCGACTGAAAAATTCTCTTTACTACATGTAATCCAAAGAAAACGGTACAAAAATCAATAACAGGTAGAAAAAATAATTCAAAAAATCGCTTTACTAAAGCTAAGGCTGCACTAAAAAAGATAGCAATTTTTATCAGTTTAGAAAACAAACTAGCTTTAGAGGTTTCGAAATGTTTCTTAGCGAAAATTGCCATTGCTTTGTAAAACACAAACACATAGTTTATGGAGCTCTTCTTTGTACTTTCTCCTTTGTAATGAATAATTGTGGTGTCAGGAAAATAATAATTATTGTAGCCTCCTTTTGTGATTCGGTAGGATAAATCTATGTCTTCTCCATACATAAAGAAATCTTCATCTAGTAAGCCTACTTTATTTAGCGTTTCCATTCTCATCATCATAAACGCACCAGAAAGCACATCTATTTTGTGTGTCTCGTTATCCTCCAAAAACCCTAGGTGATATCGTCCATATTTTTTAGATTTTGGAAAAAGTCTAGAGAGTCCAAATATTTTGTAAAAGGCTACATCTGGGGTAGGAAGTCCTCTTTTAGACTCAGGTAAGAACTTACCATTTCCGTCTATCATTTTTACGCCTAATCCACCACAATCAGGAGTAATGTCCATGAATTGTATTGTTTTTTCAAACGTATCACTTTTTACTAAAGTATCGGGATTAAGTAAAACAACATAATCGGCCTTTGTTTGTTTTATTGCTTGGTTATTTGCCGTGGAGAAACCTACATTTACTTTGTTTGCAATGACAATAACTTCTGGAAATGATTCTTTAACCATTTCTACTGAGCCGTCCTTAGAGTCGTTATCTACGACATAAATTTCCAATTTATCCATCACAGTCGAGTTGTAAACTGACTCCAAGCATTGCTTGAGAAAGTACTTTACATTATAATTGACTATGATTACGGCTAGTTTCACCTCCAAATTTAAAAAGATTACTTAGTAAAACGAACTTAATGGGAATAATTAATCCCTAATATTAAACAGAAATTATAAATTAACTATAAAGAAATTTTGGTTTTGACAACTAGGAAAAAATAAGTTTAAATTAAACCAATCTTTGAAACAGACAAAAGCAGAATGATGAATCACAGATTAGTTAGGTAAAAGTGTTAGTTCTTAACTATAACTTAATTTTTAACCCCTCATTTATTTAAGGGTGAGTTTTATTTTTTTTAACGGTATTAATTGAGTGATTATCGAAATTCAAACATTTTAAGCCTTAAATCTATTTTTATATATAAAGTTGATAAAAAAAAGGGGGGGTGTTGATAAAAAAATGCACTATTATTTAAAATTACCCCTATAAAAAATTACATTTGTATCATAATTCATCAATTAATAATATAAACATGGCTCATACTAGATTTAAAGCACTAGAAACTATTGGTACTAGAAAAGCAAAAAAAATTGAAATCACACCTGGTAAAATATCAGATATCTTTGCAAAAGATGTGTTTACAGATAATCAAATGAGAGATCATGTATCTGGAGAGGTTTTTAAAAGTGTTCAGAAATCAATTGATGATGGGACAAGAATAGATAGAAGTGTAGCTAATCAAGTTGCAAATGCAATGAAAGAATGGGCCTTGAAAAGAGGAGTAACTCATTACACGCATTGGTTTCAACCCTTAACAGGTTCTACTGCAGAAAAGCATGATGCATTTTTTGAAACATCTGAAAATGGAGCGATAGAAAAATTTAGAGGAGAATTATTGGTACAACAAGAACCAGATGCATCTAGTTTTCCAAATGGAGGAATAAGAAATACATTTGAAGCCAGAGGTTACACTGCTTGGGATCCATCTTCTCCCGCTTTTATTATGGGAACTACTTTGTGTATTCCTACTATTTTTATTGCTTACACAGGTGAAGCCTTGGATAATAAAATGCCTTTGCTTAAAGCATTGAATAAAATAGATGAAGCAGCAACTGCTGTTTGTAAATATTTTGATAAAAATGTAAATAAGGTTCAAGCAACCTTAGGATGGGAGCAAGAGTATTTTTTGATTGATGCAGCATTATACAATGCTCGTCCAGATATTATGATGACAGGGAGAGCACTTTTTGGGCACAAACCAGCAAAAGGTCAACAATTAGATGATCACTATTTTGGTACAATTTCAGAAAGAGTTACCTCTTTCATGAGAGATTTCGAAAAGCAATCTTTGAGGTTAGGAATTCCTGTTAAAACCAGACACAATGAAGTAGCACCCAACCAATTTGAGTGTGCTCCAATTTTTGAAGAAACAAACTTAGCTGTAGATCACAATTTATTATTGATGGACGTGATGGATAAAGTAGCTGAAGATCATAATTTTAGAGTATTATTGCATGAAAAACCATTTGCAGATTTAAATGGTTCTGGAAAACACAACAATTGGTCGTTATCTACCAATACAGGTGTGAATTTGTTACAACCAGGAAAAAATCCGAAAGAAAATATACGATTCTTAACTTTTTTTGTGAATACAATCAAAGCCATTCATGATTATTCTGATATTTTGAGATCAAGTATTGCAACTGCAAGTAACGACCACAGACTGGGAGGACATGAAGCACCACCAGCAATTATTTCGGTGTTTATTGGTCAGCAATTGACAAAAATGCTAGATAATTTGGAGAAAAATGTAAAATCTGGAACTATGACTTCAGATGAAAAAACAGCTTTGAAACTTAATATTGGTAAGATTCCAGAATTAATGTTGGACAATACGGATAGAAATAGAACTTCTCCTTTTGCTTTTACAGGAAATAAATTTGAGTTTAGAGCAGTAGGTTCTACAGCTAATTGCGCTACGCCAATGATTGCTCTTAATACAATTATTGCAAAGCAATTGACTGAGTTTAAAATTGAAGTAGATAAGAAAATTGCTAAAGGAGAAAAGAAAGACATGGCGATTCTTAAAGAACTTCAAAAATTAATAAAAGAATCTAAGAAAATTAGATTTGAAGGAAATGGATATGGAGAAGAATGGGTAAAAGAAGCAGAGAAAAGAGGACTTTCAAACTTGAAGGATACACCAAGAGCTGTAAATAAAGTTTCTGAAAAGAAATACGTAGACTTGTTTAAGAATATGGGAATATTTTCGGAAGTAGAATACCATGCAAGGCAAGAAATTCAATTAGAAATGTACCAATTACAAATCCAAATTGAAGGAAGGATGTTAGGTGATTTAGCTCAAAACCATATTATTCCTGCAGCAATAAAATATCAAAATGTCTTGTTAGAAAATGTAACAGGAATAAAAGCTATATTTGGTGAAAAACAAACAAAATCAATGGCTTATACTCAATTAAGTATTTTAGAAGAGTTGTCTAATCACTTAACAGAACTAAAAAAGAAACTGGAAAAAATGTTGGCCAATAGAAAAAAAGCAAATAAGATAGAAGGACCTTATGATAAGGCTTGTGCTTATTGCGATACCGTTAAAATACATTTTGATGATATTGCTTATCATGTGAATAAATTAGAAATTTTGGTGGATGATTCCTTGTGGCCAATGCCAAAATTGAGAGAGTTATTGTTTACTAAATAATTAAAATTTAACTATATAGCAAGGAGGAAATTATCAAATAGTTTCCTCCTTTTTTTTGTACTTTTATTATTGCAATAGCAATCAATTGTTTTTCATGAAAAAAATAGCATTAGTTTTCTTATTGAACCTGGTTTTTTCAATAAATTTTGGTCAAAAAAGTACAGTAAGTGGAACTATTAAAGACTCTCAATCGGGTGAGGATTTGATTAGTGCAACAGTTTTTGTAGAAGAGTTAAAAGCGGGAGTTACTACAAACGTATACGGTTTTTATTCACTTACAATTCCAAATGGAACTTATACTATTAGGTATTCCTACATTGGTTATAAGGATATTTTTAAAAAAATAGAGATTAAAGCAAGTACAAAGGTTAGCATTGAACTAACTTCTTCGGATGTCTATATGAAAGAGTTTAAAGTAGAAGCAGAAAAAGGAGACGAAAATGTGCAAGGAACTCAAATGGGGACAATAGAGCTTGATATAGAGCAATTGAAAACGATTCCTGCATTTATGGGAGAAATAGATATTCTTAAATCTATACAGTTATTACCAGGGATACAATCGGCAGGGGAAGGAAGCACAGGATTTTATGTGAGAGGTGGAGGACCTGATCAAAACTTAATTCTACTGGATGAAGCAGTAGTTTACAATGCATCTCATTTATTTGGTTTTTTCTCTGTTTTTAATGCAGACGCCATAAAAAATGTGAATGTTGTAAAAGGAGGAATGCCGGCAAATTATGGAGGAAGGTTATCTTCTGTACTCGATATTACTATGAAAGACGGGAACAACAAATCGTATCATGCAGATGGTGGAATTGGAGTAATAGCTTCTCGATTAACGCTTGAAGGACCTATTCAAAAAAATAAAAGTTCATTTTTAGTCTCAGGAAGGCGAACTTATATTTCCGAAATAGCAACACCTTTTGTTAAGGAATCTTCTCCTTTTAAAGGTTCTGGCTATTATTTTTATGATTTAAATGCTAAACTTAATTATCAAATATCGGACAAAGACAGGTTGTATTTGAGTGGGTATTTTGGAAAGGATGTCTTCAATTACAAACAATCAGAATCAGGTTTTTCTGTTGAAATTCCTTGGGGAAATGCTACTGCTGCACTAAGATGGAACCATTTGTTTTCGGATAAATTATTTTTAAACACAACAGCTATTTTCAGTAAATACGACTTTACTTTTAAGGGAGGTCAAGATGATTTTCAGTTTGGTTTATTTTCTGGAATAAGGGATTGGAATCTTAAAGCCGATTTTAGTTACTACCCAAATCCAAAACACACAATAAAATTTGGTACAAACTATACCTACCATACTTTTATTCCCAATAATGTGACTGCAAGCCAAGGTGAAACAGAATTTGATTTAGGTGGAGCAGTGAGGTTGTATGCCAATGAAGGTGCATTGTATCTATTAGATGATTGGGAAATCACAGAATTATTAAAAATGAATATTGGTATTAGAGCTAGTATTTTTCAGCATATAGGACCTTTCAAAAGATACATAAAAGATGGTGATGGAAATACGATTGAAGAAATTGACTACTCTAATAATAAACCATTGAAAACCTATGTAAGGCCAGAGCCAAGAATTACAGGAAGGTATACTTTGGATGAGTTTTCTTCTTTGAAGTTTGGAGGAACTTTGAATTATCAATACATGCATTTGGTATCAGTAGGAGGAAATTCATTGCCTACAGATTTATGGATTCCATCAACAGATATTGTTAAACCACAGCAAGCGACACAGCTGAATTTAGGTTATTTTAGGAATTTCAAGAAAAACACGTACGAAACTTCTATAGAGATTTATTACAAAGATTTGAGAAATTTGGTCGAATTTAAAGATGGTGCAGACCCAAGTGATGGAGTAAATGACAACATAGATAATCAATTGACTTTTGGGAAAGGATATTCTTATGGGGCAGAGCTTTTTCTGAAGAAGAGTTTAGGAAAATTGACAGGTTGGATTGGGTATACTTGGTCTAAAACTAACCGACAATTTGATGAATTAAATAATGGGAACGAGTATGCAGCAAAATTTGATAGAAGACACGATTTATCCATTACTGCAACCTATAAACTAAATGAGAGATGGACTTTTGGAGGTTTGTTTGTTTATGCCACAGGTAATTCTATTACTTTACCAAGTAGTAAATATTTTGTAGAAGGAGATTTATTAGTAGAATATGCAGACCGGAATAGTTACAGAATGGCACCTTACCACAGAGCAGATATTTCTGCAACTTATTATTGTAAAAAATATAAAGAATACAAAGATTTGGAAACTGGAGAAACGATAAAAAAGCCTAAGAGATTTACTTCCAATTGGAATTTTTCAGTATTTAATGTATACAACAGGAAAAACCCATACTTTATTTATTTTGATGACAAAGGTTCTATATCTAATGGTTCACTTGATTTGGCAGCCATTCAGGTTTCTTTGTTTCCAATATTACCGTCCATTACTTGGAATTTTAAGTTTTAATAATGAAAAAAAATAATTACATAATTCTAGCCAGTTTCTTTCTTCTTTTTTCCTCTTGCGAAAAAGAAATAGACATTGATTTGCCTCAATCAGAACAGAAATTAATAGTAGAAGGAAAGATAGAAATTGATGCTTTTCCTTATGTTATTTTAAGTAAATCTACCGGTTATTTTGACCCTACAGATGAGCAATCAGTTGCAAATTCTTATGTAAGTGATGCTATAATAACAATAACGGATGGAACAGTGACGAACACAATGACAAAAATTTGTTCGGGTACACTAACTGCTCCTCAAAAAGACCAATTAAGCTCTGCACTTGGTGTACCAAGAGGGATTTTGGATAGTTATAATATCTGTGGTTTTTTGGACTTAACGCTTATAGGAGAACCAGGGAAAACGTACACTATTACAATAGATTATAAAGGAGAAGAATACGCTAGTTCTACAACTATACCAAATCCTGTTCCTTTAGATTCTACTTGGTTTGAAGTATTTGGAGATAGGGATTCTTTGGGATTTTTATATGCTAATTTAACAGAACCTGGAGCTTTACAAAATCAATACAGATGGTATGCACGAAGAATAAATAGGTATACTTATGGTGCAAATATTGGCGAAGTAAAAGACAATGATTTTTTACCGCCTACTTCTTCTGTTTTTGATGATGAATTTGTAAACGGAACTACATTTGAGTTTGGTTATAACAGAGCTAGAGGATCCCAAAAAGAAGATGACTCTCCGCCAGAGAGAAGCTTTTACAAGGTAGGGGATACGGTAGTTGTAAAGTTTTGTTCTATTGATAAAAACGTATTCAATTTTATTGATAAAGCAGAAGAACAGAAGGCTTCTAATGGCAGCCCTTTTGCTGCTCCTGTCAATGTGGTTTCTAACATCAGTAATGGAGCTTTGGGACTCTGGGCTGGCTATGGTCAATATTACGATACAATTATTTGCAACAAATAAATAACAAGTTTTCATGCAATTTTAGTTACTTTAAAAAAAACTAACCAAAAAACTAAAAAATATGTTGAAAGAATTTAAAGCCTTTATCATGGGCGGTAACGTGATAGAATTTGCCGTAGCTGTTATTATGGCAACAGCTATTGGAGGAGTTGTAAAAGGATTTGTGAGTTTAATCGTAATGCCAATAGTTGGTTATTTCGCAGGAGGTTCAGATTTTTCAGATATGAGAATTATTCTTCAAGCAGCAGTAGTTGAAGTGAAAAATGGAGATACTGTTGTTACAAAGGCTGTAGCTGAAAATGCTATTATGTATGGATCTTGGATTAATACAATCATCAATTTAATTATTGTAGGATTTGTTATGTTCATAATGATTAAAGCCTACAACAAAATGAAAAAGAAAGAAGAAGTAGCTTCACCAGCACCTTCAGGACCTTCTCAAGAAGATTTATTAGCAGAAATAAGAGATTTGTTAAAGAAAGACTAATTTCACTTTTATATATATTGAAAAAGCCTCAAGTTTACTTGAGGCTTTTTTTTTAAATTAGAAAATCAACTTTTCTAAAACAGTGTCTTTTTTTTATATAAATTTCTTGAAATTTATATAACTTATTTCGTCATTATCTTCAAAATATGTAATAAAATTAATGATAGTTTACTTTATTCCTTTTATAAGCTTTTCTTGTTTTGGAAGAGTTTCAGCATATTTTCTATACCTTTTTCTGGCTTCTACCACAAAAAGACTTCCAGGATAATCAAACATAAGTTTTTCGTATAGAACGAAAGCGGCTTTAGGATTATTCAATTGATTTTCTTCCAATTGAGCAAGTTTAAAAATGGCGTTATCGGCCAAGATATCTTGTGGGTAACTGATCCTTATAACTTCTAAATATTTTTTTGCTTTCTCAAAATTTTGTTTTTTAAATGCTATTTCATAGCGTTTAAATAGAATTTCATCCGACAAACTGTGGCCTGGATCACGTTCGTTTATAGAGTCTAACTTTAAAGAAGCTTGCTCCAGTTTGTTCTGGAAAATTAATAAATCGGCTTGAGCAAATTGCACCATGTTTATTACCGTAGTATCCATGTTGTAATTATCTGTAATTAATAAAGACAACTCTATCGCATCATTTGCAATCAGTTTGGAGGTAGAAGCTTTTA
>Ga0209713_10000039_pt1 | contig 81719 bp, 86 predicted proteins | sample ArcOceMetagenome_3_FD_187444 | JGI IMG/M metagenome (GOLD analysis project Ga0209713, IMG submission 187444) | Marine eukaryotic phytoplankton communities from Arctic Ocean - Arctic Ocean- Svalbard ARC20M Metagenome (SPAdes) (version 2) | ecosystem: Environmental > Aquatic > Marine > Oceanic...
GGCGCGAAAGACCAGAAAACGAAAAGGAGAAAATAAAAACGGAAAAAACAATTAAATTATATTTTAAGCAAACTTCTCAAGCTGGATTGTTTAGGCCAACACTCACGTTAAACCTTACTATTAACCCGCAATTTAAACTCGCCGAAAAAAAAACAGATTTTAATATAGTGTCCCTACCAGTATAAGTTAGGTATAAATAAATATTAGGAAACAAAAAAATTTGCACTATTCACGTAGATTTACAATCTGTTTATGTTTTTTTCGTTAGCTGCTGTTGAGGTAGGTACACATTTATATTGGGAAATCGCCGGTTTAACAGTGCACGGACAAGTGTTATTAGTGACATGGCTTGTAATTGCCATTATCTTATCAATTACTGTTCTTGGTACACTTAAGCTAGAGCAAGTTCCTAAAGGACTTCAAAATTTCGTGGAAGCAGTTTACGAATATGTTTCTGGTATTGCTAAGGACCAACTAGGTGAAGCTGAATATCGTCCTTGGGTTCCTTTCGTAGGGACTCTGTTCTTATTCATCTTCGTTGCTAACTGGTTAGGTGCTTTAGTACCGTGGAAGCTTATCCATTTACCGGAAGGTGAATTAGCTGCTCCAACAAACGATATTAATACTACCGTTGCGTTATCTTTATTAACTTCGTTAAGTTATTTTTACGGAGGATTTAAAGTAAAAGGTTTAGGATTCTTTGCGCGTTATATTTCGCCAACACCAATTTTCCTACCGATTAACATTCTAGAAGACTTTACGAAACCTCTTTCATTAAGTTTCCGTTTATTCGGTAACATCTTAGCAGATGAAATTGTTGTATCCGTTCTATGTTTACTAGTGCCTTTATTAGTACCTTTACCAGTAATGGTTTTAGGTCTTTTTGCAAGTTCAGTACAGGCGTTAGTGTTCGCAACACTTTCTGCTGCTTACATTGCTGAATCTGTAGAATAATTTACAATTATTTGGAATAACTAAATAGTTGTACAAATTAAAAGAAATTTGTTAATTTCATACACATCATTTTTAAAAAATTTAACTAAGAATCTCTTATGAACCCTATTATCTCAGGTGCATCTGTTATCGCTGCTGGTTTAGCTATTGGTCTAGCTGCTATCGGTCCTGGTATTGGTCAAGGTACTGCTGCTGCTCAAGCTGTTGAAGGTCTTGCTCGTCAGCCAGAAGCAGAAGGTAAGATCCGTGGTACTCTTCTTCTATCTCTAGCGTTCATGGAGTCACTAACTATCTATGGTCTAGTAGTTGCACTTTGTCTACTATTCGCTAACCCATTCGCTGGTTAATTTGTTAAAAGCGCTTAGTTTTAACTAAAACTAAGCGCTATTTTCAAATATTCCATAGTAGCACTCTTAGCTACTCCTAAGTCTAAATACATTATTCTATATCAAATATAAATGAATACTTTTTATATGCTTGCAACACAATTGCTAGCTATGACTGAAGGGGCTGGTGGGCTTTTTGATTTTAATGCAACTTTACCATTAATGGCGATTCAGTTCGTATTATTAATGGTTGTATTAACGTTTATATTTTATAAGCCAGTATCAAAGGTTTTAGAGGACCGTGAAGAATACATTAGCGGAAATCTAACTCAAGCTTCTGACAAATTAATAAAAGCTGACGAACTGTATAAACAATACGATGAACAGCTAAAAACAGCTAAAGTTAATGCTCAAGCTACTATAGCAAAAGCAGAAAAAGAAGCTAAAGATAGTGTTGCTCTTGAAATCGGCGAAGCTCGTGCAGATGCCGCTAAATTAATTGAGCGAACTAACAAAGAACTTGAAGCCCAAAAGTCTACTGCCCTAGCACAACTAGAGACGCAGGTTGACGAATTAAGCCAACTTATAAAAGAAAAACTACTAGGTAAAGAGGTCGTTCTTTAAAGATTGTTTTAAATTTTAAGAAAAAATGGATTTATTAAACCAGACTTTAAATAGTTTTTCGACTCAAATTTCTGATGGAGGAGTATCCTTTAATGGAGATATTTTTGAAGCTAACCTAGTAAACCTTGTTTTATTAGATGGTGGAATTTTTTATCTATTAAGCGGTGCTCTATCTGAAAGCCTTTCAGAGCGTCAACAGAAAATTCTAGGTGCAATCCAAGAATCTGAAGAGAGATTACAAGAAGCAACGACGAGATTAACTGAAAGTGAAACTCAGTTAGCTCAAGCGCAGATGGTAATTGAATCAATTCAAAAAGACGCTGAACAAACTGCTTCGCAGGTAAAAAGTTCAATTCTAACTGATGGTAAAGCTGAAATTGAGCGTTTAACTTCTTCAGCTAAAGCGCAAATCGGTACTATTGAGTCTCGAGTGCGCAAGCAAATCTCTGATTATGTTGTTTCACTAGCTCTACAACGCATTACCACTCAACTAGAAGGTAAACTGAACTCGAGCTTACAGCAACAGATCATCGATAGAAATATTTCTAAATTAGTCGAGTAAATTATGTCAATTGTTTTAAACAAAGTTGCGGAACCGTATGCTGAGGCACTTCTCGATTTAGCTAAATCAACTGACTCATTAAAAGAGACGACAAACGATATGAACATTGTTTCTCAGTTCTTAGCAAACTCTAGTGACTTAAAGAAGTTCTTAGGAAATCCTATTATCACTAGAGACGCAAAAAAAAATGTAGTCAAAGATATTCTCGGCGAGCAAATTAGTGCAAGCACTTTAAAATTTTTATTACTGCTTGTAGATCGTGGTCGTATCCAAGTTCTTGAGAGCATTGCTCAAAAGTTCATCGAACTATCATACAAGCAAGAATCTATTGAAATTGCGAAAATTACTTCATCAATCCAGCTATCTGCCGATCAACAAAAGAAGATTGCAGAAAAGCTAAAAGTTATCACTGGTGCAAAGCAAATCAAGCTTGCCCTAAAAGTAGATCCACAATTAATTGGTGGTTTTACAATTGAGATTGGCTCAAAGATGATTGATACAAGTATTCGTGGACAACTAGCACAAATTAGTAGTCTACTAGGAGCGTAAATGCTCTAAGTATTTTAATTAAGGTTCAAACCCTTATTTCGAACGTTTTAAACTAAGAAACTCTTTAATAAAAGTAATCTACACGGAAATATGATCAATATTAGACCTGACGAGATTAGTAACATTATCCGTCAACAAATTGAAAGCTACGATCAAGAAGTTCAAATCGATAACGTAGGTACAGTACTTCAAATCGGAGACGGTATCGCTCGTGTATATGGACTTGAGCAAGTTATGGCTGGGGAACTTTTAGAGTTTTCTGACAAGACTATTGGTATTGCACTAAACCTAGAGAACGATAACGTTGGTGTCGTACTAATGGGTGCTGGTCTTGATATTCTAGAAGGTAGTTCAGTACGTTCAACTGGTAAGATTGCACAAGTACCTGTAGGTGACGCATTCTTAGGCCGTGTTGTAGACGCACTAGCACGTCCAATAGATGGTAAAGGCGATATCGCAAGTACTGAATCTAGACTAGTAGAATCAATGGCTCCTGGTATCATTACTCGTAAGTCAGTATGTGAGCCAGTTCAGACTGGTATTACTGCAATTGATTCAATGATTCCAATTGGTCGTGGTCAACGTGAGTTAATTATTGGTGACCGTCAAACTGGTAAGACTTCTGTTGCAATTGATACAATTCTAAACCAAAAAGGTGAAGATGTTATCTGTGTTTACGTTGCAATTGGTCAAAAAGCATCTTCAGTAGCTGCAGTATGTACTGCAATTGAAGAAAGAGGTGCAAGTGATTACACTGTAATCGTTGCAGCAAACGCTGATGATCCAGCTACACTTCAATACATTGCTCCTTACACAGGTGCAGCGTTAGCAGAGTACTTTATGTACAACGGTAAAGCTACAGTTATCATCTACGATGACTTAACTAAGCAAGCATCTGCTTACCGTCAAATGTCACTATTACTTCGTCGTCCACCAGGTCGTGAAGCATACCCTGGTGACGTATTCTACCTTCACTCACGTTTACTAGAGCGTGCAGCTAAGCTAAGTGATGATCTTGGTGGTGGTAGTATGACAGCACTTCCAATCATTGAAACACAGGCTGGTGATGTAGCAGCTTACATCCCAACTAACGTTATTAGTATTACAGATGGACAAATCTTCCTATCTGGTGATCTATTTAACGCTGGTATCCGTCCAGCAATTAACGTAGGTATTTCAGTATCACGTGTAGGATCTGCTGCACAAATTAAGGCGATGAAGCAAGTAGCTGGTAAGCTTAAGCTTGAGCTAGCTCAATTCGCTGAACTAGAAGCATTCTCTCAATTCGCTTCAGACCTTGACCAAGCAACTCAAAATGAACTTGCACGTGGTCAAAGACTAAGAGAAATGTTAAAGCAGTCACAAAACGCTCCAATCCCAGTGGAAGAGCAAGTTTGTGTAATCTACACAGGTATTAACGGATTCCTGGATGATGTTGCTGTTGGAGAAGTAAGAGGATTCGTTAGTAAGCTACGTAGCTACCTAAAGAGTTCAGCTGGTTCACTTCTTTCAACAATTAAGTCTGAGCAGAAGCTTTCACCAGAAAGTGAAGAGGCACTAAAAACCGCAATTGCTGGCGCAAAAGCAATGTAATTAGTATCTTTCATTCTTAAAAGACACTTTTTCTTGCAATCTAATTTAGATTGCAAGAAAAAGAGTTTTTATTTAACTACCTTATCCATTTGTATTATAGAAAGGCCTACTTTTTTGAAACTACTGAGTCGTTTTTTCACTTAGAAACATTACAAAATAAAAGGTTTCAAATGTACCTTGGCCTTTTTACGTCGTACAAAGTACATGTTTCAAACTAAAAAATATTTTTAAGAAACAGGAAGAAATTAAGCTGATTTGAAAAAATGGGCAAAAAGTCTACTTTTTTAAAGTAAAATATAATATAGAAAGATTTATATTCGTTTAGAGTCTAGTCTTATAGTTTGTTATTGTTGTTATTAATTAGGCTTGGTTAACATTTTATAAAAACGATTTAAAGATTTCGTATTTGTAAGTCTCAGAAAGGAGAGTAAAAATGAAAGTAAGCTCGAAAGAATTAGAGGCTAAGAAAGTTAAAGTCGTAGTGGATAAGAATCCTGTTGCTACTTCATTTGAAAAATGGGCGCAACCGGGACACTTTTCTCGTACATTAGCTAAAGGGCCAAAGACAACTACTTGGATTTGGAACCTACACGCCGATGCTCACGATTTTGATAGCCAAACTAATTCATTAGAAGATATCTCAAGAAAGATTTTTAGTGCGCACTTCGGTCAATTAGCACTTATTTTCTTATGGATCAGTGGAATGCACTTCCACGGTGCACGTTTCTCAAACTATTCAGCATGGTTAACTAGTCCAACGACTATTAAGCAAAGTTCACAAGTTGTTTGGCCTATCGTAGGTCAAGAAATTTTAAACGGCGACGTAGGTGGCGGTTTCTCTGGAGTACAGACAACATCTGGTTGGTTCCAAATGTGGCGTGCTTCAGGTATTACTAATGAAACTGAACTTTACTGGACAGCTATTGGTGGTTTACTAATGTCAGCAGCAATGGTTTTTGCTGGTTGGTTCCACTACCACAAAGCTGCGCCGAAATTAGAGTGGTTCCAAAACGTAGAATCTATGATGAACCATCACTTAGCAGGTTTATTAGGTCTAGGTTGTTTATCATGGTCAGGTCACCAGATTCACATCAGTTTACCAGTAAACAAGCTTCTTGATGCAGGTGTAGCACCTCAAGAAATCCCGTTACCACATGAGCTTCTTTTCAACCAAGAACTTATGGGTCAACTTTACCCTAGTTTTAAGAAAGGATTACTACCTTTCTTTACTCTAAACTGGAGTGAATATTCAGATTTCTTAACATTCAAAGGTGGACTAAACCCAATTACAGGAAGTCTATGGTTAAGTGATACAGCTCATCACCACTTAGCACTAGCGGTACTATTTATCTTTGCAGGTCATATGTACCGTACAAACTGGGGTATTGGTCACAGCATGAAGGAAATTTTAGAAGCTCACAAAGGGCCTCTAACTGGTGAAGGTCACAAAGGTCTTTACGAAATTTTAACAACTTCATGGCACGCTCAACTGGCTATTAACCTAGCTATGATGGGTTCACTAAGTATTATTGTGGCACACCACATGTATGCAATGCCTCCATACCCGTACATTGGTATTGATTACCCAACACAGCTTTCGCTATTTACACACCACATGTGGATTGGTGGTTTCTGTGTTGTTGGTGCTGGAGCACACGCTTCAATCTTTATGGTTCGTGATTATAGCCCTGTGCAATCATACAACAACCTTTTAGATCGTGTACTTAGACACCGTGATGCAATTATTTCACACTTAAACTGGGTATGTATTTTCCTAGGATGTCACAGTTTTGGTCTTTACATTCACAACGATACAATGCGTGCGTTAGGTAGACCACAAGATACATTCTCAGATAAGGCAATTCAGTTACAGCCGATTTTTGCTAAGTGGGTACAATCTCTACACACATTAGCACCAGGAAGTACTGCACCAAATGCTCTAGCTACTTCAAGTTACGCTTTTGGTGGTGATGTTGTTGCCGTTAACGGTAAAATTGCGATGATGCCTATTAGTTTAGGTACGGCGGACTTTATGGTTCACCACATTCACGCGTTTACTATTCACGTAACAGTACTAATTTTACTAAAAGGTACATTATTTGCACGTAGCTCTCGTCTAATCCCAGATAAGGCAAACCTAGGTTTCCGTTTCCCTTGTGATGGACCTGGTCGTGGCGGGACTTGTCAAGTATCTGCTTGGGACCACGTTTTCCTTGGTCTATTCTGGATGTACAACTGTATTTCAGTAGTAATTTTTCACTTCAGTTGGAAAATGCAATCAGATGTATGGGGTACAATCTCTAGTACTGGTAAAATTTCACACATTACTGGTGGTAACTTTGCGAACAGTGCAATCACAATTAATGGTTGGCTTCGTGACTTCCTATGGTCACAAGCATCGCAAGTTATTCAATCATACGGTTCAGCAGTTTCTGCTTATGGTCTAATTTTCCTAGGTGCACACTTCATTTGGGCATTTAGTTTAATGTTCCTATTCAGTGGCCGTGGTTACTGGCAAGAACTTATTGAGTCAATCGTTTGGGCTCACAACAAACTTAAATTAGCCCCTGCTATTCAACCACGTGCCCTAAGTATTACACAAGGTCGTGCAGCAGGTTTAGCTCACTATCTTCTAGGGGGTATTGGTACAACTTGGTCATTCTTCTTAGCAAGAATTGTCTCTGTAGGTTAATTAAAAAAATCGAAAAAAAAATTTATGGCTACTAAATTTCCTAAGTTTAGTCAAGCACTTGCGCAAGATCCCGCAACTAGAAGAATCTGGTACGGTATCGCAACTGCTCACGATCTGGAAAGCCATGACGGAATGACAGAAGAAAGTCTTTACCAAAAGATTTTCGCATCTCATTTCGGTCACCTGGCAATTATCTTTTTATGGACATCAGGCAACTTATTCCACGTTGCTTGGCAGGGTAACTTCCAACAATGGGTACTAAACCCATTAAAGGTAAAACCAATTGCACACGCAATTTGGGATCCACACTTTGGACAATCTGCAATTAAAGCATTTACTAGAGGTGGAGTTTCTTATCCTGTAAACATTGCTACTTCTGGTGTTTATCACTGGTGGTACACAATCGGTATGAGAACAAATACTGACCTTTATTTTGGTGCACTAGGTTTACTAGTTTTATCATGTGCTCTATTATTTGCAGGTTGGTTACACTTACAACCGAAATTTAGACCAGGTCTAGCTTGGTTTAAAAACAATGAATCAAGACTTAACCACCACTTATCAGGACTATTTGGTTTTAGTTCTCTTGCGTGGACAGGTCACTTAATTCACGTTGCAATTCCTGAGTCACGTGGTGAGCACGTTCGTTGGGGTAACCTAACATCGACACTTCCTCACCCTGAAGGTCTAACACCTTTCTTCTCTGGAAACTGGGGTCTATACGCGGAAAACCCTGATACTGCTCAACACATTTTTGGTACTAACGAAGGTGCAGGAACAGCTATCTTAACATTCTTAGGTGGTTTCCACCCGCAAACGCAATCAATGTGGCTGACAGATATTGCTCACCACCACTTAGCAATTGCGATTGTATTTATCTTTGCTGGTCACATGTACCGTACAAACTGGGGTATTGGTCACAGCATGAAGGAAATCCTTGATGCTCACGTACCGCCTAGGGGTCGTTTAGGTGCAGGTCACCGTGGACTGTTTGAAACTATTACAAACAGTTTACACATGCAACTAGGTCTAGCTCTAGCTTCTTTAGGTGTTGCTACATCACTAGTTGCTCAGCACATGTATGCTCTACCGTCATATGCATTTATGGCTAAAGACTACGTAACTCAGGCTGCACTTTATACACACCACCAGTACATTGCTGGTTTCCTAATGGTAGGTGCGTTTGCACACGGTGCAATTTTCTTTGTTAGAGATTATGATCCGGAAGTAAACAAAGATAACGTACTTGCGAGAATGCTTCAGCACAAAGAAGCAATTATTTCTCACTTAAGTTGGGTAAGTTTATTCTTAGGTTTCCACACTCTTGGTCTATACATTCACAACGATGTTTGTGTTGCATTCGGTCAACCTGAGAAGCAAATTCTATTTGAACCAGTATTTGCACAATTTATTCAAGCAGCCTCTGGTAAAGCTGTTTACGGTTTTGATGTTTTACTATCTTCTTCAACTAGTGCTGCTAGTGTTGCAAGTAGTAAAGTATGGCTACCAGGATGGATTGAAGCTATTAACAGTGGTAAGAACTCTTTATTCTTAACTATTGGACCTGGTGACTTCTTAGTTCACCACGCTATTGCGTTAGGTCTTCACACAACAGCTTTAATTCTTGTGAAGGGTGCACTTGATGCACGTGGATCAAAGCTAATGCCTGATAAGAAAGACTTCGGTTACAGTTTCCCTTGTGATGGACCTGGTCGTGGTGGTACATGTGATATCTCAGCTTGGGATGCATTCTACCTAGCTATGTTCTGGATGTTAAACACAATCAGTTGGGTAACATTCTACTGGCACTGGAAGCACATGACAATCTGGGGTGGAAACGCTGCTGCGTTTAACGAGTCTTCAACATACATTATGGGTTGGCTACGTGATTACCTATGGTTAAACTCATCTCCATTAATTAATGGATATAACCCATTTGGTATGAATGCACAAGCAGTTTGGGCTTGGATGTTCCTATTTGGACACCTAATCTGGGCAACAGGTTTCATGTTCCTAATTTCTTGGAGAGGTTACTGGCAAGAGCTTATTGAAACATTAGTTTGGGCTCACGAGCGTACTCCTATCGCCAACCTTGTTCGTTGGAAAGATAAGCCAATCGCTTTATCGATCGTTCAAGCAAGACTTGTAGGTTTAGCGCACTTCGCAATTGGTTTCATCTTTACGTTTGCACCATTTGTAATTGCCTCTACAACAGGTAAGTTCAGTTAATTTACTGAATTTTAACCTTAAAGGTAAAAACAATAGATCGATTAAATTTATTTAATCGATCTATTGTTTTTTTTTAAGACTTTTATTCTAATAAAATCAGTAACGAATTAAATTTATTTAAAATATTATTGAATAATCTCATTAAATAAGTTAATATATTAATATAATACGGGATGTAGCGCAGCTTGGTAGCGCATCTGCTTTGGGAGCAGATGGTCGCAGGTTCAAATCCTGTCATCCCGATTAATAATGTCGATCTTTTAGTCTTTCAATTATGAGTGCCGTTAAAATTAAAATAACCCCACCTGCTAGGAAAAAGATTGTAAAGCGTGTTGGGGTTATAAAAAATATAAGAAAAATACATATGAATCGGTTTATTAATATTTTTCTTAGTCATGAGAAATAAACTGACGTTAATTTTATAACTTGCAATAATAGTACTATTTTAAATCAATTCATTTAGTTAAAAAAGCAGTACTATTATTGCAATTTTTACCAACTCTTGGCAGAGCTGAGTTAATGAAATAAGACTGGTACACTAGAAAATTTAGGAGTAATTATCCGCCCCCTGCAATAGATAATATTTCGAGTGAATCTTGGTTTTGTACAAAAGTTTTTTCCCACTGACTTTTTTCAAGAATAAAACCATTATAATCAACAACTATTACTTTTTGGTTAAAACCAAGATAGTTCATTAATTGAAGAACAGTGAATGGTAAAACATAAAGATATTTTGAACCATTAATTTTAAAGGAAGAATGATTTGCACCTATCATAAGATTTTTTAAAAAATTTATACGTCTCACACCGATGATTTTTAATAAAGTATAAAATAAAAGTTTTAAAAAATAAGGTTATAATAAAAATAACTAAAATTTACAGTGAATTTGATACATGAGTGAATTTATTAAAGCGTATAACAATGATCCCTTTGTAGGAAACTTATCTACACCGGTAACAACTTCAACGGCAACAAAACTATACCTTGGAAATTTACCCATCTACAGAAAGGGCTTATCACCTCTTTTAAGAGGTCTTGAGGTTGGTATGGCGCATGGTTACTTTTTAATTGGACCTTTCTACATCCTAGGGCCACTTCGTAACTCAGAAAACGCTCTACTAGTTGGGTTCTTTTCAGCAATGGGTCTAATTCTAATTTTAACAATTGGATTAACAATTTATGGCCTAGCGTCTTTCCAAGACGGTGGTAAATTAGAAGGTCTAGAATCTTCTAAAGGCTGGCGACAATTTACTAGTGGTTTCACAATTGGGGCTTTAGGTGGCGATGTAGTAGCCTATATTCTCCTTGCGAACGTCGCATTCTTTGCGTAAAAATAAAAGATGAGAAGATTCTAGATTATCTTCTCATCTTTTAATGTTCCAACCTTTCTAACCAACATAACTTAAACCAAGACTTAATAAGAAAAAGCTTGCTATAACTACTGCACTGAAACGGTAGATAAATTGCTGACCAGAGCTCGGACTTGAGAACATCCCTAAGACTGCACTATTACTAGAACCTGAGATCGAAGCTTTCGGATCTACCGCTAAAACAATGCCAATAATGACTAAGGAAGTTAGAAACCAAATGCTCTCTAAAATATTCATTTAGTAAGAAACTAATCTATAATTAATTGTCGTCAAAAGCTTATTCGCCCTGGACTTTAAGAAGACCAAAACCTACAGCTAAACCTGTTAGAGTTAAAGCCCACATAACACCTGCTACAGTAAAGATCTCTTTAGCCATAATTCTGTTATTTATATTTATACTTTGTATTTTGTACTGTTTTTTAGAAGCCGTTACGACCCCAAACTACTAATGCTAGAGAGAAACTAAACATTACCATCAGCGAAGACCAACCTAAGCTTAAAATATCCATTATTTTTAAAGGAAGACGTTTTTAATTCATGATAACATTATAACACCTCTTGTCCATTTTTCGCTGTTAATTCCATCGAAGAACGGATTAACTAAAATCCTTAAAGTAGGAGAGGATGGGATTCGAACCCACGGTACGTATAATACGTACATCAGATTAGCAATCTGAAGCATTAAACCACTCAGCCACCTCTCCTTTACTATCATATTCTATAATATCCAACTGCTAATAGCAACACCTTGTATTTCTACGTTTTAAATTTTAAACAAAAAACAACATAAATTTAAACGTAAAATAAAAAAAATACCTTCAAGAGCTTCTACTACTAAATAAAGTGACATAATTTAGATCTCCAACCAGTTGCAAAATTAACGGTAGTCTAGACCTCATAATCGACTTGAATATTGTTTTATATGTCCCCAATTCAGTAGAAGCTAACTAGAACACTCATAATATAGTTATATCGTCATTTTTTTATTGATACAATGTATATTCACATGGAAAAAATTAAACAAAATTTGAAACACGCCCTGTAAGACTTGAACTCACGACATCAGGTTTTGGAAACCTACGTTCTACCAACTGAACTAAGAGCGCTTAATACTTAATGTATTATATTATACCAATGGGAAGTAAGTCAAATCCCTTCGATAAAAATAATATTAAATTATTCTCTTTCTGTGATAGATATTATGATAAAATAAATGTTATCAAAGATAATGATAATTTCGTTATACGTGAAAATAATGTTTGAACGTTTTACGGAAAAGGCTATCAAAGTTATTATGCTAGCTCAAGAAGAAGCTAGACGACTTGGACATAACTTTGTGGGCACTGAACAAATACTTCTAGGTCTTATTGGTGAAGGAACAGGTATCGGACCAAAAGTTCTTAAGTCAATGGGCGTGAACCTAAAAGATGCTCGTGTTGAAGTGGAAAAAATTATCGGCCGCGGATCTGGATTCGTAGCTGTTGAAATTCCTTTTACACCACGTGCAAAAAGGGTTCTTGAACTTTCGTTAGAGGAAGCTCGTCAATTAGGGCATAACTATATTGGTACTGAGCACCTACTACTAGGTTTAATTAAAGAAGGAGAAGGTGTAGCCGCTCGTGTTCTTGAAAACTTAAGTGTCGATCTATCAAAAGTTCGAAGTCAAATTATTCGATCTCTTGGAGATAACACCGAGGTTTCGAGCGGAGGAAACAATTCTGCTCGCAGCAAGACACCTACATTAGATGAATTTGGAACAAATTTAACAACCAAAGCTCAAGAAGGTCGATTAGACCCAGTTGTTGGACGTGCAAAAGAAATTGAACGAGTTATTCAAATTCTAGGTCGTCGAACAAAAAACAATCCAGTTTTAATCGGGGAACCGGGTGTTGGTAAGACTGCCATTGCTGAAGGTCTTGCTCAACGAATTGCTAATCGTGATATTCCAGACACTCTGGACGAAAAACTAGTTGTTGCGTTAGATATTGGTCTACTAATTGCAGGAACAAAGTATCGAGGAGAATTTGAAGAGCGTCTTAAGAAAATTATGGATGAAGTTCGTACTTCAAACAATATCATCCTTGTTATTGACGAAGTTCACACATTAATTGGAGCAGGTGCTGCTGAAGGTGCAATTGATGCTGCAAATATCTTAAAACCAGCGCTTTCGCGAGGTGAGCTACAATGTATTGGAGCTACAACTCTAGAAGAGTACAGAAAGCACATCGAAAAAGATGCAGCACTTGAGAGACGTTTCCAGCCTGTAATGGTAGGTGAGCCTTCAGTTGAAGAGACAATTGAAATTCTATACGGACTACGCGAGCGTTATGAAAAGCACCATAAACTGGTAATCTCAGATGAAGCTTTAACAGCAGCAGCAAAATTTGCTGATCAATATATTGCAGATCGTTTTCTTCCAGATAAAGCAATTGACCTGATTGATGAAGCTGGATCAAGAGTCCGATTAATGAATTCACAATTACCAGCAGCAGCTAAAGAATTAGATCAAGAATTAAAAACAATTCTACGATCTAAAGATGAAGCTGTTCGTGGCCAAGACTTTGAAAAAGCAGGCCAATTACGTGAGCGTGAAATGGAAATTAAAGCGCAAATTAATGCCATTGCTCAAAGTAAAAAAGGTGATGAAAAAGGTAACGCTGGTCAGACTCCAATAGTAACCGAAGAAGATATTGCACAAATTGTTGCAGCTTGGACGAGTATTCCAGTTAATAAATTAACGAAGAGTGAATCGGAAAAGCTTCTTCAAATGGAAGACACTTTACACGGACGTATTATTGGTCAAGATGAAGCTGTTGTAGCGGTATCACGTGCAATCCGACGTGCACGTGTAGGTCTAAAAAGTCCAAACCGTCCAATTGCAAGTTTTATTTTCTCGGGACCTACAGGTGTAGGTAAAACTGAGCTTTGTAAAGCGTTAGCAACATATTTCTTCGGATCAGAAGAAGCAATGGTACGTTTAGATATGTCTGAATACATGGAAAGACATACCGTTTCAAAACTAATTGGTTCACCTCCTGGTTATGTTGGTTATAACGAAGGTGGGCAATTAACAGAAGCTGTTAGACGTCGTCCATACACAGTTGTACTGTTTGATGAAATTGAGAAAGGTCACCCAGATGTGTTTAACTTAATGCTTCAAATTTTTGAAGACGGTCGTTTAACAGATTCAAAAGGTCGAACAATCGATTTCAAGAATACGCTTTTAATTATGACATCGAACGTTGGTTCGAAAGTAATTGAAAAAGGCGGCGGCGGTCTTGGTTTTGAACTATCTGAAGACCAATCAACGTCTCACTACAACCGAATTAAGTCACTAGTTAATGAAGAGTTAAAGCAGTATTTCCGTCCAGAATTTTTAAATCGTTTAGACGAAATTATTGTTTTCCGTCAATTAACAAAAGACGAAGTAGGTCAAATTGCTGAGATTATGCTTAAAGAAGTCTTCGAACGAATTTCTATGAAAGGGATTCAATTAGAGGTAACAGATAGATTTAAGACAAGACTAATTGACGAAGGTTATAATCCAAGCTATGGTGCACGCCCATTAAGAAGAGCTGTAATGAGACTTCTAGAGGATAGCTTAGCAGAAGAAGTACTTTCAGAAAAGATTAAAGCCGGTGACACAGCAGTTGTGGACGTTGGTGAAGATAACAAGGTTAAGGTACTTCTTGGAGAAAAATTCGAAGTTCTGCAAGAATCTTAAACAGAGATCTTAAAATTAACTAATAAAAAACCTCCCCCAAAATAATATTTGGGGGAGGTTTTTTTTCGTAATTTTTGATTTAGGATCTAGGCTACGGCTTGAAGACGAGCTTTTGACTTACGAAGTTCGATAGTTGCTTCAATTTTTTCTTTTTTAGTTGTAGCTTCGTCAACTAATAAAGTTACTCTTTCAAGTTCTTCTTGAGCAGCTGAACGATCAATCGTACTCGCTTCCTCGGCACCATTACATAGAATAGTTACCTTGTTTTCTTCTACTTCAGCAAAGCCTTCCATTAAAACAATCGAAGTCCAACCTGATTCAGATTTTAGACGCATTACGCCAATATCAAGTGCTGTTAGTAGAGGGGCGTGGTCTGTAAGAATACCAATCTGTCCAGTACTACTTGGAAGAATGATTTCTTCAGCAACTGCGTCCCATACAACCTTATCTGGTGTGATTACACGAACATTTAAACTCATAATGTTTTTATCCTTTTAGCTTTTCAGCCTTTTCAATAACCTCGTTCATATCTCCTACTAGGTAGAACGATTGCTCTGGTAGATCATCGTACTTACCATCTAGAATATCGTTGAATCCAGTGATACCATCTGCTAGAGACACGTACTTACCAGGAGAACCTGTAAATATCTCTGCTACGAAGAATGGTTGTGATAGGAAACGCTCAACCTTACGTGCACGTGCTACAGTCGCACGGTCATCTTCAGAAAGCTCATCTAGACCTAGGATAGCAATAATATCCTGAAGTTCTTTGTAACGCTGAAGTGTCTCTTTAACACGCTGAGCGGTGTTATAGTGAACATCACCAACGATTTCAGGCTGAAGCATAGTTGAAGTTGAATCTAGAGGATCTACCGCTGGGTAAATACCTTTTGAAGCTAGACCACGAGAAAGTACAGTTGTTGCATCTAAGTGAGCAAACGTTGTAGCTGGTGCTGGATCTGTTAAATCATCAGCTGGTACATAAACCGCCTGAATTGATGTAATAGAACCTTCGTTTGTTGATGTAATACGCTCTTGTAGACCACCCATTTCTGTTGCTAGTGTTGGCTGGTAACCTACAGCTGAAGGCATACGTCCAAGAAGAGCTGATACTTCAGCACCGGCTTGTACGAAACGGAAGATGTTATCAATGAATAGAAGTACGTCTTGCTTGTTTACATCACGGAAGTACTCCGCCATTGTTAGAGCAGTTAGACCTACACGCATACGTGCACCAGGAGGCTCGTTCATCTGACCGTAAACAAGTGCTACTTTAGAATCGTCTAGGTTCTTCTCATTGATTACACCAGACTCTTTCATTTCACAGTAAAGGTCGTTCCCTTCTCTTGTACGCTCACCTACACCACCGAATACTGACACACCACCGTGTGCTTTCGCGATGTTGTTGATTAGCTCCATGATAAGTACAGTTTTACCTACACCAGCACCACCGAATAGACCAATCTTACCACCACGTCTGTAAGGCGCTAGAAGATCTACAACTTTAATACCAGTTTCGAAAACAGCTGGCTTAGTTTCTAGATCAGTGAAAGCTGGAGAAGCTCTGTGAATTGGTAATCCTGACGGAGCATCACAACTACCCATTTCATCTACGGGCTCACCAAGAACGTTAAAGATACGACCAAGAGTCTTTGTACCTACTGGAACTGTGATTGGTGCACCTGTATCAACAACAGACGATCCTCTCTTAAGACCATCAGTTGTTGTCATAGAAACGGCACGTACTTTGTTGTTACCAAGAAGCTGTTGTACTTCACAAGTGATGCTAGAATCGCCTGATGTAATTACTAGGGCATTATAGATCTTTGGAAGCTCACCGTTAGGGAATTCAATATCTACTACGGGTCCAATAATTTGTGAGATGAAACCTGTCTTTGAAGCAGTATCTACCATGATTAAAAATTTAAGGCTAATGCAAATTAAGTAAATAGGCAAAATTTCAAAAAAACCGAAAAATTAATTTTCGGTTTTTTATTTTGGAACTAAATATGTAAAAAATTTACGTATTTTGTTAGGATTCAATAGATTATCTAAAACCTACAGATGCCTGCCAGACAAATGCTAGTAGAAGAAAAAATACAGGAATTGCTGGCATTACGTCAACGAGCGGACGAAATGCTGTGTATGGTTCTGGTAAAGCTGATAATAAAAAGCTCATATCCATGATATGTTAACCTCTCTGGTATAAAAAAAACTCTACGTAGATTATATAACAATTTATTTAAAGAACGTGTTAAATTTTTTCCAAAAAGTGTTATAAAATAATCTAAGGGAAATTCTTCTTACGAATTAATATAATTTGTAATACGTATTTTTAATTAATTAAACCTAAGGGATAAAAATTTCGCATGGTTGGAATTGTACAAGTATTTGTTGTTCTTCTTATCGTAGTATCTTTTGCTATGTTAGTAGGAGTACCAGTAATTTTAGCTACACCTGGTGAGTGGGAAAAATCTCAAAGTATCGTATGGAGTGGCGCTGGCGTTTGGTCGGCACTAGTTATTCTTACTGGAATCTTTAACGTTGTACCTGCTTAGATCCTAGTTAGAGAACATAAAAATTGACTCTCTAATCTTCTAATCATTTAAATTAGAAGATTAGAGAGTCAATTTTTTTTGCATAAATAGTATAAACTCCGTTTGAAGTTTTGCATTTTTAAAATATCTTCTATGCTCAATAGATCGATTACAAAGATGAAACAAATACTAATTTATTTGTTTTAAATTTCTAAATAACTAAAAATCTCCCCAGGTAGGATTTGAACCTACGACAAACCGGTTAACAGCCGACCGCTCTACCACTGAGCTACTGAGGATACGAAGAAATAATTTCCTTATATATATTAATCTATCAGCAAACGCTGTAATTTGTCTAGGATAAAAGTGATTTTTTATTTAGATTAACTAAATTTCCATAGCCTAGCTAAACTAAATAAGAAAAATTATCCCGAACAAAACTAAAAACTAATTTTAGTATTAACATGAAAGCGGGTGACGCGATTCGAACGCGCGACATCAACCTTGGCAAGGTTGCGCTCTACCCCTGAGCTACACCCGCTTCTTTATATTGGTAATAATAACAAATGATTGTCCATTTGACCAGAATTTATTTAAACTAATTTTTGAACGGAAATTTTTTAGTCAAAATTAAGCATCAGAATTAATTGCAATAATGAAGAAATTTTAACTTTTTTAGCTTATAATTAAAATTAAGAAAATTGTACAAATAGTTTTTTAAGGCTATTTTTGCAGTATATCAAGAGAGTAAGAAAGTAAAAAAATTTTCTATAGGAGAAAAAATTAGATGGCACTACCATGGTATCGTGTACATATAGTTGTTCTTAACGACCCAGGTCGTTTAATCGCCGTTCACCTAATGCACACAGCATTAGTTGCAGGTTGGGCAGGTTCAATGGCTCTATACGAGCTAGCTGTTTTTGACCCATCAGATCCAGTTCTTAACCCAATGTGGCGTCAAGGTATGTTTGTTATGCCATTTATGGCTCGCCTTGGTGTTACTGATTCATGGGGTGGATGGAGTATTACAGGTGAAAGTGTTTCAAACCCAGGTATCTGGAGTTTTGAAGGTGTAGCTCTAACTCACATTGTTCTTTCAGGAATGTGTTTCTTAGCAGCTATTTGGCACTGGGTTTACTGGGATCTAGAATTATTTAGAGACCCTCGTACAGGTGAGCCAGCACTGGATCTTCCAAAAATCTTTGGTATCCACCTATTCCTTTCAGCACTACTGTGTTTCGGTTTCGGTGCATTCCACGTAACTGGTACATTTGGACCTGGTATTTGGGTTTCAGATGCTTACGGTATTACTGGTCGTGTGCAAGGTGTTGCCCCAGCTTGGGGTGCAGAAGGCTTCAACCCATTCAACCCGGGTGGTGTTGCTTCACACCACATCGCAGCAGGTATCTTAGGTATCCTAGCGGGTGTATTCCACTTAACTATCCGTCCACCACAACGACTTTACCGTGCTTTACGTATGGGTAACATTGAGACAGTACTATCAAGTAGTATCTCAGCTGTATTCTTCGCAGCCTTTGTAACTTCAGGTACTATGTGGTACGGTGCAGCAGCTACACCAATTGAGCTGTTTGGTCCTACTCGTTACCAATGGGATAGTGGTTACTTCCAGCAGGAAATTGAGAGACGTGTTGAGACTTCTCTAAACGAAGGTCTTTCATTAAGTCAAGCTTGGTCAAGAATTCCAGATAAACTAGCTTTCTATGATTACATCGGAAACAACCCTGCTAAGGGTGGTCTATTCCGTGCGGGTCCTATGAACAAAGGTGATGGTATTGCAGAAGCATGGCTAGGTCACCCAGTTTTCCAAGATAAAGAAGGTCGTGAGCTAACAGTAAGAAGAATGCCAGCATTCTTCGAAACGTTCCCTGTTATCCTAGTTGATAAAGATGGTATTGTACGTGCAGATATCCCATTCAGACGTGCGGAGTCTAAGTACAGTATTGAGCAAGTTGGTGTAAGTTGTAACTTCTACGGCGGAAAGCTTAACGGTCAAGTATTTACGGATGCGCCAACGGTTAAGAAATACGCAAGAAAAGCACAACTGGGTGAAGTTTTTGAGTTTGATAGAACAACTCTAGAATCAGATGGTGTATTCAGAAGTAGCCCTCGTGGATGGTATACATTTGGACACGCGAACTTCGCGTTACTATTCTTCCTTGGACACCTGTGGCACGGTGGTCGTACTCTATTTAGAGACGTATTCGCTGGTATTGGTACAGAGGTTATTGAGCAGGTTGAATTCGGTGCTTTCCAAAAGCTTGGTGATGCTTCTACTAAGAAGCAAGGTATCGTTTAATCAAAAATCTCAAATTTTTTACAAAAATTTCAATTTAAATTTAACATAAAAAATGGAAGCATTAGTATACACGTTCCTACTAATTGGAACTCTAACTGTAATCTTCTTCGCGATTTTCTTTAGAGATCCGCCTAGAATTGTTAAGAAGTAATTGTAAAAAATTAATTTCTAAATTGGTTTTTTACAATAAATTCTAAGTATGAAAAATCATTCGCTTTAAAAGCGAATGATTTTTCTACCCAATTTTTAATCTTCGTGCTCTTCGAAAGGATCTCTTAGTTCCTTTGAAACTGGGCCAAACGCAGTGTAAACAGAATACCCTGTGATCCCAAGAAGAAGACCAGAAATAAAAATACTTAAAATAGTTGCGGTTTCCATATCAATATAGTTGTTTGACAAGTTGTAAAAAAAAACAAAAACTTGTTTATAATATATATTATGAGCCTGATTATATATTTGTACTATTAAAATCTCAAAACTATGGCATTAAGAACAAGATTAGGGGAAATTCTAAGACCACTTAATTCTGAGTACGGTAAAGTATCACCAGGATGGGGAACAACACCTGTAATGGGTGTATTCATGGGTCTTTTCCTAGTATTTCTAGTTATTATCCTTCAAATCTACAACTCTTCAATTATTTTAGAGAACGTAGATGTTGATTGGATGACAGTTAGCTAGTTATTATAAGGTAGGTTATAAACCAACTAGTTTTGTAACCTACCTAAAAAATTAATTAGTAAAAAAAACTATTTGTAATTTTGTTGGGTTTTTAGTATTATTAATAACATAACAAATTCCAAAGCGGACGTGGCGAAATTGGTAGACGCACTAGATTTAGGTTCTAGCGAGCAACCCTCATGAGAGTTCGAGTCTCTCCGTCCGCATTAAGAAGATTACAGATAATACATTTTTTTTATTGTGTTATAGTTAATCAAAAAATTAGGTGAAGTTTATAAAAACTTCACCTAATTTTCTTAATACGTACTTATGTAACATTTAAAAGATTAAAGGTTACCACGCTTGAAATATAGAAGGAAAATAATAGCAGGGCCAGAAAGAACAACTAACGCAAGTGACGTTAATTGTGCAAGAACATTCCAGTTAATCATCTTTATAAAAGTTAAAAATTTTATTTTAGTAAGTTAAACCTAAGCTTCGAGTTGTTTCGCTTCCTAAGTATACACGTACACTTAAAAAATCAGTCGGACACGCTGTTTCACAACGCTTACAACCGATACAATCCTCTGCACGAGGAGCAGACGCAATCTGTCCAGCTTTACAGCCGTCCCAAGGTACCATTTCTAGTACGTCACAAGGACAAGCACGAACGCACTGAGTACATCCGATACAAGTATCATAAACTCTTACACTGTGTGACATATAAACTGTCTTTATTTAAAGAAAAAATAGGATTTCGATTTGAATTACATTCTTACATATAATTATAGTTTATTGAATGAATAAGTTTGATTTATTTTTTAATAACACTAAGACAAAATGGGGGTAGAGGGACTTGAACCCTCACGACTGTTTAAGTCAACAGATTTTAAGTCTGTTGTGTCTACCATTCCACCATACCCCCAAGCTTTAATTTATTAAGGCGACACCCAGATTCGAACTGGGGATAGAGGATTTGCAATCCACTGCCTTACCACTTGGCCATATCGCCTTACGTAGATAATGCCTTGAAATTAATTCTCAAGCAACATTAATACCTTAAATTGTAATCTCTAAACCCAATTTTGCAAAGGGGTAATATCTTAAATAATAGAAAAAATTAAAAAAAAGGTGGAATTAACTATACAACTAGGCTGGAAATCGACTACACTTTTATTATATTAAACGCGGGTATAGTTTAATGGTAGAACCTTAGCCTTCCAAGCTAATGACGAGAGTTCGATTCTCTCTACCCGCTTTATTCAGAGCCACATATAATCTTAGCTATTTTAGTACAGAAAGTATTGAAAATTTTCCACAAGTTGTAAGGCTTATACTAGGTAACCCAGAAAATACGAGTTTTGATTTAATATTCAAATGGAAGTGATTTCTCTGATAAAATCTTGTGCAAAAATCTTAAATAGGTTATATACTTTATTCAAGTAGCTTTTAACAAAGTATTAGATATTATCTTTTTAAGATGAATTCTTGAAATTCAAAATTATTGATAGTATCTTTAAAATATTTTTTTGCTGTCACAGGCAAAAGAATAAAACCGATTAATTTTATATATTTAATAGGAGAAAGAGTTGTGTCAGGTGGTTCAACAGGAGAAAGACCATTCACGGATATTTTAACAAGTGTTCGTTATTGGATTATTCACAGCATTACTATCCCAGCACTTTTCGTTGCAGGTTTCCTTTTCGTTAGTACTGGATTAGCTTATGATGCATTTGGTACTCCAAGACCTAACGAGTACTTTACACAAGATCGTCAGCAAATTCCTCTAGTTAACGATCGATTCAGTGCTAAGCAGGAACTTGAAGACTTAACAAAGGGATTATAAAATACTAAAAACATTACTTTTATTTCAACGATGTTTACAAATCAACCAGTAGCGTATCCTATCTTCACTTTCAGATGGCTTACTATTCATGCTTTAGCGGTACCAACGGTATTCTTCCTTGGGGCCATTACATCAATGCAATTTATTCAGAGATAGGAGATTTTTATAATGAGTGCACCAAATCCTAATAAACAGCCAGTAGAATTAAACCGTACATCACTGTACTGGGGTCTACTTCTAATCTTTGTTTTAGCCGTACTTTTCTCAAGCTACTTCTTTAACTAAGGAGCTTAGAGGAAAAGGTTATTTTATATACAAACCTTGTTTTTAAAAAAATTTAATCAATATGAGTGATATCGGCAGAGTACCTCTTTGGATGGTGGCTACAGTTGGCGGACTTGCCGCTCTAGGGTTATTAACGCTGTTCTTCTTCGGCGCATACTCAGGTCTGGGTTCGTCTCTATAAGAAGTTTTTAAAAGGCAAACACTATTCGGCCCCGAAGTTTCTAACAAAATATTAGAAACTCCGGGGCTTTTTTTTGCTTAATATTTGGTAACGTTAAATCAATGATGATTTCTATAACGTACGAATTTGTCCACTTTTTTTAGTAGGGACAATACATTTATTTAACCAAGTATAAAAAATAAACTTATTGAAATTATAAATATCAATAAGTTTATTTTATTGTTAAGTACCCCCAGGGGAATTCGAATCCCCGTTACTTCCGTGAAAGGGAAATGTCCTAGGCCTCTAGACGATGGGGGCATATATAGTTATATCTTAATAATATAATTTATTACCCTTATTGTCAATACTATTTTTATACGAAATTTAGAATATTTTTAATTTGAGTTCAGGAAATTATCTAATTACATATCAACATCATTTTCACTGCGATTTTCCGCAATTGGGTCTATCAACATTTCTAGGATCTCTTCTTTAAAAATCTGCGTCGCATTTGAATAATAACGCTTTGAATTTAATAAAATTGATAGTGTACGTTTCATCGTAAGCCCTTCAATTTTTGCCCAATGCAACATTCCTAACTCAAGTTCTTTTGTGATAGCAGAAACCGAAACAAACGCAGCCCCTAGACCCGAATGTACGGCATTTTTAATAGCTTCAATAGAATTTAATTCCATTTCAATTTTTAAATAACTACTATCAATACCGTGTTGAATTAACGTATTATCAATTACGTTTCGAATTGTTGATTGAGTATTTAAAGCGATAAATCGTATTCGATAAAGATCTTCCTTTTGAATAAATTCAAGAGTCGAAAAGGGGTGCGACAGAGGAAGAATAAGAGCTAATTCATCTTCTGCGTATGAAGTTATTCGTAGGTCCTTTTGTAATTCTTGAGGGACTTCACCACCTACGACCGCTAAATCAATATTGCCATTTGCAACACCCCAAGAAATTTTACGAGTAGAATGTACTTGTAACTCAATTGAAATCTGGGGATATTTATTTTTAAATATTCCAATTAAACGTGGCATTAAATAAGTACCCGTCGTTTGGCTCGCACCGATAATTAAACTTCCCGATTGCAACGTATGCAATTCATCTAACGCTCGGCACGTTTCATCACAAAGACTTAAAATACGCTCGCAATATTTAATTAGTAATTGACCTGTTTCAGTCAGGCGAGCTTTTCTTTTATCTCGGTAAAACAAGGGCGTATTCAATTGCCGCTCTAAGTTTTGGATTTGGAGGCTGACGGCAGGTTGAGAAATATAAAGTTTTTCGGCTGCTTTTTTAAAGCTGCCTTCACTCGAAATAGCGTGTAAAATCTTTAATTGGTCTAATGTAAACGGAAGGTCAGACATAAAAGGAAACTAAAATATAGTATTAATTCTCTAAGGGTTAGATCTTGGTTTTTTTAAGATAAATAGGGGGGAAATTTCCTACGAGAAAAATTTCTCATATAGTTTTAAGAACTAATGTTATAAAAGATGTATAATAGTATTCAAATAAAAACTATTTAATATTTGTAAAAAGATTTTACTTTTATGGCAGATACTAGACTTCTAGTTGTTTTATTTCCACTATTAGCAGCTGCTTCTTGGGCTTTATTTAACATCGGTCGAGTTGCATTACAACAGTTAAAGCGCATGTCTTAACTTAATTAAGAATAAATGCTCAAGCTCGGGTTTTTTACTCTACAACTATAAAACAGGACCTTATGACTTATTATTTATTAATTAGTTTATTGGTCCTGTTTTAATTTTTTTATAAAACATAATTTTTTTTAACTCTCTACTTTAAGGTAAAAAGCATGGGCATTGAACTTATTTTGTTAGGACGCTAACCTGTTTAGCTTATTTCGACCGATTTATAAAATTTCGAAGAATTCGCTTTACGGAATTCCTTCCACCAGAATTATTTAAATCTAAGAAATTCACTTCTTCCCCACTTAAACGTCGAGCAATATTTTCAAACGCTTGTCCCGGTAAACAAGTCTTGGCTTCAAGAACAATCGGTTCACCACGGTTTGACGCAACAATTATCTTTTCGCTGTCTGGAACAACGCCTACTAACTCAATACCAAGAATATTTTTAACGTCTTCTACTGACATCATATCATCCGTTTTTACCATGTTCGGGCGAATCCGATTAATGATAAGATTTATCTGTTTAATACCCTTCGACATAAGAATACCAATAACACGATCTGCATCTCGAATCGACGGAACCTCCGGGGTTACAACTACGAGAGCTTCATCAGCGCATTCAATTGCCGTTTGAAAGCCATTGTCGATTCCTGCTGGGCTATCAATTAAGATATATTCATAATCATCTTTTAACCTCGTAATGAACTCTTGTACTTGGTCTGCGCGAATTGGTAATTCGGCACGATTAGAAGAAAGAGGGAAAAATGATAATTTTGGCTGCCGCTTATCTTGTATTATTGCTTGTTCGATTCGACAATCTTCTTTTAATACATCTAAACCTGTATAAATAATGCGATTTTCTAAGCCTAGTAAAAGATCAAGATTACGTAAACCTACATCAGCATCAATAAGGAGAGTGGAATGCCCTAATCGGGCAAGTGACATTCCGATATTAGAGGTTGTTGTTGTTTTTCCAACACCACCTTTGCCAGACGTTACAACTATAACACGGGCCATAAATTTGAGGCTTTAATTATCTAAGACTTAAACTATTATAACATTTTAAATGTGGCTGTCTTTGCATGTATACTAAAGACAGATCTTTGAGATCTCCTAAATATTTTTTATACTTCATAAACTTTTTAAAAACGTATGTCTAACTTAAGTATGCTAGAAAATGATCCCTTAATTATTTCTGGACGCACATTTTCTTCACGTTTAATGCTTGGCACAGGAAAATATCAAAATTTTCAAGAGGCTAAGGAATCAATCCTTTTAAGTGGTTGTGAAATACTGACTGTTGCGGTGCGACGAGCTCAAAGCTCAAATGTGGAAGGAATTGACCGACTGTTAAATAATTTAGACTGGACAAAAATTTGGTTAATGCCAAATACGGCTGGGTGCCAAACTGCTGAGCAAGCAATTCGTTTAGGGTTTTTAAGCCGTGAAATTTTGAAAAATTTAAATTATACCGATAACAATTTTTTAAAACTCGAAGTAATTCCTGATCCAAAATATTTATTACCTGATAGTTTAGGGACATTAACCGCAGCCGAATATTTAATAAGTAAAAATTTTGACATTTTACCTTATATAAATGCCGACCCAATTGTTGCAAAACAATTAGAAGGGGCTGGTTGTGTAACTGTTATGCCATTAGGTTCACCTATTGGGTCTAACCAAGGGCTAAAAAATTTATACAATATTAAAATCATTATTGAAGGGTCCAATGTTCCAGTTGTAGTAGACGCGGGAATTGGTACACCAAGCCAAGCGGCAGAGGCTATGGAATTAGGTGCTGATGCTGTTCTAGCAAACACAGCAATTGCGAAAGCTTCTTCTTCTAAAGATATGGCTTTAGCTATGAAACTAGGTGTTATGGGTGGTCGTTTAGGTTATTTAGCAGGGAAAGCAAAAACAGTAGAGTTTGCACAACCAAGCTCACCAATTACAGGTCTTTCTACCAAAAATTAATAGATACATGTTATAATTTAAATCAAGATTATTATAAATTTTTAAAATAACGTAACAAAATGGTTGCTGTTGCAGATAAAGTTGAAAATGAAAGACCGGTTTTCCCTTTCACCGCTATTATTGGACAAGAAGAAATGAAACTTGCCTTAATTCTAAACGTAATTGATCCAAGAATTGGTGGCGTAATGATTATGGGAGATCGTGGTACAGGAAAATCAACAACAATCCGAGCTGTTGCTGACCTTCTACCGGCTATTCAAGTAGCTGCGGATGATCCATTCAACTCTTCGATTACAGACTTCGAGCTAATGAGTGAAACAGTTAAAAAAGCTGTTGAAGCCAACGAAGAAGTGGAAGTTGCTTACAAGAAAGTACCAATGGTTGATTTACCACTAGGTGCTACAGAAGACCGAGTTTGTGGAACAATTGACATTGAAAAAGCACTTACGGAAGGTGTAAAAGCATTCGAGCCAGGACTTCTAGCAAAAGCTAACCGTGGTATCCTTTATGTGGATGAGGTAAACCTACTGGATGATCACCTTGTGGATATTCTACTAGATTCAGCTGCTTCAGGGTGGAACACCGTTGAGCGTGAAGGTATTTCTATTAAGCATCCAGCACGTTTTGTTCTTGTAGGTTCAGGTAACCCAGAAGAAGGTGAACTTCGTCCACAATTATTAGACCGCTTCGGTATGCACGCAGAGATCCGAACTGTTCGTGACCCGGAAACTCGTGTTCGTGTTGTAGAAGAACGAAGTGCATTTGACCAAAACCCGGATGAATGTTTAGCAGCAAATGCTACGCAACTTGATGAGCTTAAGAAGAAAATCACAGATGCGCAAGACCTTTTACCAAGTGTTGAACTAAATTATGAAATGCGCGTAAAAATTTCTCAAGTATGTGGAAGTTTAGACGTTGATGGATTAAGAGGGGATATTGTAACAAACCGTGCAGCAAAAGCTTATGCTGCTTATAACGGACGTTCGAAGGTAACGTTAGAAGATATCGAAAAAGTTATTACACTGTGTTTACGACACAGACTTAGAAAGGATCCACTTGAATCAATTGATTCAGGAGATAAAGTAAGTTCAGTTTTTGAGGAAGTTTTTAACTAACTAAAAATAAATAGGCCCAGTAGGATTCGAACCTACATTAGAGACTTAGAAGGTCCCTGTCCTAATCCCTTAGACGATGAGCCCGATTTTAAAAACAGGTTAAAAGAGAAATCTTTTAACCTGTTTCAAATTTTAAAGTGCTTGGGCGGTATAGGATTTGAACCTATGACCACCTGCTTGTAAGGCAGGCGCTCTACCACTGAGCTAACCGCCCTTTAAATATATAATATACTATCTGATTATATTTTGCAAACATTATTTATGAATTTTTTGCAATAGGTTGTTTACTCCCTTTTCAGACATAGTCTATTGAGACTCTCGAGTTAACACTAGAACAATACTTCAAAAGATAGTATTCTTAACTTTAATTCAATGAATTGATACAATAGCATGGCAATAATAGAAACGTGTAACTACTCAAACCAAAACCTTGATTCCCAGGGTAATTTTGAAATATCATCAATTAACCAAAAATCAAAAACTGCAAAATATTTAGAATCTCTTTATTCTTACCCCCCTAAAATTAAAATCAAATGGAATAATTTAGATAAATTAAATAACTCCCCACATACCGCTAAAACAAAGGACAGTCGACCCCATAATTTTCCATTCAGTGATTTTGTTGACGATTGGTTCTTTAATGGTGGACAAGCGTTAGTTCAAAATGAGTACAAGGTAGATCAATATCTTGCAGGTTACCTTGATAAAGTCGCGTCAAATCAGTTTTATACTAACCGTACGCAACCAATCCAAGCAGCACTCAAGACAGTTCCAGTTTTTACAATCATAAATGGTAATGGAGAAATTGTTTTAAATAAACCTTCCAAAGACTTATCATCTAAAACGTTTAAAACAGTTTTTAACGAAAAACTATATGATTTTTGCGGAGATTTTGACCAAACGGCTGAAAAAAAGCAACAATTTGGATTGTTTTTTATGAATCGTTTAGATGCGGAAACTTATCTAAAAGCAATCGCTCAATCAGACATTGACGGCACTCAAACTGTTGGGTTATCTATAAATTGTATTGGTTTAGATTCAGCTTACAAAATAACCCGTGAATACCACCCTGGAATTGATTTTCGCTTCGTCCCTGATCTAAAGGAGGTACAAAATTTTCTTACAAATTACGTAAGAAAGGGAGATGTTATCGTTGAAAATGAACAACAACAAATAACATTTCAGAGAAAAGCCGTAAATTTACTTCCATTTTTAGATAAAATTGGATTGCGTGTTTCACAAAGTGTGGGTGCGTCTTCTTTTGCACAACGTGATGAATTTTTTAAAGGCGTACCAGTTTACATTGTACAAGTTCAAGAAAGCCAACGTAATATTCTATCAGAACAATATTTTAAAGTTTCAGGTACGCTTGATTCAATCTTTGGTAAGATAACCCAATCGGCTAACAGTTTAATTGGAATGGGAGATAGTCACATTATCCAAGGAAGTTTAAATGATACCCCAAACCAAGAAAAATTTGTAAATTATATATTCTTTGAACAAACACAAGCTGCGGAATTTGTTAAACAACACGGACGACAAAGTATCCGTTATAAAGGCTCAGAATTTCTAAATACTAACTTCCTAATCCGTAAATCACAAATCTTTACTTATAATTTAGAAGATTTTATTGAATCATGGGAAGATAAAATTAGTTCTGACCTAATTAATGTGGTCTCTACTAACACAATTCACAACACGAAGGCTACATTTTTCGTAAGCCCGACAAGTTCAGCAAAAGAAGTTCTGCAATACCAACAAGAATATAAACAAACACCTTTAAAAAATATTCTTCAAGGGTTGAGTTTAAAGCTTCGAGTACTAAAACGTAATATAGCTGTTTTCACAAGTATTGATTAAGATGTCAATCAGAAGTAACGTTTGACAAAGTAAATCGCTTTTATATATCCTTTTAGACAGGGGCTGCTTCGGATTCGACATATAGACTTTTCCCTTTTCGAAATACGACTTTTTAAGTCACAACATAAAAAATAAGTGCAAAAAACATCTTATCTTTTTCTACAAAAGCTTTCGTTGCTAAGCCAGTAATGGCTTTCGCATAAGTTTTTTGAATTGTCAGCTTGCTGACTCTTTATAGCCAGCTGAACTTATAATACTTAAAAAAGAGCCACATACACATTGGAAATGTATGTAAAGATACCATTTAAAATCATGTTTTTATTATAGATAGAGATTAGACGTAAAACCCTATATGGACGTGGGTTCAAATCCCACCAGCTCCAACAAAATTACAAGCATCTGTAGCCAAGTGGTCGAAGGCATCGGACTCATAATCCGCTTCTCATTGAGACACCGCTGGTTCGAACCCAGCCAGATGCATTATTATATTTCGTTCAGGGTACGGCCTCCATAGCTCCATAGCCTGTAAGCAAAGGGGTATCCTAAGTGAAACTTCACCAAGGACCCTGGGCCCAAGGAGTTAAATCACTCTTGAATCAAAAATTAAAATGCTAGCGTAGTAAATTATCAATACCCCTGATAATAATTAGGGGTATCGATAATTTTTTAAATATCGAAAGGTTAAAGGCTAAGAGGGAGTCGAACCCTCGACACCCAGAATCGGAATCTGGTGCTCTGTCCGCTGAGCTATAAGCCTAGCAATTAAGATCTACAAAAACCGCTTCGCTAAAATTATTAGCAACTTTTTGCACGCCATCTGTATTTCTATTTGTGCGCCAATGAGAAATGATATCAGTGGCTAAATTTAGGGTACTTATTTTTTCTTTCTCGGATAACCAAGGCTTTGAATCCAATTCTAATTTTAATTGATCCCAAGCCTCAGTTCTTGGCCAAAAATAATATTGGGTTAAAGGATATGACTGCTTGATAACCGTCTGATCAATTGCCAAACCTAAAACATTTTTTAACCAAAGAACCTTTAATTTTAACTGTTGAGCTTCAGCCATCATGAATTTGTTATTGGCTAATATTTGTAAAAACTAATTAATTGACTTTAAGTGATCGTACCCAGTTTAAATTAATCAAAAATTTTCGCCTTGACGAAAATATTGTGAACCGTTTCCGTTGGTTGGGCTCCATCTTTTAATCTTGCTTTGATTCTCTCAAATTTTAAATGTGTTTCATCTGTCATTGGGTTGTAAAAACCTAATTCTTCAATCGAAGCACCATCACGTTTTGTACGACTATCCATTGCAACAATTCTGTAACAAGGTTGGCCTTTACGACCATATTTCTTTAGTCTAAGTTTGATCATCTTTACTACTAACTAAACTGTTAATTTATTTCTACCTTTTCTTCTTCTTGCGTTTAGGATTCGACGGCCCGTTTTTGTCTGCATACGGCTACGGAAACCAGAAGTCCTAACTTTTTTTAAGTACGTCCCTCGAAGTGTTCTTTTTGTCATAATAAAATGTTTAAAATACTACCAACTAGATTTTTTTAATCCTGGAATAAGTCCTTCATTCCCCATTTCTCTTAGTACGTGTCGTGATAAACCGAAGTCTCTATAAAATCCACGGCTTCTTCCCGTTACCCAGCAACGATTCCTGTTACGAGAAGGTGATGCATTTCTTGGGACACGTTCAAATTTTTTATAAAGAGCTACACGATCCTTAAAAGAACCAACAGTTTTTAACTCATCTTTAAGGGCTTCTCTTTTGTTTGCATACTTCGCAATTAAGCGCTCGCGCTTTTTTTCGCGCTGTATCATACCTTGCTTGGCCATCTTACTACAAAATGTTAAATAAATATTATATAAGTCAATTTTCCATAGTTAAAGAATAAAAAATTTATCCAGAAATGTCAAACTGAACTAAAATAACCCGGGCATTAATTAAAAGATTTATATTATTTAGTATCTGCGCAGGGATAAGGATCAAATACGGACAAAAAAAAACAGAGGGCTAAGCCCTCTGTTTTTACTAAGTTGTTCTAAAAGAACTAATTACGCTGCTACTGCAGGAGCAACTAGAGCTACTGGTAGAGACTCACCAGCTGCTAGATCTAGAGGGAAGTTGTGAGCGTTACGCTCGTGCATTACTTCCATACCTAGGTTTGAACGGTTTAGGATATCAGCCCAAGTGTTGATTACACGACCTTGTGAATCTACAACTGATTGGTTGAAGTTGAAACCGTTTAGGTTGAATGCCATAGTAGCAACACCCATTGAAGTGAACCAGATACCAACTACTGGCCATGCACCTAAGAAGAAGTGAAGAGCACGTGAGTTGTTGAATGAAGCGTACTGGAAGATTAGACGACCGAAGTAACCGTGAGCTGCAACGATGTTGTAAGTCTCTTCTTCTTGACCGAACTTGTAACCGTAGTTAGCTGACTCGTTCTCAGTAGTCTCACGAATTAGTGAAGAAGTTACTAGAGAACCGTGCATAGCTGAGAATAGTGAACCACCGAAAACACCGGCAACACCAAGCATGTGGAATGGGTGCATTAGGATGTTGTGCTCAGCTTGGAATACAAGCATGAAGTTGAAAGTACCAGTAATACCTAGAGGCATACCATCTGAGAACGAACCTTGACCGATTGGGTAGATTACGAAAACAGCTGCTGCTGCTGCTACTGGAGCAGAGAAAGCAACACAAATCCATGGACGCATACCTAGACGGTATGAAAGCTCCCACTCACGACCAATGTATGAACATACACCGATGAAGAAATGGAAAACAACTAGTTGGTAAGGACCACCGTTGTAAAGCCACTCATCAACTGATGCAGCTTCCCAGATTGGGTAGAAGTGAACACCGATAGCGTTTGAGCTTGGAACTACAGCACCAGAGATGATGTTGTTACCGTAAAGTAGAGAACCAGCAACTGGCTCACGGATACCGTCGATATCTACTGGAGGTGCTGCGATAAAAGCGATGATGTATACTGAAATAGCAGTAAGTAGAGTAGGGAACATTAGACAACCGAACCAACCAATGTATAGTCTGTTCTCAGTTGAAGTGATCCATGCACAGAATTGCTCCCAGAAGCTTGCGCTTTCGCGTCTTTGTAAAGTTGTAGTCATGATTAATTTTTTATTTATTTAATTTTTTGGTCTTGAAAACCTCCCAGGAATTTATATCCTGTTATAATATATTATTATCCTTACCCCTAGATATTATATTACAGTAGTTAAGTTAATATAAAATTACGTAAATATAAGGGTCTTATTTGCAACTTTAATCACTTTGAGAAATAAAAAATCTAATTCCCTAACAAATTGTGGAATGGATTTAAATATTATTCTACCGGTGACACTTTCAGCTCAACAAATATATTTAATTGCTGAAAATGTTGTTGCAATAAGTCATAAAAAAAATATCGACTTAAACGACATAACTCCCCAGCAATTCGAAGAGATTTGTAATTTGGCCATTGGTCGTGTAATTAGAGTATTTAAAACTAATGGTTTTAGATTAGTTCCTCATGCCAGTGCTGCAACTACCGGTTCTGAGTTAATAATAAATTAAGTTTCATTAGTCTTTAAAATTTCCCCAAAAAGGACGCTTTTTGGGGGGGAGGTTTATTATTTATGTTTTCGTCTATAACGAATTTAATTGCAAACTTTTGTGAGTGTGCTAGCTATACAATAGAAGCAAATACGAAAGATGATCGATCACCACAAAAATATACGTGCTATTTTATGTTTAACCATCCGTATTAAACTGATGCAAAAATATTCATACCATTTGGATCCTTTACGCGTGTAGTCAGCGAACGTAATATTGTAGTATCACGCAGAATTTCAGTGTTTATTTGTTTAATAACTTCGCCATTTCCTAAAAAAACAACTTGCACCGATGTTGCTGAATCACAATCTTTAATTGGGTAGGCCAAAGAAATTTTTCCATGGTTCTTAACCATTACTTTGCATCCTTTTTCAATAAGAAAGTCTCGATAAAATTCTATTCGATCCGTTAGGCCCTCTGGTGTTGCTGTAAATTTAAGTAATAAGACTAATTCATAAATTTCTAACTCGTTTTTCATTAAAATTTTATTCTTTAAATATAGATTTAGTAATAACATTTCTATTTTAATAAACATCTTATTGAAGCGCAACGAATAACTAAAACTTAAAGAGTTAATATAAGTGGGGCAATCAAGATTTAGTTTAAATAAACAGACTATTTAAAGGAACTTACGCTCTTTTTGACCATTGGATTTAACGAAATTTGGGTTAATTATGATAAATTACCAACTTAATTTTTTGCAAAATCAAGTTGATAATTTGTTTAATTTAATGGACTATAATCCAAACTGCTCACCACGACGATACTGTAAGTAAGCTGCTACAAAAAGACCTGTAATTGTGCATGGGACAAGACCTAATACAATGCCAGAAAGTAATACTTCAACCATAAGATTATAATTATGAGTTTTTTAGATGTTAGATAACCGATAAACGGGTGTAAATTACTTGGGAAAAGATTCTTTTAGTTTAATTCAGTAAAAAGGTCACTACCTGTGATATCTTCAACTTGAATTGTTACTAAATCGGCTTTTGTTAAAACCACATCTCCAGAATTGAACATTCTATTAGCATGGCGCATACGTGCTGTATCAATTGCATTACTAATTGTTCTCGCATTTGCAAACAAAGGCAGTTGTGCGCGTTTTTCAATATATGTTAATAAAGCTTGCTCAGCTTCTATTGTCATTCTATATTGCTGTTCCTCAAGAATCATCCGCCCAATTTGAATTAACTCCTCTGGGGTGTAATCTGGAAAGTCAATATGGTTTGCTACACGTGATGATAAACCTGGATTAGATTCATAGAAACCATCCATACGGTCTTTATAACCTGCGAAAATTACAACAAGATCTTCACGCTGGTTTTCCATTACCTGCAAAAGAATTTCAATAGCTTCAGCACCATAATCTCGTTCATTATCTGGCTTATATAGATAATAAGCTTCATCGATAAATAATACGCCACCCATAGCTTGCTTTAAAACTTCTTTTGTTTTTGGTGCCGTATGACCAATGTATTGGCCGACTAAATCATCTCGGGTTACAGTAATTAAATGCCCCTTACGGATATAACCTAATTTGAATAGAATATCGGCCATACGGTTAGCAACTTCTGTTTTCCCAGTACCAGGACTACCTGTAAATGACATGTGTAAACCTATTGGCGCTGAATTTATACCCATACCTAAACTTTTTCTAAGTCGTTGTACAAGTAATAATGCTGCTATTTCTTTAATTCTTCTTTTCACAGGTGCTAACCCAACTAAATCCGCATCTAATTGGTCAATAATACCTTGAATATTCGTTTTATTATACTCTTCTTGTAAATTAATTGCCATTTTTTAGACGAGTTTGAATTAAAATATACCCGTATATATTATATGCTAGAAATTTATAATTTACAAATTACTTTCACTAACGTGAAAAGTAGAGCTAATAACTTTTGGTATTAAAGAAAGGCATTAAATAACCCAAAGTTAGAAAACTACGGGCTATGGAAGAACAATACCTTCAAACATAACTGGCCAAGGAAGACAGGCTACTACTGTATGTTTATCGCCACTTATCAAGACTCCTTCAAATATCTTTTGCCATAAGAAAATAGCCTTCTCATTACTATGATCCTTTTTAGTCAGATCTTTAGTTAATACAGGGATCTTTTAAGACGATGGAAAAATACGTAATCGTCTATTTTGGTCCATCCCAACTGTATGAGAACGTAATTGATAATGTCCAATTAACTCGTGTTGTTGTCTACGAACCATTCCTGACTGTGGAGACAAATCCACAACTTTTTTCTTTGTTACTACAATTTCTTCAATGGCCAACCTTGTTTCTTCTAATGGGTTAAGAAATTCTTGGCTTATTAACTGGGTAAAATTAGTTTTAACATATCGTTTAACTTCATTACTACCTTCCATTTGTTTTAATGAATTTTTCTTAGCAAGTAAACGAAGGGCTTTAGCAATTTTTACCAAATTATTTGTTTGAATAGTATGTATTGTAATTTTACGTGAATGTGAGATCTGCCTTAATTTTCGGTTATTTTTAATTAAGTTAGCTAAAGCTAAAATTGAGTCTGCGTATTGGATTTCTTTTGTAATTATAATTGGAAGGCGTAATGTACTTATTAGCGATTTAATATCTTGATTATTAATCCCGTAAATATACAAGAAGGTAAAATCCCTTTTTAAGTCCTTTTTCTCTTTTTGACTGTTGTTCTGCTTAAAACGTTTGGTTATGTACGAATTGTTTTGCTTCTTGTCAATGTTTAAATCCTTTTTGGGATCACGTATTGAATCAGGACCTACCTCAGTTTGTATAATTGTACATTCCACTAAGTTTGAGTAAGCGGTTGAAAGGTGTCGTTTTTGTATTGGGTAACTATTTCCTTGAAGTAAACGATCAACAGAGTTCTCAATATCTGTATGGATAACCCATGTTTTGGGATCATGAATTTCTATTGCAATATCGAATGTAGGTGGAGCTTTCCTTTCCAGGATACTTTTCGAGGTCCCACGCCGTTTTGCCTCTTCATCTCCTAGGGTAACATACTGAATCCCACCAATTAAATCTGACGTTGTTGGATTTTTAAGCAAATTCGCTAGTGTATTACCGTGTGCCGTACCAACTAAATTAACACCCCGTTCCCCAATTGTTCTAGCAGCAGCAGCTTCTAGTTCTGTACCGATTTCATCAATAATAATAATTTCAGGCATATGATTTTCAACCGCTTCAATCATAACCTCGTGTTGATTTTGATGATTAGAAACTTGCATGCGTCTTGCTTTTCCAATAGAAGGGTGAGGTAAATCACCATCACCGGCAATTTCATTCGAGGTGTCAATTATAATAACCCGTTTTTTCATACCATCGGACAATACTCTTGCAATTTCTCTTATTGCTGTTGTTTTACCAACCCCAGGTCGACCTAAAAGTAAAATCGATTTATTCTGTTCTAGCAAGTCACGAATTAGACTTACTGTACCAAAAAATGCACGACCAATCCTACATGTTAAACCAATTACATTACCTTTTCGATTTCGTAAAGAACTAATTCTATGTAAAGTTTTTTCAATACCAGCTCGATTGTCCCCACTAAATTTACCTAATTTTTTTAAAATTGTGTCTAAATCTTGCCACGTAATGGTGCGATAGGATAGATATTCTGTTTTATTAAAAAATCGTGCCTCAGGCCTTCTCCCAATATCCAGCACAATTTCAATTAACGCGTCCCGACGATTGTGGTTTTTTAGAGGGGTACTAATAAATGTTGGGAGTACGTCTAATAACTGGTTTAGGTCATCTGCAAGAAGCATTTAATATTTATTGTTTCATTTTCGCTCTATTATACCTTAGGAATAATTCGATAAGTTGATTTTTGGGAAAACATTTTTTGCAACAAATAAATTTTTTTATATTTATATGTTATAGTATGTTTTAAGTCAAGTATATTGGCAATAACAAGCAGCCTGTTAATTGAATGTTTTGAAAGATGTCTCATTTCACAAAAATTACTACCAAGCTTTACGATCGAGCAATTATTGAAAAAAGCTTAGATGATTTGAACATTAAGTACGATACCGCAGCAACTACAATTCGAGGTTATAAAAACCAAGAGCATGAAGCGGAGATTGTCGTACGTCAAAGTAACAACCATGACATTGGTTTTAAGTATAACGGTAAAGAATACGAATTAGTTGCTGATCTTATGTTTTGGGACCAAAATTATTCAGTAAATAAGTTCATTAACCAAGTAAAACAACGCTATGCATTTAACTTAATAACAAAAGTTAGTGAGGAGCAAAGCTTCCAGTATGTGGGGGCTGAAGACCAAAACGATGGCTCAATCCGCTTACTACTAAGAAAATTTAGTTAGTTTGAGTTTGTGCGTCTAAACCCCGCTACAATACAAAGTAAAATAGTAGGCGATATGGTAGGTAGGATGAGCGCTTAGTAAGATAAAGACACTTATTTTAAGTGTCTTTATCTATTTTAAAACGACTTATAGTATAATAAATATATTAATAAATTCTAAAAAAGACTACACATGAGCACACTTATTGGCTACACTTTATTAATGACATTAATGTTCAGCCTGGCTGCCGGCTTATACTTTGGTTTAAGAACAATCAGATTAATCTAGGTAGGTTTTAAACCTTAGCAAACTATAAAAATCAGTATCAATAATTAAGATTTAGTTGTTACTGATTTCTTTAAATCATTTTAAATATCTTTTACCCTAACTTCTATGTCTGAAACTGCAATCATTAAAACAAATTTTGATGGTTCACGACGTTTAAGTAACTTCTTTTGGGCTATTGCTGTTAGTTTAGGAGGGCTTGGCTTTTTCTGTACTGGCTTATCTAGCTACCTAAAGATAGACTTATTGTTTTTTTCTGATTCCAGTGGAATTTCATTTCTTCCCCAAGGGATTGTTCTTCTTTTTTATGGGACCGTGGGTGTCACGTTAGGAATGTTTCTAACACTGACAATTTTTTGGAATGTTGGGTCGGGATACAATGAATACGATCGTAACTTACAGCAAGTTGTTGTTTATCGAAAAGGGTTCCCAGGTAAAAATCGTGAATTAAGGCTAAATTTTAATTTCGATGAAATTAAGTCCATTAAAATGCGGATCGAAGAAGGTCTAAACCCAAAACGACAACTTTTACTTTGTTTAACTGATAAACGTGAAATTCCTTTAGTTGGTATTGACCAGCCAACAGCATTAAACAAAATTGAGAACGAAGCCATCATGATCGCAAAACATTTAAATGTGTTTCTTGAAACGGAGTAATAATTTAGTGTTAGTAATTACCTCTTTTATTAACCCTAATAAGGCAATTAAAATTGCCTTTTTAAATTTTATCTTTATATGGGCGAACGACGGGAATCGAACCCGCGAATGCTGGAACCACAACCCAGTGCCTTAACCACTTGGCTACGCTCGCCATAATATTTATATATTACTTTTAAGAATTGTAACATATAATCCTTCTTTTTTCTACTATCTCAGTTGTTCTAAAATCTATGGAATTATTGTTGGTCTGGACTTAATAGTTCGGGTGTGGGTCCAATTATCTATTCCACCGAACTTTGTAATGATCATCAGTAAGTAATAATTACTAAAATAGATAACAACACAGGAAGAATACGGTGCGGTCTTAATTTTGTTGCAGAGTTTTTCAACAATTTCTAAGGCTTATGTACCACTAATAATAGTTTACATATATAATAAAATGTGGAAAAATTTCTAGGTAAAAAAACAATTTTAATAATTGATAATGAACGCCGAATATTAACACATTTAACAAGAAAGTTTACACAACTCGGTTATCATGTTATTGCAACCTACGAGAAAAAATTAGCTTTAAATACATTAAAATTATATAATCCTGAAATTATTGTTTTGGGTATGGAAATACCTACTCTAGACAGTTATGCATTTTGTAGCTCTACCAGAGAATATTTTCATAAACCTATTGTTGTTTTGTCTTCCTTATGGACAATTGCTAACTTCATATTGGCCTTTGAAGCGGGTGTGAGTGAGGATATTTTTAAACCCGTGTCTTTAAAAAAGATTGAAGAGCGTGTTAAACAAATAGTAAGAACACACGATAAATTTACGGAACGTCCACAAAATAAAAAAGATATATTAAAATTGCAGAATTTAATTATTGATTTGCAAACAAATACTATACTTAAAGATGGAAGAAAACTTATTCTTACCCCTATTGAGAACATGTTATTGGTTCTATTAATTAAAAATGCGAATAACACTTTATCTCGCTCATCTATAATTACCCACTTATGGGGATATACGCCGTCACGTTTTGTTGATACTCGGGTAGTAGACGTATATATCTCTCGGCTTCGGGTAAAATTAGAGAATACTCCAAGCAAACCCGATTTTATAACTACGGTACGTGGCCAAGGGTACACTTTTAGATCTTTTAAGTAGGATATTAATATTAAATTTTAAAATCTCTTAGGTTTAAGGTTACTTTTTATATACGTTTTGATAAAGCTACAAAAAATTACAAAAAACTTAAAATTAGACATGTATAGCTTACAGAAAGATATTTATAATTTTTTGTTGCCTAATTTGTTAGAAACCCAGCGGATCAGCTTTTGTTGGTTTCTCGAACTAGGTTTTCTCCAGGAATTAGAAAATTTTTCAGCGATAAGAGATTATTTAGATGAATTAGAATTAAATTTATCTCATAAACACTACAAAATTCGTCAGCCTAAGTACTCTTTATTAGAGGCGCAACAGCGAGATGCAACATATAGTGTTCGAATTTATACCGTTGCTCAACTAACATATTTAACCAACTCAAACGAACGGTCTGAAAACCAGGTGCTGTTATGCGATATTCCTTTAATGACAAACGAAGGGACATTTCTCGTGAATGGGATTGAACGTATTATTATCAACCAAATAGTTCGGAGTCCTGGTTTATATTATAAAACCGATACTGATAAACAAAATTTCCGTTATTATACGGCTAGCTTAATCTCAAACCGTGGAACGTGGGTAAAGTTTGAAATTGATAAAGATGATTTTGTTACCATTAAAATTGACAAAGCAAAAAAAGTGTCAGCTTACGTGTTTTTTAAAACATTAGGCTTAACTGACACCGAAATTTTTAATACGATTGAGTACCCACAATATTTTAAAAAAACTTTTGATGAGTACGAATCAATCTCGCAAGATGAAGCTTTCCTTAACTTATACGATAAACTCCGACCAGGTGAGCCAGCCACCGTTAAAGCCGGACAACAAATGTTATATTCAAAATTTTTCGATCAAAAGCGTTATGACTTAGGTTACGTTGGTCGATATAAATTAAATAAACGATTAAATCTAAATGTCGATAAGAATATACATATTCTAACGGCGAACGATGTTTTACATATTGTTAATGAATTAATTAAATTTCGGATGGCCCCAACAGCCGATGATGATATTGATCATTTAGGTAATCGACGCGTCCGGTCGGTCGGGGAGCTAATACAGAACCAGATTCGGGTTGGTTTAAACCGCTTAGAGCGGATTGCTCAGGAGCGTATGATTATTTGTGAACGTAGCTATTTACGGGTTAACGTATTAATAAACCCAAAACCTTTAGTTTCATCTGTACGAGAATTTTTTGGTTCCAATCCATTATCCCAGTTTATGGATCAAACAAACCCTTTGGCAGAATTAACCCACAAAAGGCGTTTATCAGTTTTAGGACCTGGTGGAATAACTCGTGACCGAGCAGGTTTTGCTGTTCGTGATATACACCCAAGTCAATATGGGCGTATTTGTCCAATCGAAACACCAGAAGGACCTAACGCAGGCTTAATTGGGTCTTTATCTACTTACAGTAGAGTAAATTCATATGGATTTATTGAGACCCCATTTTATAAAGTTTACAAGGGTAAGATTTTAAAGGATACGTTCCCAATCTACTTAGATGCAACACAAGAGGATGGATATAATCTTGCAGCTGGAGATTTAGCTATTGACCAGAATGGATTTATTCAAGAATCGATTGTTCCTGTCCGTTATAATCGAAATCTGGTTAACGTTTCATCAATGGAAGTTGATTATATTGCAGTTTCGCCAATTCAAGTTGTTTCACTTGCAACATCTCTTATTCCCTTTTTAGAGCATGACGATGCCAACCGTGCTCTAATGGGGTCCAATATGCAACGACAATCTGTCCCATTACTTTATCCTGAAGCTCCAGTTATTGGAACAGGGCTTGAAGGGCAAACTGCTCGTGATTCGGGAATGACTGTTTTAAGTGTTTGTTGTGGAAAAGTAATTAATATTACCGATGGTTTTATTACTGTCCGCGATAAAAACTATACAGTCTTTACATACACATTAACAAAATACCAACGTTCGAATCAAGATACCTGTATAAACCAAAAGCCTATTATTTCAATAAATGAAAAGGTAAAAATTGGTCAGATATTAGCAGATGGTGCATCTACAGAGGGCGGTGAGTTATCAGTTGGACAAAATATTGTGATTGCTTACATGCCGTGGGAAGGTTATAACTATGAAGATGCTTTTATTATTAGTGAACGTTTACTTTATGACGATTTATACACTTCACTTCATATAGAAAAATTTGAACTTGAAGTTCGGCAAACTAAGCTAGGCATGGAAGAAGTTACTAAGGATTTACCTAATGTAAATGAATATTCTATACGTCATTTAGATGAAAACGGAATAATACAAATCGGCGCCTGGGTTAATTCAGGCGATATTTTAGTGGGTAAGTTAACACCAAAAGGTGAATCCGATTACCCTCCTGAAGGAAAACTATTACGGGCTATTTTTGGAGGTAAATCTCGGGATGTTCGAAATACTTCATTAAAACTACCACACGGTACCTGTGGCCGAATATTAGATGTAAAAATATTTTCTCGAGCAAACCGGGATGATTTACCTCCAGGAACGGATGAAATAATCAAAGTTTATATCGCCCAAACACGTAAGATCCAAATCGGTGATAAAATGGCTGGTCGACATGGTAATAAAGGGATAATTTCAAAAATATTACCTCGTCAAGATATGCCTTATATGCCAGATGGTACACCTATTGACATGATTTTAAACCCACTTGGTGTTCCTTCTCGTATGAATGTAGGGCAGATTTTTGAATGTTTACTTGGTTTTGCCGCAGGTAATTTAAATGTGAGATTTAAAATTGTACCTTTTGATGAAATGTATGGTCCAGAAGCTTCTCGGGCGCTAGTAAATAATAAATTAAAAAAAGCAGCAACAAAAAAAGATTGGATTTTTTCAAATCAGCACCCTGGTAAAATGATTTTGCGGGATGGCCGAACGGGTAAAGTATTTGAAAATCCAATAACAGTTGGTCGGGCTTATATGTTAAAACTCGTTCATTTAGTTGACGATAAAATACATGCACGTTCAACCGGCCCTTATTCTTTAGTGACTCAACAACCACTTGGCGGCCGTGCACAGCAAGGGGGACAAAGATTAGGGGAAATGGAAGTATGGGCACTTGAAGCTTTTGGTGCCGCATACACTCTGCAAGAATTATTAACAATTAAATCTGATGATATGCAAGGCCGTAACGAAACGTTAAATGCTATCGTTAAAGGTCTTCCTATACCAAAACCAGGAATGCCTGAATCCTTTAAAGTTTTAATGCGAGAATTACAAGCGTTGTGCTTGGATGTCGCCACGTATAAATTTGAAACAGAAGGGCCTCATTCGTTACCGCAGAGCGAAGAAAGTGTTCTAACTTAAGAGTTTTCCGAAACCTTATTTAAAGTTTTTACTTTTAAAGAGTGCTATGGTTTTGTTATTCTTGAATAATTTGACCCAGTAAATTTTTTACCATCGTGGACAATCAACTAATTTAAAGTTAATACTGTATGTTAAAAACAGAGCGTGCATTTGATTATGTAAAGATTAATTTAGCATCCCCTGAGCGTATACGTAATTGGGGGAAAAGAGTTCTTCCTAATGGCCAATTTATAGGTGAAGTCATTAAACCGGAAACAATAAATTATCGTACCTTAAAGCCTGAAATGGGGGGTTTATTTTGTGAAAGGATTTTTGGCCCAGTAAATGATTGGGAATGCCATTGTGGTAAATATAAACGTGTACGATATAAAGGGATAGTTTGTGAACGCTGTGGGGTTGAGGTGATTGAGTCTAATGTTAGACGACATCGAATGGGTTTTGTAGAATTAGCTTCCCCCGTTACACATGTGTGGTACGTTAAAGGACGTCCCAGTAAAATTGCTTTAATATTAAATATTTCGTTAAAGGAACTAGAGCAAATCATTTACTTTAATTCTTATATAATACTAAACCCTGCTAATAATAATGAACTTGTTTATAAACAAGTGCTGGTAGAAACTGACTGGCAGGTTTTTGATTCTGAGAAAACTGATACTAATGGCGTAGAAATAGGTATTGGAGCGGAAGCTATTAAAACCCTTTTAAAAGATTTAAACCTCGAAAAAGAATCAAAAGAACTAAGGTCATTAATACCCTCTGCAAAAAATTTAGATCGCGAAAAGTTAATCAAACGTTTGAGGATAATTGACCAATTTATTGGGTCTGGATCAGATCCATCCTGGATGGTTATAGATGTTATTCCAATACTACCACCGGACCTACGTCCTATGGTTCAATTAGATGGTGGTAGGTTCGCAACCTCAGACCTCAATGATTTATATAGACGTGTTATAAATCGAAATAACCGTTTAGCCCGACTCCAAGAAATTATAGCTCCAGAGCTAATTATACGGAACGAGAAACGTATGTTACAAGAAGCGGTTGATTCCTTAATTGATAATGGTAAACGTGGTCGGGCCGTATTTGGGTTAAATAATCGTCCGTTAAAATCACTATCCGACATTATTGAAGGTAAGCAAGGGCGTTTTAGACAAAATTTATTGGGTAAACGGGTTGATTATTCTGGCCGTTCTGTTATTATTGTTGGTCCCGAATTAAAATTAAACCAATGTGGATTACCGCGGGAAATGGCTATTGAATTATTCCAACCATTTGTTGTACATCGTTTAATATACGAAGGGTTAGTCAACAATATCAAAGCAGCAAAAAACATTATTCAGAATAATGAAACACTGGCGTGGGAAATTCTTGAACAAGTAATGGTCGGTCATCCAATTTTACTTAACCGAGCCCCGACATTGCATAGGTTAGGTATTCAAGCTTTTGAACCTTTATTAGTTGAAGGTCGTGCTATTAAGTTGCACCCATTAGTTTGTCCTGCTTTTAACGCAGATTTTGATGGTGATCAAATGGCTGTTCATATTCCATTATGTCTTGAAGCCCAAACTGAGGCCCGTATGTTAATGCTCGCACCTAATAATTTTTTATCGCCAGCTACGGGCGAACCAATTCTTACACCAAGTCAAGACATGGTTTTAGGTTGTTATTATCTTTCGGCAAATAACCCTACTCAGCAATTAAAAACAGATCAATACTTTTATAGTTTTGATGACGTTATTAAAGCTTATACTCAAACATTATTACAATTACATACTTTCGTCTGGGTTCGATGTAATGATAATAATGAATCTCTTGCTGAGGAACTGGAGGCTGGAGAATTTATAAAAAACGAATACCTAGATCGGGTTATTTATTTATCAACCGATATTCAAATTAAACAAATCTTAGAGACTGGGAGTTTCACTAAGTATCTAAAAACGACACCTGGACGTATTCTTCTTAATAATTCTTTTGTCTAAAATAGTACCACTTATAACGTATGGCGAATAACAAAAATAAAAAACCTACTTTCACGAACGAAGTAATAAATAAGAAAAAGTTGCAGCAATTAATGGCTACGACTTTTCATAATTACGGGGTAATAAAATCTTCATTGATTGCAGATAAAGTTAAAAATTTAACTTTCCATTATGCAACACTATCTGGCATATCGTTAAGCATCGAAGATCTTCGGGTTCCGTTTACAAAAAGTAAACTGATTGGTATGACAAACAATGATGTTGACTTTACTGAACAAAACTATACCTCCGGTAATATAACAACAGTTGAGCGTTTTCAAAAAATTATCGATATTTGGAATAACGCGAATAATGTTTTAAAGGATGAAGTTTTAACTTATTTTCGCGAAAGTGATCCCTTAAACCCCTTATACATTATGGCGTTTTCTGGAGCACGTGGAAATATTTCCCAAGTAAGGCAATTAGTTGGAATGCGTGGGTTAATGGCAGACCCACAAGGGCAAATTATCGATTTACCAATAAAAAGTAATTTCCGTGAGGGGTTAAAAGTTACAGAATATATTATATCTTCCTACGGTGCACGTAAAGGTTTAGTAGATACAGCCCTTCGAACAGCGGATTCAGGTTATTTAACTAGAAGGTTAGTTGACGTAGCGCAAGATATTATTGTTCGCGATGAAGATTGTTTAACAACCGATGGCTTGTCTTTAAAGGATTTTTCAGGGTTAAATAAAAACAAGCTACCGAACAAAGACCGTCTTATTGGGCGGCTTTTAGCAAAGCCAATTTCGATTGAAGATAAAGAAATTAATTGGAAGGCAAATACAGAAATAACTAATGAACGGGCAACATTATTACTCCAGTTAAACAAAGACGATTTTGAATTGCGCTCACCATTGACCTGCAACTCATTACGGTCAGTATGCCGAAAATGTTATGGTTGGCATTTATCTTATTCCAAGATAATTGATTTAGGAGAAGCTGTTGGTATTTTAGCGGCCCAATCTATTGGTGAACCTGGAACGCAATTAACGATGCGAACATTCCACACTGGGGGGGTATTTTCAGGTGACCTAACAGAACAAATTCGGGCACCTTTTGGAGGTACAGTCCGTTACCAATTAAATTTACCAGTTACCTTAGTCAGAACTATCCACGGCGAAAAAGGGTTTGAACTAAATGAAAAAGTTCTACTTTATATAGAAACCCAGAATCAAACGTTTTGTTCTGTGGCTATACCAAAGGCGGCACTACTATTAGTAAATAATGAACAAAAAGTATACCGTAATCAGGTTCTCGGCGAAATAAAAAAGGATGCTAATTTAATTTTAGAAGAAGATCGTCAAGATATTTATACGGAAGTATCGGGTGAAGTTTTTCTCCAAAATATCAAGATTGCTGAAAGTGTAGATGGCGAAGGGGCAACTAAACAAATTAGTGAGACTACGGGTCTAGTTTGGGTACTGTATGGTAAACGTTATACTTTACAGAAGTCGGCAATATTTAATGTAAAAGTAGGTCAAAAATTTGTTCCGAAGCAAACAATAGCAAGTCAAATTATTTCTAATAAGTACCCTGGTATTGTTAAGATTTCAAAGTCTGATAATAAAGTTAAAATAAATATTGTAACATCTTCAATGGTGTTAGAAAATGGTACTGTTGAGAAAAATATAGCAACACAAGAGGATGAGCTATTATTAACAACAAAGCAAGAAACACACACATTTCAACTATATTGTAAAAAGGGAGAACAATTAAAGCATGGGCAAGCCTTAGCCAGTCTAAAGGATGATACGTATAAAACCGCGACGGGTGGTATTGTTTATTATTCAACTCAAAGTAATCTTGGTAAGAAGAAAAAGAGTAAAAAAACACATTTCAAAGGTTCGCTTTATTTTGTGCCCGAAGAAACACATTATATAAAACAATTACAAAGCATAAGATGCGACTTTAGTGAAGGTAAATTTATCAAAGAGGGGCAACAAATTTACCAAAATTTACACGCAAATGTTTCAGGCTTTATGGAAATTAATGAAGCAGATTCTGAAATCATTATTAAACCGGGGGAACTTTATCGTTTCACGGGACCAGAAAATGAGCGAACACTTCCTATTAAAGGATTTGTACAGCCGGGGGAATTTATTAGATTAGGTATAAATACTAAAATCTGCATCCAAAAGCTTACATATTTAGAACCAATTACTTATAACGGACTACGTTATATTCTTCTTCGCCCCGTTTTCGTGCACACCGTACCACAAGACAAAGGATTCTTCCTTAATCATAAATTCTTCCCTGCAGCTCAAACACGCAGTATCACACTTAGAACCGTAAAACGAATTTTTTACAAAGATGGGGAGAAAATTAAATCAAATAACGGTGGCGTTGATCTACTACAAACATTCTTAGTTTTAGATATAAAAAATAAAACTTCGAATTTAAAAGCTCTACTTGAGTATACTAGTAGTGACTATGAGCAAGGCTGTAAAATGAGAGTAGTTTTGTATGAGCCTATAGCTATTAATGAATCGCTTTTTAAAGATTTTCAGAGCGAAAGTACACTCTTTGTTAAATACTTGGTTAAAAATAATCAATATGTATTGGACAATACATCTATCGCAAAAATTGACTTATTGGCAAAAACCGAAGCAACTTTAGTCAACTTTAAACAAAAAAACAATAATATTGAATTTTTACTCTTACAAGAAAATTCTCTTAAAACCTGTTTCTACAATAATTTAGAGGAAAAACCTACGGTTAAGGTAGGTGACTTAGTTCGAGTTGGTACGTATATAACAACTAAAATACGTTCTAAATATGCAGGTCAAATATATCAAATCAAAAATGATACTATACAAATACGACTTGGTAGACCTTACTTAATTTCTCCCGGAACCGTTCTACGAGTTGGCCCTTATTCTTTAGTTGAAAAAGCTGACATGTTAGCAACTTTAGTATATGAAAAATTAAAAACCGTAGATATCGTCCAAGGCTTACCAAAAATTGAAGAAATATTAGAAGCCCGAAAAATTAAAAATGCTTGTATATTAGCCCCACATGAAGGGAAAGTATTTTTTAAAGATAATAAAATAGAGTTAACTAAACCAAATAGTGAAGTTATTGTTATATTAGTGGAGCCAAACGTTAATGTAAAATTTGCAAATGGTAGCTTTGTTAACTTTTTAGAGCAATTGACCGATGGCCCTGTTAACCCACACTCTAAATTAGAAACTTTATTTAATTATTTTCAATTACAATACCCGATTCATATAGCTTGCAAAAAAAGTTTTAAACAATTACAACTCTTTTTAGTCGATGAAGTGCAACGTACTTATTTTTCACAAGGAGTACAAATTGCAGATAAACATATTGAAGTTATTGTTAAACAAATGACTTCTAAAGTCCGTGTAACTGGAGGTGGCGATACAACATTATTACCTGGCGAAATATTAGATATCGGACAGGCTGAAATTATAACGGGTGCAGCTATTAACAGTAATGAAGAACCGCCAACATATCAACCAATGCTATTAGGGTTAACAAAAGCGTCTCTAAATAGTGACAGTTTTATTTCCGCAGCAAGTTTCCAGGAAACGACACGCGTATTAACAGAAGCTGCTATTGAAGGAAAAAAGGATTGGTTAAATGGATTAAAAGAAAATGTTATTATTGGTCGCTTAATTCCTGCGGGTACAGGCTTTAATAGCTTTGAAAACTTGAAAAAAAGTCGAAATGAAAATGCTAAAAATAATTTAATTCGCCAAATCGAAGCTAAAAACCTTAAAGCTGCTGTATTAGATACACGCCTAGCGTAATTTAATTTACGTGAAGTTTTGCTTTTTGCTAAATTTTGTAGTATTTTCAATAGATATATAAAGTCAAAAAATAAAAGGAGGAAACCCAATTTTATGGCTCGATACAGAGGGGCAAAGTTACGAATAACAAGACGTTTAGGAGATTTACCTGGTCTTACAAGTAAAAAAGGTCGCTTAACAAATCGTCCTGGTCAACATGGGGCAGTACCTAAAAAGTTAACACAATATGCTGTAAGATTAGAAGAAAAACAAAAACTACGTTTTAATTATGGCTTAACTGAAAAACAGTTAATGAACTACATAAAGCAAGCAAAAAAAATTAAGGGTGCGACAGGAACTATACTCCTTCAATTGCTAGAAATGCGTTTAGATAATATAATCTTCCGCTTAGGTATGGCACCTACAATAGCCTCAGCCCGCCAAATCGTTGGACACAAACACATTACTATTAACAATTCTTGTGTATCGATTCCTAGTTATCAATGTCAACCCGGTGATGTTATCTCAATTAAAGATTCGGCAGCATCAAAACAATTAATAACCAAAAATTTAGAATTACCTGCGCTATCTAACGTGCCACAAAATTTAGATTTTGATAAGAGTTCACTGAGTACAAAAGTTTTAGGTATTATTGATCGTGAATGGATTGCTCTAAAATTAAACGAGCTATTCGTTATTGAGTTTTATTCACGTAAAATTTAAAATTCTCACCACAAAATTTGTGATTTTTTGACTGATTTTCTAGAAAAAAAATTACTTTAGTTACTTAGCATATTTCATTTAAACATATTTTATGACATTAGTTACATTAGGAGAATTGTTAGACGCTGGGGTGCACTTTGGGCACCAATCAAGTAGATGGAACCCAAAAATGTTCCCCTACATTTATACAGAGCAAAATGGTATACATGTTATTGATCTAGTCCAAACAGCTAGACTCTTAACGCATGCATATAATTATGTGCAAAAAGCAGCAAAAGAAGGCAAAAGTTTTCTTTTCATCGGAACAAAGCGTCAAGCTGCAAACATTATTGCTGAAGAGGCTAATAAATGTGGAGAACATTACGTTAATCACCGTTGGTTAGGGGGTATTCTTACAAATTGGGCAACTGTAGAAAAACGAGTTAGTTATTTAAAAGAGCTTACAAAAAAGGAAGAAACAGGTGCACTTGATCTTTTACCAAAAAAAGAAGCTGCCCTTTTACGCAAAGAGTATGAAAAATTACGCCAGAATTTAGGTGGGTTAACAGAAATGTCACAAATACCTTCAATTGCTATTGTAGTGGATCCAAAGCGAGAAGCCACTGCAATAGCTGAATGTAAAAAGCTTGGCATTACAATAATATCTATTTTAGATACAAATTGTGACCCAAATATGGTTGATATACCAATTCCAGCAAATGATGATGCTGTCCGATCTATTAAATTAATCATCTCAACATTATCAGATGCAATTGTGGCTGGGAAACAAGCTTCATTATAAATGATAAACCAGTAAAATTACCGTATTGCTTACTACAGTATGGTAATTTTTTAATTTAATAAGGTATTTAAAGCACTTTTAGTGTTAGTATACTTAGAAGTTGTTCGTATATATATATTGGTTAAATATAGTTAAAATGGCTTTATCTCCAATTGATCTTTTAACAATACAAGATCAAGAAGGGAGAAGAAAAAATTTTGAACGGGTACATAAAAATGCTAAAGGGCAACAAAAGTTATTAGCTGATGCATACATGGAATTGGTAAGGAAGAATCAAACTTAAGATTTTAATATCTAAAAATTGTCTAGCAGCCTTACAATTGGAATTATAACATTACTAATTGTGTTTGTTATTTTCTAATAGCGCCTTTAAATAAGTGCTTGTGTGTAAAGAAACGATTTATAATATTATATGTACCGGAATACTATACCTAGGTATAATAAATATTAGGGAACAATAAAATTCTGCAATATTACGTCTAGTTATAAACTTTTCTATGTTTTTTTCGTTAGCTGCTGTAGAAGTAGGTACGCATTTATACTGGAACATTGCAGGTTTAGCTGTGCACGGACAAGTATTGTTAGTTACATGGTTAGTAATAGCAATCATATTAACAATCGCTGTTCTTGGTACACAAAACATGCAACAGGTTCCAAAAGGGCTGCAAAATTTTGTCGAAGCGGTTTTTGAATATGTTTCTGGTATCGCCAAAGATCAACTTGGTGAACATGAATATCGTCCTTGGGTTCCTTACGTTGGAACGTTATTCTTGTTTATTTTTGTTGCAAATTGGCTTGGTGCTTTAGTACCTTGGAAACTTATACATTTACCAGAAGGTGAATTAGCTGCCCCAACAAACGATATTAATACAACGGTGGCTTTATCGTTGCTAACGTCTATCAGTTATTTCTATGGTGGATTTAAAGCAAAAGGTTTAGGTTTATTTGCGCGTTATATTTCGCCATCGCCTATTTTTCTGCCTATCAATATTTTAGAGGATTTTACTAAGCCTCTATCTCTAAGTTTCCGATTATTCGGTAACATTTTAGCAGATGAAATCGTTGTATCCGTTCTATGTCTACTTGTACCACTACTGGTACCTCTTCCAGTAATGGTTTTAGGTATTTTTGCTAGTTCTGTACAAGCATTAGTATTTTCTACACTTTCAGCTGCATATATTGCTGAGTGTGTTGAATAGTATGGACTTGCACTAAAGTGCATATCCTTTTAAGAAATTTGTTAATTTCATAAACATCGAATTAAAATTTAAAACTAACACATAAATTATTATGAACCCTATTATCTCAGGTGCTTCTGTTATTGCTGCAGGTTTAGCGATTGGTTTAGCTGCTATTGGTCCTGGTATTGGTCAAGGTACTGCTGCTGCACAGGCTGTTGAAGGTCTTGCTCGTCAGCCAGAAGCAGAAGGTAAAATTCGTGGTACTCTGCTACTTTCTCTAGCATTCATGGAGTCACTAACAATTTATGGTCTAGTAGTTGCACTTTGTTTATTATTTGCTAACCCATTTGTTGGTTAATTTGATTTAATGCGCTTAGCTTATTGCTAAGCGCACCTTTTTAATTCTCCTTAGCTTTTCCTAAGTCTAAACACATATATTTACAGAAAAGATTAGATGAATTCTTTTATTATGCCTGCAACGCAGATGTTGGCTGGTGGGCTTTTTGATTTTAATGCAACGTTACCATTAATGGCAATTCAGTTTATTTTATTGACTGTTGCATTAACTTTTGTATTTTATAAGCCAGTATCAAAAGTGTTAGATGACCGTGAAGCTTACATCAACGGAAACTTAACACAAGCCTCAGAAAAGTTGTTAACAGCTGATGAATTATATCAGCAATACGAAGAGCAGTTAAAAACTGCTAGATCTAATGCACAATCTACTGTTGCTACTTCAGAACAAGAAGCTAAGAGTGTTGTTGCTGAAGAAATTGGCCAAGCGCGTGCAGATGCTGCTAAGCTAATCGATCAAACAAATAAAGAATTAGAAGCGCAGAAATCTCTTGCTCTAGAAAAACTAGAGACTCAAGTAGAAGAATTAAGCCAGCTTATAAAAGATAAACTGCTTGGTAAAGAAGTTGTTCTTTAATTACCACAGTTATCATTAGAAACATTTTTACAAAAATGGATTTATTAACTCAGACTTTAAACAGTTTTTCTACTCAAATTTCTGATGGAGGAGTTTCTTTTAACTCTGATATTTTTGAGGCCAACCTAATTAACCTAATTATTTTAGGTGGTGGACTGTTTTACTTATTAAGCGGTGCTTTATCTGAGAGTCTTGCAGAACGTCAACAGAAAATTCTTGGAGCAATTCAAGAGTCTGAAGAAAAGTTGCAAGAAGCGACAGCCCGCTTAACAGAAAGTGAAACACAATTAGCACAGTCTCAAATGGTTATCGAATCCATTGAGAAAGATGCAAAGGCTACCGCGCAAAACGTAAAAAGCGCAATCTTAACGGATGGTAAAGCAGAAATCGAGCGACTAACCGCATCAGCAAAAGCCCAAATTGGGACAATTGAGGGGCGTGTACGTAAGCAAATTTCTGATTATGTTTGTGCACTAGCCTTAAAACGAATTACAATGCAATTGGAAGGTAAACTGACTTCAAGTTTACAGCAACAAATCATTGATAGAAATATTTCGAAATTATCCGACTAAACTATGTCAATTGTTTTATGTAAAGTTGCGGAGCCATATGCGGAAGCACTCCTAGATTTGGCTAAATCCAATAACTCATTACAAAACATGACAAACGATATGAATATCGTTTCTCAGTTTTTAGCAAATTCAAGCGATCTAAAGAAATTTTTAGGTAACCCTTTAATTACTAAAGATGCGAAGAAGAATGTAGTTAAGGATGTTCTTGGCGAGCAAATTGACGGCCGAACTTTAAAATTTCTGTTATTACTTGTTGACCGTGGTCGTATTCAGCTTTTAGAAAACATTGCTGAAAAGTTCTTAGAATTATCATACAAGCAAGAGTCTATTGAAATTGCAAAGGTTACGTCATCAATTAAGCTGTCAGCGGACCAACAGAAAGAAATCGCAGAAAAATTAAAAGTTATCACAGGTGCAAAGCAAATTAAACTTGCACTAAAAGTAGATCCTCAATTAATTGGTGGTTTTACAATTGAAATTGGTTCGAAAATGATTGATACAAGCATTCGCGGACAATTAAGACAAATTAGTAATCTTTTAGGAGTTTAATTTGTCAACAGTTGAATTTTAAGTTTTTAAACCATAGAATTCAGAGACTCTTTAATAAACAAGTAATTTAAACTATGATCAACATTAGACCTGACGAGATTAGCAACATTATCCGTCAACAAATTGAAAGTTACGACCAGGAAGTTAAAATCGATAACGTAGGTACAGTACTTCAAATCGGAGATGGTATTGCGCGTGTTTACGGCCTTGAGCAAGTTATGGCTGGTGAACTACTAGAATTCGAAGATAAGACTATTGGTATTGCTTTAAACCTAGAAAATGATAATGTTGGTGCCGTTCTAATGGGGACGGGTTTAGGCATTCTAGAAGGAAGCACGGTACGTTCTACAGGTAAAATTGCACAGGTTCCTGTTGGTGAGGGATTCTTAGGACGTGTAGTTGATTCACTTGCACGCCCAATCGATGGTAAGGGTGACATTGCAAGTACTGAGAGTAGACTTGTAGAGTCAATGGCGCCAGGTATTATTACAAGAAAGTCTGTATGTGAGCCAGTTCAAACTGGTATTACAGCTATCGACGCAATGATCCCAATTGGACGTGGTCAACGTGAGCTATTAATTGGTGACCGTCAAACAGGTAAAACATCAGTAGCAATTGATACAATTCTTAACCAAAAAGGTGAAGATGTTATCTGTGTATACGTTGCTGTTGGTCAAAAAGCTTCATCGGTAGCAGCCGTAGTTACTTCCATTGATGAAAGGGGTGCAAGCCCTTATACAATTGTTGTAGCAGCTAATGCTGATGATCCAGCCACACTACAGTACATCGCGCCTTATACTGGTGCAGCTCTAGCAGAGTACTTCATGTACAACGGTAAAGCAACACTAATCATCTATGATGATTTAACGAAGCAAGCGTCTGCGTACCGTGAAATGTCGTTATTACTACGTCGTCCGCCAGGTCGTGAGGCTTACCCAGGTGATGTATTCTACCTTCACTCACGTTTACTAGAGCGTGCTGCAAAATTAAGTGATAGCTTAGGTGGTGGTAGTATGACTGCTCTTCCAATCATTGAAACCCAGGCGGGTGATGTATCTGCATACATCCCAACAAACGTTATTAGTATTACGGATGGTCAAATTTTCCTTTCCGGTGATCTATTTAACGCGGGTATTCGTCCAGCTATTAACGTAGGTATCTCAGTATCTCGTGTAGGTTCAGCTGCTCAAATTAAAGCAATGAAGCAGGTTGCTGGTAAGCTTAAGCTAGATCTTGCACAATTCGCTGAACTTGAGGCATTCTCACAATTCGCATCAGATCTAGATCAAGCAACTCAAAATGAGTTAGCACGTGGTCAGCGTTTACGTGAAATGTTAAAGCAATCACAGAATGCTCCAATTCCTGTAGAAGAGCAAGTTGTTATTATCTACACAGGTATTAACGGTTACTTAGATGACGTTGCCGTTGCTGATGTAAGGGGATTTATCGTTAAGTTCCGTAACTACCTTAAGAATTCACAAGCAGGCCTTCTTACTTCAATTAAGAGTGAGCAAAAACTTTCTCCTGAAAGCGAAGAAATTCTGAAGAAAGCTATTGGTGATGCAAAAGCTTCACTGTAACTTAGTTTAAACTTTTAAAACAACGTAAGCCTTAGAGCTTACGTTGTTTTTTTTAGGGGTGTAATTTAGCGCATTAAAATTTTAAGGAACATGGTCAAGCCCTAGTGCGTATAAAATCTTACTGAAAAAGATTATTTGACTTTCATTAGCAACCTTAGTAAGATATAATAAGATCGGGCTTGTAGCTCAGTGGACTAGAGCACATGGCTACGAACCATGGTGTCAGGGGTTCGAATCCCTTCTTGCCCAATAGAAAGGTATCTTGACAATACCATATATATTTATTAATATTATCATTAGGAGAGGTGGCAGAGTTGGTCGATTGCGTCTGATTTGAAATCAGATGAAGTGCAAGCTTCCGTGGGTTCGAATCCCACCTTCTCCGCTATAATAAGGAAGGTTTTTAAGAAGGAATATCGTCTCCGTTTTAGTGGGTTTTATTAAGTATCAAATATATACATTTCCCATTCTATGGGAAGTCGTTTATATTTCATGAAATGTGTTTATATTTTCTAGGTATACCTGGTCTAAGTTCATCGACTTTAAGACCAACCAGAATATATGGATTTTTTCACGGGAATCGGAAGACTTCTCGTAGTTAAAGTTAGATCTTATGTGGTACTTATAAAATAACCCAAGAGAACAGAAAGGTGCCTACATAAAATTGGAAGGCTATTTCAGTATTGAAGATTTATTTTTTTAAACCATCAATAATACCACGCCATATTAAGCCAATAACTTGGCCCACAACGGAAGTCAATGTAAAACGCACACCTTTGCTTAAAAGGTAAATTAGTTCATCAAAGCGGCTTATTATGAAATCTTTTATTTCTATTGCAGATATGATAGTTAGTGGTATTTTACTTAATGATGTTAGTTGAGTTGTCCGATTTGCATATACACTACGGCAATATAAACCACTTGTCCGTAAGATAAAAATCTTATACCGATTATGGTATAAATCTATGGGGTTCTGGACAAAAATTTTTACACGTAATTGCCAAATTATATTATTGCGAAAACGCTCAAAATTTCTAAGAGATAAAAATTTTGTTCGGTATAGTGTTTGTCTAAATGTATATAAAAAAGAAAACGTGACCAAACTAAAATAAACAATACAGTTACTTATCTCAATAACTAAATTATCTAATAGGGATTCAATAAAATTTTCCGAAGCGTAACTATATATAGGGTAATAAATTTTTTTAAAATAGGGTGTATTTGGGTTTACAATCGAATAAAATGGTACTTCGAAAAGAATTTCGCAATCTTGTAAAAGAGTTTCGGTGTATAAAGTCGTTTTTAAAATACGATTATTTAGTTTTATCTGGTATCCATATTGTTGAGTTAAAAATTCCTCGCAAGTTTTTTTAATAAGCTGAAGAAAAATGTGTTTTCCATTCTTTTCTAGATAAGCATTAGAATTTGGTAATTCGAGTAGATTTTGGTATACCTTTTCGATATTTTGAATGGTGATATTTAGAAGATCTCGCCTCACTTCATCTTTTAAAACATCGACACTTAACAAAAACTGGTTACCTTTACGATTACTGAATCGTGTTTTATATAAAAGTCGACTAAAAAGGGTTGATGTTAAAAGCTTAAGTTTCGGCTCAGTATTTTTAGTTAGCACAACAAGTTCTATATTATTTTTGATATTTAAAGAGGCATATTTTAACGCCTCTTTAAATTGCTAATTAGTATTCTTTTTTGAAGACATTATAGGTAACAACTGTCTCGAAAAAGTCTACCATTAGTATGGGGCAAACGACAGTGTATCAGGCATATAACGCTGGATTTCAATTATAAAACCAGCAGTAAAAGATAACCATACTGTAATTAATACGGGTGCCGTAGAAAGGTATTTTTGTAAATTTTTGTCCATAGTTTTAAACCCTAAATTTATTAATCTTTATTTAAATTAAACTAACGTGGTGATACTGTTATTTCATCACTTGGGACTAATAGTTCACCAGAGACAAGCTCCTTCCAAGCAGCGAATGGCCAAAGGAAACTAGCAGACATCATACCAATAGCTACAGGCACATTAATAATAATTTCATTTTCATTTGGCTTATCTGTTTTTTTAGCCCACTGTTGATAGCTACGCCCGGACCAACCAATATAGCCGGTAATGTAAATAAATAAAACACCAGGAAGAACAAATTCGCCAGCGTGACTTGGTCGACCGTCTGCAATTAAGTGCGGTAAACCGTCTGCACCGCATAATAAGCCTTGTTTGCCGTATTTATCAAAACGTACTTTCGTCTGATTAATTTGCGATTCTAAAGCTAAATAAGCAGGCGTTCCTGGCTCATAATTCTCTAAGCGTGTATTTAACTTTTTCGTAGACTGTTCAAGGCGTCGTTTAAATCCTGCGGAATCTTTACATGGAGTTAAACCAGCAACATCTGCAAGAGCTAAATTTGGTGTCGCAGCAAAAACTGTAAACGATAGAAAAAATAATAGTAACTTTTTCATATGCTATAAATTAATTTATTTATTATTAGTAAACATTGTCTTTCTGTTATTATATCTTATATTTTTGCTATAATGATAAACGTTATGTTCGCTTTATAAAGCAACATTACCGCAAATCTTGCGAGTATTTCCTTTAATTGCACAAAAAGGAAAAATTCTTACAAGTCGTTTTATATCAGAATACGTAAAAAATACACAAGCACATGAAATAAGCAAAAGGCGTATTTAAGTTACTAAGGTAGGGTTGATTGTTTAATTAACGTGCGAAACTCTTGTTGAAAAAATAGAACTGCACGGTTAGAGTTACCCCCGATCGTAATTCTTTTCGCTGTTTCTACCAACCAAATTTGCGAATAGCTAAAAAAGCTTACGTAAATACTAATTATCAATAGTAAGAAAGAAGCATATACAGTTTGAATACCTGGGTCTACCTTAATTTGTAAACCAGTACTTGTTATAAAATCAACAACTTCAAGTCCAATATTTTTATCAAGATAAATTTTTTCTCCTAATTGAAGATCGTTAAGCTTTACACCCTGTTCGTTATAAAGCGATAACTTACCATTTAAGCTATTGCTGACAACCGAGTATTTTTGACGTAAAGTCGAGTCAAAATTTAACGAACCAACCCAAAATTTACTACCGTTTTTTGTAATCTTTTTCAGGGGCACTTGAAAAATTTGGTCATTAGGTAAACGAAGTTTTAAACCAATAATATCCCAATCAGTTTGATAAAGAACAACACCTTCAACTGTTAAAGGCTCATTTACAAACACCGTTTTTCTTTTGATTTCTTTCCCTTGGGAATTCAATACGGATAAATCAGAATAAAATTGGTCCGTTTGAGAATCAGCAGTGTAGGTAATCCAAAAATCGTTAACACGAATAGAGAGGTCTTGAGGTAGAGAACTAAATTTACCAAACTTGGTAACATTTTGGATATGGGTTAACTCGCCTCTTGGTACTAATTGTTGTGCAATAAAGCCACCAAACGAACCTATAGTAGAACCCAAAAGTAAAATAATAATACTTAAATGAACTACGACGGGAGCAACCCGACCTAGTAAACCTGAGTAAGCGTAGCTCTTTTTTTGTTGTCGAAAAAAATGGTAATTAGTATTATTAAATTGGTAAGGTACCGAATTAAAAAATTTTAATTTTATACTTTCGCTAATGTTTAGATCAGTTAACTGCTTTTTTTTAGTATAAAATTTCCATATCTTAAATAACTTAATTGATGGTAGCTGGGTTGTAAAAGTACAAGCTAGCAGTGAACTACCAAATAAGATTAATACCACCACGAAGTACCATGATGTATATACTTTATCTAAACTAAAAAAAATAATAACTTTCCAAGTTAGAAATCCAAATAAAGGCTTAAGTTCTGGGTAACTGTTTTTGTAAAACGTTAGAGCTTGGTCTTGTTCAACAACTGTACCAACGGCAATAATTAAGCCAATGATAAACAGCAGAGTTATTGCTAATTGTAAATTTGCTAAAATTTTTAACGTTTTTTTAATATAACCTTTAAGCATTATGGTTAACACGTAATTCTTTTTACTTGCTAAAAACTATTCCTTAGCATATAATAATATGTATACAAGTCAAGCCGGGATAGCTCAGTCGGTAGAGCAGTGGATTGAAAATCCTCGTGTCTCCAGTTCAAATCTGGATCCTGGCATTAACCATACTTATTACACAATTAATTTTAATTGAGTTTTCAATAAAAAGCGAATTGTTTTGAAAAAAGTTCACTTTTACAATACTTATTAGTGACTTATTTTGGGAAAGCTTCATTAATAAAATATTTAGTCAACGAAGTAAAAGATAAAGAAAATTAAAGGAATCCAACCGTTGGGATAAGGCCTCGTTCGTTATTAGATCCCTGGACTCAGTCCCCAATAAAAATTTTAGAGTTTATCTGATCGTGAAATATTTACTAAACAGTTTTCTCCAAAATAAAAAATTTAAAGTTATTAGTAACCTGCGTAAATATTAGTAATACTTATCTATGATATAATTAATGTATAGACTACTTTGGTTTCAGTTAGTGATATATTATGTTTAAGAAAAAGGAATAATAAGTACTTTAGTTTGCTTATTATATTCTAAAAGTTATATATTCTTCTAGAATATAAAGTCCAGCAATCAAAATTAGCATAAATTTAAACCAGGAGGTTTTCATGTCTCAAGCTGTAGAATCACGTACTCGAATCAAAAGTGAACGTTACGAATCAGGTGTAATCCCTTACGCAAAAATGGGTTACTGGGATCCAGATTACGTAATTAAGGAAACAGATCTTTTAGCTCTATTCCGTTGTACTCCACAACCAGGTGTAGATCCTGTAGAAGCAGCAGCAGCACTAGCTGGTGAGTCTTCAACAGCTACTTGGACTGTTGTATGGACAGATTTATTAACTGCATGTGATCTATACCGTGCGAAAGCATACCGTGTAGACCCAGTACCTTCTGCAGCAGATACTTACTTCTGTTACGTTGCATACGATATTGACCTATTTGAGGAAGGTTCTTTAGCTAACCTTACTGCGTCAATTATTGGTAACATTTTCGGTTTCAAAGCCGTTAAAGCTCTTCGTTTAGAAGATATGCGTTTCCCATATGCTCTTCTTAAGACTTTCCAAGGTCCAGCAACAGGTGTTGTTGTAGAGCGTGAGCGTATGGATAAATTTGGCCGTCCTCTATTAGGTGCGACAGTTAAGCCTAAGCTAGGTCTTTCTGGTAAGAACTATGGTCGTGTAGTTTTCGAAGGTCTTAAAGGTGGTCTAGACTTCCTTAAAGATGATGAGAACATTAACTCACAGCCATTCATGCGTTACAGAGAGCGTTTCCTTTACTCAATGGAAGGTGTTAACCACGCAGCTTCTCTATCTGGTGAAGTTAAGGGTCACTACCTAAACACAACTGGTGCAACTATGGAAGATATGTACGAACGTGCAGACTTCGCATGTGAACTAGGTTCTATCGTTGTTATGATTGACCTTGTAATCGGTTACACAGCTATTCAGTCAATGGCTAAGTGGTCTCGTGATAACGATGTAATTCTTCACCTTCACCGTGCAGGTAACTCAACTTACTCACGTCAGAAGAACCACGGTATGAACTTCCGTGTAATCTGTAAGTGGATGCGTATGGCTGGTGTTGACCACATTCACGCAGGTACTGTAGTTGGTAAGCTTGAAGGTGATCCACTAATGATTAAAGGTTTCTACAACACTCTTCTTGACTTCAAGTCATCAGTTAGTTTACCTGAAGGTCTATTCTTCGCACAAGATTGGGCATCTCTACGTAAGTGTGTACCAGTAGCTTCTGGTGGTATCCACTGTGGTCAAATGCACCAACTAATTAACTACCTTGGTGATGACGTTGTTCTTCAGTTCGGTGGTGGTACAATTGGTCACCCTGATGGTATCCAAGCAGGTGCAACAGCTAACCGTGTAGCTCTTGAGTGTATGGTTCTAGCTCGTAACGAAGGTCGTGACTACATCGCTGAAGGTCCTCAGATCCTTAGAGATGCAGCTAAGACTTGTGGTCCTCTACAGACTGCACTAGATCTTTGGAAAGATATTACTTTCAACTACGCGTCGACAGATACTGCGGACTTCGCGGAAACACCAACTGCAAACGTTTAATCGTTTAGTCAGTTTAAGTATTTAATAGATTTTTAAATCTATATATCTTTTACGGTTCCTATTCTATTTTTAATAAAGGGTAGGAATTAAAACAACAACTATTTAATTTTCATTTACGGAGTACAAAATGAAACTAACTCAAGGAGCTTTTTCTTTTCTTCCTGACCTAACTGACGCACAAATGACTAAGCAGATTCAGTACTGTATTGATAAGTCTTGGGCTGTATCAATCGAGTACACTGATGATCCGCACCCGCGTAACAGTTACTGGGAAATGTGGGGTCTTCCACTTTTCGATATTAAGGATCCTGCAGCGATTCTTTTCGAGATCAACATGGCTCGTAAGGCTAAGCCAAACTACTACATTAAAATTTGTGGTTTCGACAACGCACGTGGTGTAGAGTCATGTGTACTTGCATTCATCGCACAGCGTCCTTCTTACGAGCCTGGTTTCAGACTTGTACGTCAAGAGGCTGCTGGTCGTAAGCTTGTTTACACTATTGAGGCATATGCTCCTTCATCTAAGCCAGAAGGTGAGCGTTACTAATTTTTCCTTCTAAGGACAATTTAGTTAGCTAAAAAAAAGAGTTTTGCAAAGGTAATTTGCAAAATTCTTTTTTTTTAGCTTCGTATTTACCAAATTGGTTTTACTTACCAAAATTAAAGTGTGGGTTAAAACGTATTTTAAATAAATTTTCCGGTATAGTACATCTACGGGATTAAATAAACATCCTCCCACCTATTATTTTTAAGGAGGGCTGAAAGGATGGTTAGTGTACTTGTTTGTGTTATTTAGCCTATTGTGTTATGGTATTTAATATAGAATAGGGTCGATGCCCGAGTGGTTAATGGGGACGGATTGTAAATCCGTTAGCATAGCTTACGTTGGTTCAAATCCAACTCGGCCCAATAATTAAAATGTTTATTGCATGTTAGATTTTTGCTGATAAAGTCTATAATAGTATTAAAATTGAATGTATCGTTTCTGACAAGGTACGGTTACATTTAGTTAGTACTTATTCACAAATTAAACGTGGCTAGTTAACGAATATGACAGAAACTAATAATACAAGTACATTAAACTTACAGATCCCTTCACCAACATTTGGTGGTAGTACTGGTGGGTGGTTACGTGCCGCCGAAACCGAAGAAAAGTATGCTATTACATGGACAAGTAAAAAAGAACAAATTTTTGAAATGCCGACTAGTGGTGCTGCAATCATGCAAAGTGGAGAAAATCTTCTATACTTAGCAAAAAAAGAACAGTGTTTAGCACTGGGCACACAACTGCGGACCTTATTCAAAATTAACGATTATAAAATCTACCGAATTTTCCCAAACAGCGAAATTCAGTATCTTCACCCTAAAGATGGAGTATTTCCTGAAAAAGTTAATGAGGGGCGTATTGGTGTTGGTAACGTGGGATATTCCATTGGAAAAAACCCTAACCCAGTTAATGTTAAATTTACAGGTAAAGCTACATACGAATAATTTTATCTTTTTATCTTGAGATAAAAAATTTAACATATAATTGTAATTAGTACATTACTTTAAACTTCACTATTTGATTAATATTAATTACGGATTTAAACAAATAAATGCTAAAAAACAAAATTTTTGTAGGAAGCATCGTTGGTGCAATGGTCTTTAACAACTATGTTGGATCAGCCCATGCTTTAGAACTAGATGAAGATACAAGAACAGTAACACTTGATGCTAAAAGTAACAGTGTAGTTCTTACGGCGGAGCAAGTAAAACGTGGTAAGCGCTTATTTAACAATGCCTGTGGTACCTGTCACGTTGGTGGTTTAACAAAATCAAATCCAAACGTAGGTCTGGATACTGAATCTTTAAGTTTAGCTACTCCACCGCGTGATAATATTACTAGCTTAGTTGGTTACTTTAAGGATCCAATGACTTATGATGGAATAGATTCTATTTCAGAACTTCACCCTAGTATTAAGAGTGCTGATATTTTCCCAAAAATGCGTTCTCTTACAGATGAAGATTTATTCGCAATTGCTGGTCATATTTTATTACAACCAAAGGTTGTGAATGAAAAATGGGGTGGTGGTAAAATTTACTACTAAACCTATATCTTCCCCTTATTTGGTTTAACTTGGTTAGGCTAAAAAATAATTACTATATATATAAGCTTTTAGAAAATTTAACATCGGAAAATTTTCTAAAAGCTTTCTATTTATTGAAAAATAAACTAATCATTGGTTATGTTACATGGGGCTTTTTATATAATAAATATAATTTAATATTATTAACCAGATCTTTGCTAAGTAGAACCCAAAGAAACATCCCAAATATTTTTTTAATTTGTTGTTTATTTACTATTCAACCAGAAAATGAAGCCTTTAAAGAGTTTATTCTCAAGCGGGACTTAAGCATCGTACTTGAAGTTGAGTACATTATAAATAAACTAGAACTTGTAAGCGTAGTCAAAAACTTGCAAAATAATAAATCATATTCCTTATTGGCCTATTTCTTTATTACACCTTTACTAAGTAATAAAAAGAAAGCCAAAGTAAGCGACGAAATAATTTTTTTAAAGCATTATTTAAAACGCTTTAAGTATTTTTACTACAAATATGGGGCGCAAGAAATTGGCAACTGCAACACCGAACTTACAGTTAAAGAAATTAATTACTATGCTGTATTAGCTTTAGCTATAATCCTAGGTATCTAACTATAATACATTACATATATATAACTATCAAAATTGATTATGAGTACATTTAAGGTTTTGTATTTAGTAAATTTTTTTGGGGGGTTTCTCTCTTCTAGTATTGTTGATACAAGTTTAGGAGAATTTAATGAGTGGGCAATTGTGGGGGCTGCTCTAGTAATTGCTGTCCTTGAATTATTTAACCGAGTCTATTATTTATTACGCAATAAATTAAAAAATAGAGGTTTAAATAATTCAACAACCAGGAAACTTCTAAATGCACTTAATTATTTTAAAATTGGCGTTATATATGGCTTAATTGTAGATGCTTTCAAGTTAGGAAGTTAAAATTCCTCTTTAAATGAAAAATGCTCTAAAAGTCTATTTTTTTTTCAAAAATTCTGAATAAACTTTTGTTCAAATGGATCTCTGAAGCTGTCGACTTTAATAAAATTTCCCTTATTTAATAAATTATTATATATAATATAAGATAATTAGAAGACTCAAAAATTGCAATGATTACAGATTTTCAAATTTTTATCGCATTAATGGTTGCTGGAACTGCAGCAATTTTAGCTATTGGCTTAGGAAGACAACTTTATGTTTAACAAGTATTGAGAATATATCTTAGAAACTCAAGTAATCAAAAAACGATTAATTTGTTATCAAAAACCCTCTTAAACGTGTGATCGGTCGTCTATAAATGTCGGCTACAAAAATGCAGAATAAGTAGAACTTTGGATTAAAAAAGTTCTACTTATTCTGCATTTTGGTAAGACAACCTTCTAATGGATACGAATAAACTACATATCTCATGGTAGAATAAACTAAAATTGAATATAATACGATGTTATCTTTATAACACTTGGCCGTAAGTATGTAACCCTTTACCTAAGAAATTAACACCTAAATAACAAATCCATACGACTATGAAACCAAGAGAAGCAATAAAAGCTGGCTTTCGACCCTGCCAATCTTTTGTAATACGTGCATGTAAATATGAAGCAAAAACAAGCCAAGTAATTAAAGCCCACGTTTCTTTTGGGTCCCAACTCCAATAAGAGCCCCATGCTTCATTTGCCCAAACCGCACCTGCAATGATACCAATTGTAAGCATTGGAAAACCAAAACTGATTGTACGATAGCTTAAATTATCGATACTCTCTAATAAATTTATGCGACGCTCTTTAACATTGGATTCGATGACTGCAGTGCTGTCACCAGTATTAATGAGCAAATTTGAATGAGTATCATCAACACCTTCTTTATAAAAGGCGGAATTTACTAATTCTTTATTTGGAAATTTTGCCCCATAGGAATTACCTTGCAAAACGATGTTATCTTCTCTACCATTTGTAAGAATCAAAAATAGTATACCTAACAAAGAACCTACGATTAAGCAAGCATAGCTTAACATCATTACAGTCACATGCATCATTAACCAATTAGATTTTAAGGCAGGAACAAGTGGGGATGGAGATTGCATACTTTCTGGTAGAGACAAGCCGGCAAAACCAACTACAAAAAGTGAAATGGGTGTGCTGATCGAGCCTATAAGGCCTGTTTGTGTCTTAGTTTCAAGAAAAAGACTTGTAAAAGTAATTCCCCAAGCTAAGAACATTAACGACTCATATAAATTACTTAAAGGAAAATATCCGTAATTTAACCATCGTAAACCGAGTAACGAAAAAAGTAAAAAATTGGATAATCCAATGCTACTTAACCTTGTTGTTGCTAAAATTTTTATATTAGGGAAAATTAAACTTGCCCAATAAACAATTGTTGCAAACAACAAAACTAAGAATATTAAATTATCTAAAGATGATTGAATATCCATTAAATCGAAGATGTAAGACTAATAGGTGTTTTTTATGAATAAATAAATTGAATTTTAAAAGTTTCTTTAAAATATTATTTAAAGAAACCTTTTAAGCTAAATAGTAGTTAAACTACCTCTTCCTGTTCAATTAAAACAAAAAATAATGCAAAAGCTAGACCGGGAAATACCAGAGTAACAATTGGTGTTAGTATTGGAGGTAAAAATGATGCTGTCATATTAAATTTAAAATTTAAGTTAGCTTTTAATACATATATTTAAGAAAATCTTAAAATTAAATTTTAAGAAGTATGTTTGTTATTAATGATAGCACTATAATTGGGAAAAAAGTTAACTTGTTGTTGAGTTTTAAGAGGTAAGGAAAGAATAACTTAGTTATAAGTTTTTTGAGACCACAGAAAACAGAAAAAAGCGTTTATGGTAGGCATTAGTACCCCTGCAAAAAATGAGGGATTGCAAAAATAAAAAATGTAGTCTAATATAAATACATATTCGCGGGATAGAGCAGTTTGGTAGCTCGTCGGGCTCATAACCCGAAGGTCAATGGTTCAAATCCGTTTCCCGCTAATTTAATGTACACGATTAAGTCGATATTTTTTTACAGTACCTCTTTTTATGAAAAGGGTATGAGTTTACAAGATAACCCATACCCATACCCGTACAACAAAAATTTTAAAGTTATTTTTCTGATGAGAATTCTGTTTCAATAGCGTCACCATCATCCGAATTAGAAGAGTCAGGTGTTCCCGTACCCATTTTTAAAATTTCCATTCCTTGCTCCATAAGTGTTTTCATCGAAGCGTAATCTTCTTGCTTAATAGCCGTCTCTAAATCCGAAATTAAAGATTCTAATTTTTGCTTCTCATCCGCGTCTTGGACAGTTTCTGACTGTTTCTTAAGTTGGTAACATAAGTTCTCCGACTGATTCTTAACTTCGATCTGGTCTAATCGCTCTTTATCCTTAGCCGCGTTTGCCTCAGCATCCTGAACCATACGTTCTACTTCATCTTTATCTAAAGTGGAGGCACCAGTAATCGTAATTGATTGTTGCTTGTTTGTCTGTTTATCCTTTGCTGTAACAGAAAGAATACCATTAGCATCAATATCAAAAGTTACTTCAATTTGTGGTACGCCACGTGGTGCAGCTGCAATACCGTCTAATCTAAATGTACCTAAACTTTTATTATCTTTTGCTAATTCTCGCTCCCCTTGAAGAACATGGATTTCTACATTTGGTTGATTATCAACTGCTGTTGAAAATGTTTCAGATTTTTTTGTTGGGATAATTGTATTTCTTGGCGTGATTTTTGTTGTTACACCACCTAATGTTTCAACTCCCAGTGATAACGGTGTTACATCTAGAAGTAAAATATCTTTTACCTCTCCACCAAGTACACCTGCTTGTACAGCAGCACCGACTGCAACAACTTCATCTGGGTTAACAGTTTGATTTGGTGTCTTTCCTAATAAATCTTTAACCAGTTGTTGTACTGCTGGAATTCGTGTTGAGCCCCCTACAAGAACATTTTGGTCAATAGATGCTGGAGTTAACTCGGCATCCTTTAACGAAGTTTCGATTGGTGTGCGGCAACGACTAATTAAGTCCGCGGCTAATTCTTCAAACTTCGTACGGGTTAGTTCTTTTTCAAGGTGCTTAGGCCCTTCCGGCGTAACAGAAATAAAAGGTAAATTAATTGAGCTTTGTGTTAAAGTAGAAAGTTCAATTTTAGCTTTTTCTGCTGCTTCTGTTAAACGTTGTAAAGCTTGACTATCTTGTGTAAGATCAATACCTTCTTGTTCTTTAAACTGACTAACTAACCACTGAACAATTTTTTCATCAAAGTCATCGCCACCTAAGTGTGTATCACCAGACGTAGCTAATACTTCAAAAACACCATCCCCAACTTCAAGAATGGAAACATCAAATGTACCACCGCCTAAGTCAAAAACTAAGATTGTTTCATTATCTTTTTTGTCTAAACCATAAGATAAAGAAGCAGCTGTTGGTTCGTTAATAATTCTTAGTACTTCTAAACCCGCAATTTTACCCGCATCTTTTGTTGCTTGACGTTGTGAGTCGTTAAAATAAGCAGGTACCGTAATAACGGCCTGTTTTACCGATTCCCCAAGATATTTAGAAGCATCATCCGCCAGTTTTCGTAGTACTTGTGCAGAAATTTCCTCTGCAGCAAACTGCTTATCTAAAGCTGGACAATTTAATTTAATAATATCTTCTGTTTGAATTACTTTATAAGATACTTGACGAAGTTCTTCATTAACTTCATCTGTTTTACGGCCGATAAAACGTTTAACCGAATAAAAAGTATTTTCTGGATTAATAACAGCTTGTCGCTTTGCTATTTGTCCAACAAGTAAATCACCTTTTTTTGTATAAGCAACAACCGAAGGAGTTGTACGTTGTCCCTCGGAATTTGTAATTACTTCGGGCTTTCCACCTTCCATTACAGCTACAACCGAGTTTGTTGTTCCTAAATCGATTCCTATTACTTTAACCATCTAAATCTCCTTAATTTTAATTAATTTTTGCCTTAACTAGACCACTGCCTGTGTTTTATATAGTTATACATTATTCGAAGTATATTTTAAAAGGAGTATTTACCGTATGGCTGTTGCTATTAACTAATGCACTCTTATAGTGGACAAGTACAAAAAACGTAAAGTATAATCTATCTACTTATACCTTCATGCGAAGTTATATTAATAACATTTAAAAAAATGCTTTGTGTAAAATTTATTTGCAACAAAAAATAAATTACATTAAATACTTATGTCTGTTGGAATTTTTGCAAAAAAAGTTGGGATGACCCAAATTTTTGATGACACGGGTAACTTATTGCCAGTGACAATTTTAAAAATGGATTCTTGCAAAATAACTCAAATAAAAACAAAAGACACTGATGGGTATAACGCCGTCCAGGTAGGTTATAACCCACAAGCACAAAAAAAACTCAATAAAGCCACTTTAGGGCACTTACAAAAAAGTAGTACTGAAGGGTTTAAGTCTTTTGGCGAATTTCACGTAGAAAAGCCAGAAAATTATAAACTCGGTGAATCGGTTCAACTTGATACATTTACCAAAGGGCAAAAAGTGCGGCTAACTGGAAAAAGTATTGGTAAAGGTTTTACAGGTAACCAAAAGCGTCATAATTTTAGTCGGGGGCCAATGACCCACGGTTCAAAAAACCACCGTTTGCCTGGAAGTATTGGTGCTGGTAGTACTCCGGGACGTGTTTACCCAGGAAAGAAAATGGCTGGTCACCTTGGCAATAGTAAGGTAACACTTAAAAACACAGAAATTCTTTATGTAAATTCAACGGAAAGTATTTTGGTCGTTAAAGGTTCGGTACCGGGTAAAAAAAATTCTGTCGTAAAAATACAGCCTCAAAAAGGTATTTAGTTAGGTTAGTTAATACAAAAATTTATGTCAGACCCTCAAAATAATCAAAGCACAATAGCCCCTTTATATAAGCAGGCAGACTTGTTAAATATTATAAAGCACCCAATTTTGACGGAAAAAATGATCCGCTTAATTGAGCAAAATCAATATAGCTTTGCTGTTGATTCCAAAGCGGATAAGACAGCAATTAAATATGCTGTTGAAGAGCTATTTAATGTTAAAGTCATTTCAGTAAATACCTCTTTATTACCGTTAAGAAAACGTCGAGTAGGGAAATTTATTGGAACAAAAGCTAGGTATAAGAGAGCTATAGTAAAATTAGCACCCGAGAATTCAATTACTCTTTTCGAAGAAGAATAATTTTTCTCGTTAGAAAAATTTAGACGTTTTTAAATAGTAACTACATATGGCAATTCGTCTGTATAGGGCATATAGCCCAGGGACACGAACAAAGTCAGTTTCTTACTTTGATGACCTAACCACTAACAAGCCAACACGAAGTCTAACTTTTGGTAAACGTGCTTGTAGTGGAAGAAATAACCGTGGTGTAATTACGGTAAAAGGGCGTGGTGGCGGTCATAAGCGTAAATATCGTGTAATCGATTTTCAGCGTAAGTCAAGCATCGTAGCCAAGGTAGCATCAATTGAGTACGACCCAAATAGAAATGCAAGAATAGCATTATTAACCTATATTGATGGAACGAAAAAATATATCATCTCACCACGCTCGCTTCGTGTTGGTATGGTTTTATATTCCGGGGTTGGAGTACCAATCGAAATTGGAAATGCCATGCCGATGGAATATATGCCATTAGGTAGTATTTTGCATAATGTTGAATTAACTCTTGGTAAAGGTGGGCAAATTGCCCGTGCAGCAGGTACATATGCGCAGTTAATTGCAAAAGAAGGGGATTTTGTTACATTAAAATTGCCATCGAACGAAGTTCGACTGGTAAATAAAAAATGTTACGCAACTTTAGGACAAGTTGGTAACGTTGATGATGTAAACATTACTCTAGGAAAAGCAGGCCGAAGTCGTTGGTTAGGAAAGAAGCCTAAAGTACGTGGTGTTGTTAAAAACCCAATTGATCACCCACATGGTGGAGGAGAAGGTCGATCACCTATTGGTAGATCTAAGCCCGTAACTCCTTGGGGTAAACCGGCTTTAGGAATTAAAACAAGAAATAAAAAGAAAGCAAGTAGTAAATATATTTTACGCTCGCGACGCTAATTTCTTTATTACATAAAATAAAAACAACTATGGCCCGTTCTCTAAGAAAAGGTCCTTTTGTTGCCTCTCGTGTTATTGAAAAAGTTGAGCAAATGAATGCGGCTGGTAAAAAGGACATTATTAAAACATGGTCGCGCTCAACGACAATTTTACCTAACATGATCGGACACACATTTGCCGTTTACAACGGCCAACAGCATCTACCAGTCTTTGTTACAGATCAGATGATTGGCCATAAACTTGGTGAGTTTTCTCCAACGCGTACATTTAAGTCGCATGTCAAGAAAGATAAAAAAGGAAAACGTTAGTAAACCATTATGAAGAAAACTAGTTTACAGAAAAACGAAGTTCGTTCTATTTCAAAATATATTAGAATGTCGCCGAGTAAAATTCGCCGTGTTCTTAGACAAGTTCAAGGAAAAACTTATCCAGAAGCGTTACTTTTGCTAGAGTTTATGCCTTACGCTTCATGTACACCTATTATAAAAGTTTTACGTTCAGCAGCAGCAAATGCTAAAAATAACTTAGGTTTTGATGAAACAAGCCTTACAGTTAAAACAGCGTACGTAGACAAAGGTCCAACGATGAAACGTTTTCGTCCAAGAGCGCAAGGCCGAGCTTACCGAATTTTAAAAGGAACATCACATATAACAATTGTGATGGCTAGTTAGAAAAATTATAAAACTTATTGTGAGGATTTAGTTCGTGGGACAAAAAACACATCCAACCGGTTTCCGAATTGGTGTTAATAAAACGCATAGTTCAACTTGGTTTGCCAATTATGGTGCTTACAGTCAAGTTCTGAATGAAGACTATGAAATTCGGAAATTTTTTGAAAAAGAATTTGAGCCGTTTTACAGCAAGGCGGGTATAACAAAATTAGAAATACAACGAAAAGTAAACCAATTAGAGTTATTAGTACACGCAGCTCGACCAAAAGCTATTGCAATCGACACTGATGAAAATAACTTGGTCGTAAAACTGAAAGAAAATTTGAAGACGCTAGTAAATAGTTCTAAACAAATTCGTATTAAAGTTATTCAAGTTGTTAATAGTGAAAACGAAAGCTCACTAGTAGCACGTTCTATCGGAGATCAACTAGAAAAACGAGTTGCATTTCGTAAAGCGATTAGACAAACTACACAATTACTTCAAAAAAGTGGTGTAAAAGGTTTCAAAATACAAGTCTCGGGGCGCTTAAATGGTGCTGAAATTGCAAGAGCAGAATGGGCACGGGAAGGTCGCGTACCGCTGCAAACAATCCGGGCAGACATAAGTTATGCAACACACCGAGCAAATACAGTTTACGGTGTGCTTGGTATTAAAGTTTGGATCTTTAATAAAGAAATTATTTAACTTACTCCATTTAAGCTTTGGAATTGTAAAAAATTATGTTACTTCCTAAAAGAACAAAATTTCGCCGTCAGCATCGCGGTCGATTTAAAGGTGTTTCAAAAGCAAATACTATCGTTTTTGGGGATTATGGTCTTCAAGCTTTAGAACCTGTTTGGGTAACATCACGCCAAATTGAAGCGACACGACGTAGTATCACAAGATATGTCCGTAAAACCGGAAAAATTTGGATTCGTATTTTCCCTGATAAACCAATTACGGAACGAGCTGCCGAATCTCGGATGGGTTCGGGTAAAGGTACAGTAGCTTATTGGGTAGCTGTTGTAAAGCCTGGGGCTATCCTTTTTGAAATAAACGGTTTAGATAAAGCAATGTCATACAAAGTTTTAAAATTAGCTTCGTATAAATTGCCCATTAAAACAAAGATCATAGAAAGGGTTTAATCCATATGACAAAATCGTTGTTAAACAATGTCCCCTTTATAACATTAGGCTAAAACGAAAATGAGTATTAAAGAAAAAGTTGGAATTATTGTTAGTGACAAAATGGATAGTACCCGTATTGTAGCTGTTGATAACCGCGTTGTGCACAACAGGTATAAAAAGGTGATTACCCAAACAAAACGGTATGCTGTACATGACCCAGAGTCAATTTCATCAATTGGTGATCAAGTCCGTATACGGGAAACAAGACCAATTAGTAAAACAAAAAATTGGGTCTTAATTAATGTTTTAAGAAAGTCATCTACTTAACCAAATGATACAACCTCAAACTTGCTTAAAAGTAGCAGATAATAGTGGTGCCAAAAAATTAATGTGCATACGAATCCTCGGTAGTAACCGCCGTTACGGTAAAGTCGGGGATGTTATAATTGGCGTTGTTAAAGATGCAACACCAAACCTTACTGTAAAACGTTCCGATGTTGTTCGTGCTGTAATTGTACGAACTAAACAGTCGGTGCGTAGAAAAGATGGGTCACGTTTACGTTTTGACGATAACGCCACCGTTATCATAAATAAAGAAAATAACCCTAGGGGTACAAGGGTTTTTGGACCCATTGCCCGCGAACTTAAAGAAAAGGGTTTTACAAAAATTGTTTCGTTAGCACCCGAAGTATTGTAGTAGAGAAAGTTATTCAGTATTAAAAATCGAAAATTAGACAGAATGAAACTCGACTTAAAAAGCTCATATAAGGAAACCATTGTTCCTGCAATGATCAAAGAATTTGGTTATAAAAATATGGAGCAGATCCCAAAAATTGTTAAGATTAGTGTTAACCGGGGTATCGGTGAAGCTTCTAAAAACTCGAAGGAGCTTGATCTGAGTGTAGAAGAACTGACACAAATTGTAGGCCAAAAACCGACGGTTAATAAAGCAAAAAAATCTGTTGCAGGATTTAAAATACGAGATGGAATGTCGATTGGTGCCTCTGTTACTCTTCGACAAAAACAAATGTATAATTTTTTAACTAAATTAATACATATTGTTTTACCGCGTATTCGAGATTTTAGGGGAATTGACCCTAATGGTTTTGATGGTCGTGGAAATTATAATCTTGGATTAAAAGAACAATTAATTTTTCCAGAAATTTCATACGATGAGGTAAGTGAAATTCGTGGATTAGATATTTCAATTGTCACAACAGCAAAAACAGATGAAGAAGCTAGAGCTTTACTAAAGCATTTTGGTATGCCGTTTAAAGCTATCTAAGTAACTATTAAGTATTAACGAATGACTACCGACACAATAGCAGATATGTTAACTCGAATTCGTAACGCGAATTTGGCAAAACATCAAGTAGTACAAATACCTTCAACGAAGATCACTAGAAACATTGCCCAAGTATTATTTTCTGAAGGTTTGATAAATTCTTTTGAAGAACTTAAAAATGGATTTAAAAGTTCTTTATTACTCTCGCTGAAGTACATGGGTAAAGACCGTAAACCTTGTATTGAAAAAATACAACGTATTAGTAAACCAGGTTTACGCGTATATAGTAAAAGTAAAAAAATGCCAAGAATTTTAGGCGGGTTTGGAATAGCCATTGTTTCAACTTCGCGAGGTTTGATGACTGATCATCAAGCACGTAAAGAAGGACTTGGTGGTGAACTCTTATGTTATATTTGGTAAATTGCAAATAAATAAGTTATGTCTCGTATAGGTAAACAAAGTATCCTTATTCCAGATAAGGTTACTATAAATTTAGAAGGTCAAAAAATTTCAGTTGATGGGCCAAAAGGTAAGCTTTCAAGAATTTTACCATCATTAGTCTGTTGTACAGTAGGTGATGAAAAGAAAAGAATTTTTATTGAAAAGACACAAAATACAAGACTTTCACAAGCTTTATTTGGTCTATCCCGCACTTTAGTAGCAAATATGGTTACAGGTGTCTCAACAGGATTTGAAAAAAGATTATTAATTACCGGAGTTGGTTACAGAGCTGAATTAAAAGGCCAGGATCTTGTATTAAATATGGGTTATAGTCACCCTGTAAAGATGGTAACTCCAGAAGGGCTATCTGTGAAAGTGGAAAGCCCAACTAGTGTTGTTGTTTCAGGGACACAAAAAGATTTAGTAGGAGAATTTGCTGCCAAGATTCGTGCAGTAAGACCGCCGGAACCCTACAAAGGTAAAGGAATTGCTTATGAAGGAGAGGTCATAAGACGAAAAGCAGGTAAAACTGGTAAATAATGATACTGAAAAATTTCCAATAAAAATTCTTATGGGACCAAGAAGAGTAACTAAACCTAAATCTGAATGGGCAGAAAGGGTTGTTTCAATAGAACGCGTAACAAAGGTTGTTAAAGGCGGAAAAAAAATGAGCTTTCGGGCGATCGTTGTCGTTGGTAATGAACAAGGTAAAGTCGGTGTTGGTGTTGGAAAAGCTGGAGATGTAATTACAGCAGTAAGAAAAGGTGTAACTGATGGTAAAAAGCACATTATTTCAGTACCATTAACGAGCTCAAATTCTATCCCGCACCAAACAAACGGTAGGTTTGGGGCTGCTAAATTAGTTCTGCGTCCATCAGCTCCGGGCTCTGGAGTAATTGCTGGAAGTTCAATACGAACAGTGTTAGAATTAGCAGGAATAAAAAATATCTTGTCAAAGCAATTAGGCTCAAACAATTTATTAAATAATGCGCGTGCTACTATACAAGGATTAAGTAGTTTAAAATCTTACAGTCCGTAATAAAATCTTTTTCGAAATTAAATGGCAGCTTCTGAAACAATAAAATTATTACGGCAAAAAGTAATTAAGATACTAAGTTTTTTAATTATTGTACGACTTGCATTGTATATCCCTGTACCTGGCGTAGATTTGGATATTTTTTCTCAAAGTCAAACATCAAGTAATATGTTGGGTTTTGCACGTAATTTAACCGGCAGTTCATTTTTAGGAATCGGTTCGTTAGGTATATTGCCTTATATTAATGCTTCCATTGTTATACAGCTTTTAACACCAGTTATCCCTAGCTTAGAACGTTTACAAAAAGAAGAGGGGGAATTAGGGCGTCAACAGATAAGTCGATACACACGTTATTTAACGTTTGGTTGGGCCATAATTTTAAGTGCTGCTGCGGCATTTACACTTGTTAAACCGATAGTATTTAACTGGAGCTTAGGACTTGCGCTTAAAATTATTGTTGCCCTGACAACAGGTTCAATGTTGTCCGTATGGTTCGCGGAACTTATTACAAATGAACAACTAGGTAATGGGTCTTCTATGATTATTTTCATTAATATTATTGGTAGTATACCAGGTAATTTTAGTGCGATGTCTAGCAGTCTACAAACAGCTTCGGGGGGAGTATCTAATATTTTAAACATTTTTTTGGTTGGTATTTTATACTTACTGATTGTTTGTATCATTATCTTGGTCCAAGACTCATACAAACGGATTTCAATAGTTTCCGCCCGACAACTAAATGTCAATTATTTAAAACAAGATTCTCAAAGCCAAGGATTGGATAATAGCTATATTCCTATAAAGTTAAATCCTGGTGGTATAATGCCTCTTGTTTTTAGTACAACAATCTCTAGCTTCTTATTGTACCCATTACAATATGCATTAAGCGAGTTCTTACCTAAAACAACCGACCAACTGACAACGGTGTTAACAATAACATCGTTTGGAGTAAATGTCGTTCTAGTGATATTTTTTAGTAGCTTTTACGCCTTAATAGTTCTAAAGCCTAAAGATCTTGCCGAAAATTTAACTAAAATGGCTTATACTGTTCCCGGTTTAAAACAAGGAAAAGAAACTGTTCAGCATTTAGAACAAGTAATTAGCCGCTTGGCTTTTATGGGTGGATTATTTTTAGCATTTCTAGGATTCTTCCCTATTATTTTAAGCAGTGTGTTCAACATTAATGTATTTAAAAACTTAACTTCCCTAATAATTTTAATCGGTGTGATTACTGATGTATCATCCCAAATACGAGGTTATTTAGTATCGCAAAATTATGAGAACTTTAAAAACGCATAGACTTTTGTTTTTAAGTCCGTTACCATGAAAATAGGGTAAGTTTGGTTGTACTTATAATCAATAGTTAAATTAATTTAGAAAAAACCGTTAAGATATGAAAGTTGTAAGTTCAATCGGAAACTTAAAAAACCGTTCAAAGGATTGCCAAGTTGTAAAAAGACGTGGAAGGATTTACTTAATTTGTAAAACGGATCCTAGACTTAAAGTTCGACAAGGTCGAGCAAAAATGAAACGTAAATAAATAAGTTAGCAAAGACAAAAATCAATGGCACGTATCTCAGGAGTAGATCTTCCACGTAATAAACGAGTAGATATTGGTTTAACGTATGTGTTTGGTATTGGAACTACAAGTGCAAAGCAAATTGTGCAGGATGCTAAGGTTTCACCAAGTACTCGTTGTGGGGATTTAAGTGATCAAGAAGTTAATACAATTCGAACAATAATTGACGAAAATTACCAAACAGAAGGGGAGTTACGTCGAGTTTATTCACAAAATTTAAAGCGTCTTACAGAAATCGGTTCTGCAAAAGGTCGTCGTCACCGTGTTGGTCTTCCAGCACGTGGGCAAAGAACACGAACAAACGCAAGAACACGAAAAGGAAAAATCAAGATTCCTGTATCGAGAAAGAAATAATTTTTTATTAACGGTATCTTAAAATGGTTAAACAGATAAAACGATTTTCCAGTAAAAAATCTAAAAATAAAATTACTTCCGGGGTTGTTCACATCAAGTCAACCTTTAACAACACAATAGTTAATATTACTGATAAGCAAGGAAATACCTTATATTGGGCATCGGCTGGTGGAAGTGGCTTTAAAGGGGCGAAAAAAAGTACTCCGTTTGCTGCACAATCCGCAGCAGAGAAAGTTGCAACAATTGCCTATGAGCAAGGCATGCGACAAGCAGATGTAGTTGTTAGTGGTCCAGGCAGTGGACGAGAAACGGCTATACGAGCTTTATATGGTTGTGGTTTACAAATTTCCGTAATTAAAGATATTACGCCAGTCCCACACAATGGTTGTCGCCCACCGAAAAAGCGACGCGTATAAAATAAGTGAAAACTTGGTAAAAACATCAAAGATCAATTTAGAAGCAGTATATACATTTAACATTTAAGTCATGTTTCAAGTTCATTGCTTAGAATCGATAACACGGAGAGAAACAGAACTTTACTCGAAGTATTCTATTGGTCCGTTTTTAAAAGGCCAAAGTCTTACAGTAGGAAATGCCCTGCGTAGAGTTTTACTATCAAATTTATCCGGTATAGCCATTACAGGTGTCCGTATCACCGGAATTAACCACGAATTTTCAACAATACCAAATGTTCGAGAGGATGTAATTGACATACTTCTTAACTTAAAACAAATTGTTTTAAAGGGGGCAATTAACGAACCTACGCTTGCTCGGTTATCCGTGTCAAAAGCTGGAGTTATCACCGCACGGGATATACAATTACTTGGGGATTTAAGTTTTGTCGATCCACGACAGTATGTAGCTACGTTGACTGCCCCTGGTAACCTTGAAATGGAATTTTTAATTGCAACAGGACAAAATTATATTACTAATAATAAAATTGATCCTGTAATCCCTGAAGGGTTCTTATCGGTGGATTCAATTTTTATGCCTGTAACTCAAGTTAATTTTTTTGTCGAAACTTCACGAACAAATGCATCATCTGAACTAGAGAGTTTAATCCTAGAAATTTCAACAAATGGTAGTCTGAACCCTGATACAGCGCTTACGGCCGCCGCCGAAATTTTAGAACGAACGTTTAGCCAGTTAAAAATTACAAAAACAGTGCCGTTAGCTGTACCGAATATTGATATTTCGACAGAAGAAAGCAAAGAAGAACAACTTGAAACGATCTTTATCGAAGAGTTAGAGCTTTCTGTACGTGCCTACAACTGTTTAAGGCGTGCAAATGTCCATACTTTAGCTGATTTAATGCAATATTCATCAGCCGAGCTTTTAGAGTTTAAAAACTTTGGGCAAAAATCAGCAGACGAAGTATGTGATTGTTTACAAAAAAAATTCAACCTTACCCTTACATAACAAAATATCAAACGATCGTTAAAAGACAAGGTCTATCCGTAACTCACTAGTGCAAGTGGATGGAATCTTTGAACTGGATAAAAAAGTATTTAAACCGACTACAAATAAATTTAAATTATGTCTTTATCAACTTCCGAAATGAAGTCAGCCTTTTTTGGCATAGGGCGAAGAAAAACCTCAGTAGCAAAAGTTGTCTTAGTTCCAGGAACAGGATCTATGGTAGTAAACCAAAAACCCGGGGAATTATACATGCAATGTAATTCACAATACATTAGTGCATTGAAAACTCCGTTAACAACACTAGGTCTCGAGAACAACTACGATATTTATGTGAATACGCACGGAGGAGGTTTACGTGGACAAGCAGACGCGATTAAATTGGGTGTCGCTCGTGCATTATGTCACATCTCGTCTGAGAATCGTACTTCTTTAAAAGCCGAAGGGCTTTTAACCCGAGATGCACGCTGTAAAGAGCGTAAAAAATACGGTTTAAAGAAAGCAAGAAAAGCTTCTCAATTCTCGAAACGTTAATAAGTAAATATTAAAAATGGCAAAAAAAGAAATTCATCCTGACTGGTATCCAAATGCAAAAGTTTATTGCGATGGTCAGTTAATTATTAAAGTTGGTTCGACTAAACCACGATTAAATGTGGATATTTGGTCGGGAAATCACCCGTTTTATACTGGATCTGAAAAAATTCTAGATACAGAAGGGCGTGTAGAGCGATTTATGCGTAAATATGGTATCGAAAACCAAAACGAATAAAAATAATTTATGCCAACAATACAACAATTAGTTCGATTTGAAAGGGTAGCACAAAAAAAGAAGACAAAATCACCCGCCCTTAAATCTTGTCCACAAAGACGTGGTGTCTGTACACGTGTATATACTACAACGCCGAAGAAGCCGAATTCTGCTTTGCGTAAAGTTGCCCGTGTACGCTTAACGTCTGGATTTGAAGTAACAGCGTATATACCAGGGATTGGACATAATATCCAAGAACACTCCGTAGTATTAATTCGTGGTGGACGTGTTAAAGATTTGCCGGGTTGTCGTTACCACGTAGTTCGAGGAACGCTAGATGCCGCCGGTGTAAAAGAGCGAAGACAGAGTCGGTCTAAATACGGCGGTAAGAAGCCAAAAGGTTAATAAGTAAAACATTCCTTATACAATTACTGTTTATTATGTCAAGAAGAAGTAGAGCCCAAAGAAAAGTTGCAGAACCAGATCCAATTTATAACAGTCGTTTAGTGACTCTATTAACTAGTCGAATTTTGCAGTCAGGTAAAAAATCACTTGCTCAAAAGATTGTTTATAGTGCTTTAGAGTTAATATCAACAAAAACGGAAGAAAACCCTGTTTTAGTACTAGAAAAAGCAGTGAAAAATGTGACTCCTGCTGTCGAAGTTAAAGCCCGACGTGTTGGTGGTTCTACCTACCAAGTACCGATTGAGATACGAGCGTATAGAGGTGTAAATATTTCTTTAAAATGGATTACAGAATTTGCTCGTACACGCTCTGGTAAAAGTATGGCTATAAAACTTTCAAATGAGATTTTAGACGCTTCAAAAGAAGTGGGTAATAGCATACGTAAAAAAGAGCAAACACATAAAATGGCTGATGCTAACAAAGCATTTGCACATTTTAGATACTAAATTTATTTCACGGCCTATCTAAATGAAAGTAATTTTCAGATGGTAAACCGTAAAAATTTCGCCAAAAGTATTCACTCCAAAAATGGAGAAATAAAAAATTTTAAATTAAAAGAAATAAAGTATGGCACGCGAAAAATTTGAACGTTCAAAACCACATGTTAACATTGGTACTATTGGACACGTAGACCACGGAAAGACAACATTAACAGCGGCTATTTCAGCAACGTTAGCTATTAATGTAGCTGGGGGAGCTAAAAAATTTGACGAAATTGATTCTGCTCCGGAAGAAAAAGCGCGTGGTATTACAATTAATACCGCTCACGTAGAATATGAAACAGCCGACCGTCACTATGCTCACGTAGATTGTCCAGGACACGCAGATTACGTAAAAAATATGATTACTGGTGCTGCTCAAATGGATGGTGGTATTTTAGTAGTATCTGCAGCTGACGGGCCAATGCCGCAAACACGAGAGCACATTCTATTAGCAAAACAGGTAGGTGTACCCTATTTAGTTGTTTTCTTAAACAAAGCAGATCAAGTTGATGATGAAGAACTTGTTGAATTAGTACAATTAGAAGTTCAAGAATTATTAGAAAGTTATGACTTCCCTGGAGATGAAATTCCATTTGTTTCTGGTTCTGCTTTATTAGCTTTACAAGCTGTTGAAGCGGGCCCATTAGAGCGTGGGGTAGATAAGTGGGTAGATTTAATCTATGCACTAATGGATGCAGTTGATCGCTATATCCCAACACCAGAGCGTGAAACTGATAAAACATTCTTAATGGCTGTGGAGGATGTATTCTCAATTACAGGTCGTGGTACTGTTGCTACAGGGCGAATTGAACGTGGTGCTATTAACGTCGGAGATGCTGTTGAATTAGTAGGTCTAAAAGACACTAAATCAACAACCGTGACAGGTATTGAAATGTTCCAAAAAACTCTAGATTCTGGAATGGCTGGCGATAACGTGGGAATTTTAATTCGTGGTATTCAGAAAGATGAGATCGAAAGAGGAATGGTTTTAGCTTTACCTGGCTCAATTACACCACACAAAAAATTTGAAGCAGAAGTATATGTTTTAAATAAAGACGAAGGCGGAAGACACACTCCATTCTTTACAGGCTACCGACCACAATTCTACGTTAGAACAACTGATGTAACAGGTACTATTGTACAATTCACAGGTGATGATGGTAGTGTTGCTGAAATGGTAATGCCAGGTGACCGTATTAAAATGACAGCTGAGTTAATTAACCCTATCGCAATTGAGCAAGGTATGCGTTTTGCTATTAGAGAAGGTGGAAGAACTGTTGGTGCTGGCGTAGTCTCTAAAATTATTGAATAGAATTTAATAGATAGTTAATGAACACCTTAAATTTTAACAAGCTTCGTATAAGTCTTAAGGCTTATGAATCTTCAATTTTAGATAATTCATGTAGTAAAATCCTCGAAGCGATTAAGACTAGTGGCGTTGAGGCAGTAGGCCCAATACCACTTCCTACAAAACGACGCCGTTATTGTGTTTTAACGTCTCCACACGTAAATAAAGATGCTCGTGAGCATTTTGAGATTAGAACGCACAAACGTGTGATTGATATTTATAAACCAACGGACAATACGTTAGAAAATCTTCGTACGTTAGATTTGTCTGCTGGTGTTGACGTTGAAGTTAAAAACTTCTAAAAAAAATTCCTTTTGTCGTAAGACAAAAGGAATTTTTTTTTACATTAAACTATAACATATTTACGGTATTTGAATACCGTAAATATGTTATAAAGTAAGCTTATAATAAACAACACGCAATAATTAGAAACGCGTTTGGTGGGCTTTTCGTGGCGATTGCAGCCGTTGTAACTAACAGGAACTATACTAATATGTGTTGTGTTTTACTCTATTACGCGCTCATTTTGCCTATCACTTCGCTTGCTAGTTTACCTGTCACTGTAACGGGATTTACAGGGTCAGCGTCATGCATTCCTGATGACAAACCGGAACAAATTCCAACACCGTGCAAGCAAATCATTGCTTTTTGTTCCCAACCCATTCCGCTGCAAACCGCTGAGCCTACACCAAACCCGAGACCACCAACAAGTGCTGCAATACTACCAATTGTAGTTACGGCTGTACGTACGCCAGGGTCAGGTATCGCACTAACTCCTTGTTGAGCCACTTCTCGCATTCCTGCAAATTCAGCTGTGATGAAGGTAGCGTTTTTACCAAATTCCCCATCTAACCCCAATGCCTCAGGTAAACTAAGTGCCATAGCCTTACCTGGTGTAATAATTGCAATTAGACCTAATAAAGGAATGAACTTTCTTACAATTCGAGATTTTGTAAACTTGGCAACTTTCTGACCTCCTG